>ENA-UESE01000796-UESE01000796.1-human-gut-metagenome-genome-assembly--contig:-NODE-796-length-31416-cov-9.067264_pt1 | contig 31416 bp, 27 predicted proteins | sample MGYA00242995_ERZ507996 | MGnify/ENA primary metagenome ERZ507996 (study PRJEB26167, sample SAMN06115489) | human gut metagenome | host: Homo sapiens | place: China:Sichuan | collected 2015-04-15... | reverse complement strand
AGGGACAGGAGGTCAGGAGTGGGGGACACGGATCTAGTGAGGTGTTTGAGAAAGGGTATATGGGAAGGAAAAGAGTGAATGTACCCAGTGAGGTGTTTGAAAAAGGGTATATGGAGAGGAAAAGAGGAAATGTACCCAGAGGGAAGTTTGAAAAAGGGTATATGGGAAGGAAAAGAGTGAATGTACCCAGTGAGGTGTTTGAGAAAGGGTATATGGGGAGGAAAAGAGGGAATGTACCCGGTGAGGAGTTTTGAAAGGGGTATACGGGGAGGAAAAGAGTGAATGTACCCAGTGAGGTGTTTGAAAAAGGGTATGTGGGAAGGAAAAGAGGAAATGTACCCAGTGAGGTGTTTGAGAAAGGGTATGTGGAGAGGAAATAAGAGGAAATGCCCAAAGAGAGTAGATAAGATAGAGAAAATATTGGAAATAGGTTGACAGTGGAGGTAGGCGATTGTATAATTTAAATCGTGGCGTAATAAAATTGTAACAATTTCTTAAAACATCGAAGGTCAGAATGGAAGATACAGAATCATTCTTGCAAAAAATCCAGAATGTATAAATGCAGTGAATTGTAGGTAGAAAAGTAAATAGAAAACAGACTGGTTTGGAAACAAGCCGGAAACAGGAACGAATTGAAAACCAGAAAGCTTGAAAGCCAGAAAGCTTGAAAGCTTGAAAGCCGGAAAGATTAAAATGTGGAAAACGTGTGAAACAGGTAGAAATATCAGAAATAACAGGGTTGGAGAACAGGCAAAGATGAAAAAGATTAGAAATACAGCGGGCAAAAACAAAGAAAAGAGATATGGTGTAATGGCGGCGCTTCTTTCCGCAGGGCTTGTATTGGGAATGACAGTGGAGCCTCTTTCCGTGCAGGCAGCAGGCAGCGGTGTGCTTCCCACAGCGGGAGTGGCAGCAGTTTTGGAGCAGAGCCTTACCACAGAGGAATATATCCAGATTGCCAGAGAAGCGGCTGGCTCCTCCTGGGGGTATACCAATATCGGCATTGCTGATGTGGAAAGCGGTAATCTGAATGTGCGGGCAATACCGGATGCCAGCGGAAAGCTGGTGGGAAAGATGCCGAAACATTCCGCCTGTGAGATTCTGGAAACGGCAGATGGCTGGGCGCATATCCAGTCCGGCGAGGTAGACGGATATGTCAGCCTTGATTTTCTGCTGACAGGACCGGATGCGAAGCTGCGGGCAAATGAAATTGTCCGGACAGTGGCTGTTGCCAATACGGACGGTCTGAATGTGAGGGAGCAGGCGAATACGGAAAGTGTAATTGTGACCCAGATTCCCAAGGGGGAAGAACTGGAATATGTGGAAACCGCTGACGGATGGGTAAAGGTATCCATTGACGGTGAGGACGCTTATGTATCCGAAGAATATGTGACTGTAGAAAACAGGCTGGATACGGCAATTACCATGTCTGAGCTGTTATATGGCGCGGGAGTATCGGATGTCAGAGTAGAACTGGTGGAATATGCGAAGCAGTTTGTGGGAAATCCTTATGTCTGGGGCGGGACAAGCCTGACAAAGGGCGCGGATTGTTCCGGTTTTGTACTGGCAGTATATAAGAAATTTGGGGTATCTCTGCCCCACCATTCCGGTTCTCAGGCAAAGCAGGGAAGCAAAATCAGCGCTTCTGATTTGCAGCCCGGTGATTTGGTATTTTATGGAAACGGTTCCGGTAGCATCAACCATGTGGCTATTTATATCGGCGGAGGACAGGTAATCCATGCCAGCAGCCCTAAGACCGGTATTAAAATCAGCAAGTACAATTACAGAACTCCTGTAAAATATGTCAGCATATTGCAGGACTAACAGGTAAAAATAGTATTTACATTCCTTTCAATGTATGTTAATATATGAAAGTGTGATTTAACCGACGCTCAGCTTTCGGATACTCCAACCGTTGCCTGGTGTCAGGTGTTTCCACGAAAAACAGATATCTATATGGAGGAGAAAGAAATGATTTCCAAGGAAAAGAAAACAGCAATTATGAACGAGTATGCCAGAACAGCCGGAGATACCGGTTCACCTGAAGTACAGGTAGCAGTTCTGACCGCAAGAATCCAGGAGCTTACAGAGCATCTGAAGGCTAATCCCAAGGATCATCATTCCCGCCGTGGTATGTTGAAGCTGGTAGGTCAGAGACGTGGTCTTCTGGAGTACTTAAAGAAGAAGGATATCGAGAGATATCGTGTTCTGATTGAAAGACTTGGTTTAAGAAAGTAATATCCACAACTATGAGAGCGGAAGGCAGCCATTTGTGGCGCTTCCGCTTGTTGTGTAGTAAAAGCAGTGTTATTTTAATGGATGTTGGGGCGCAGAAGAAATTCCCGAGACCGCTGAAAAGGGCAGCGAAAGGAAAAGGCTGTTTTTTTCAGTAGTTTCGGTGTCTTCTGTTCCTTTACAGGATAAAATGTGCCATAAATACAGGCGGAATGGAGGATTTATGTACCAGAGTTTTGAAATGGAACTGGCCGGACGTACCTTGAAGGTTGATGTAAACCGTGTAGGTAAGCAGGCAAATGGATGTGCATTTATGCACTATGGAGATACGGTTGTGCTTTGTACCGCTACCGCATCCGAGAAGCCCAGAGATGGAATTGATTTCTTCCCTCTGAGTGTAGAATATGAAGAGAAGATGTACGCAGTAGGAAAGATTCCCGGAGGCTTTAACAAGCGTGAAGGTAAGGCAAGTGAGAATGCAATTCTGACAAGCCGTGTTATCGACAGACCGATGCGTCCCCTTTTCCCGAAGGATTACAGGAATGATGTTACCTTAAATAACATGGTTATGAGTGTTGACCCGGAGTGCAGACCGGAGCTGGTAGCAATGATTGGTGCAGCGATTGCAACCTGTATTTCTGATATCCCCTTTGATGGTCCCTGCGCAATGACCCAGGTAGGCATGATTGACGGTGAGTTTATTATCAACCCTTCCCAGGAGCAGTGGAAGAGCGGCGATTTGAACCTGACAGTTGCTTCTACCAGAGAAAAGGTTATCATGATTGAAGCCGGCGCAAATGAGATTCCGGAAGCAAAAATGATTGAAGCAATTTACAAGGCTCATGAAGTCAACCAGACAATTATTGCATTTATCGACAGGATTGTGGCAGAGTGCGGCAAGAAGAAGCATGAGTATACAAGCTGCGCAATTCCTCAGGAAATGTTCGATGAAATGAAGAAGCTGGTAACTCCGGAAGAAATGGAAGTTGCAGTATTTACGGATGATAAGCAGACAAGAGAAGAAAATATCCGTGTGATTACTGAAAAGCTGGAAGAAGCATTTGCTGAGAAGGAAGAATGGCTGGCTATTCTGGGCGAGGCAGTATATCAGTATGAAAAGAAGACAGTCAGAAAGATGATTCTGAAAGACCACAAGCGTCCCGATGGCCGTGAGATTACCCAGATTCGTCCTCTGGCAGCAGAAGTAGATATTATTCCCCGTGTACATGGTTCCGCAATGTTTACCCGTGGACAGACTCAGATTTGCAACGTATGTACGCTGGCTCCCCTTTCTGAGCAGCAGAAGCTGGACGGACTGGATGAGAACGAGGTAAGCAAGAGATATATGCACCATTATAATTTCCCTTCCTATTCTGTAGGTGAAACAAAGCCTTCCAGAGGGCCGGGAAGACGTGAAATCGGACATGGCGCACTGGCAGAGAGAGCATTGATACCGATACTTCCCAGCGAGGAGGAGTTCCCTTATGCAATCCGTACCGTTTCCGAAACCTTTGAGTCCAACGGTTCTACTTCCATGGCTTCTACCTGTGCATCCTGTATGTCCCTGATGGCAGCTGGTGTACCGATTAAGAAGATGGTTGCAGGTATTTCCTGTGGCCTTGTTACCGGCGAAACCGATGATGATTTCGTACTGCTGACAGATATTCAGGGACTGGAAGACTTCTTCGGCGATATGGACTTTAAGGTAACTGGTACAACAGAGGGTATCACTGCAATCCAGATGGATATCAAGATTCACGGTCTGACAAGACCTATCGTAGAGGGTGCGATTGCAAGATGCCGTGATGCAAGACTCTTCATCATGGATACCTGTATGAAGCCTGCTATTCCCGAGCCCAGACCGGAGGTTGGCCCTTATGCTCCCAAGATTATTTCGCTTCAGATTGACCCTGAAAAGATTGGTGAGGTTGTTGGACAGCGCGGAAAGACCATCAATGAGATTATTGCCCGTACCGGCGTAAAGATTGACATTACCGATGATGGACAGGTTTCCGTATGCGGTACCGATAAGGAAATGATGGACAAGGCTGTTGAAATGATTAAGATTATTACAACAGAGTTCCAGGAAGGTCAGATTTTCAAGGGTAAGGTAGTCAGCATCAAGGAGTTTGGCGCCTTTATCGAGTTCGCTCCCGGCAAGGAGGGAATGGTTCACATTTCCAAGATTGCAAAGGAAAGAATCAACCGCGTGGAGGATGTGCTGACACTGGGTGACGTTGTTACCGTAGTCTGCCTTGGCAAGGATAAGATGGGCAGAATCAGCTTCTCCATGAAGGATGTAGCACAGATATAAGAGAGAAAGAACAGAAAAGTGCCTGAGCACACTTGACACAAACTTGAGATGTGGTGGAGAAGTGCGCAGAAATGGGGATTAATATGGATAATTTAATGGAATTATTAAAGACAAGGCGTACTTACAGACGGTTTGAGCAGAAGGCAATAGACCAGGAGATTATTGATGAGATTCTTTTGGCTGCCAGATATGCTTCCAGTGCTGCCAACCGTCAGCCCCTTTCTTACATTGTCATTAAGGATGCAGACAAGGTTGCTGAGGTGTTCCGTTATACAAAGTGGGCGGGAGCATTGCCTCCCGAACAGGGACAGCCTAAGGAAAATGAGCGTCCGGTACTCTTTATTGCAGTTGTGGAGAACATGAACATCAATAAAAACTGTGATACGGATGCAGGACTGGCTATCAGCAATATGACACTTGCTGCATGGAACAGAGGAGTAGGAAGCTGCATGATAGGTGCCTGTGACAAGCCCACGCTTTCCAAAATGTTCGGGTTGAATGAAAATCAGGTGCTTCACACGGTAGTTGCCTTTGGATATCCTTCCCATGTGAGCCATATTGTCGATGTGGAAAATCCGGAGGAAGTAAAATATTATCTGGATGAAAACAGAGATTATGTGGTGCCGAAGCGTAAGCTGGAGGATGTGGTGACATATCTGTAAGGGTAGCAGAAGCGCAACTATTTGGCTATGTGCATGGTTCTGAATAGTTACGCAGAAACAAAATAGCAATAGAAACAAAATAAAATAGAAACAAAACAGAAATGCTGCAGAAACATGAAAATGTGACTGCGGCATTTTTTAAGGGGTATAATCCATCATATCAAGGATGGAGGTATGCAGGGTAATCCGGTAGGTTTCAAACACTTCCTCCGCACTGACAGTGGGAGTGTGATTCATCCAGACCTTCAGCATTTCAATTAAAATGATGGCATTAAAATGGGCTGTAATTTCCGGTGTAATCAGGGTGGAAGAAAAATGCTTCATGGGATGCTTTTTCAAGATTTTTAAATAGGTATCCCGGATGAAATTGCCAAAATATTCTTCAAAGCTGTTCTGACCTTCTATGTCAAAAAGAATTTTATAGTATTTCAGGTTCTTTTCAAAACAGATAAACATGAGCTTTACGGCTTCCTGTTCCATTCCGTTATCCAGCATGACCTGGACGTTACTGCGGATATCCTTATCAAACAGGTATTCAATGACCTCATACTTATCCTGAAAATAATTATAGAAGGTAGGTCTGATGACACCGGCTTTATCGGTTATCATTTTTATGGAAATTTTCTGAAAGGGCATCGTAAGTACCAGTTCGCGGAAGCTGTCTGCCAACAATTCTTTCGTTTTCATAATTATTCCCCGACTTCCTTTACTTCAACACTACCTTTATAGTACCATATCCGGGAAGGAAAGAAAATTAAAAAATATAAAATAGTGTAGAAAAAATACGACAGAAAAGAGAAATTGTCGTCCACATACAACAGGTAAAAATGTACTGTATCTTATCATATAGAGGATATTCGTGTAAAATAATTTGCAGAATAGAGAAAAATGGAATCGAGTAAAAGATGCGGGACGGGCAAAGAAATCAGAACAAGCAGGAAACAGGAATCAAGTAAAAGAGCAGAACAGGTAAAGGAATCAGAACAGGCAGGAAAAGGAACTGAGTAAAAGAACGGAACAGACAGGAAAAGGAATCAGATAAAGCCAGAACGGGTAAGAAAGCCAGAACGGGTAAGAAAGCCAGAACGGGTAAGAAAGCCAGAACGGGTAAGAAAGCCAGAACGGGCAAGAAAGCCGGAACGGGTAAGAAAGCCGGAACAGGTAGCAATAGAAACAGGCACGGAAAGGACAAGCAAAAATGACATGGTATGAGGTTTTCATTATTTCAATCGGATTATCGTTGGATGTATTTGCTTACGCAATGTATAAGGGAGCGATGATTTCCCATCTGGAGGCAAAAAAAATAACAAAAATGGCTGTTGTTTTTGCTCTCTGGCAGGCGGTTGCCATGGCAGTTGGCAGTCTGATATCGGAAATTCCGGTAATAGAGGAGCATTATCAGCGGACAGAAAAATTGTATGATGTTTTATCGGCGCTGATTTTGTTTGCGGTTGGATTGATTATGATTATCAGGGCATTAAAGGGAAAGGTCATCACAGAGCGCAGAGAGGATAATTTCTATATGAAGCAGCTCTGTATCTGGGCGGCGATTACCAGCCTGGACAGCTTTTTAACGGGAATCAGCCTCGGCTTTTTAAATACGGCAGTGCATATGCTGATAATACAACTGGTGCTGATTACAGTAGCTGCCATTATCGGTGGTATTTTCCTGGGGTACAGGATGGGGTGCCAGATGCGGTACGGCTTTGTGAAGCTGGGCGGAGCGATTCTTCTGGTGGCGGGAATGGATGTGCTTTTAAGGTATTATGGTTGAAAATGCAGGACAGAGAAAAGGCTGAACGAAGAAAATTTTGCAATCAGAGCGGCAGGGAAACCTGCCGTTTTTTGATTGTTTATGATTGTTTATACTTATTTAATTGTATTCAATAGGAAAAAGAGTAAAATAATAATTGCTCAAAATAAAAACAGAGAAGTAAAAGTGTTATGTACATGGGCGTGTACAGAAATGGAGATTATCATGAGAGAAAAATTGCAGCGGTTTATGTGGGGAAGATATGGAAATGACAGGTTCAATCAATTTTTGATGGCAAGTGCCATGGTGTTGTTGATTCTTTCACTGATTATCAGAGGCCCCTTTTATATGCTGGCAGTGGCTGTGATGATATATGTCTATTTCAGGATGTTTTCCAAAAATATAGCAAAGCGTTCCGCAGAAAATCAGTGGTATCAGCAAAAAGAACTGAAGGTAAAGGGCTTTTTCCAGAAAAAGAAACGGGAGCTTCAGTCCAGAAAGCAGTATCATATTTATAAGTGCCCGAATTGTAAACAGAAGATTCGTGTACCAAGAGGACGTGGGAAAATTGCAATTACCTGCAGAAAGTGTGGAAACGAGTTTATCAGAAAAAGCTGAGGTGATAATAGATGTTCGGATATATTGTTATCAATAAGGCAGAAATGAAATTTAAAGAATTTGATGTGTATCATGCCTTTTATTGCGGCATTTGCCGGGAGTTAAAAAGAAAATATGGTGCGTTGGGGCAGCTTTCCCTGAGCTATGACATGACCTTTCTGGCAATTCTTTTAACCAGCCTTTATGAGCCGGAAACGGTGACGGGAAGCTGTAAATGTATCGCGCATCCCTTTGAAAAGCATGAAACCCGCAGAAATATTTATACAGAATATGCGGCGGATATGAATGCATTGTTTGCGGTTTACAAGAGCACGGATGACTGGGAGGATGAAAAGAAGCTCTGGAAGCTGATTTACGGAAACCTGCTGGAGGGAAAATGCAGGAAGATGAAAGAACTCTATGCAGAGAAAATTCACAAAATCGGTCTTTTGATGCATGAATTTTCCGATGCGGAAAAGGATGGCAATGCGGATATTGATACCTTGTCCGGGCTTTTTGGCAATGTGATGGCGGAAATTGTAGCGGTCAGAGAGGATGAATGGGCGGAAAATTTAAGAAGGCTTGGATTTTATCTGGGAAAGTTCATTTATCTGTGCGATGCCTATGAGGATGTGGAGCAGGATATTAAAAAGGGAACCTTTAATCCCTTGAAGAAAAAATATGAAAATCCTGATTTTGAGGATGAATGTAAAACCATTCTGATGATGATGATGTCGGAGTGCTGCAGGGAATTTGAGAGGCTTCCCTTATTGGAAAATGTGGAAATTTTGAGAAATATTTTGTATTCGGGAGTCTGGGGCAGATACGAGGCTGTCCATGAAAAGAGAACAGGCAGACAGGAGAAACATGTATAATCCATATAGTGTGTTGGGCGTGGATTCAAATGCCACGGAGGAAGAAATCAAAAAAGCATATAAGGCACTGAGCCGTAAATACCATCCGGATGCCAATATCAACAATCCCAATAAGGAGCAGGCAGAGGAAAAGTTTAAGGAGATTCAGGCAGCGTATCAGCAGATCATGAAGGAGAGAACCTCCGGCTTTGGCGGGGGATATGGCAGCGGTTACAGCGGAAACGGCTACGGTGGTGGAAACAGTTACAGCGGAAGTGGCTACGGCGGCGGAAGCAGTTACAGCAGTGGAAGCGGCTATAGTGGCGGGAGCAGCTATGGCGGCGGAAACAGCTACGGCGGCTTCGGTTACGACCCTTTTGGGGGTTTTGGTTTTGGCTTCGGACAGGCGCAGAGTACCGGGTATGAGGAGAATAATTATATCCGGGCGGCAGGAAACTATCTCAGAAACGGATATTATAAGGAAGCAAGAACCACGCTGGATTCCATGACAGAGGAGGAGAAGAACGGCAGATGGTATTATTACAGTGCGATTGCCCATCAGGGACTGGGGAATAATGTGGCAGCCCTGGAGCATGCAAAGCGGGCAGCAGCGCTGGAGCCGGGAAATGTTTCCTATCAGAGTCTGGTAAATCAACTGGAAAGCGGCGGAAGCTGGTACGAACAAAGACAGGCAGCCTATGGCTATCCTACCTTTGGAACAGGAAATCTGTGTGCAAAGCTTTGTATTGCCAACCTGATTTGCAATGTGTGCTGCCTTGGCGGGGGCTGCTGTGGCGGCAGAGGAATGTATTATTACTAATTTTTAATGGCTTTTTCCATAAAGATATGCTATCCTTAAGAAAAGGTGCTGTGATGGGGAACAGCATCTTATTTGTATGGCAACAGAGATTTGGATATTGGGAGAGAATAAAGGACAGCAGAAGGTGAAATATGGGGAAAAAGAGAGGAAAAGAGTGGATGCAGGAACGGCTGAGGAAAATTATCAGTCATGATACAAGATTGACCTATAAACAGAATGTGTGGCTCTGGCTGCTGGCGGTTATGGTGGTTTTGCTGTGCAGCTTTGGGGCATATGCCTATTATTCATTTCAGACAGAGTGTAAGAAGGTGGCACTGCGGGGAGCGGATAATATTTCCCAGATGGTTGTGGCGCAGGTGGATGAGCGTTTGAACAATCTGAGGCAGTATTATATTTCCAGGGCAACTGAGGATAGTGTCAGATGGGTGATTGAAAATGATATGGATTATTCAGATTATGAACATATCAAGGAGGCACAGGATGCTTTTGCCAGTAAGACTTATCTGAGTGGCTATGTGGATTCCTATACCTTTGTCAATTACAGGACGGACTGGGTTATCAGCAACAAGGGAATGTACAAGCTGCAGGAGGCGGAGAATCAGGAACTTCTGGAAACTTATTTTACGGATGCGGAGCAGAAGCGGGACAAGTATTACTGGGTGTATGATGAAACGGCGAAAATAACCAACAAGGTCAACAGGCTTTATCGCACTACCATTGAAACAGGTGGACTGAACTATGTGATGCGTCTGCCCTATGGTATCAATCCCTATGCCATGCTGATTGTGAATGTCAATATGACAACCTGGCAGAGCTGGATACAGCAGCAGCTGGAGGCCGGGGACGAAATTGTTGTCATTGGAGAAAATAACAAAGTGATTTATGCAACTTCCCGGGTTCTGGCGGAGGAAGCTGTAAAAGAGGCAGAGAATATTTCCCAGAGGGCAGTTCCTGCAAACGGCACAAAGTACATGGGAGCATACAGTACCTCGGGTGTGCTTGGCTGGCAATATTATGTGTTTCATGATATTGCGAAGGAAAAGAATGATTTCAAATATTCCTGGGTATGGATCACCTGTATATTACTGCTGACAGGGCTTGCCTTTGTGGTGGCGGCATATATGATTTATCAGCCGGTACGGAATCTGGTAAAGGATGTCAGCAGTGGGGAAGGACAGGAAGAGGGAAAGGCAGTAGGAAATGAACTGGATTTCCTTGCGGGAAGCCTGAAAACCCTCCGCAGTGACAACCATTATTTGCAGGATATGGTAAATCAGAACCAGAGCAGGCTGCTGGAACTGTTTGAACTGCGGCTTGTCCGGGGCGAGGTAAGGCGTCAGGACGAGTGGCGGGAGTATATGGAAGATTTTGGGCTGCGGGAGAAGAATTATTTTGCAACCGTGGTAGTAGTTCTGGATTTGCGGGAGGAAGAGGAAGAACAGAGCAATGTCAAGGAGGATGTGATTTGTCTGCAGCTGGTGTCCCAGATGCCGGAGAGTATCCGGGAGCTTGCATGGATGCCTCCGATTTACAATGCCTGTACGATTTTTGCTATATTTGCGGAGAATGACGAGTACAGGCTTTTGGAAAGAATCGAAGCCTACTATCGGGAATTGCAGCAGTATTCCGAGGAGGTCAGCGGTTACAGGCTTTTAATGGGTGTCAGCACAAACCATACGGATTATAAGCATATTCAGGCAGCTTACCGGGAGAGCATTATGGCGCTGACCGGTTCCCTCAATAATCTGGATGACAGAAGAAATACCAGAGAACAGATGGAAAACTGTCATTTTTACTTAAGCAGTTCTACCATGGCGCCGGGAAACGGATATGATGATACCTATGAAAAGGAAATTCAGGCAGGAATCAAGGCGATGGATAAAAACCAGTGCTACCAGACAACGGATAAGTTCTGCAGTCTGGTATCCCGGATGGGGGGAGCTTCTGCCAGTCAGGTGATGGTCTATATGCTCCGGTATGTCAATGCGATTCTGGTAACGGCGATGGAGGCACATGTAAAGCTGGAGGAGATTTATCCCCAGGGCTTAAGAAAGCTGTATGCTGAAATTCTGGAGGCGTTGGAGCCATCCAGAGAGAGGCGTTATATCAAGGCGAATATCATTGACCCGATTCTGGCGGCAAGGGATGAGCTGATGAATCAGAAGGCATATTCCATTTTGCAGGATATTGAGAATCTGATTGCCAGCAAAAAGGGCAATATTACACTGACAGAGTGTGCAGATATTTTAGGAGTTCATCCTACCTATATATGGAAAGTGCTGAAAATGGAAAAGGGAAAATCCTTTACAGATTGTCTGGAAGAGTACAAGATAGAGGAAGCAAAGCACCTGTTATTAAATTCGTCCCTCTCTGTGGCGGAGATTGCAGCAGAATTGAATTACACAAATGCTCAGAATTTTATCCGGTTCTTCAGTAAGAGCACAGGAGTGACGCCGGGAAAGTTTCGTAAACTGTACTAAATTTTTCTAAAACCTTTATAAAATAATCATTATCTTCTTTTCGGTGAAAATAGGGAGCAGGATAATGATTATTTTTTGGCTTGAAATATAAATACACATGTTATTTTTATGCAAAATGCCAAAAGAAAGGAAAGAAAGCGCTTCCATAAGAAAATGATTATAGACGTAATCCTGATTAGAATGATAAACTTACACTATGTTGACGGGGTGCAGAAGGAAATTGATATGCAAAATGCACAAACAAAGAAAAACAAAAGAAACCCGTTGAAAAATAACAGAAAGGTGGTCTAAATGGAAAAGTCAAAAAGCAAAAAAGGATATGTGACGCTTTCAAATGGACAGGTGATACGCCCGCATCACAAGAGCACATGGCAGTATGTAGTGCAGCATAAGTGGCTGTATTTTTTGATACTCCCCGGTATTATCTATTTCATTATGTTCCGTTACATACCGATGGGAGGACTTATTATTGCCTTTAAGGAATACAGTCCTTTCAAAGGAATCTGGGCAAGCCCCTGGGTTGGTCTGGAGCAGTTCAGAAAGTTCTTCGGAACAGCGGACTTTACCCGGTTGCTCTATAATACATTGGGAATCAGCTTATTACAGCTGTTTTTGTATTTCCCGGCACCGATTATTTTGTCCCTGTTCTTAAATGAAGTAAGACACAGCGGTTACAAGAGAGTGGTTCAGACACTTGTATACGTTCCGCACTTTGTATCCTGGGTTATTGTAGCCAGCCTTACCTACCAGCTGTTCAACGTAACAGATGGTGTTATGAACGTAATTTACAAGGCAATTTCCGGTGGTCAGACCTTTGATATTCTGTCGCAGGCGTCTACTTTCTGGGGATTGATTGTAGGTCAGGATATCTGGCGAGAAACAGGTTACGGAACCATCGTATTTCTGGCAGCGCTTTCTTCTGTAGACCAGGAGCTTTACGAAGCAGCGAGAGTAGACGGCGCAGGAAGATGGAGATTGATGTGGCACATCACCCTTCCTGCAATCCGCGGAACTATCATTATGATGCTGATTCTCCGTGTGGGCGGAATCCTGAATACAGGATATGAGCAGATTTTCCTGATGAGAAACGACCTGAATATCGCCCGTGCAGAAGTATTCGATACCTACATTTATACAAAGGGTATCCGAAGCGGACAGTATTCCTTCTCTACCGCAGCCGGTATGTTTAAATCTATTGTCGGCATGATTATGGTACTTTTATCTGACCGTGTAGCCAAGGCATTCGGCGAGAGCGGATTATACTAGGAGGTGAAGAAAAATGGCAAAAGCGCACGCTATGAAACAGGGTGTGAGAGTCAAGAAAAGTGTTGGCGACCGCATCGTGGACGTAATTATATATGTTGTGCTGGGACTGATTGCACTTAGTACAGTGCTTCCTTTCCTGTATGTGCTGGCAGGTTCCTTTGCTACTGAGAAGGAACTGACAGAAAAAGCATTTTTCATCATCCCCAGTGTATGGTCCATCAATGCTTACAGATATGCGATTCAGACAGCAAATATTTTAAGAGGCTTGAGAAACTCTATTGTCCTTACCGCACTTGGAACAACAATGTGTATGGTTTTCTCTCTGACCTTTGCATACCCTTTGTCCAAGGCACATTTCCGCGGACGTAACTGGATTATGAATATGGTAATCGTTACCATGCTGTTCAGCGGTGGTATGATTCCTTCCTATATTGTTATTCAGTCCTATGGCCTGCTGGATACTTACTGGGCACTGGTTCTGCCCGGACTGATTAGTCCTTTTAACATGATTATTATCAAGAAGTTCTTCTCAGGACTTCCTGTGGAGCTGGATGAGGCTTCCTATATGGACGGTGCAAACGATTTACAGATTTTCACAAAGGTTGCGCTGCCTCTCTCCAAGCCGGTAATCGCTTCCATCTCTCTGTTTTACGGAGTAGGCTTCTGGAATGATTACTTCAGTGCCATGATTTACTTACAGTCCCCTGAAAAGTTCCCGATTCAGATTCAGCTTCGTTCCATTATCCTGCTGACATCTACGATTTCGGATACTGTTCTGGACTACGATTTGAACGGTGCGCCCCCTGACAAGGCAGTAAAGATGGCATGTACCGTTATCGCAACTGTTCCTATTCTGTGTGTATATCCTTTCGTACAGAAGTACTTTACCAAGGGTGTTATGGTAGGTGCCGTAAAGGGTTAAGGAACAGCAACTTACAAACTGCATGATAAGGGGAAGGTATAAGCTTCCCCCTTCATCATAAAACAAGTTTCCAAAAGGAGGATAACATGAAAAGAAAAAGTTTTGAAAAAGTAGCAGCAGTTGCACTTTCCGCTGCTATGGTATGTGGTATGGCTGCATGCGGAAGCAGCGAAAGCAGCACTACCGGTTCTTCTGCAGCACCTTCCAGTACTGCAACAGACACCAGCTCTGCAGCAGCACCTTCCAGCGAAGCAGCTCCGGCTGAGCGTCAGACTATCAGCTTCAGCGTCATCGACCTGAATGCAGGTAACAACAACGTAGGTGAGTATGCAGACCAGATTTTCCAGACAATTGAGGATTATACTGGTGTTGACGTAGAACTTCAGTGGGTAGCTAATGATGCACTGGCTGAGAAGAACTCCCTGTATCTGGCAAGCCCCAAGACAATGCCTCAGATTATTTCCTGGGGTGGTACCGTTACCGGTGACGTAGTTTCCGCAGCAAAGAACGGTGCTTTCGTAGACCTGAATGATTATATCTGGGATTCCGAGAAGTATCCCAACCTGTCCGGTATGTCTGAAGCAGTTGCTGCTAACCTGACAGTAGACGGAAAGCTGATTGCTATTCCCCGTTCCCGTGTCGTTGGACGTTATGGTCTTTGCTATCGTCAGGACTGGGCTGAGAAGCTTGGTGTAGAACTTCCTGAGAACGCAACTCCCGATGATGTATACAATATGCTGTATGCATTTACCTACAATGACCCCGATGGAAACGGTAAGAACGATACAATCGGTATGGAAATGACTCTGTACACAGGTCCTTTCGATATTATCCAGACATGGTTCGGCTGTGGTAACGGCTGGGCAGATGTAAATGGACAGCTGGTTCCTGTATGGATGCAGGATGAGTACTTTGAAGCTGCTGATTACATCAAGAAGCTGTATGATGATGGTTTGATGCCTGCTGACTGGGCGAGCAGACCTACCGATACATGGTCTAACGGATGTAAGACCGGTGCAAACGGTGTATATATCGACGTTATGGACTCTGGTAAGAGAATCTGGAACTACTTCGTAGCAGATGAAACAAAGACTGCTTCCGTAGTAAATCCTGATGAGACCGCTTCCATGGTTCTTTACGGTGCTATCAATGGACATACTCTTGCAACTGCTGGTTACAACGGATTCTTTACTCTTTCCGCAACCACTCTTGACACACCTGAGAAGATTGACGCTGCATTGACACTGCTTGACAAGCTCAATGACCCTGAAATGCTTCTGATTACTCAGTATGGTCTGGAAGGCATCAACTATGAGATGCAGGATGGCTATCTTGTAAAGACTGATACCGAGAACGAAGCTCTTGCCGGTAACTACAAGGGACTGAACCAGATGCTGGCATTCCTTCCTTCTACCGAGGCTACTGAGGCTCTGATTCCTCTGAAGAAGACAGAGCGTGACCAGGCGCAGGCTGACGCTTACAAGGCAGCTCTTCCTTACGCAGAAATCAACCCTGCACTTTCTTACCTTGTAAACTCTGAAACATATGCTGTTGATGGAAAGACTCTGGATGACGAAGCAACTGCACTGAGAACTCAGTACATCTGCGGCGCTATTACCAAGGAGCAGTTCACAACAGGTCTTGACAATATCCGTGCAAAGGGATATGACAAGATTATCGAGGAAGTAAACGCACAGTACACAGCAAACAAATAAGTTTGAGTGAATGTGTGAGAGGCTGTTACACTAAGAAATTAGTGTGGCAGCTTCTTTTTTGTGTCTGAGCAGGGATTTCCATTGATACGGGAAGTCAAGATGTTTATCATTATTTTTCATACCTCTGTAAAAATAGGAAAGAGTACCCAGGGAAAAATATTCTATGATTACCCAGATTGGAAAATGTCCGTCATATTTATTCATGTGATGCCTGACAACAGGAGTTTTGGAATTTTCCCTGATACAGGAGTTGATTTTTTGAAGAAATGCAGGATGATTATGCCTTTCATTATAATTTGCACCATTCATATAGCCCTCAGCGCCGTATTTTTGTGCATGATAATAGGCAAACTGTGAGCGAAGATAAATTTCGATTTTTCCAATAATTCCAGCAATGAGGTTACGTAACTCTTCATCAAATTCGTAAACGACCTGAAGTTGTTCAAATGATATGGCGGGAAATAATGAATCCTGATGCTTGATTTGGAAAGGAAGAAAATACCCGGAAAATCCATAATAATTAATGTGATTAAGAAATATCTTTGCTTTTTAAAGCAACAACCTGTCCTTCATAGGTCAGAGGTTCTTTCAGTTTGTTGATGGATATCCACCTCACTTTATGTAAAAATGTGCCCCCATTTGACACATCAAAGAGAGGTGTGGGGGCTTCTGGTAATATTTATTATAGCCTAAAATGATAAATATGCAACTAAAAAATCATAAAATTTTTTGGAACTTTTTTGGGAGAGTTGTTTTTACTTTGCTATTGCATTTTAAGGAAGAGTAATCTATAATAAAAATACAAAATGTAGATGCGGAATAAAGAAATATACACAAGATATGGAGGAGCTGCCCCGTCCGGGAAAGTGTGCGCGGCTCCTTAAATTATGCTTATGGATATGAAAAATGCAGGAACTACAGGACAGGAGATGTATGAGGGTATGAAGATTCAGAAACGGGATGGACGGATTGTTCCTTATGAAGAGGAAAAGATTATTGATGCAATTCATAAGGCGAATCAGGAGGTAGAGGAGAAGGACAGGGCGGATGATGCGCTGATTGAGCAGATACTGGAGGCTGTCAAGGCAGAGGGAAAAAAGCAGCAGACAGTGGAGCATGTGCAGGATGTGATTGAACAGCATCTTGTAGAGGCAAACAAGTATGTACTGTCTAAAAAGTATATGGTTTACCGGTATCAGAGGAGCCTTCTCAGAAAGTCCAATACCACGGATGAATCTATTTTGAAGCTTATCAGAAATGAAAATAAGGAGCTGGCAGAGGAAAATTCCAATAAGAATACCCGTCTGGCTTCTACCCAGAGAGATTATATTGCCGGGGAGGTTTCCAGGGATGTAACCCGCCGGATGCTTCTGCCGGAGCATATTTCCATGGCGCATGATAACGGGGTACTGCATTTTCATGATGCAGATTATTTTATCCAGCCGATTTTTAACTGCTGTCTGATTAATATTCAGGATATGCTGGATAATGGAACCTCTATCAACGGAAAAATGATTGAGTCCCCCAAGAGCTTTCAGGTGGCATGTACAGTGACAACCCAGATTATTGCGGCGGTAGCCAGCAACCAGTATGGGGGACAGTCTGTCAACATCAAGCACCTTGGGAAATATCTGCGGAAGAGTAAGGAAAAATTTACGAAGCAGCTGGAGGATGCGTTTGGGGACAGTCTGGATGCTGCAATGAAGGAAAAGATTGTCCAGATGCGTCTGAAGGATGAATTAAAGTCCGGTGTTCAGACGATTCAGTACCAGATTAATACCCTGATGACAACAAACGGGCAGTCCCCTTTTGTTACCCTGTTCCTTCATATTGATGAAAATGACAAGTATGTGGAGGAAACGGTTCAGATTATTGAGGAGATTCTGAGGCAGCGAATTGAGGGAACCAAGAACGAAAAAGGGGTTTATGTAACGCCCGCGTTCCCGAAGCTTGTTTATGTGCTGGATGAAAATAACTGTCTGAAGGGCGGAAAGTATGATTATGTAACAAGACTTGCTGCAAAGTGTTCTGCAAAAAGGATGTATCCGGATTATATTTCTGCAAAGAAGATGCGGGAAAATTATGAAGGAAATGTATTTTCCTGTATGGGGTGCCGTTCCTTTCTTTCCCCCTGGAAGGATGAAGATGGCAATTATAAATGGGAGGGCAGGTTTAATCAGGGGGTTGTCAGCCTGAACCTTCCCCAGATAGGTATTATTGCGGATGGAAATGAGGAGGTTTTCTGGAAGCTGCTGGATGAAAGGCTGGAGCTTTGTTATGAGGCTTTGATGTGCAGACATAAGGCATTACTTGGCACAGTTTCCGATGTAAGCCCGATTCACTGGCAGTATGGTGCCATAGCAAGACTGAAAAAGGGAGAGAAAATAGACAGGCTTCTGCTGAATGGTTATTCCACTATGTCTTTGGGATATATCGGTCTGTATGAACTGACTTATTTAATGAAGGGATGCAGTCACACCGCGCCGAAGGGAAAGGAATTTGCCCTCCGGGTGATGGATCATCTGCGGGAAGCGGCGGCACGCTGGAAGGAAGAAACGGGAATTGGATTTTCTCTTTATGGAACCCCGGCGGAAACTCTGTGCTATCGCTTTGCCCGGATTGACAGAGAAAAATATGGGGATATTCCCAATGTGACGGACAAGGGCTACTATACGAACTCCTACCATGTGGATGTCAGGGAGAAGATGGATGCCTTTACGAAATTTACCTTTGAGAGCGAATTTCAGAATAAATCCCTGGGCGGTGCGATTTCCTATGTGGAGATTCCGAACCTGAATAATAATCTGGAGGCAATTGAAGAGTTAATCCGGTTTATTTATGATAATATTCAGTATGGAGAATTTAACACGAAATCGGATTACTGCCATGTGTGCGGGTATGACGGGGAAATTATTGTAAATGATGACAATGAGTGGGAATGTCCTCAATGCCATAATAAAGACCATGCAAAAATGAATGTAACAAGAAGAACCTGCGGATATTTGGGAGAGAATTTCTGGAATACCGGAAAAACAAAGGAAATCAAGGCAAGAGTGTTACATTTGTAGGTGGGAACGGAGATTAGTGTGAATTACGCAACTATAAAAAAGACGGATGTGGCGAATGGCCCGGGGATAAGGGTGTCACTGTTTGTCAGCGGTTGCAGGCATGCCTGCAAGGGGTGCTTTAACGCGGAAGCGTGGGACTTTTCCTATGGACAGCCCTTTACGGAAGAAACGGAAAAGGAAGTTCTGGAAGCACTGGCACCGGACTATATCAGGGGGTTCAGCGTACTGGGGGGAGAACCCCTGGACCCGGACAACTGTGAAACAGTTCTTACTATTATAAAGAAGGTAAAGGAAGCCTGTCCTGAAAAGGATATCTGGTGTTACACAGGCTATGTGTATGACAGGGAACTTTTGAAGAGGGAAGAGGAAGAACCCGGAAAGGTGCTTTCAGAGATTTTTTCCTGTCTGGATGTGCTGGTGGACGGAAGGTTTGTGGAAGAAAAGAAGAATCTGCGGCTGGCATTCCGCGGGTCGGAAAATCAACGGTTGATTGATATGAAAAAAACACGGGCGGCGGGGCATGTGGTATGTCTGCCGGAGCAGGAAAAGGGACTGAAATAACAGAAAGCAGCAGGGGCTTACCTGCTGCTTTTTTAGTAGTATTATTGTTTTGTGTTTTTGAAACCGGAAGCTCTCACATGCTGCTTAATTGCCTCAAAGCTTTCCTTGCTGATAACGTGTTCCATTTTGCAGGCATCCTCCAGAGCAATCTCTTTGGGAACGCCCAGATACATCAGCCAGGAGGAGAGCAGTTCGTGACGCTCATAAATCATTTCCGCAATTTCCCGTCCGGCAGGGGTTAAAGTAATAAAGCCGGATTTATCTACCACAATCTGATTTTTCTCCCGAAGATTCTTCATTGCAACACTGACACTGGATTTTTTAAAGCCAAGTTCATTGGCAATATCTACCGAGCGGACAACGGGAAGTTGTTTGCTCAGGATTAAAATAGTTTCCAGATAATTTTCAGCAGATTCGTTTACAGCCATATAATCTCCAATCCGCGCTGCCGCGCCTGGTTCGCAGTACAAAAACAGAGCAGGGCATTGTACGTGCTTCGCACTATTATACAATAAAAATATCATATGCCCGGTGCAAGCACGGCATATGTCATTTTATTGTATGGCACTGCTCAAAAACTCGCAAATTCGCGCTGTCGCGCTTTATGTCCTGCAGCCGCAGGACATTTGCTCGTTAATGAACCTCTGAAAAACAGAGCAGTGCATCTCGAAATCAGAGATTTCTCGATGTACGTGCTTCGCGCTATCATACAATAAAAATGACATATGCCTGGTGCAAGCACGGCATATGTCATTTTTATTGTATGGCACTGCTCATTGCCTGCGCTCATTATATCATAAACTGATAAATGGCGCAAATGAATCGTACGGAAAAAAATCCAAAAAAATGAAATATTGTTATTGACAACAGACAGACGTTAGAATATACTAACCATTGAAAAGGAATTGAAAATCATTCTCAACAATGAATGCAGAGTACGAAAGGAGATGGACTTATGCCATTGTCAATGGTTCAGGCAGGAGAAAGCAACGTGATTAAGCGGATTGGCGGCAGGGAGGAAACAAGGCTGTTTCTGGAGAAACTGGGGTTCGTCGTGGGAGCCGCGGTTACTGTGATTTCTGAAGCTGGCGGAAATATCATCGTCAATATCAAGGAGTCCAGAGTTGCCATCGGAAAAGAAATGGCAAACAAGATTATGGTGTAAACGGAAGGTCTGATTTCAGGAAAAGCCTTTTGTTTAGATAGAGTGAAAAAAGAAGGAGAATGTTATGAAGACATTAAAGGAAGTTGCCTGCGGGCAGACCGTCAAGGTCACAAAAATTTCCGGTGAAGGTCCGGTCAAAAGACGTATCATGGACATGGGAATCACCAAAGGTGTTGAAATCTATGTAAGAAAGGTTGCTCCGTTAGGGGATCCGGTAGAAGTAACAGTAAGAGGATACGAGCTGTCCCTGCGTAAGGCAGATGCGGAAATCATCGAAGTAGAGTAGTTCTTTGTTGTTTTTTTTGACTATTGGTTAGTGATTTCTAACAAATAGTAGATATAACTAGTAATTGTAACAAATCAAGCATAAAATTATGAGGAAGAAGGAACAGTAAAATGGCGATTAAGATTGCATTGGCAGGTAATCCTAACTGCGGTAAAACAACATTATTCAATGCGTTGACCGGTTCCAATCAGTATGTTGGTAACTGGCCCGGTGTTACGGTAGAGAAGAAGGAAGGAAAGTTAAAGATTGACAAGGAAGTTACCATCATGGACCTTCCCGGTATTTATTCCCTTTCTCCTTATACACTGGAGGAAGTCGTAGCAAGAAACTACATTATCAACGAGAAGCCTGATGCGATTATCAATATCGTAGACGGAACAAACCTGGAGCGTAACCTGTATCTGAGTACACAGGTCATTGAACTGGGAATCCCGGTTGTCATGGCAATCAACATGATGGATCTTGTAAAGAAGAACGGCGACAAGATTAACACTGCAAAGCTGGCACAGAGCCTTGGCTGCGAAGTAGTGGAAATCTCTGCATTAAAGGGAACCGGTATTGAGGATGCTGCAAAGAAGGCAGTTGCACTTGCAAAGAAGAAGCAGCCTGTAAAGCTGGTACATAAGTTTGCTCCTGAAGTAGAGGCAAGCATCAGTGCAGCAGAAGCAAAGCTGACCGGTGTGGAAGAGGCGCAGAAGAGATTCTTCGCTATCAAGCTTCTGGAGAAGGATGAGAAGATTGCAGCTCTTCTTGGAAAGACTCCTGATTTATCCGCAGAGATTAAGGCTATGGAGGATGCATTTGATGATGACACAGAGAGTATCATTACAAATGAGAGATACAATTACATTTCCAGCATTATCGGAAGCTGTCTGACAAAGGCAAAAGCTAAAAATGAGATGACAGTTTCAGATAAAATTGATAGAATTGTAACAAACCGTATTCTGGCGCTTCCTATTTTTGCGCTGGTTATGTGGCTGGTATATTATATCGCAATGTCTACTATCGGTGCAGCAGCAACCGACTGGACAAATGATAATCTGTTTGGGGATGGCTTCCATCTCTTCGGTATCGGTTCCGGTGCATATGAAGAGGTTGCAGAAGAGTATGGCGGAGCAGCAGAGGTAGTAGGTGGTTTCCTTTCCTATGCAGAAGAGCAGGGAATGGATGTAGATGCGATTTCCGAAGCACTGGATGCTGAGGCAGAGGATTATGATACTGCAGCAGCCGCAGCAGCTCTGGATGAACTGGTTGGTATGTTTGATGCATCCAGCGAGGCAGCCTATCTGGTAGAGGATGAGGAAACTCTGGCAACAGAAGAAACCACAGCATCCTATGATGATTTGGTTGAGGCAGCAGCAGTTGAGAAAAAGTACGACTGTACAGAGCCCGACCCTGCTGACTATGGTGTATTCGTACCAAGTATCCCCGATGCGATTTCAGCAGGGCTGGAGGCAATTGGCTGTGCAGAGTGGCTGGAAGGTCTGATTATTGATGGTATTGTAGCCGGTGTTGGTGCAGTCCTTGGTTTCGTACCTCAGATGCTGGTACTGTTTATCCTGCTGGCATTTCTTGAATATTGCGGATATATGGCACGTATTGCATTTATCATGGACAGAATTTTCCGGAAATTCGGTCTTTCCGGTAAGTCCTTCATCCCTATGCTGATTGGTATGGGATGTGGTGTTCCCGGTATTATGGCTTCCCGTACAATCGAGAATGAAAAAGACCGTCGTATGACTATTATGACAACAACCTTTATTCCCTGTGGTGCAAAGGTTCCCTTCATTGCAATGATTGCAGGTGCAATTTTCGGTGGTTCACCCTGGATTGCGACCAGCGCTTACTTCATCGGTATTGTAGCAATTATCTGTTCCGGTATTATTTTGAAGAAGACAAAGATGTTTGCAGGCGACCCTGCTCCCTTCGTTATGGAGCTTCCTGCTTACCACTGGCCGACAGTTGGTTCCGTTCTCCGCAGCATGTGGGAGCGTGGCTGGTCCTTCATTAAGAAGGCAGGTACCATCATTCTGCTTTCTACTATCGTTGTATGGTTCACAACTTACTTTGGTGTTGTAGACGGTTCCTTCAGAATGTTGGCAGAGGACGAAATCGAGTTCAGTATTCTGGCTAAGATTGGCAGTGCTCTTGCATGGATTTTCATTCCTCAGGGATGGGGCAACTGGCAGGCAACTGTGGCATCTATCACAGGTCTGGTTGCAAAGGAAAATATCGTTGGTACTCTTGGTATTCTGTATGGTGGCGGAGATGGCACTGTATATCAGAACATGGCAGCCGTATTTACCACAGCAAGCGGCTTCTCCTTCCTGGTATTTAACCTTCTGTGCGCACCCTGCTTCGCAGCAATGGGAGCTATCAAGCGTGAAATGAACAACACAAAGTGGTTCTGGTTTGCAATCGGATATCAGTGTGGTCTGGCTTATCTGGCATCTCTGGTTGTATACAGAATTGCAGGTCTGTTCACAGGCGCATGCGGATTCAGCTTCTGGACAGTTGCAGCAATTGCAATTATTATCGGATTCTTCTATATGCTTTGCAGACCTGACAGGAATAAGCTGTCTGCAAAGGGCGAAAGTGCAGTAAAGAAAGCAGCGTAAAAACTTTGTGCTTGTAGCCGGAGATTACAGGCTGCGGAAAGGCAGGTTTATTATGGGAACAGTAATCGTTGGTGCAGTGCTGGTACTGATTGTAGGTTGTATTATCAGAGGTCTTGTAAAGGATAAGAAAAACGGAAAGACATCCTGCGGTGGGGACTGTGCTCATTGCCATGGATGCAAACCATAAAAGCACCTGTAGAAAAAGGAAAAAATGAATGGGTGGAATTTCAAGTGCTCAGGAGACAGAAAAGACAAAAAATTTGACAGGGAACGCGAGAAATTATCATAGAACCCGGATGCAGCGGGAACTGATTATCCAGAAGCTGAAGGAGCAGGGCTGCCGGATTACAAAACAGCGGCTGATGCTTCTGGATATCATCCTGGAGGAAGACTGTTCCTGCTGCAAGGAAATATTTTATAAGGCATCCAGACAGGATAAGCAGATTGGCACAGCAACGGTTTACCGGATGATTAACACACTGGAGGAAATCGGTGCCATCAGCAGGAAGAATATGTACAAGATAGCCTGCGGCAATACCTGCGGGGTAGAAAATGCCTGTGTGATTGAATTTGATGACAACAGTCAGTTGGAACTTTCAGCAAAAAACTGGTATCAGATTATCGAAAAAGGCCTGGAGGAATGTGGTTATAGTCATGGCAGAACCGTAAAAAGTGTTGTGGCGAAGCAATGTGACTGTGAAGCGGCATGTGTCTGAAAAGACTGTCCCTGACGCAATCAGAGAAAAGAAATGAACAGGTAGTAAATAAGAAAATGTCACCTTAAAATAAGGTGGCATTTTTTGTGCTTTTATGTTATCTTTACCTGACAGAAAGACGATGTAATAAGTGTAAAACGAAGAGTGCAAAGGAATGCGGAATGGAGAGCAGGATGAACAGAGGATGGATGAAAAAGAGTTTTTTACCGGTGGCAGCGGGAATGGTTTTACTGACAGCATGCGGGGCAGAAACACCGGGAGCAGAGATAATACAGAGCAGTGAAAGCATAGAAGCAGGTACTTGGGCTGGTGAAAGCACGGAAAACGTCAGTGACAGTCAGAAACAGCCCCTGACGGAAAAAGAAAAGAGAGATGAGAAGGAATGGGAGCAGCTTCTGGATTATACCGCAGAAAGGCAGGCAGAGCTGGCAGAAATTGTAGTTGATTTGTCTGAGGAAAGTGAAGAGATACAGGCAATGGGGCAGAATGTATTGAAAGCCCTGACAGAAGGGCAGACCGGGCTGGCACTGGAAATGGTTACTTCTTCGGAATGGATGGAAACCATGCTTCCGGGGCTTCTCATCGGACAGCGCAACTATACCTGGGAGGAAGGCAGTGAGAGCGGAAGCATTACGGTAATCAGCGATGAACTGGGACAGGCTTATACGAAGATTTTTACGGCATCGGGAAATGTGCTGGAGGTTACGGCAGACCAGATAAGGCTGACAAACTGTGAAGAAACAGCTCAGGCAGCCGGAAATTTTGTATGTGAAAGCATGGAACTGCAGAGCGGCAGTTACCGGAAAGTGGAAGGCAGTTTTGCAGAGGGCGGTGTTTTACAGGGAATACTTCAGGTGAGTGTGGCTTCCCTTGATTTAAGCGGAGGAATTGCTTCCGGCTGGGACAGAAGAGGGGAAGAACTGACAGTTTATGAAGGAGAATTTGATGAAACGGGGCATACGCTGGTAGAAACCCCGAAGCAGCTTAAAGACGCGGGAAAGACAGCCTATGCTGTGAAAAAAGAGAATAAGAGCGGGCTTTATCTGACTGTAGACGGAGCGGAAGATATGATATTTACGGCAGACCTTTTAGGGGTAGATTTGTGGTAACGGACAGGAGAAAGGAAACGAAAGAATGACAGGAAAGAGAAAAATACGCAGACAAAGCCTTTTTCTGGCTGTGATTCTGCTGCTTGCCGGGATAACATCCTTCCTGCCGCCGATGCAGGTAAAGGCAGCTTCCCAGACAGTGGGAAATATGGTAATTATGGTAAGCTTTGAGGAGGATGCAGAAGGTAATCCCAATGTAAACAGATTTACTCAGGGAGACAGCAGTGGTGTTTTTTGTTATTGCTGGAGCGAAAAGGCCGGTAATATTGAGGCGGGCGGGAAATATATATCTTCGTACCGGAAAATGTTTGAAGATGCCAAAAACAGCCTGCCGGACTATATTCGTACAATTTCTGACGGGCAGGTTCAGGTGAACTGTTATTATCCTCAGGAGGATGAAAATGGATTGGTAACAACCATTGTATTACCGGGAAAATCCATAGATTATCAGAATTCCGCTACCGGGGATGCAGAGTTTATGGGAAAGGTTCTGGAGGCATTAACGAAGCAGGAGCAGGATGGGATTCTCGCGAATCTTACTGCCGAGCAGCTGGATGTGTGGAATGGTGCAGATGGATGTATTGACAATCTGACAATTCTGGTAGAGGGTGAAAATGCAGGTGCGTTTACTTCCCATAAGAGTAATTATGGCGGCACGGAAACAATTTGTTACGGATTAAGGGTGAGCGCTTACAATCTGATTTCAACCGGTTCTCTTAATCTCTCCGATTATTCCGTGGTATGTCATGAGTTTTTACATACGCTGGGAGCACCGGATTTATATCGGAATGGCAAGAATGGAACGCCTGTCGGCGTCTGGGATCAGATGGCGCAGGTACCTCCTACGCCGCAGTATCCTCTGGTTCAGACGAGGAGCGATCTTGGCTGGCTGACAATGCCTGAGGCATCGGTAAGCGGAGATTATACGCTGGCACCTGCTACGGCAACCAGTGGAAACCGTGCGTATGTGTTGAAAACACAGCTTGCTGAGGATGAATATTTTGTCGTGGAATACCGGCAGAAGAAGAACATGGGTGAGTACGACAATTACGTACCGGAAAGCGGACTGATTGTTTACCGGGTAAACAAGGCGGTGCCAGACCATACAAACAGGGATGGAAATAACTATATTTATGTGTTTCGTCCGGGTACGGCAATCAATCATGCAGATGCGCTGGAGGAAGTAGATTATTACAGCACTAAGAGAAGTGCGGTTTATAATGCTGCAGTTGGAACAAATTCCAGACCGTCTCTTGGAAAAAGTGATATGACGGCAGACTGTACGCAGGATACTATTTTTTATTCAGATGGAAAGAACAGCGGAATTGTTATAGACCAGATTCGTTTTAACGGAGATGGAACGGCAACCTTTCATGTCAGCTATCCTGAGCTGAATAGTGAAAATACCTGGATGAAGCAGGATGAAAGTATTGCAGGTGCCAGCAGTGTATCGCTGACTGCGGATTCAGAACAGGGATATCTGTATATGGCAGCCTTGAAGGGGAATTATCCCAATAATATACTGACGGTATATGAGAACAGGCTGCAGGGCAGCGGCTGGCAGCAGCTGGGCGGGGAAATTAATGTAAAAGGCGGTGCAGTACCGCAGCTTTTATGGAATTCCGGAAAGCTGTATGTTACTTATTTAAATGGAAATGCGTATCCGGCGTTGACCAGTTTTTCCGGCGGAAGCTGGTCAACAGAAATCTCCTGCAATAAGCAGGACGCCAGTTATGCTTCCTCTTTACAGCTTTTTGAACAGAATGGAGCAGTCTGGGTGGCTTATTCGTCCGGAAATACCATTTCTTTCTGGAATCCTCAAAACGGGGCGAGCAAGACAGCTTTAACAGTAAGCGGCCTTACAATCAGCGGAACAGTATTTGTAAAGCAGGGAGAGCTGTACGCTGTTTATGCAGACTATTTTGCGTCAGATGCCGAAACGAAAAAGCCAAGAATTGCAAAGTATGATGAAACAAGTGGAAGCTGGCAGGTTGTTTATACGGTAAGTGGCATGAAGACCTTTTCACAGGCAGATGCCTTTGTGACGGGGAATGAGGTGCAGGCAGTGCTGATGGCTGCCAATGAGGCACCGATGGTCTTAAAGTGGACAGAGGCAGGAGGCTGGCAGGAAGAACTGCTATCCGGAATTACTGTGACGAACGATGCAAAAATCCGTGTGTACAATCAGATTCCCTATGTGGTTTATGGAGAGGGGCAGACAGTCAAGGGGCTTTATAAAAAGGACGGAAGCTGGCAGCAGCTTGGAAATCCGGTCTGCTTTGATGCAACGGGATTTGATATGACGATGTTGGGAGATACCGTGTATGTTGGTAATATTTCCACAACGGGTGCGGCGGTCAGAAAAATGAAGACAGTTGACGGAACCCAGACCCCTGCAACCCCGACACCGCCCCCCGCAACACCGACGCCGACCCCTGCAACACCGACGCCGACACCCGCAACCCCAACCCCTGTCCCTGCGGCAACACCGGCAGCAGGAGAGGTGGTATTTACGATTCCTGAAGGGTATGATGCAGGAGGAACGGTTTATCTGGACGGTGTGGAATATCCTTTATCTGTATGGAGTCAGGATACGTCAAAGCGGGTAGTACAGACAGGGGGAAGCACTGTAAAAATGGCTTCCATGTACAGTTATAATGGGAACGGGATTCCTACAGGCATGTATGTATGGCGGCTTGTGCCCTCCGGTGGAGGCTATATGGCAGTGGCGGTGTCGGAGCTTGAGAATTTCTTTTCCTATCATGGATTTTCCGTGCGATACACGGGAAATACCGGGCTGCGGTGCAGTTTTGGAATCGGTACCCAGATGAAAAGCCGGTTAATGGGAGCAGAGGGGCTTGCCGGGTATCATTTAAAGGAAATGGGCACTCTGATTATGCGCCCTGACAACAGGCAGAAATATCCTATGGTTTACGGAAGCAATAAGGTGTCCGGCGGCAGAACCTTTTATACGGAAAACGGAAAAGTATATAATAAGGTAATTAAGACGGTAAACGGAAGAGAGCAGTTTGCAAATGTGCTTGTGGGGCTGCCGGAAAGCCGGTATGCGGTAAACTATGTGTTCCGTGCCTATGCGGTAGTGGAGAAGGATGGCGTGGAAAGTGTGATTTACGGACCGGAAATGTCCAGAAGTATGTACACTGTCTGCAAACAAATTCTGCAGAGAGGCGACTTTAAGCCCGGAACAGCAGGCTATAGCTTTTTACATAACATTGTAGATTATGTAGATAAAACAAATTAGGAGGGAACAGGGGTGAAAAAGAATACAACCTTGGTAGTGCTCAGTGTGTCAACTGTTATCAGTGTGGTGGCAGCAATTGTGTTTCTGGTTCTGCTGTTGCAGTCACAGCAGGTTATCCGCCGGATGCAGGCATTGCAGACAGAGGGCATAAAGAATGTGGCAACAAATGAAGTAGTGAGTCAGGAAAATGCCGGAGGAAGAGAAGAAATTATCCGGCTTCTGAATGGCAGGATACAGGTACAGGAGAACGGGGAGTGGACGGATTTCTGTTCTCTGGAGGAGCTGGAGCAGTCAGACCCGGTGACACTGGGAAGACAGAAGATGCAGGATATTATCAATCAGAACAAAGAGGCTCTGGCAAATGGAACTCTGCCTGAGGGTGTGGAAGAAAGAAAACTGGCACAGGTTGAGCTGACGGTAGAAGAGGTAGTGGAAAAAGGACAGGAAACTGTGAAAAAGCCTGCCCAGAGCACCGGAAGCCAGAGTACAGGGACACAGCCTAAAGTAACTCCTGCCCCTGCGGCAACCGCTGCACCTGTAGCAACACCCGTACCGGATACGAATACTTCGGATGACGGTGGTTCGGATGATGGTGGTTCAGACAGCGGCAGTTCAGATAGCGGTGATTCCGGCAGCGGCTCTGAGGACAGTGGTTCTGACGGCGGCGATGGGGAAGATGTAGGCTGGACGGATGAGGTGCTTTAACCAAAAAAGAGAGGGAACATATGCGGGTAGATTCAAAGAGCAATCATGAGGAGTCAGGTCGAGTTCAACAGCCATATATTGCGCAACAGAATAATCTGGTACAGCGTGCGGGTATGACCCAGCAGGCAGATATGGCACAGAATACAGGTATGGTACAGCAGGATGTTTTGCTGGAGATTTCCAACGAAGCCAGAAGCTGTCTGGTGGAGATGTTACAAAAAAGCAGGGAAGATAAAGAAAAATCCAATGATGTGATGGACGATATGGCAAAGGCAATGGAAATTGCAAGACGAATTTCCAGAGGGGATCATGTTCCCGCGTTGGATGAAAAAAAGCTGATGGAATATTCTATGGAATTGTATCAGATTGCCAAACAGACCTCTATTTTAAATGTCCATAAAAAACATAAGGACTGGAAATCATTGTATAAAGAGGAAGAAGAACGGGAACGGCAGCGCAGGCTGAAGCAGGAAATGCAGCAGGGTAGTGGTACACTGGAAAGCGTTGCCATAGAAAGTGGTGCAATGGGAAGCAGTGAAATAAGTGCCATGGAAGGCGGTGCTATGGAAAGCAGTGCCGAGAGAAGCAGTATAGAGGAAGGACAATTTGCATAAACGTAAACAGTTAAGGCAAGGCAGCAGAATCTTTTGGTTTTGCTGCCTTGTGTTTTATAAGAGAAAATGATACAATATTTTAGTTGGCTATATACTTGAGATGTGCAAAAGCAGCGCAAGAATGGAGAGCAGAATGAAGTATGATGTAATTATTATAGGGGCTGGTCCTGGTGGTATTTTTTCGGCGTATGAGCTGGTGCAGTGCAGACCGGAATTGAAAATTGGAGTTTTTGAGGCAGGTCATGCATTGGATAAGCGTCATTGCCCCATTGATGGGGAAAAGATTAAGTCCTGCATTGGCTGTAAGAGTTGTTCTATTATGAGTGGATTTGGCGGTGCAGGTGCCTTTTCGGACGGAAAATACAATATTACCAACGACTTTGGCGGCACCTTATATGAATACATCGGCAAGAAGCAGGCTCTTGATTTGATGAAATATGTGGATAAAATCAATCTGGATTTCGGCGGTGAGGGAACCAAACTGTATTCTACGGCAGGAACCAGATTTAAAACGCTGTGTATCCAGAATGACCTGCATCTTCTGGATGCTTCTGTGCGTCACCTTGGTACGGATATCAATTATATTGTGCTGGAAAACATGTATGCCTATTTGAAGGATAAGGTTGATTTTTATTTTGATACACCGGTGCAGTCTGTTGCGGCAGAAGAGGGCGGATACAGGATTGTCTGTGAGAAAGAGGAATATTTCTGTGAAAAATGCATCATTTCTGTCGGAAGAAGCGGCAGCAAGTGGATGGAAAGAGTATGCCATGAGTTGAATATTTCCACTAAATCAAACCGTGTGGATATTGGCGTGCGTGTGGAACTGCCTGCGGAGGTATTTGCACATCTGACGGATGAACTCTACGAAAGCAAGATTGTATACCGGACGGAAAAATATGGAGATAAGGTACGAACTTTTTGCATGAATCCCAAGGGAGCTGTGGTAAATGAAAATACCAATGGTATTATCACTGTCAATGGGCATAGCTATGAGGACCCGGAAAAGCAGACAAAGAATACCAACTTTGCGCTGCTTGTGGCAAAGCATTTTTCAGAGCCTTTTAAGGATTCCAACGGATACGGTGAATCTATCGCAAAACTGAGCAATATGCTGGGCGGCGGTGTTATTGTACAGCGTTTTGGCGATTTAATCAGAGGCCGCCGTTCTACGCCGAATCGTATTGAAGAGGCCTTTGTGACGCCTACCTTAAATGCAACGCCTGGTGATTTGAGCCTGGTATTGCCGAAACGGATTCTGGACGGTATTATCGAAATGATTTATGCGCTGGATAAGGTGGCGCCCGGAACAGCAAATGAAGATACTTTACTCTACGGAGTAGAAGTAAAATTCTACAACATGGAAGTAGAGGTAAATGACAAGCTGGAGTCTGAATATCCGGGACTTTACATTATCGGGGACGGCAGCGGCATCACCCATTCCCTGTCCCATGCTTCCGCCAGCGGTGTGCATGTAGCAAGAAATATCGCGAAGGAATGGGCATAAAGAGCAAGAATAAGAAGCAGGCATAAAGAGCAAGCATAAGAACCAAACAGATATAAGAACAGGTTATACGGATATAAAGATATAGAAGCGGAAAAATATATAAATACATAAAATGATATGAGGGTCAAAAGGTACTTTGCCCCTCATTTGATATCTACGAATTACTTCGCTGCCAAAGCAGCTCCTG
>ENA-UESE01000795-UESE01000795.1-human-gut-metagenome-genome-assembly--contig:-NODE-795-length-31430-cov-4.465761_pt1 | contig 31430 bp, 25 predicted proteins | sample MGYA00242995_ERZ507996 | MGnify/ENA primary metagenome ERZ507996 (study PRJEB26167, sample SAMN06115489) | human gut metagenome | host: Homo sapiens | place: China:Sichuan | collected 2015-04-15... | reverse complement strand
CGGCGTGAAGATCTTTTAACCGTTTTTTCCGGCTCCGCCGATTTAAAGCCCCTCAGTCGCTGCGCGACAGCTCCCCCAAGGGGGTGCAGGCACGCCCGCAAGCCTTGCGTTTTAGCCGGAAACTGTACCGCCATGCCAAAGGCTCCCTCTCCGAGGGAGCTGGCAAAACCGTCAGGTTTTGACTGAGGGAGTTCAGCCTGTTGAGAGCCTGCCGCAAATTTCCCCGCAGCGCCGCGCTTTCGCGGAAAGCGGCGCGGCAGCTGCCGTTTCCCTCTGCGACCCCTCCCCGTGAAAAATGCAATGCCGGAGCGTCCGCAGACGCTCCGGCATTGCGCTATTTAAAATAATTCTTCCTCTGTTGATGCGCAAAGCGCACGCGGCGCGCATTCCAAATCGTCCCGTGCACAAGCACCCCCTTTTTTGTGTCCGCAAAGTGTGGTATACTGAAAATAGTTTTTTATGCCCGGAAGGAGGTTGACCGGTATGAACAGGACCCGCAGGCTGCGGCTTGTGCTGTGCACGCTGCTGTGTTTTGTGCTGTGCAGCTGCCAGACCGTGCTGCCGGCCAACGAAAAGGCACAGGTAGAGGAGCTGCTGCGTGCCCCGAAACTTTCCGGCGATTACGGCGCGCTGCAAACTGCCCTGAACGACTGGCTGGGGGAGAGCGCCCAGCTGAAGTATCCCATTCAGGGTGAACTGCTTTCTCCCTTTGTGCTGCAAGATCTGGATGGCGACGGCCAGCAGGATGCGGCGGTGCTGTATACCACCGCCCAGACCGCCAACGTCTGCATGGCTATCTTGCAGCGGGACGATGCCGGAAGCTGGCAGGTGCGCCAGAGCGTGGAAGGCCTTGCCGAAACGGTGGAGAACGTCAGCCTTGCCCAGCTGCAGGATACAGACAGCTGCCAGCTGGTGGTGGGCTATACCGCTGCCCAGAATGACCACTATCTGGCGGTGTACTCTTATCAGGACGGCACTCTGTCCACCATTCTCGAGCAGCAGTACGAGCAGTATCTGGTGGAAAATATCACCGGCGGCAGCAGTCAGGATCTGATCCTGATGTCCACGCAGGAGGACGGCAGTGTGCAGATCGAGCTGCTGACCGCAGACCGAGAGGGCAGCTTCCGGCAGGTGGCGGTCAACGGTCTTTCCGCAGATAAGTTTTCCGGCTGCGCTTCGGTGGCGGCGGGTGCAGGCGCAGACGGGCGGCATTATCTGGTGCTGGACGGCTGGACCGGCATTTCCGGCAACAATCTGGCTTCGGTGCTGTTGTGCTACGACGAGAACAGCCAGCAAATGGTGCCCGCCACAAGGATCAGCAGCCAGCGGCTGTATAACGTCTCTCTGCGCAACGTGTCCACGCTGGTCAGCCGGGATCTGGACGGAGACGGCATCGTGGAGATCCCCACCCAGCCGGACGAGGCGGGTCTGCTGAACCTGAGCCAGAGCCGTCGCATGGATTTTATCGTTTGGATGGACTACACCAGCAGCCACCCGGAAAAAAGCTTTGGACTGCTGGACGAGGAGACCAACTGTTATATCGAGCTGCCCGCCGAGTGGGAGGGCAACCTGAAACTGACCGACAGCGAGGAATATGACGGCGCAGTGGAGCTGCGCACCGTAGACGAGGATGAGCTGGTGCTGACGGTACGGCTGGCAAGGACCTCGGCCAATTCTACCGGCTGGACAAGGCTCGGCGTGGTGGCGTCCCGTCAGATGCAGGCCAGAATGGGCCCGGGCGTTTTGCTTGCCGACACAAACTATCGCCTTTCCAAGGCGTTGTATCTGCTGAATTAAGGAATGGAGGATGCTGCATGGTACGAGTGCTTGTTGTAGAAGATGAAGCCAATATCCGCGATATGATCGCCCTGAACCTGCGCCATGCGGGGATGGAGGTGGTGGAGGCTGAAAGCGCCGAAGCCGCCCTGCCGCTGCTGGCGCAGAAACCCGGCTGCGATGCCGCCATTCTGGACGTGATGCTGCCGGGCATGAACGGATTCTCGCTGTGCGAGACCATCCGCCGCACCGACCAGCAGATCGGCATCATCATCCTCAGCGCCAAGGGGCAGGAGCAGGATAAGATCCGCGGGCTGTCCATCGGCGCAGACGATTACATGACCAAGCCTTTCAGCGTCAGCGAACTGCTGGCACGGGTGGAAGCGCTGTGCCGCCGCGTGATCCGCACCAAGGAAGGGGACAGCCGGGAGAACGTCCCGCTGGGCACTTTGACCAGCGGCGAGTTCGTGCTGGACGAGAACCGCCGCGTGCTGCTGAAAGCCGGTCAGCCCATCGAGCTGACGCAGGTGGAGTTCCAGATCATGGAGCTGTTCTTCCGCAACCCGGGCACCGCGTTGGTGCGCGAAAAGATCCTGAAAGGGGTCTGGGGCGAGAACTACTTCGGCGACGTAAAGATCGTGGATGTGAACATCCGCCGCCTGCGCATGAAGGTGGAGGACGAGCCCAGCCACCCCACCCACATCATGACCGTGTGGGGCTATGGCTACCGGTGGGAAGAATAAAACCTGCCCCCTCAGGCGCTGCACTTTAGCTGGAAACTTTGCTGTCCCGGAAGCCACCCCTTCCGTCATCGCCTGCGGCGATGCCACACTCCCCTTTTTGTCGCTGCGCGACATCTTCCCCCGGCCGGGGAAAGTCAGCCCTCAAGGGGACGGCTTCAGCAGTGGCGGGAAACTCTGTGACAGCGCTGAAAGGCGTCCCCTTGGGGGAGCTGGCTGCGAACGCAGTGAGCAGACTGAGGGGGTAAACTCCCGGACAAGCAACTTTTCAATTCAGCAGTAAACTTTCCCGTCATGCCAAAGGCTCCCTCTCCGAGGGAGCTGGCAAAACCGTCAGGTTTTGACTGAGGGAGTTCGTTCTAAATCTCACCGAAAGGAGGACACTGTTATGCGAAGCGGTATCACCCGCCGCTGGCTGCGGGGCAATCTGCTCATCACCGTACTGGTAGTGCTGCTGGCCGAAGCAATGTTTCTGTACAGCTATACCCGCAGCTACTACGGCAGTGTACAGCAGATCATGTACCGACGGTTCTCCTCGGTGACCGGTCAGCTGAAAATGTATACCGGCGATACCGCCCAGAGCGCGGCGGTCAGCCGCAGTCTGGCGCTGCGGCGCATGGTGGAACAGTTTGCCGATAAGGATAAATACGAGTTCATGCTGCTGGACAGCTACGGCAGCGTGATCGCCTCCTCCAGCGGTACGGACGCGGAGGGCATCGTCAGCAGCAGGGACTTTGAACAGGCGCTCGGTGCGCCGGATGGTCTGGGCGTGGCGGTGTACCGCACCCAGTCCGGCGAGATGGTCATGGCGGCCTGCTCGCTGGTGCCCTACGACGCCGAGGACGTGGCGGCTCTGCGGCTGGTCACCAGTCTGGCGCTGGTGGAGCGGCAGGTCAAAAACGCCGTCATCGTCAGTGTGTTCATTGCGGTGGCGATCCTGCTGTTCACGGTCATGTCCGGACTGTACTTTGTGCGGGGCATCGTGGTGCCGCTGGGGCAGGTGGAGCGCACCGCCGCCGGCATCGCCCGGGGCGAACTGGATGTGCGTCTGCCCCTGACCGGCGACCCCCACGACGAGGTGGACCGGCTGCGCGGCACTATCAACCAGATGGCTGAGGGTCTGGAAGAGACCGAGAAGATGAAGAACGAGTTCATCAGCTCGGTGTCTCACGAACTGCGCACCCCGCTTACCTCCATCCGGGGCTGGGTGGAGACCTTGATGACCTTGGACGACCCCACCGACGAGAACTACCGCAAGGGGCTGGAGATCATCAACAATGAGACCGGGCGGCTGAACAATATGGTGGAGGAGCTGCTGGATTTCAGCCGCCTGCAGAACGGACGCATCCGCATGGAGTGCCGCCCGCTGGACTTGGTGGCAGAGCTGACCGATGCGGTGCTCTTCTGCGAGGCACGCATCCGGCAGGAGGGGCTGCTGCTCCACTACACCGAGCCGGAGGAGATGATCCCTGTCTACGCCGACCCGGACCGTCTGCGGCAGGTGTTCATCAATATTCTGGATAACGCCATCAAATACTCTGCCCCCGGCGGGCGCATCACGGTCAAGCTGTGGGCAGGGGAGTACAAAGCCTTTGTGGAGATCATCGATCAGGGACGCGGCATTCCGCCGGAGGATCTGGAAAACGTAAAGACCAAGTTCTACAAGGGCAGCAACTCGGTGCGGGGCAGCGGCATCGGTCTGGCGCTGGTGGATTCCATCATGACCGCGCTGGACGGCACGCTGGATATCAAGAGCACCCTCGGGCGCGGCACCGTGGTCACCTTAGGGCTGCCGCTGTACCACAAGGCGTGAGCAGCGCCCAAAACACAGATTTTGTCACATTTGTGTGCTAAAATGAGCTTTGCTCGGGGATATGCCCCGGATAAAATACAAAAAAGACCGCCCTTTGCCCAAAGCGGCAGGGGCGGATATCGGGAGAAGCCAATGAATCAACCTAAACAGGAACGCTTTAAGACCAGTGTGGGCGGGCAGGCACTGATGGAGGGCATCATGATGCGCGGCCCCAAGCAGATGTGCTGCGCTGTGCGCAAGCCGGACGGCACCATTGAGACCAAACTCGACCCCACCCCCACCCATGGGGTATGGACGAAGATCCCGCTGGTGCGCGGTGCCATTGCCATGATCGAGAGCATGATCGTGGGCTACCGCTACATGATGTACTCGGCACAGGTAAGCATGGGGGACGATTACGACCCCGCCGAGGAAGAGACCGCCTTTGAAAAATGGGTGGGGGAGCATCTGGGCGAGAAAGCCGAGAACGCGCTGCTGACCGTTGCTGCGGTGCTGGGCGGCTTGCTGGCCATTTTGCTGTTCACCGTGCTGCCCACCTTCCTTGTGGGCGGGGTGAACCGTCTGCTGCCGCTGGGGCGCTGGGGCAAGGTGGTGCTGGAAGCCGTGCTGAAGGTGGCCATCTTCCTGACCTATATGGTGGGCATCTCTAAAATGAAGGAGATCCACCGGGTGTTTGAATACCACGGCGCAGAGCACAAGACCATTGCCTGCTACGAGGCGGGCGACCCGCTGACCGTGGAGAATGTGCGCAAGTATACCCGTTTCCATCCCCGCTGCGGCACCAGCTTCCTCATTCTGGTGGTCATCGTCAGCGTGTTTTTGTACAGCGTGCTGCCATGGGGCAGCATCGGCCTGCGGGTGGTGTGCAAGCTGCTGCTGCTGCCGCTGGTCATGGGCATCAGCTACGAGCTGCTCAAGTGGTGCGGCCGGTCGGATAACATTGCTACCCGCATCATCCGTCAGCCGGGCATCTGGGTGCAGCATCTTACCGTCTTTGAGCCGGACGACAGCATGATCGAGGTAGCCATTGCCGCCATCACCCCCGTGCTGCCCGAAAACCCGGAGGAAGGCAAATGGTAAACGAAGCAATGCTCCCCCGCACAGCGGTGCGGGAGGTGGAACAGCGGCTGACCGCCGCAGGCTGCCCGGACGCAGACTTTGACGCGCGGGAGCTGTTCCGGCTGGCGACCGGGCGGGACGTGCGGCTTTCCGATCGTCCGCTGACCGCAGAGCAGGCGGCGGCACTGGAAGTGCTCTGCACCCGCCGCGCCGCGCGGGAGCCGCTGCAATACCTCTGCGGCAGCTGGAGCTTTTTAGACTTTGAGCTGGCGGTAGGCCCCGGGGTGCTCTGCCCCCGGGCAGATACCGAGGTGGTGGCGCAGGCCGCCGCCGAGACCCTTGCGGGCATCGAATCGCCCCGGGTGCTGGACCTCTGCGCCGGGACAGGCTGTCTGGGGTTGGGGGTCAAGCGCTTTTGTCCCGCCGCGCAGGTGACCTGCGTGGAAAAAAGCCCTGCGGCCTTTGTCTATCTGGAAAAGAACGCCCGCTGCGCTCTGACCGGGCAGGGCAGACAGACCGAGAACGTGCTGGAACCCTCTGCGCTTGAACAGGCAGATGCCCCGGCCTTGGACTGGGGCCCGGCGCTGAACGCGCTGCGGGCAGGCAAAAAGCCCGTCTACGCGGTGCAGCCGGTGCAGGGCGACCTGTTCACCTACTGGGAAACCCTGCCGGAGGGGCAGCTGGAACTCATCGTCTCGAACCCGCCCTACCTGACCGCCGCCGAGATGGAGCGGCTGCAGCCCGAGGTGGCGCAGGAGCCTGCTATGGCGCTGGAAGCCGGGGAGGACGGCCTTGTATTCTACCGGGCGCTGGCGCAGCACTACCAAAATGCGCTGTGCCCCGGCGGGGCGCTGGTGTTGGAGATCGGCTGGCAGCAGCGGGAAGCTGTAAGCGCCCTGCTGGCAGAGAACGGATGGGCAGATATCCGCTGCATACAGGACTTTGGCGGCAACGACCGCTGTGTGATCGCTCATCGCGCAAAATAAATTGGAAAAAACAAACAACTTCTTGTTGTAATATTTTGATTTTGTGTTATACTAAGAAGGAAAGCGAAGGACAGCCCGCCCTCTGCGGGCCCAAAGGATAAAAGGAGCAGCAGGCCATGGCAAAAAATCAGAACAACAACGTTGCACCGGCTACCCAAAAGACCGAGCCGGAAGCCAAGAAGGATGCGCTGGCTACGGCGCTGGCGCAGATCGAAAAGCAGTTCGGCAAGGGTGCCGTCATGAAGCTGGGCGACAACGCCTCCATGCAGGTGGATGCCATTTCCACCGGCAGTCTGGGGCTGGATCTGGCGCTGGGCGTGGGCGGTGTGCCGCGCGGGCGCATCATCGAGGTGTACGGCCCTGAATCCAGCGGTAAGACCACGCTGGCACTGCACATCCTTGCCGAAGCCCAGAAGAAGGGCGGCGAGGTGGCCTTTATCGACGTTGAGCACGCACTGGACCCCACCTATGCCGAAGCGCTGGGTGTGGACATCAACAACCTGCTGGTCAGCCAGCCGGACACCGGCGAACAGGCCATGGAGATCTGCGAAGCACTGGTGCGCTCCGGTGCCATCGACGCCATCGTAGTGGACTCGGTAGCCGCCATGGTGCCCCGCGCCGAGATCGAGGGCGAGATGGGCGACAGCCATGTGGGTCTGCAGGCACGTCTGATGAGTCAGGCCATGCGCAAGCTGACCAGCGTCATCGGCAAGACCAACACGGTCTGCGTGTTCATCAACCAGCTGCGTGAGAAGGTGGGCGTCATGTACGGCAACCCTGAAGTGACCACCGGCGGCCGCGCCCTGAAATACTACGCCTCGGTGCGTATCGACATCCGCCGCGTGGAGGGTCTGAAGGACTCCTCCGGCCAGTTCATCGGCAACCACACCCGTGCCAAGATCGTCAAGAACAAGGTGGCTCCGCCGTTCCGTGAAGCCGAGTTTGACATCATGTTCGGTGAGGGCATCTCCAAAATGAGCGAGCTCATTGACGTGGGCGTCAAGCTGGGCATCGTGCAGAAGAGCGGCGCATGGTTCAACTACGGCGATATCCGTCTGGGTCAGGGCCGCGACAACGCCAAGCAGTTCTTAAAGGATAACCCCGAGATCGCCAATGACATCGAGGGTCAGATCCGCGCCAACGCCGATAAGCTGTACGCCACCCGCCGTCCGGCAGGCCGCGCCGCAGCCGCAGCAGCGGAGAAGCCCGCCGACCCTGCCGCCGCAAAAGAGCCGGTGGTCAAGGCACCCGCCCGCAGCAGCGAGAGCGAGCTGGATATCATGGTGGAGGACTAAATGGCCTTCTACCGCCGCCGACCCCGCCCGGATGCGGAAAAGTGTGCAGACCCCGCCAAGGCGCGGGCGAGTGCGCTGGAAACGCTGGCCGGGCAGGAGGTCTCTGCCAATATGCTGTATGAGCGGCTGTGCCGCCGCTATACCGAGCAGGCTGCTGCTGCCGCTGTGGCGGAGATGGTGCAGCTGGACTATGTGAACGATGCCCGCTACGCCGAAGCACGGGCGCACAGCCTGCTGGCTGCCCGCAAAAGCCGCCGCGCCGCCGCCCAGAGCCTGCGCCAGAAGGGGCTTGCCCCCGCCGAGGTGGCAGGTGCGCTGGAAGCGGTCTACGCCCCGGAGGACGGCGGCGACGACCCGGAGCTGGAAGCCGCCGCCGCGCTGGTGGACAGCCGCTACCGCAAAAAGCTTGCTATCGGCCGTCGCGACCTTGTGGTGGCGGCACTGCAGCGCCGCGGCTTTGCCTACACCACCATTAAAGAAGCCATCCGCAGGGTGGAGGAGGAATAAAACCCCCTCAGTCACGGCTGCGCCGTGACAGCTCCCCCAAGGGGGCGCCTTTGAGCTGTGTCGGAAACTTTGCCGCCGCCGCTAAAGCCGTCCCCTTGGGGAAGGTGGCTGCGAACGCAGTGAGCAGACGGAAGGGGTTCCCGCTGCGTCTCTCCCGTGAAAAACATCAAATCGTCAAAATCAAAAGCATCCCTCAAAAGAGAAAGAGAGTATCATCCCTTATGAAAATTGCGTGTATTTCCCTTGGCTGTCCGAAAAATCAGGTGGATCTGGATGTGATGGTGCACATCCTGCTGTCTGCCGGGCACGAGACCGTGGCCGATCTGGCTGAAGCCGATGTTATTCTTGTGAACACCTGCGGCTTTATCGAGAGCGCCAAGACCGAAGCCATTGAAAACATTCTGGAAGCCTGCGCCTACAAGCAGCAGAACCCGAACCTGAAGGTCATCGTTACCGGGTGCTTGGCTGAGCGCTACCGAAGCCAGATCGAGGAAGAGATCCCCGAGGTGGACGCCGTTGTAGGCTGTGCCTCCAACAAGGCCATTGACACCATCGTGGAGCGGCTGTTCCACGGCGAGGATCATCTGGAAAGCTACGGCGCCAAAAAGGACTTCCCGCTGGGCGGCAAGCGCGTCATCGGCACGCCCGCCCACTATGCGTACTTAAAGATCGCCGAGGGCTGCAACAACCGCTGCCATTACTGCGCTATCCCGGGCATCCGCGGCCCGCTGCACAGCCGCGATATGGCCGACTGCGTAGCCGAAGCCCGCTGGCTGGCGGGTGAGGGCGTGAAGGAGCTTATTGTTGTGGCGCAGGATCCCACCGCCTACGGCGAGGACTGGGGCAAGCCCGGCAGCATCTGTGAGCTTCTGGATAAGCTGAACAAGGTGCCGGGGCTGGAATGGATCCGCATCATGTACGCCTACCCGGAGCGCATCACCGATGAATTTATTGCCGCCATGAAGCGCAACGAGAAGGTGGTGCCCTACCTCGACCTGCCCATCCAGCACTGCAACGATACCATCCTGAAGAACATGAACCGCCGCTCCACCCGCGCGGAATTGCTGGAGGTCATCGGCAAGCTGCGCCGCGAGATCCCCGGCATCACCCTGCGCACCACCCTGATCGCGGGCTTCCCCGGCGAGACCGAGGAGCAGTTCGAGGATCTGTGCAACTTTGTCAAGGAAGTGCAGTTCGACCGTCTGGGTTGCTTTGCCTACTCTGCCGAGGAGAACACCGTGGCGGCACGGATGGACGGCCAGATCGAGCAGGAGGTCAAGGACAAGCGCGCTGAGCTGGTGATGCAGATCCAGACCGGCATCATGGCGCAGAAGCAGGCTGAAAAGGTAGGTCAGACCGTGCACGTTCTGTGTGACGGCATCGACGAGGAAAACGGCCTGTACCTCTGCCGCACCACCGGCGATGCGCCGGAGGTGGACGGCTGCGTCTGCGTTTCCAGCGAGGAACCGCTGTACCCCGGCCAGTTCTATGATGTGCTGGTAGAGGACAGCGACCTTTACGATCTGTATGGTACGGTCGTAAAATAACGAATTGGAGGATAAAACCTATGAATCTGCCCAATAAGCTTACCCTGACCCGCATCATTCTGGTGCCGGTGTTCATGATCTTTGTGTCTCTGACTGGTCTGGACGGCATCGTGGACGGTACATTCAACGCCGCCTTCTACCTGCTGGCAGGCATCGTGTTTGCCGCTGCCAGCTTCACCGACTTTCTGGACGGCCATCTGGCACGCAAGTGGCACATGGTCACCGATTTCGGCAAGTTTGCCGACCCGCTGGCTGACAAGCTGCTGACCACCGTGGCCTTCATCTATATGTTGCGGGATGGTGTGTGCAGCCCGGTGGTGCTGTGCATCATTCTGGCGCGCGAGTTTGCGGTGTCCGGTCTGCGCATGGTGGCCGCCGGTGCCAAGGACGGCAAGGTCATCGCCGCCAATATGTGGGGCAAGGTAAAGACCGTTTTGCAGATGCTGAGCATCATCTTCTACTTCTTCGGCACTGCCCTGAGCTACCGCGGCACGGTGGAAAGCGTTTCCATCGTGGTGGTGATCTCCATCGCCCTGTGCTGGCTGGTGGCTGCTGTGACCGCCATCTCCGGCATCAAGTACCTGTGGGATAACCGCAGCTTTATCAACACTGCAAAATAAAAATGTGGAAAACAAAGGCCGCTGCACCTCACCGTGCAGCGGCCTTTTTGGTTGTGTTGAACGATTTAGAATGCCCTCCGCAGAGAGAACCCCTTCCGTCTTGCCGCTTCGCGTCAAGCCACCTTCCCCAAGGGGACGGCTGAACTCCCTCAGTCAAAACCTGACGGTTTTGCCAGCTCCCTCTGGGAGGGAGCCTTTGGCATGGCGGGAAAGTCTCCGGTTTTGCCAAGGGCCCCATCTCAGAGGGGGCTGTCGCCGTAGGCGACTGGGGGAGTTTTATCCCCCGCAGCGCCGCGCTTTCGCAGAAAGCGGCGCGGCAGCTGCCGTTTTCCTCTACGCCCCCTCCCGTGAAAATGCAATGCCGGAGCGTCCGCAGACGCTCCGGCATTGCTCTATTAAAAATAATTTTTCCGCTATTTATGCGCAGAGCAAAGCGGAGCGCATTAAAATCGTTCGTGCCCCGGCAGGCGCACTGTCAGGAAAGCACCGCGCTTTCCTCCACCTTGTCCAGCACAGCCAGCTGCAAGGCGTTCAGCATACTGCGCTGTGCGCCGTAGGTGTCGGCGTAGGAGCTGTTGGCACTGTCGATCTGTTCCTGCGTGGGGGTGATATCCAGCTGTTCCGCAATGGCCTGAAAGACCAGATCCTGCTTGGCCAGATGCTCAAAGTAGGCGTCAGAATCTGCCAGCATCGCGTTGGCATCGGCGTAGCCCTTGGCCTGTGCGTAGGCGTCCAGCTCCATGCCGTACTGGGTAGCAAGCTGAGAGTGATAGTTCAGGAACATACGGATGTAGTAGCTGGTGATCTGGGTGGGAATCTCCTTGAAGGTGGCGTTATTGAGCAGATAGTCCATCGCGGCGTTGTCCAGATTGTTGGCATACAGGGCGCGGTCAAAGTACTGGCGCAGGGCGTCTGCGGTGTGCAGATCGTCGCTGGCGGCAAAGTTCGTCTCCACCCACTCGTCGGTCAGGGTGGGCACAACGCTCTGGGTGATGGCGTTCAGTGTCACGCTGAACACGGCTTCCTTGCCGCTGAGGGTGATGGTGTTGCCCTCGGCGTCGGTGGAGTCGCCGTAGCCCTCCGGGAAGGTGACGGTCACATCAAAGGTGTCACCGATATTGTGGCCGATGATCTGATCCTCGAAGCCGTCAATGAAGGTGTGGCTGCCCAGCGTCAGGTTATAGCCGGTGGCGGTGCCGCCGGTAAAAGCTACGCCATCCACCGCGCCGGAATAGTCGATGTTCACAGTGTCGCCGCTCTGGGCTGCCCGGCCGGTGATGTTCTGGGTGGTGGCGTACTGGTTCAGCAAAGTGTCGATCTGGGTCTGGATCTCGGTCTCGGTGGGCTCAATGTCTGCCTTAGAAAGCGGCAGCGCGGATACATCATCCGGCAAGGTCACATAGTCCAGTGCGCGGATGCCGGTCCAGTGGCCGTTATCGTCCAGTCCCTCCGAATAATCGAAGCTGGCATAGTCGAAATCCGACACCTTGCCGTAGACGGACACGCTTGCGCCGGATGCGGCAGAGGATGCCGTGGTGCCGCTCTGCTTTTTGAGCAGCATAAAGCAGGCCGCAGCTACGCACAGCACAGCAGCCACCGCGCACAGCACACACAACAGGATCTTGGTAATGCGTTTCAAAAGAGATACCTCCTAAAAATAGCAGACCGTTTTCACGGAGAATGCAAATATCATACCATCCTATTATAACGGAAAAATGCGAAAAGAAAAGATTTTTGCTAAAATTCCACAAATGCCGCCCGGCACAGGTATCACTTTTGCCCGCTTTTGGGCGGGAAATGCCGCAAAACCGGTGGAAATACCCGGGCGGTTCTGTTACAATAAAACTGTATGAGTGCGCCCTCTCAGTCACCTGCGGTGACAGATCCCCCCTTTTGTCGCTGCGCGACATCTTCCCCCGGAGCGGGGGAAGTCTTTCCTCAAAGGGAGAGCCCTTGGCAAAACCAGAAAGTTTGCGTGGACTGCCAAGGCCTCCCACTTTGGGGGAGGTGGATGCGAACGCAGTGAGCAGACGGAGAGGGCGAGGATGCGAACCGTAACGGAGGAAAATTAAATGGATTACAATAAAGCAGCTCTGGAAATGCACGAGACCCACAAGGGAAAGGTGGGCATCGTGAGCAAGGTGGAGGTCGCCACCCGCGACGACCTGTCCACCGCCTACACCCCCGGTGTGGCCGAGCCCTGCCGCAAGATCAAGGAAAACCCCGACGATGTGTATAAGTACACCTTCAAGGGCAACATGGTAGCTGTTGTCTCCAACGGCACTGCCGTGCTGGGTCTGGGCGATATCGGCCCGGAAGCCGGTCTGCCGGTCATGGAGGGCAAGGCTGTGCTGTTCAAGGAGTTCGGCGGCGTGGATGCCTTCCCCATCTGCATCGACGCCCACGACGCTGCCAGCGTTATCGCCGCCTGCAAGGCTATTGCGCCCACCTTTGGCGGCATCAATCTGGAGGATATCAAGAGCCCCGAGTGCTTCGAGATCGAGGAGACCTTGGAGCGGGAGCTGGACATCCCCGTGTTCCACGACGACCAGCACGGCACCGCCATCGTGGTCACCGCTGCTCTCATCAACGCCCTGCGCGTGGTGAATAAGAAGATGGAGGACGTGCACATCGTCCTGAACGGCCCCGGCGCAGCCGGTACCGCCATCATCAAGATGCTCATGACCGCCGGTGCAAAGGACATCGTGGCGGTAGATCAGTTCGGCACTCTGTACAAGGGCTGCAACAGCGCCGAAGCGCACAAGAACTGGCTGGGCGAGGTGACCAACCCCCGCCAGATCAAGGGCGGCCTGAAGGAAGCGCTGGAGGGTGCAGACGTGTTCATCGGCGTGTCCCGCCCCGGCATCCTGACCACCGAGCTGTGCAAGACCATGAACAAGGACGCCATCGTCTTTGCCATGGCAAACCCCACCCCGGAGATCATGCCGGATGAAGCCAAGGCGGGCGGCGTGCGGGTGATGGCTACCGGCCGCAGCGACTTCCCCAATCAGGTCAACAACGTGCTGTGCTTCCCCGGCCTGTTCAAGGGCGCGCTCAGCGTCCGCGCCCGGGATATCAACAATGAGATGAAGCTGGCCGCTGCCTACGCCATTGCAGACCTTATCACCGATGCCGACCGCAGCGAGGAGAACATCATCCCCGGCGCGTTCGACCCCCGCGTGGCCGAAGCTGTGGCAAATGCCGTGGCAAAAGCTGCCCGCGAGACCGGCGTGGCACGGCTGTAAGCGGAGGACACAGGCATGAGAACGATCTCCGCACAGAGCATTACGGATACGGTGGCGCGGCTCTGCATCAAGGCCAACACCCAGCTGCCGCAGGACGTGCAGGCCGCGCTGGAAAAAGCCCGAGAGGAAGAGCCGTGGCCGCTGGCAAAGAACACATTAGACCTGCTGTGGTCGAACCTTAGCGCCGCAAAGGAAAAAGACCTGCCCATCTGTCAGGACACCGGCATGGCCTGCGTGTTCGTGGAGCTGGGCACCGATGTGCACATTGACGGCAGCTTTGAAGCCGCCATCCACGAGGGCGTGCGCCGGGGCTATACGGACGGCTACCTGCGCAAGAGCATCGTGGCCGACCCGCTGCGCCGGGGCAACACCGGCGACAACACCCCGGCGGCCATCACGGTGCATCTGGTGGACGGCGAGGGCTGCCGCATCACGGTAGCACCCAAGGGCTTTGGCAGCGAGAACATGAGCCGCATCCAGATGCTCAAGCCCGCCGACGGCGTGGAGGGCTTTAAAAGGTTCGTGGTGGATACTGTAAAGCAGGCCGGCTCCAACCCCTGCCCGCCCATCGTGCTGGGCATCGGCGTGGGCGGCAGCTTTGACAAGGTGGCGTATCTTGCCAAAAAGGCGCTGCTGCGCCCGCTGGATGTCCCCAACCCCGACCCCTACTACGCGCAGCTGGAGCAGGAGATGCTTGCCGCCATCAATGCACTGGGCATTGGCCCGCAGGGCTTTGGCGGCAAGACCACCTGCCTTGGCCTTGCCATTGAGCAGATGCCCACCCATGTGGCGGGGCTGCCAGTGGCTGTGAACGTTTCCTGTCATGTGACCCGCCGCGCCAGCGCGGAGCTGTAAGAGACTCCGCCCTCTCAGGCCGCTTCGCGTCCAGCTCTCCCAAAGGGAGAGCCCTTGGCAAAGAGGTAAAGTTTGTGTGGACTGCCAAGGCCTCCCACTTTGGGGGAGGTGGCATCGCGTGAGCGATGACGGAGAGGGCGAGGATGCCAAAGGAGTATTGCTGTGGAATATAAAATTACCACCCCCTGCACTGCGCAGGATCTGGCCCCGCTGAAAGCGGGGGATACCGTGCTGCTTTCCGGTGTGGTGTACACCGCCCGGGATCAGGCACACAAGCGGATGATGGAAGCGCTGGACAAGGGCGAGACCCTGCCCTTTGCGCTGGAAGGCAGCGCTATCTATTATGTAGGCCCCACCCCGGAGCGCCCGGGCGAGGTCATCGGCTCGGCAGGGCCTACCACCAGCGGACGCATGGATGCCATGAGCCCCCGGCTGCTGGACCTTGGCAACAAGATCATGATCGGCAAGGGCAAGCGGGATGCCGCCGTCAAGGCAGCTGTGGTGCGCAACGGTGCGGTGTATCTGGCTGCGCTGGGCGGTGCCGGTGCGCTGATGGCAAAAAGCGTGCAGACGCTGGAAGTGATCGCATGGCCGGACTTGGGCTGTGAAGCGGTGCGCCGCCTGACTGTGCAGGATATGCCTCTGACCGTTGTGCTGGACGCCCATGGCGGCGATCTGTACGAGGAAGGCCCAGCCGCCTATCTGGCTGCGCGGTAAATTGCACCCTTTGCACAAAACAGGAGCGGTGCAAAACCGACAAAACAGCAGTTCTGTGCAGAGAAATATGGTTAGTTTAACCAAACTTGCTGCGAATTGCTTGCATCAACCGCAAAAATGTGATATCCTTTAACATACGACAGAGGGTACACATCCCCTGTCGGAAAAATCCCTCAGAGGGAATAAGGCAGGAGGCCGGACAAACCATGCAGATCCACCAGTCCGCGGAAGATTATCTTGAAACGATCCTGATGCTGAGCCAGCGTATGGGCAAAGTGCGCTCCATTGACGTTGTCAATGAGCTGGGCTTTACCAAAGCCAGCGTGAGCATCGCCATGAAAAAGCTGCGGGAGAACGGCTATATCGCGGTGGACGGCGAAGGCAACCTGACCCTGCTGGAGCCCGGGCTGGAGATCGCCCAGCGCATTTACAGCCGCCACCAGCTGCTGACCCACTTCTTTGTGCAGCTGGGCGTGGACGAGCAGACCGCCGCCGAGGACGCCTGCAAGGCAGAGCACATCCTCAGCGAGCAGACGCTGGAAAAGATCCGCGAAAGCGCCCTGCGCAACGACGCCGCCCATCCGCAGGCAAAGTAATTTTTCAAGAGACACCGGAACGCCGAAAGACGTTCCGGTGTCTCTTTTTGCATGAAATTTTCAGGATATGTTGCATATTTGTTATGGGTTTGGTACAATAAGGCTGTGCGAAAAAGGAACGTTGGAAGAACGGAAAGGGTCGGGACGGCATAAAGCCGCCCTAAGAAAAAGGAGAGCGTTGCGGCATGGATGCTATTGCCCATACTCAGGTCAGTGCAGTCTGTCTGATCACGCTGGCGGTCTTGCTGCGGGCGCAGCAGAAAATGCGGGATAAAAGCCTGCCCGGGCGGCTGTTCACAGCGCTGCTGTGGTCTGCCGGGGCGCTGACGATCGTAGATTACGGCGGTACGCTGGCGCAGATGGGCACGTGGCAGGAGCTGGGCATCCCCCTGACCTACCGGCTGAACGCCGGGGGCAGTATTTTGTTTTATCTGCTGGCGGCGTGTTGCTGCCTGCTGGTGTTTTTGTATGTGGAGGTAGAGCTGGGGCGTACATGGATGGAGGACGGCCGCAGGCTGGCACTCAGCGCCGCACCGGTGACACTGCTTTTGCTGGTGCTGCTGACAGCGCGGGACGAAAACGGCTTTTGCTATCTGGATGCAGAAGGGCTGCGGGGCAGCACCCTGTTCTGGGGGGCGAAGCTGGTGGGGCTTGCCTATCTGGCAGCTGCCTTTCTCCGTTGCAGCTGGACGCTGAGCCACTGGAAGCAGGAAACACCCAAGGAGGAACTGAAGACCCTGCTGCTGTTCGCCCTTGTACCGGCGGCGGGCTTTCTGCTGCAAGGCTGGCTGCCCGGGCGCGGGCTGCTGTGCTGCGGCATTACGCTGGGGCTGGTGTGCGTGTATGTGCTGGTGCTGCAGACCAAGTTCACGGTGGACACCCTGACCGGCGTCAGCAACCGTATCGTGGCGCTGCGCTATCTGGAAAGCGAGCTGCCCTATTACCGCCGCCATCCCAACCGCTCGCTGCACTTCCTCATGATGGACATGGATCACTTCAAGCACATCAACGATGAATACGGCCACTTGGAGGGGGACGCAGCGCTGGTGCTGCTGGCGGGCATTTTGAAAAAGGTGTGCGCCAACTATAACGGCGTGCTGGCGCGCTACGGCGGCGATGAATTCTGCATCGCCTGCGGCTGCAACAGCGTGGAGGTGCGCACCCTGATCGCTTCCATCCAGCGGGAGCTGGATGCCGCCAACGCCGCCTCCGGCAAACCCTACCAGATCGAGATCAGCATCGGCTGCGCCCGCCTTGAGCCGGACATTGCCACCGTGCACGACCTGATCGACAAGGCGGATCAGGAGATGTACCACCTCAAGACCCGCAAGCACGGAATTTCCTAAAATAAAGAAAGCATCTGCAACCCTTCCCGTCTGTGCATTGGCACCCGAAGGCGTTTGCGGGTGCTTTTTCTTTGACCTGTTGAGCACCAAGAAGCAACCCCGCAGTGCGGATGTTTCCGCAGGAAACAGGCACTGCAAATGCCGTTTCCCTCTACGACCCCTCCTGTGAAAAAGCAATTTCGAAACGCCCGCAGGCGTTTCGAAATTGTAAATCAAAATAATTCTTCCGCTGAAAATGGCTAGAGCGTAGCGGAAGCCATTCAAAATCGTCCCGCCCGCGCTTTCTAAACGTTTTTTACCCTTCTGCCCTTGCATCCCGGGGTGGAACGCGGTATTCTTATAAAATAGACCGAAACCGCGACAGCACAGGGGAGGGAGACCACATGGACGCACAGGAGATCCGCGCATTGCTGGGCAAAAGCATCTTTGAGCGGGCACAGAAGTACCGCAAGCGCATCCTGCAAAGCAGCTGCACCACCAACGAGGACGGGGTGCGGCACCTGACAGCGCTGGTGCAGGGCAGCGGGCCGGACTGCTATTATACGCAGGTCTGGCTGCGGGAAAACGGCAGCTTTGTCAGCGCCTCCTGCGACTGCCCCTATAACCAGAACGGCGACGGCACCTACTGCAAGCATATCGGCGCGCTGCTGCTGCAGGACGCAGAAAAGAACCCGCCTGCCCCGGATGCCCCGGCAAAAAAGCCGGAGAGCATCCCCGGGGTGCAGCGGGGCGTTGCAGGCTTGAGCACCGAACCCCGCAAGGACAGCTACAGCGCCGGGCTGGATATGCTGTTCGGCCGCAAGTGGCGGGGTGAGGAGCCGGAGACCGACTATGAAGCCCAGCTTCTGCTGAAACGCTACCAGCGGGAGGATGCGCAGCAGCAGCCCCAGCCCGCTGCCCAGCGCACCGGCTTTGCTCTGCTGGAGCCGGAACTTACGGTGCACAACGACCGTGTCTGGCTGCGGCTGCGGGTCTCGGACGGCATCGGCGGGCGGCAGTATCTGATAAAAAGCATCCCGCAGTTTCTGGATGCGGTCGAGCAGGGCGAAAGCGTCAGCTACGGCAAGTCGCTGGCGTTTGTGCACCGGTGGGACGCCTTTGCCCCGGATGCGCAGCAATTGCTGCGGCTGCTGCGCCGTCAGGTGAGCGCCCGGCAGGCGTTTGAAGCCGAGGGTACGGTGCGCTCCGGCTGGGAGAAAGGCCCGGCGGGCGGTCTGCCGCTGACCGGCGAGGGGCTGGATGACCTTGTGGAGCTTTACGCCGCCGAGGGCGTTGTGGGCGGCTATACCCTTAAAGAGGGTCTGCCGGTCATCAGCCTGAAGGTGGAGCGCCGCAAGGGCGGCGTGCAGCTGAGCTGTACCCCGGCGCTCAGCGGGGTGCAGGGGCTGGACTATGCTTATCTGCTGGGCGAGACCACCCTCTGGCGGATGCAGCGGGAGGAATGCCGCCGGGTGCTGCCGGTGCTGGAGACCTTTGGCGGGCGCAGCCTGTTCTTTACCAGCGCGGATGCCGCCGCCTTTTGCAGCTATGTGCTGCCGGAGCTGGGCAACCGGGTCAACATCGTGGACCCCGACCGGCTGCTGCTGAACCAGATCCCGCTGGAACCGGTGGTGCAGTTTTATCTGGACGCCGACCGGGGGCTTACCGTCACGGCGTACCCGGTCTTTCTGTACGGCGAGGACAGGGTAGCCCCCGGCGAGCCGCTGCCGCCGGATCTTTTGCGGGATGCCCGCACCGAGAACCGGGCAAAGCGGCTGCTGGAAACCTATCTGGAACCCGAGAGCGGCAAGCCCGGGCATTACAGCATTTCCGGGGAGGAAGCGCTTTTCCAGCTGCTGGAAGAGGGCATTCCCGCCCTGCTGGCCATGGGCGAGGTGTACCAGACCGATGCCTTCCGCAACCTACAAGCCGCCCCGCCTAAAATTTCGGTAGGGGTGTCGGTGCACGGCAGCGTGCTGGACTTGGAAGTGGACACCGGCGCGTTCCCGGTGGAGGAGCTGCGGGAGCTTTTGCAGTCCCTGCACCAGAAAAAACGCTACCACCGCCTGCGGGACGGCAGTCTGCTGCGGCTGGACGACAGTCTGGAAGGGCTGGACGAGCTGAACGACACGCTGGAGCTTTCCGGCGCAAAGCTGAAGGACGGCCACGCCGCCCTGCCGCTCTACCGCGCGCCCACGCTGGACTGGGCGCTTTCGGGGCAGAACGGCCTGCGGTTCGACCGGGACGATGCTTTCCGGCGCATCAGCCGCAGCTTCCACGCCGTGCGGGACAGCGAGTATACCCCGCCGCTCTCCCTGCAAAAGACCCTGCGCAAATACCAGCGGGACGGCTACCGCTGGCTGCGCACACTGGACGGTTACGGCATGGGCGGCATTCTGGCCGATGATATGGGTCTGGGCAAGACCGTGCAGGTGCTCAGCTACCTGCTGGCGATGAAGGAGGGCGGGCAGCAGCTGCCCAGCCTCATCGTCTGCCCGGCGTCGCTGGTGCTGAACTGGCAGGAGGAATGCCAGAAGTTCACCCCGCAGCTGCAAAGCGTTGCCATGGACGGCGATGCCGCCCACCGCGCCGCGCTGGTCGATGGGTGGGCGCAGGCGGACATCGTCATCACCAGCTACGATTTGCTGCGCCGGGACGAAAAACTGTATGCCGGGCAAAGCTTCTACGCCTGCATTCTGGACGAAGCGCAGGCCATCAAGAACCACACCACCCAGAAATACAAGGCGGTGTGCCGGGTGAACAGCCGGGTGCGCTTTGCGCTGACCGGCACCCCGGTGGAGAACCGCTTGGGCGAGCTGTGGAGCATCTTCTCCTTTTTGATGCCCGGGTATCTGCCCCCTTACAAGACCTTCTGTGCCCGGTTTGAAAAGCCCATCGTGCAGGACGAAGATGCCAACGCCGTGCGGCGGCTGAACCAGTTCACCGGCCCCTTCATCCTGCGGCGCATGAAGTCCGAGGTATTGCGGGAGCTGCCGCCCAAAACCGAGAATGTGCGCCGCGTTGAGCTGGAAACCGAGCAGCGCAAGCTGTATCTGGCGGCGGTGGTGGACGCCCGGGAAAAGCTGCGGGCGGCAAAGCCGGAGGACAAGATGACCGTGTTTGCCGTGCTGATGCGGCTGCGGGAGATCTGCTGCGACCCGCGCCTTGTGGCAGACAACTGGACGGGCAGCAGCGCCAAGCTGGACGCCTGTCTGGAACTTGTCACCGAGGCGGTGGCGGGCGGGCACCGCATTCTGCTGTTCAGCCAGTTCACCTCCATGCTGGAACTGCTGGCAAAACGGCTGGACGAAGCCGGGGTGAGCCACTTTACTTTGCAGGGCTCTACCCCGAAGCCGGTGCGTGCCGAGCAGGTGCGCCGGTTCAATCAGGGCGAGGCGGACGTCTTTCTCATCTCGCTGCGGGCGGGCGGCACGGGCCTCAACCTGACCGCCGCCGATATCGTCATCCACTACGACCCGTGGTGGAACCTTGCCGCGCAGAATCAGGCTACCGACCGCGCCTACCGCATCGGTCAGCGCAACCCGGTACAGGTGTACCGACTGATCGCGCAGGACACCATTGAGGAAAAGATCGTGGAACTGCAGCAGGCCAAGCAGTCGCTGGCCGACACCGTTACCGGTGGGGCAGACGGCGCGATTTTGTCCATGAACCCCGAACAGCTGTTGCAGCTGCTGGGAGAAGAAGCATAAAGGAGTGTATCCATCATGGAGGTTTGGGATCTGCATTGCGATACCCTGTTCGAGCTGCGCCGCGCCGAAAAGGCGGGCGCACCTAAAAGCTTTTTACACAACGATCTGCATATCGACCTTGAAAAATTGCAGCAGGGAGATTATCTGCTGCAATGCTTTGCGGCCTATGTGGATCTGGCCGACCCCGCTCCCGGGGCTGACCCGCTGGTAAGCGTGCTGGAAGAGATCGACATCTTCAAGCGGCTCATGGCGGCTTACCCGGAAAAGATCGCCCCGGTGTACACCGCCGCCGACCTTGAGCGCAACCGCGCCGAGGGCAAGCTCAGCGCCATGCTGACGGTGGAAGAGGGCGGCTGCTGCAAGGGCAGTCTGGGCGTGCTGCGGCGGCTGCAGGAACTGGGCGTGCGCATGATGACCCTGACCTGGAACTACCCCAACGAGCTGGCAGCCCCCAACGCAAACCCCGGCGGGCCGCTGGTAGCCAACACCGAGACCGGCCTGACCGAGCGGGGGTTTGCCTTTTTGGAGGAGATGGAAAAGCTACACATCACCGCAGACGTGAGCCACCTTTCGGATAAGGGCTTCTGGGACATTGCAAACCACAGCACCCGCCCCTTTGCGGCAAGCCACTCCAACTGCCGTGCGCTGTCGCCCCACAACCGCAACCTGACCGATGAGATGATCCGTGCACTGGCAGAAAAAGGCGGCATTGCAGGGCTGAATTACTGCGCTTCCTTTGTGGACGCAGACTCGGCACACCCGAAGCTTTGCCGCAGCACGGTGGAGCGGCTGGCAAAGCACGCGGCACACTTCAAGCAGGTGGGCGGCATTGAGGTCATCAGCCTTGGCAGCGACTTTGACGGCATCGGTGGTCAGCACGAGCTGGAAACGGCAGCAGATATGCCGCTGCTGGCCGAGGCACTGCGCCGCGAGGGCTTTACCGAGGACGAGGTGGAGGCCATCTACTGGCGCAACGCCTACCGCTTCTTTAAAAACAATCTGTAATAAAACGCCTTAAAATTGCAAAATGTGCCCGGGATACCCCTGCGCTGCGCGGGTATCCCGGGCTGTGTATTGCCCTGCGAGGGGAGGTTTTATATGGTCTAAGGCGCGCGTCTCCTGAAAAAGAACAAACGACTTGGAAAGATAAGAGGAATTATAACAATGGGTATCACGATCTCGCCGTGGATGATGGCGTTTCTCATGCTGATGACCGGCTTTGCAGGCTTTGTGGATTCGGCAGCCGGCGGCGGTGGGCTGATCAGTCTGCCGGCCTATCTGTTTGCCGGGCTGCCGCCCCACTACACCTATGCCACCAACAAGTTCAGCGCCGCCTGCGGCACCACCTTTGCCACGGCAAACTTTTTCAAAAGCGGTGCCATAAACGTGAAGGTGGGCGTTCTTGCAGCAATCGGCAGCTTTGCGGGCAGTGCGCTGGGCGCGCACATCGTGCTGCTGCTCAGTGACGAGATGCTGCGCACCATGATGTTCATCATCCTGCCGGTGGCGGCGGTCATCATCCTGTGGCAGCGCAACCTGCCGGATGAGAACCGGGACGACGGCACGCTGGATCTGAAAAAAATCTTACTGGCGCTGGCCATCGGCTTTGGCATCGGCCTGTACGATGGCGTTATGGGCCCGGGCACCGGCACCTTTGCCATCATTGCCTTTACCACCCTGATGGGCTTTGATCTGCGCACCGCCAACGGCAACGGCAAGGTGCTCAATCTGGCCAGCAACTACGCCAGCCTGTTTACCTACCTGATGAACGGTCTGGTGGTGTTCCACATCGGCATCCCCTGCGCCATCAGCAACATTCTGGGCAACCTGCTTGGCTCCCATTTTGCCCTGAAAAAGGGTGCCCGCTTCATCCGCCCCATGATGCTGGTGGTGCTGGTGCTGCTGCTGGGCAAGCTCATCTCGGACGCGGTGCTGTAAGAGACAAACTGAACTCCCCCACAAAAAACAAGTCGGGCAGCCCGCGGGCTGTCCGACTTGTTTTAGCTTTCAATAGGTTTTATTCCAGCACCAGTTCTTTATCAAAGAATGCGATGCCGAAGGCGCCGGGGCCGGTGTGGGTGCCGATGACGCAGCCGATCTGGCGCACCAGCGGTGCGTCCAGATGCAGGTTGTCCTGCAGGTAGGTCAGCAGCGGCTGCAGCTCCCGGTGGTTGACGGTGTAGCCCAGCAGCGGCGTGTAGCCCGGGTGGATGCCGCCCATCTCGTCGATCTTCTTGAACAGCGCCACATACACGCCGGGCAGACCGCGCGCCTTACCGGCCAGCGCCACCTTGCCCTCTATGACGGCGAGGATGGGCTTGATGCCCAGCATACCGCCCGCCACAGCGGCGGCGGCAGACAGTCTGCCGCCCTTGCGCAGGTACTTCAGATCGTCCACAGCGGCCACCAGATGCAGGTGCTGCTTGGCCTTTTCCAGATCGGCAGCGATCTGGTGGATCGTCTTGCCGGCGTCCCGCAGCTGCACCGCCAGCCGCACCAGCAAAGACTGTCCCAGACAGACGTTCTCGGTGTTCACGAACACCACATTGTCCACGTTGGCGAGGTCGGCGGCAAGCCTTGCGCACTGACCGGTGCCGGACAGGGCATCGGACAAAAAGATGCCCAGCACCTCGTCTCCGGCGGCAGCAGCGTCCAGATACAGCTGCTCGAACTGCTCCGGGCTGGGCTGGCTGGTAGTGGGCAGCTTGCGGCAGGCTGCCAGATGGGCATAGTATTCGCTGGGGGTCATGTCGATGCCGTCCCGCAGGACGGTGCCGTCCTCCAGCGTCACATTCAGGGGGATCACGGTCACGCCCAGCTGCTGCGCCTCGGCGGGCAGGATGTCGCACGCGGAATCGGTGAGGATACGGATCATAATAATACCTCCGGTCTACCGGTAAATTACAGTATACGCAACGTTTTCATCAAAAAGGTTGGAAATTATTATACCACCATTTAGGGCGATATGTCAATAATTTGCATAAATTTGCCACGACAGAACGCCGAAACCTTGCGCACCCGGCGGCAGATATGGTACTATAGCCGGGAACGAACCATAGCAGGAGGAGACCGACCATGCACAAGCTGAACCCCCGCACCGCCGCACTGCTTTCGGCCTTTGGCTGGGCGGTGGGCTATCTGCTGGCAGGCAAGGCGCTGGCGGCGCTGCTGCCCGCTGCACCGGGCGGCGCGGCGCGGTTTTTCCGGGTCTGCCTGCTGGCTCCGCTGGTGGAGGAAGGGGTGTTCCGGGGCGCGGTGCAGCGCCGGGCGCAGCCGCTGGGCAGGGGACAGGCCATTCTTTTGCAGGCGGTGCTGTTCGCCCTGCAGCACGGCAGCGCCGCCGCCATGGCCTACGCGCTGGTGTGCGGGCTGGGGCTGGGGTGGCTTGCCGACCGCACCGGGCATCTCTGGCCGGGGATGCTGCTGCACAGTGCAAACAATCTGCTGGTGCTGGCGATGGGATGAGAGGATGGGATACATGACCGATTTTGAACTGATGGGTCTTGCGCTGGAAGAAGCCGCCAAAGCCGCCGCCTTGGGCGAGGTGCCGGTGGGCGCGGTGGTGGCGCGGCACGGCGAGGTGGTAGCTACGGCGCACAACACCCGGGAGACCGAGAAAAACGCTTTGCACCACGCGGAACTACTGGCCATTGATGCCGCCTGCAAGGCACTGGGCGGCTGGCGGCTGTGGGAGTGTGAGCTGTTCGTTACCTTAGAGCCCTGCCCCATGTGCGCGGGCGGCATCATCAACAGCCGTCTGCGCCGGGTGGTGTACGGCGCTGCCGACACCAAAGCCGGGTGCTGCGGCTCGGTGACAGACCTGTTCGCGCTGCCCTTCAACCACCACCCGGTGGTGGAAAAGGGGCTGCGGGAGGCCGAAGCGCAGCAGCTTTTGCAGGCGTTTTTTGTTTCCCTGCGGGAAAAGCGGGCGGGCAGACCCCGCTGGAAGCCCCCGGTGCCCGAAAACCGGGGGAAATAAGGAAAAATAGTGGGAACTGCGTAAAAAATTGCGGTTCCCACTTTCTTTTTGGGCTGGATTGTGGTATATTATTCAATGGAATCTTGTCGAAACCCATCATAAGCACAGGCAGGCACGCCAAAGCACCGGACCTTTGCCGGACATACGAACGGAACGCTGCACTGTCTGGGGATGGGCACAGGGTTTTTCCGGCTGGGCGCACTTACGCCCGGCCGAGAATACCGAACAGGAGGGATACACTCTTGTACGAGGACGAGTTTGAACTGACCTTTCAGGTGCCGGAGGAAGAGAGCGCACCGGAGCCCCTTGCCGTACCGGCTGCAAAACCGGCTGCGCCGGCGGAGCCGGTGGTGGACGAGCCCACCCGCATCATGACGCTGGAAAAACCGGCAGCACCTGTGGCGGAGGAACCCACCCGGGTGATCACGCTGGAAAAAACCGCAGAGCCACAGCCGCCTGCGCCGCCGCAGCCCGAAGAGCCAGCGCCGCAGCCTGTAAAAGAACGGCCTGCCCCTGCCGCGCCCGCTGCGGCGCGCCGGGTGCTGATCTCCGGCGGCGACCGGGGCATCGGTGCTGCCGCTGCCCGCGCCTTTGCGGCAGCAGGGTATCAGGTGGCGGTGCTCTACCACCAGAATGCCGCCGCCGCCGCTGCGCTGGAACAGCAGCTGCCCGGGTGCATCGCCATCCAGTGCGATGTAGCCAGCCGCGCCAGCTGTGAGCTGGCGTTCCACGCGGTGGAGCAGGCCATGGGCAGGGTGGATGTGCTGGTGTGCAACGCCGGCATCGCGCAGCAGAAGCTGTTTACCGACATCACCCCGGAGGAGTGGCAGCGGATGCTGGACGTGAACCTGAGCGGTGCGTTCCACCTGTGCCAGCTGGCGCTGCCCGGCATGATCCGCCGCAAGCAGGGCCGCATCCTGACCGTGAGCAGTATGTGGGGCCAGACCGGCGGCAGCTGCGAGGTGCACTATTCCGCCGCGAAAGCCGGGCTCATCGGCCTGACCAAGGCACTGGCCAAGGAAGAGGGCCCCAGCGGCATCACGGTGAACTGCGTAGCGCCGGGGGTCATCGAGACCGACATGATGGCGGCCTTTACCGCCGAGGACAAGGCGGCGCTGGCCGAGGAGACCCCTGTGGGGCGGCTGGGCACCCCGGAAGAAGTTGCAAAGCTGCTGGTCTTTCTGGCCGGCGAGGATGCCGGATACATCACCGGACAGGTGTTCGGGGTGAACGGCGGCCTTGTGATCTGATGCACAGGGCAATATTACACAATTTTCCCCGGAGCGGGAAGGAGAGAAAAAATGGGCATGACTTTGAAGGAACTGTTGACTAAGGGCGAAGGCACCCTCTCTGCACAGGAGGCCAAGGCGCTGGCGGCACAATGCCGCATGGATGTAGATACCCTCTACACCCTGCTGGAAGAGCGCGGCATCAAGATCCTAGAGGAAGAGAACGAGCCGAGTCTGGACGTGGACAGCATCATTGCTGAGGTGGAGAACGCCGAGAACAACAACGATGACATGGGCCTTGCCGATGAGAACGAAGAGGATGCCGAGGAGAACCCGGCAGACCTGAAGGCCGCCATGGATGAGCTGCTGGACGACCCGGTGAAGAACTACCTCAAGCAGATCGGTCAGATCCCGCTGCTGAGCGCCGAGCAGGAGGTGGAGCTGAGCCGCCGCATCCATGCCGGTGCCGAGGCTGCACACATTCTGCAGGCAGACCGCCAGAAGTACGACGCACCGGAGTACATCAAGAAGAACAGCGCCCGTTTCTCTTTTGAAGAGGACGAGAACAGCCGCAGCTACAACGAGGATCTGGACGAGGACAGCGAAAAGTCCGCCGAGGATGCCGAGGAAAAGGCAGACGAGGAAAAGGCCATGGAAGCCGTGGAGAACGGCCCTCTGAGCGAGGAGCGCCGTCAGGAGCTGCTCAAGACCCGCCGCGACGGCCTGAACGCCCGCCGCAGCCTGAGCGAAGCAAACCTGCGTCTGGTGGTGTCCATCGCCAAGAAGCACGTCGGTCATAATCTTGCCTTCCTTGATCTCATTCAGGAGGGCAACATCGGCCTGATCAAGGCTGCGGAAAAGTTCGACTGCGACCGCGGCTTCCGCTTCTCCACCTACGCGACATGGTGGATCCGTCAGGCCATCACCCGCGCCATCGCGGATCAGGCCCGTACCATCCGCATTCCGGTGCACATGGTGGAGACCATCAACCGGATGCGTCAGGCCACCAACCAGCTGGTGTACCAGAACGGTCACGAGCCCACCCCGGAAGAGCTGGCAAAGGCCATGGACATGAGCGTGGAGCGCGTGCGCGAGATCCAGCGCATGGCACAGGAGCCCGCCAGCTTGGAAAGCCCCGTGGGCGAGGAAGAGGATTCCTCTCTGGGCGATTTCGTTGCTGACGAAAACGCCGAAGCACCCGGCAAGGCAGCCGACCGCGCCATGGTGGCACAGCAGATCAATCTGGCGCTCAAGAGCCTGACCCCCCGCGAGGAAAAGGTCATCCGTCTGCGCTTTGGTCTGGACGACGGCCGTCCCCGCACGCTGGAAGAGGTCGGCCGCGACTTCGGCGTCACCCGCGAGCGTGTGCGCCAGATCGAGGCCAAGGCTATCCGCAAGCTGCACAGCCGCAAGTGCCTGACCCTGCTCAACGGCCTGATCGAGTGATATGGATTTTGGGATAGCGGAACACCGGTGGTGTTCCGCTATCCTTTTTTATAAGAGGGGGGGAGAGGAGGAGCGCATTTTAAATGTCTTTCGGCAGAGTGTTCAACGGCGGGGCGGCGGTGTTGTACGGAATATCCAAAAATTGCGCGGATGCTTGTATTTTGCTTGCGGAGCGTGTACAATAAGCACAGAATATGTTTGCGCAGAGCAGGAGAGCGACAGACAGAGCAGATGGCTTTGTTTGGTGCGCTCTTTTTTGTTTTGCGCCCAGCTTCAGAGCAAGGAGAGAGCATTATGAGCCAGACCAAATATATCCTCTCGTTGGATCAGGGCACTACCAGCAGCCGGGCGATCCTGTTTGACAACGAGCAGAACATTGTCTGCGTGCAGCAGCGGGAATTTGAGCAGATCTACCCCAATCAGGGCTGGGTGGAGCTCAACCCTATGGAGATCTGGTCCAGCCAGTACGGCGTAATGAACGAGGTCATTGCCCAGAGCGGCGTAGACCCCAGGGACATTGCGGGCATCGGTATCACCAACCAGCGCGAGACTACGATCCTGTGGGACAAGAACACCGGACGCCCGGTGTATAACGCTATCGTCTGGCAGTGCCGCCGCACCGCGCCCCTTGTGGACGAGCTGCTCCGGACCCCCGGCATGGCAGACTATATCCGGGAAAACACCGGCCTTGTGCCGGACGCCTATTTCTCCGCCACCAAGATCAAGTGGATCTTAGAGAACGTCCCCGGTGCGCGGGAAAAGGCCGAAGCAGGGGAGCTTTTGTTCGGCACGGTGGACACTTGGCTGGTCTGGAAGCTGACCGGCGGCAAGGTGCACGTTACCGACCGCACCAACGCCAGCCGCACCATGCTGTACAACATCCGCACGCTGGATTGGGACGACACCCTGCTCAAGGCGCTGGACATCCCCCGCTGCATCCTGCCCAGTGTGAAAGACTCCAGCGAGGTATACGGCTATACCAACATTCAGGGCGTGGATGTGCCGGTAGCCGGTATTGCGGGCGACCAGCAGGCTGCGCTGTTCGGGCAGGGCTGCTTTAAGCCCGGCGACGTGAAAAACACCTACGGCACCGGCTGCTTCCTGTTGATGAACACCGGCAACAAGATCTACCAGAGCAAGAACGGTCTGGTCACCACCATCGCCATCAGCCTTGACGGCGAGGTGGAGTATGCGCTGGAAGGCTCCGTCTTTGTGGGCGGCGCAGTCATCCAGTGGATCCGGGACGGGATGCACCTCATTCAAGACAGCTGCGATTCCGAGTACTATGCCCAGAAGGTGCCGGACAACGGCGGCGTGTACATCGTGCCAGCCTTTACCGGTCTGGGTGCGCCCTACTGGGATATGTACGCACGGGGTGCCATTCTGGGCATTACCCGCGGCACCACCCAGAACCACATCATCCGCGCGGCAGAGGAATCCATCGCTTACCAGAGCGCCGACCTGATGTGGGCAATGGAAAAGGACACCGATATCACCATCAGCACCCTGAAGGTGGACGGCGGTGCCAGCCGCGACCACTTCCTGATGCAGTTCCAGTCCGATATCCTGAACAAGGAGGTGCTGCGCCCGGCCATCCGGGAAACCACCGCCCTTGGCGCGGCGTATCTGGCCGGTCTTGCCACCGGCGTGTGGAAGAGCCGGGAGGAGATCAGCCATCTGTGGAGCTGCAACCAGCTGTTTGAGCCAAAAATGGACGCTGCCCAGCGGGAAAAACTGGTCAAGGGCTGGCACAAGGCCGTGGGCCGCAGTCAGGACTGGGCGGAGCACGAGGTGTAAGGCAGAAAACTTCTGACAGGATAACGCGATACCCCCCGGCAGGCTGCCGCCGCAAGAACGATAGCCTGCCGGGGGTATTTTGTGCCGTTCCGCTCCAGCATGGACGGGTGGATGACGCAGCAAAAAAGCCCCTGACCGAGGTCAGAGGCTTTGATCAAGGGGTGCGAAGTTCCAAACTTTGCCAGAAACAGAGGTTATCGGGTGGAAGCCGCATTGTCTGCGGGCCACGATCTTCTGAGCGCCGCATAGGAGACAAGGAAGTTTGCCAGCCAGCCCGCCGGGACGGCAAGCCAGACAAAGGCGATGCCGAAACGCGGTGCGCCGATCAGGGCAACGGACAGACGGATCGCAAGGTTTACCATATTGGCAATAAGAAACGGGCGCATGACGCCAAGCCCGCGCAGGACGCCGTCGGTCGCCATCTTGATGCCCATGAAGATGAAGAAATAGCCGAGCCATCTCATGTAATCACCGGACACCTGATAAGCCAACGCTGTTCCGTCCTTGCCCAAGAACAGCGAGGAGATCTGGGTGTGCAGGGTCTCGATGACCACGAATGCAAGAACGGCAAAGCAGAGATCCAGAATCAGTGCGGCGTGGTAGCCTTTTTTGAGACGATCGGTTTTCTTTGCGCCGAGATTCTGGGAAACGTAGGGCGAAACGGCATTGCCGATGGATACAAAGATCAGGGAGAAAACATTCTCTACCCGCATCGTTGCCGAATACCCTGCAAGTGCCTGTGTGCCAAAGGGATTTACCACAGCCTGCACGATCATCATACCGATGGACACGGTGGACTGCTGTAAAATCGACGGGACGGCAAGGCGGAGCATGGACTGCAGCTCCTGCCCGTCGAACCAGTGAAAGGGGCTTTTGTACCGCCGCATCCGCGCAAAGAAGATCAAAAGCGAGAACACAGCAGAAATGCCCTGTGCGATCAGGGTCGCAAGGGCTGCGCCGAACACGCCGAGATCAAGACCGGCTACCATCCAGAGATCCATAAAGATATTCAGGATGGACGAGAAGATCAGCAGCCCCAGCGGAATCTTGGATTCCCCGATAGAGGTGAACATGGTGGAAAGAATGTTGTACATGAACAGGAACGGGAAGCCTGCAAAATAGACCCGCAGGTACAGCACTGCATCTTCCAGAATGTCGGCAGGGGTCTGCAAGCCGCTCATCATCGAATGGGAAAAGCAAAAGCCAAAAACGCCAAGGACGATGCTCAGGATCAAAAAGCTGAGCAGGGATGTTGACACGATGGTCTTCATTTTGCCATAGTCTTTGGCACCAAAATAGCGGCTTACAAGCACGCCTGCACCCACACCTGCACCAAGTGCCACACAAATAAAAACGTTGGTCAGCGCAGCACAGGCACCGACAGCCGCAAGCGCGGAGGAACCAACAAACTGACCGACGATGATGGAGTCGGCCATGTTGTAGACCTGCTGGAAAAAGCTGCCGAGGATCATCGGCATTGCAAAAACCGTCAGCGCTTTCAGGGGCGCATCGGTAATCAGATATTCATCCTTTGACATGATTCCATTCCTTCTGAAATTTATTGCTCTTCTGAGTCAAATCCAAGTATACCACACCCGTCAAAAAAATACACCCCAAGATACCGGAATTGACAGGCAGACGTTCTGCTACTGCCAACCACAAAAAATCCCCAGACCGAATGGTCTGGCGGCATCTTTCTTGGTAGACATTCCTACGCGTTGGAAACCGCGCACTAATCAAAGCCCTGCTAGGGCTTTGATTGCCTTCGCTGCGCTCGGCACGTGCTGTTCGAGTCCAGTACCGTCCTGCTTTGACGTGGGTTAGTGGATGACGCAACAAAAAAGCCCCTGACCGAAGTCAGGGACTTTTGTTTTGGTGGAGCATTGTCCACAGCACTCGAACCCAACACTTCCTCACGGGTGACCGTTTTGGCATCGTCCGTGAAGTTGAAATTGAGCACGACCCGGTCGTCAAAGACGTAGACCGAGTTGACAAAGGTATCAATGATTTGCCGCTGGTGTTCTGTACTGCCCACGTCACCCTTGCGGAATTTTTCAAGCCAGAACCGCATCCATTCGCGGGTCAGGACGGGCTTTTTCAGCTCTTCTTCTAGAATGCTGGTGTTCAGGGCTTCCTTCCGGGCTTCCAGTTCGTCCAACCGCTGCTTGGTGGTCGGGGTCAGGATGCC
>ENA-UESE01000794-UESE01000794.1-human-gut-metagenome-genome-assembly--contig:-NODE-794-length-31460-cov-125.048243_pt1 | contig 31460 bp, 29 predicted proteins | sample MGYA00242995_ERZ507996 | MGnify/ENA primary metagenome ERZ507996 (study PRJEB26167, sample SAMN06115489) | human gut metagenome | host: Homo sapiens | place: China:Sichuan | collected 2015-04-15... | reverse complement strand
TTATAAAAAATTATCCCGAAAATTGCTATCGCAATCTTCGGGACTTTTTTACTGTCCAATTTTTGGGGGACAGATCAGAAACAAAAGCGGGGGACAAAAAAAACAACGCTGTTTTTACAAATTTTCCACCTTTTCAATCAGTGCCGCCGGAAGACGTACCGGACGCTTTTTCGTCAGGCTTACATAAGCCAGCTTCACCCCGACAACGGCCAGCAACGTTTCGCCGCGGCGGATTTCCTGCCGCATTTCCGCTCCTGCGCCTTTCATCTCAATCAACGCGCAGGTAACACTCAACAAATCATCAAGAACCGCCGGCGCTTTATATTCAATATTCAAACCGCGCACCATAAAACCGCAGCGGTCTTCTTCTAAAACGGCCTGCTGCCCAAAACCGAGCGCGCGGATAAACTCCGTCCGCGCCCGTTCGGCATATTTCAGATAATTGGCATAATAAACCACGCCGCCGGCATCGGTATCTTCATAATACACCCGCGCCGGAAAAATAAAAATCCCGTCTTCAAAACGCCCTTCCGGGGCTTTAATCTCATAATTCATTTTCTTCTTCCTCAATAACGCTAAGCAAATCAAACTGCGCCGGCGCCTGCTTCATGCCTTTTTTAATCCGCGGCGCCCCCATATACTCGCAGCCCAAATCGGAAATCACGCGGCCGCGCGGTGTCCGTTGCAGAAAACCGAGCTTAAGCAGAAACGGCTCAATCACTTCCTCAATTGTATCTCGCTCTTCAGACAAAGCCGCCGCCAGCGTATCCGCCCCCACCGGGCCGCCGCCGTAATTTTGCAAAATGCAGTTCAGATAACGGCGGTCAAAAGCATCCAACCCGTAATTGTCCACATCCAGCCGCCGCAGTGCCTTATCGGCAATTTTCACATCCACCTGCGCCGCCTTGGCCACTGCGCCGAAATCGCGTACCCGGCGCAACAAACGTCCCGCCACGCGCGGCGTTCCGCGCGAACGTTTGGCAATCTCATGCGCACCGTCTTCGGAAATCGGCATACCGAGCAGCCGGGCGCCGCGCATAACAATTTTCATCAGTTCTTCGGGAGAATAAAAATCCAATCGCAGCGGAATACCGAAACGCTCCCTAAGCGGCGTTGACAATAAACCCGAGCGAGTTGTCGCCCCCACCAGCGTAAAAGGCTGTAAATCGATTCGCACCGAACGCGCCGACGGCCCCTCGCCGATAATTAAATCAAGCTGAAAATCCTCCATCGCCGAATACAACACTTCTTCAATCGCCGGATTCAGACGGTGGATTTCATCAATAAACAGAACATCATTGCGTTCCAGATTGGTTAAAATGGCCGCCAAATCCCCAGACTTGGTAATCATCGGCGCTGAAGTTGCCCGAAAACCAACGCCGAGTTCTTTGGCCACAATTGAAGCCAGCGTCGTCTTGCCCAGTCCCGGCGGACCGAACAACAGCACATGATCCAACGCGTCGCCGCGTGACTTTGCCGCCTCAATAAACACTTTCAGATTCTCACAAACCTGCCGCTGCCCCACAAAATCGTCCAGACTGTTCGGGCGCAGGCTGACCGGATTACCGCCGTTGCTTTCGTCTTCGCTCTGCTTCTGCGGACTGACTATTCTTTCATCAATCATTTTTTACAGTTCTTTCGTTGCAAATTCTTTCAAAGCCAGCCTGATTAAAGCCGAAACATCGGCATCCGGTTGATTTTTCAACGCCAGATTAACCGCACGGTACGCCTCTATCTTCTGATAACCGAGATTAACCAGAGCCGAAATCGCATCGTCAACCTTGCGGTCGTCTTCTTGCGCATCCATTGCCACAACCGCGTCCTCATAAGCTTCCGTCTCAATACTGCCAGCCTCGCCTTCAACAGTTGATGTTAAATCGCTTTTCACACTGACCTCCATGGGAATTGTTACAATCTTGTCTTTCAGTTCCGTAACAATACGCGCCGCCAGCTTCGGCCCCACGCCGTTCGCCCGGGTAAAGGAGGCCTTGTCCTGCGCGGAAACAGCCTGCGCCAGCTGTGTCGGAGATAAGGCTGACAAAATGCTCAGGCAAACCTTGGCGCCCACCCCCTGAACTTTGGTCAGCGTCAGAAACCACTCTTTTTCCCAGGCATCGGCAAAACCGAACAGGGTAATACTGTCTTCGCGCACAACTGTTTCCGTCAGCAGTGTCATAACCGCCCCGCGGGACAAACGCCCCAAAGTCCGCGACGACGCAAAAACCAAATACCCCACGCCGTTGACGTCAATAATACAATAATCTTCGCCGATTGTATCAATAACACCGCGCAATTTTGCAATCATCTCAACCCCTTTCCTGTCAATTTGCTCCAGATTATACAAATCCCGGTGAATCTTCAAGCCCTTTTAAACAAAACAAGAACGGAATGTGCACATTCCGTTCTTGCCATGACATCAATCATCATCATCATCATCTTCTTCTTCATCTTCATCGTCTCTGATTGCGTCAGCCTGCGCTTTAATACCGCGAAACCAAGGATCGTTTTCCAGAGAGGACAAAGCCCTGATAATCAGAATATAGCCGTTTTGCAGCAATATGGCTTCCGTCAGCAACTCTGAAGTTTCAAACAGATACTCAATCATCGGCAGCGGAAAAGCCGAATAAATATAACATCCCGTCATAAAACTGCTTTTCAGCTCATGCTCAAGGTGCAAAACAACATTGTCCGTCCCGTTTTCCCGAAATTTTTCTCCAAGCGTCGACAGCATCTCGTCAAAATCATCATACGCCGTGTCAATAAAAGCAATCTGCGAATATTCGTCATACAAAAAAGCTTTTTGGGAAGGCGTCACACCATGCTTCAAAAGACGATGCAATTCAGCGTAAACCTCATCCCTATCCTGCTGTTCCACGGCTCTGAGCAAATCAGCAAAACTCAAATCGTCTGCCGTCTTATTGCCGAAACAAACCTGATAACGTTCTGCCCAGCGCGCCATAATCTTATTCTTCTGAATATAAGACTGACGGTCAATTTCCAAAATTTTATCCGTATCCATAATTATAATGTTTTGTTGTTAATAATATTAAAATCACTTTCATATTATCCAAAAAAACATAAAAAAACAAGAAAAATTTTGTCAACTTCCCTTATTATTCTGTCTTCACGGCAAATCAAAAACGCCGGCGGTTGTTAAAATGGCAAATAGCCATCGCCAAAGCATCGGAAGAATCATTATTTTTGGGCTTGCAACCTGGCAACAGGATTTTAACCATCGTTTCCACCTGGGACTTTTCCGCCCGCCCCACACCGACAACCGCTTTTTTCACCAAAGTCGGCTCATACTCCGTTACCGGAATGCCGTAAAGGGCCGGTGCCAGAATAACCACGCCGCGCGCCATACCAAGCTTGATTGTCGATTTCGGATTGTCATTCAGAAAAACCTGCTCAATCGCCGCCTCTTCCGGTTTATACAGTTCAATCACCTGTGCCAGCGTCTTGTGAATCAACGTCAGGCGCTCCGGCAGCGGCTGCTTGGGATCCGTTTTGATAAAACCGTCGTCCACATAACGCAAACGATTGTTTTCAACTTCAATAATCCCCCAACCTGTCGATGACAAACTTGGATCCAGCCCCAATATCCGCATATAAATATCCCGATAAAATGATAACTAAAAACACAGAGCGGCAATTATTCGCCGCCCCGAAACACAAAACTCACATTTAGCCGCTGTAAAAAGTTCGGAGAGTGCATTACACGACTTTTCCAAGAAGTATGACATGTGAGTCGAGTAGTAAAATTTTAGGATGGCAAAAGCGGAGTTTACAATGGCTAAGTAAAACTGTAACCAACGTTACAGTTTTATCTGTAACATCTCAGAAAATCTTAGTGAGTTAAGCTGTGACAACAGCTACAACGAACTTAGATTCCTGAGCTAGTAAAGAGCATTTTGCCACCCCGTGAAATCTGTACTAATCGACCGCAGAGCACGCTTCCAGAACGTCCTCGGAAAACTCCGCATTATGATATACCTTCTGTACATCATCGTCATCTTCCAAAGCATCAACAAAATCCAAAAACTTCTGTGCCGTTTCCAAATCAGTAATATCGGTTTTAACTGTCGGCTTCCAATCCAAACGGGAAGCGGACGGCGTGCCGAACGCCTTTTCCAAAGCTTCGGTAACCGCATTCAAATCATCGGGAAGCGTTTCAATCTCATGGCATTCGTCATCGCTGACCACATCATTGGCACCGGCCTCCAAGGCTGTTTCAAACATCTTGTCGGCTTCCGCAACATCCAGAGGATACTTGATATAACCGATTCTTTCAAAGTTAAAGGCAACCGAACCGGATTCGCCCATCACGCCGCCGCGTTTTCCGAAAATAGTGCGGACATTGCCGGCCGTGCGATTTTTGTTATCAGTCAAAGCCTCTACGATAATGGCGACCTTACCCGGGCCAAACCCTTCATAACGCGCAGAAACATAATCATTTCCGCCGGCTGTCTGCGTTGCTTTGGCAATAGCACGCTCAATATTGTCTTTCGGCATACTTTCAGCACGGGCAGCCTGAATCGCCAAACGCAGTCTGGGATTCTTGTCAGGTTCAGGCAGGCCGCTTTTGGCAGCAATGGTAATATCACGGGCAAGCTTGGCAAAAACTTTTGCTTTTTTAGCATCTTGAGCACCTTTGCGGTACATAATATTTTTAAACTGGGAATGTCCAGACATGTTTTTAATCTCCAATAAAAACTTCAATTCTCGGTATTTTTACTCTTTTTTTTTCGTAAAATCAACCCCCTTTAGGCAGCCGGCGCATAAAGGGGGCAAGTTTTTGAAAAAAATAAAAAATCAGCCGTTCAGCATCATATAGTCAATTTTCTCCGGCGTCGCGTTCAAAACGCGGATGACAAAATCGCCTATCCGGTAATTTCCGCGTTTCGGCGCAAAGGTAATAACTTCAAACTGGCCGCTGCTGCCGTCAGACTGCATATAATCCATGAAGTTGAAAACCATTTTGCCGTTTTTGATACCGTCATAGCGCAAGTCATATCCCTGAACCGGCTTCGTCGATTCAACCGAAGTTGCCGTTACCGGAGAAAAATGGAAGTTTTCCGGCGACATCAGAACCGTATCATCCAGCAACACCAGCTTGTTATAGCGGATTTGCCCCAACCGGCTGTAAACGCTGCCGTCCCGCGCCACCAGCATGACAAAACCGTCCAACTCCGTCGGCACCAGAACATAATCCTCGTTGTCAACCCGAACCTGTCCGATAATCGGGCTTTCTTCATTGGCCTTAAACATCATCGGCGCCGAAACGCCGACCAACCCGCCGTCCATCGCCGCCTTAACCTTGTCTGCAATGTAAAAATCCTGGCGAAACATTTTCGTACTCACCATGGAATAACCGGTATAAGTCGTCAGCACCTGATTAACCTTATGGTTCTTTTCGGTAATATATTCCGTTTTCAAAAGCAGCGGCTCCTGATTAAAGAACTCAATCGGATAAGCGTTAAAGCTCTCCACCCATTCCTTACGGCCGTCCAAAACCGAAACTTCACCGGCATAGACGCAGGCTGTTGCCGCCCAGGCTCCCAATAAAACCGCTAATTTTTTCATTGTTCAAACTCTTAAATGAAATTAAAATATTATTTATTATTTTGCTATTATAATCATAAAGTTAAGATAGTAAACAAATCTTTCAAAGTTATGAGGAAAAAACATGCAAACCAACACCAAAGGCGGCAGCTGCTGGCAGCTCTCTTTCAGCCCGACGGAAACCTACCCCGAAATTTTCACAGATTTTATTGATGAATATTTTACCACCTCGTCTTTGGATTACGGCGATGACGGGCTGGAACGGCTGACCGCTTACGCCGACATAAACTTTGATGAAAAAGATTTTGCCGCCCGCGCCGAACTGGCGGGAATTCCCCTTCCCCCATACGAAAAAACGCTGCTTGAAAGCACCAACTGGCTCAAAGATTATGTCATAAAATTTGCGCCGGTGGAAATCGCCGACTTTCTCATTTACGGCATCCATGAAACCCAAGCGCCGCAAACAGACAAAATTCCCCTGCAAATATACGCCGCCACGGCTTTCGGCTCCGAACACCCGACCACGCGCTGCTGTCTGCAGGCCATAAGCTGGCTCAAGCATGAAAACGTCCCGCACCGAAACATTCTCGACATGGGAACCGGCTCCGGTATCCTGGCGCTGGCCTGCGCCGCCCTCTGGCAGGAAAAAACGCATATTACCGCCGTTGACATTGATGAAGAAGCCGTCATCGTCACCCTCCAAAATGCCGCAACCAATCATTTGGAACAACACATTGACGCTGCCGCCGGAGATGGCTACAACACACCCTTAGCACAACACAACGTGCCCTATGATTTAATCCTTTCCAACATCCTCGCCCGGCCGCTGATTGAAATGGCACCCAGCCTTTACGCTGCCTTAAAACCCGGCGGATACTGCGTCCTCTCCGGTTTTGTAGACAATCAGGAAGACTGGGTTGTTTCCGCGCATGAACAACAGGGACTGAAACTCGTCAAAAAATATCAGATTGAAGACTGGCGCGCCGTTATCATGGAGAAAATATAATGTTTTTAACCAAATTAAAAACGCTGTTCAAAAAAGCTCCCGCGTCCCGCCGCCGCAAAAAAAACGCGCTGACCCTCAGCTGCCTGCAGCAACAGGTAAAAGAACGCGGCCTCAATGCTTTGATTGTAACGCGCAACAACCGCTTCCTGGAAGAAGACATTCTGCCGGAAGAAAACCTCTTGCAACATTTAACCGGCTTCAGCGGCTCGGCCGGACGCCTGCTGGTTCTGCCGGAAGGCAACAGCATCTTGTTTGTCGACGGTCGTTACGAGCTTCAGGCCGCTTTGGAAGTCCCCTCAAAAGTCATAGTCAACTGCACGGCAACCAAGCTCAGCTTTCCCGGCTGGCTGAAACACAAACTTCCCGCTTACCCCGCCAAAATCGGCTTCAATCCCTGGTGTGTCAGCATCAAGGAAATTGAAAAGCTGCAACACGACGTTCCCCGCTGCCAATTCGTCCCCGTCACCGGTTTGGATGATGACAGACGCCTCAGCTCAAAAACCTTCAGCGTCTTCGCCCATGATATCGAATATGCCGGCATTTCCGCTGAGGAAAAACTCTCCCGGCTCTTTGCCGAAAACAGCTTTCAAGACATTGACACCCTGCTGATAACCGCCGCCGACAGCGTTTCCTGGCTTATGAACCTGCGCGCGCATTACCTACCTGATACGCCGGTTCTCCGCGCCTGGGCATTAGTCAGCTCTGACGGCAACATCACCCTGTTTGCCGACAACTGTGATTTTTCTCAAATTTCCGCGCCGCAGTTCACACTCAAATCTTTTACCGAACTTCCGGAAGAACTGAAAAAACTGCGCAAAAAGCGCCTCGGGCTGGAAATGTCCGCCGCCCCTTATCAGCTGAAAAGCCTCGCCGACCAATACGGCATTACCCTGATTGACACGCCGGACGCCTGCGCAGAAATGAAATGCCGCAAAAACCCGATCGAATTGTCCGGCATCCGCCAAGCCCACATCTGCGACGGCATCGCCCTCACCCGCTTTCTCATCTGGCTCAATCAGCAAAAGCCCGAAAAGCTTTCTGAAAAAATTGTTGTCGACAAACTTCGCTCCTTCCGGGAAAAACAAAAACTGTTCTTCTCCGACAGTTTTTCCACAATCGCCGCTTTTGCCGAACACGGCGCCATTGTCCACTACCACCCCGGCGCCGAGGCTGAGCGTCCGTTTTCTGCCGGTTCTCTGCTCCTGCTTGACAGCGGCGCACAGTATTATAACGGCACAACCGACGTAACCCGCACCCTTGCCATCGGCGAGCCGCATCAGGAACTGATTGACGCCTACACTTATGTCCTCAAGGCGCACATTCGCCTCTCCTCCGCTGTTTTCCCCATTGGAACACCAGGCATAAAACTTGACATTCTCTCCCGCGCGGAACTATGGAAACACGGCATGGACTACAATCACGGCACCGGCCACGGCGTCGGTTGTTTTCTAAATGTCCACGAAGGCCCTGTCGGCATTTCGTCTTCCTATTCCCAAACCGGTTTAGAACAAGGCATGATTCTATCAATTGAACCGGGATATTATGCTGAAAACCGTTATGGCATCCGCATTGAAAATCTAGTCGAAGTCGTTTCCGCCGCACCGGGAATGCTGACGTTTTCACCATTGACGTTAGTTCCCTATGACCGTTGCCTGATTAACCCCAAACTGTTGGACACCTCGGAAATAAACTGGCTGAACGCCCATCACGAACGCGTCAGAGAAACCCTTTCCCCATTACTGTCAGTAAAAGAAAAACAGGAATTGGAAAAACTCTGCACCCGGATCTGACTGCAAATGCTTCATCTCCCCCCCCCTCTCCACTCAGAGAGGAGGACAAAATTGTAATAATTTCACATAAAAAATCCCCTGACATTTCCCCATGCTTCAACTACACTAAAAAGTACAGACAGGCGTGGTGCCTAGAAAATACCTCTCCATAAAAACATCTACCCTCCTTTGTCTTTTTTTTCTCCAACATATAAAATTAGTATTTGAATAAAAGCAAAAACTTTGTTATAATAATAAAAAACAAAGGAGCTTGATAATGAAACTCAAATCTTTACTCTTAGGAACAAGTCTGTCCTTAATCCCAAACTTAACTTATGCCCAATGCTCACCGGCTCAAAATTGTGCTGAGCTTGGCTATAAAGAAACCGCCAATAAAGGCGGCTGCTTGAAGTGTCCGTTTGGCAATGGCTGGTATTGTCCACAAAAACCGTGTGATGCTTCTTATCAATATACTTGTACCGGAACTAACGAACAACCGGGAGCTGACAAATGCGGCGATAAGTATAAATCCTGTACCTGCGCTTCCGGTTATGAATGGAAAGACGGTAAATGCCAAATAAAAGGCGCCATTCTAGGACAATGCACCGGCTATGCCAAGAACTGCGCTATCGGTCAGATTCTTAATAGCGACGGAACTTGTACAACAAACAAAGAATCCGACAAGACACCAATCGGCGTGATTGTCTACATCGGCAGCGACAACTGCGGTTACGCAATGACGGCAAGCTCGATTGCAACAGGTATCGCATGGGGTAATTATGGTACGGATATTTCTTCTTTACCGAACTATACAAGCTGGAGTTCTGCTATCAAAGACTTTGATGTCAGCGGTAATACGACAAAGATTATTCAGGCAGGAAGTTCCAATAACTACCCGGCGGCCTATGCAGCTTTAAACTATGCTCCGAGCGCTGCTCCAACTTCTAAAGGTAAGTGGATGTTGCCGACAGCTGGTATTTTGAACAGCCTGTATACGAATCTGAATGCTATTAACAATACGATTTCTAAGCTTGGTGGCACACAACTTACGAACGATAATGAACATATCTGGTCGTCGTCCGAGTATGACCTCAGCAGCGCGTGGATCTTCTGTACAGGCAATGGCCGCAACGGCGTGAACTACAGCCGTAAGAGCGATACCGTTGAGCGCTATGTTCGTCCGGTGATTGCATTTTAATTTTGACGCGCTCTACATATAAAGCCTTTCCTTTTCTGGAAAGGCTTGTTTTTTCTCCTCAATAAATATCATGCAAAAGCCTGCCTAAAACTTCCCGGTAAGTGTTGATATCTGCCTTTTTGTTATATATATTACTAAAATGAGTTCAAAGAAGATTATAAGGAAAACCCAAATATGTCATTTCAAACCAAACGCATCATCAAAAAAATCATCTCCTGGTCAGGGCTGTTTTTCTTTGGCCTGGCCGCCTATATGATTTATGTCCAGCTTTCCAGATACAATCTTTCCGACATCAAAAATGCCCTGCTCAGCATTCCTAAACACAATCTGGCTTTGGCATGTTTGGCTTCTTTTTTTGGTTATGTCGCCTTGTCTTCTTACGACTATCTGGCGCTAAGATACATCGGCAGACATTTGGCTCCTTGGAAATGGATATTCGCCGGCTTTATTGGTTTTTCCGTCAGCAACAACGCAGGACACGCCGTTGTTTCCGGCGGTGCCATCCGCTATCGTCTGTATACCCGCTGGCGCTTCCACGCTTCTGAAATTGTCCGTATGGTCACATTCTCCGGCTTTACTTATCTGTTCGCCTGCTTCTTCCTTGTCATTCTCGGTTATTTTCTGACCCCTGATCACGCTTTTGCCGGCGGTTCGGTTTCCAAAGCCACAACGCTTGTCGTCACGATTATCTCGGCTATCGGCCTGGCACTTTATTTCGGCGCTACATTCTTTTACAAAAAACCGATTATCATCAAAGATATCGAATTTAACATTCCAAGCTTCCGCATGGCCTTGGCGCAGGTTTTTCTCGGCAGTGCAGACATTCTTCTCGCCTCTCTGGTCTTGTATTTCTCGCTGATTGCCTTTGTTGATATTCCCTTTGACATTTTCATCGGCGTCTTTATTATTGCGCAGGTCTTGGGCGTTTTCAGCCAGGTTCCTGGCGGCCTTGGCGTATTTGAAGGGCTGTTTATGCTCATTATTCCCGGTGAACACGATAAACTATACCTGTTCGGCGCCTTAATCGCATACCGCATTATCTACTACCTGTTGCCGTTGGTTATCTCGGGAATTGTTCTCGTCAGTTACGAAACCTATCACAAAATATCCAAAGGACGCAGCATCCGCCGCATTCTTCAGGAACGTCTGAAACAACATAAAGCCGAAAACAGTTCCAAACTTTAACCTTAAAACGGAGAATAAACTTCTCCGTTTTTTTTCTTACATAAAAAAACGGAGCAAAAGCCCCGTTAAATAACATAAATAGTACCTGTTAGCCGTTTAGAAACATTTTCAACAAAATTGTTAACATTTCTCTGTAGCTCAGCTTCATCAAAGACATGCTTCTTTACCCATTCGAAAAAAAACGTCACTTCTTCCCGCTTGCCATATTCTTCACAAACATAAAAGCATACGATATCCGAACAAAGAAGCCGTGATAACAGCGGTAAATAAGCTTTAAGATACGCTTTATCTTTAGCACTTCCCAAAACTTTTTGAATAAATTCAAAATACAAAATCAAATGCAGTTCAATACCGCGGCAAAGCTCAGGATATTTAACCAACATCGTAAACAGCACGTCTAAATCTTCCTTAAAATTTTTCTGAGAATTGACTTGCCACACCTGAGGAAAATCCAGCGCAAAACGTTTAACAATCTTCTGTTTTTGTTGTTCAAGAGAACGCAGGCAACGCCTGATATTTTCCCGCAACACTGTTTTTTCTTTAAGCATCTCTCTTTGTGCTGTGATTTGCTCGTTAAAAAAACAATACAAATCCTCAAATTCACTTGGTTTCATAATTATATAAGTTAAAAATTTCAATAAAAATAAATTATCGCACAAAGTTATAGCTGATTTTGTCCATAATGTCAAAACAAAAACAGCCGACAAATTGCCGGCTGTCTTAAAAATTACAATCGTGACGAAAAATCATGCAGCAGGCTTTTCAAAGCATCATTTCGCTCTCCCTCGTTTTCCATACGTTCTCTCAGCCGCTGACATAAAAGTTCCGCATCTTTGGCATAATAAAAAAAGCTGAGTTTAAACTGGTCATGCGCAAAACCGCTAAACCAAAAAATAAAATTTTTAACCTCTTCTGTTCCGGCATGAAAGCAAATAAAATCAACCATATGCCCGGAAAGCAAAACCGCACTTGCTTCCTGCCAGATATTCAGGCAAAAATCTTTTTTCGAAGACAACAGATTTCTCAGCAAACACAAAAATTTTAATTCGTTGCCAATCAGCAGATTATCCTCAGGCACGTCAAGATTAACCGCCAAAACCTGAAACAAAGTCACAAAATCGCCATGCCCGTCAAATTCACAACCGGCATCGCCGCTTTTCGGAAATTTCTCGTTCCATCTCTTCCTGAGAAAATTTCGACGTTCCCGGCTGCGTTCAGCCACAGCTGAAAAACGAGAACTGTCAACCTTGTTTTTTGCCAATTCCCCAGCCATTTCCCGCAAGATTTCCCCTTCCCGGAAAAAACAACGCAGACACGAATAAACATCCGCCATTGATGAAAAAGACGTTTCATCAATCCGCCATAACGCCAAACGTTGTTCCATCAAATAAAGAAGCTGAGAAACCTTATCAAGATAAACGCCGCTGAACCGATGGTCGGTCATGGCTTCTGCTTCAAGCACCCGCAACATTTTCATGTCACGATTAAAATCAAACAGATTTTGTAATTCATTTTCCATAATGATATGCTTAATTAATAATTTTAATAAAAATAAATTCAATACGCTGTTCTTAGCCCAAATCCCGGCAAAATTCAACAAAAAAGCGCCGGATATTATCCGGCGCTTTCGTTTTCAGCTTTCACTGCAATAAGCATCATAAAGCCGTTGATGTTCCAGAATGCGTAATCTAACCAAACCTGCATCTTTTAACTCAGATAACCGAACAGAAATCGCCTCCCTGACATCAGGATACATCTCTTGCCATTGCGGCATCCATTTCAAAAAAATCTGATAATCCGTCGAAAAAGCCAAACTGTCACCAAAATATTCAAGCTTAACAACCATTAAGGCAGCAAAACAACGATGTAAATCATCATCAAAAGAATAACTTTCCAAAATCTTTGCCGCTTCTTTGCTCGTCAGCACACATTCTTCATCCATCCGGTAAAATTTCTGCCTGGCTGCCAGCATAAATGCAAAAAGTTCCTTACCCATAAACAAAATAAGTTCAGGATTATCGCACATAAAAGGCCAAAAATCTTGAAGTTCGTCACCTCTCCCATCTTCCGTCAGCATATCCTGCCAAAATTTTTTAAGATACATCTTAAGCTGAAATTTCTGATAGTCAGCTATTTCCTGCCACGTTGCCGCTCGTCCGGAAGACACATCTCCGCGGATTCCCAAACGCAAAACCGCATCATGATAAGCCCCTTCTTTAACCGCCGGCAAAAGAACATCAAAAGACGACATTTTTGAACACAAATCATAAACTTCAGAAAACTGTTTAAAAGTCAACATAGCTATAATAATTTTATTTTTAATGAAACATAATAATTTATCTTCACCCCCTCCTTATCATTTTCCGTTCATATTGTCAAAGAAAAAAGCGCCTGACATAAAATCAGACGCTTTTTATCAGATAAACTGCTTACCTGTCTTTAGGCGCACTTCTTAGAAGAACATCCGCCATGACAAGCGCCGTCTACAGCCTTCTTTTGGCCTTTGTGCTTAACAGCGGCCTGAGCGGCAGCCAAACGGGCAACCGGAACACGATACGGAGAGCAGGAAACATAATCCAAACCGACTTCATCAAAGAACTCGATAGATTTAGGATCACCACCATGCTCACCGCAAACGCCGAGATGCAAATCCGGATTGGTTGCACGGCCTTCAACGGCAGCGCGACGAACCAGTTTGCCAACACCGTCAACATCGATGGAAGCAAACGGATCGGCAACATAGATACCTTTAGCGCGGTATTCGTCAAGAATAGCGCCGGTATCGTCACGGCTCATACCCAAAGTTGTCTGGGTCAGGTCGTTTGTACCAAAACCGAAGAATGCGGCAGATTCTGCAATTTCTTCAGCCATCAGAGCTGCGCGCGGCAACTCAATCATGGTACCGACCAGGTAGTCAATCTTCTTGCCTTTTTCAGCAAAGACTTTCTCAGCTGTAGAATCAATAACAGCCTTGACAATGTCCAGCTCTTTCTTGGAACCGATTAAAGGAACTTCGATTTCCGGCGTAACTTTAATACCGGCTTCCTGGCATTCCAAAGCGGCTTCCAAAATAGCGCGAGCCTGCATTTCCGCAATTTCAGGATAGGTAACGGCCAAACGGCAGCCACGGTGACCAAGCATCGGGTTAGCTTCGTGCAAAGCATTGGCGCGATTCTTAACCTGTTCCAAAGTCATGCCCATCTTGTTAGCCAGTTCCTGCATTTCAGCATCAGTGTGCGGCAGGAATTCGTGCAAAGGCGGATCAAGCAAACGAACCGTTACCGGCAGACCGTCCATAATTTTGAACAGGTCTTTGAAATCCTGCTTCTGGTAAGGCAGCAAACGAGCCAAAGCCTTACGACGGCCTTCTTCGTTCTCAGACAAAATCATGGCGCGCATATCAGGAATTCGGTCAGCATCAAAGAACATATGTTCTGTACGAGCCAAACCGATACCTTCGGCACCAAAATCGCGAGCTGTCTGAGCATCTTTCGGTGTTTCAGCATTAGCGCGAACACTCATGGTGCGGATTTCGTCAACCCAGCTCATCAGCTTACCGAAGTTACCGCTGTTTGTATCAGCTTTAACTGTCGGAATCTTGCCTTCGATAATCTGGCCTTTAGCACCGTCCAGAGATACCCAGTCACCTTCGTTAATAACAACGCCGGACTTGGTTGTCATTGTCTTTTTGGCATAATCAATTGTAATGTCGGTAGAACCGGAAACGCACGGTGTACCCATACCGCGGGCTACAACAGCCGCGTGAGAAGTCATACCGCCGCGGGCTGTAATAACGCCCTGAGAAGCGTGCATACCGCCGATATCTTCCGGAGAAGTTTCGTTACGAATAAGAATAACTTTTTCACCCTTGGCAGCCCAAGCTTCAGCATCTTCGGCATTGAAAACGGCACGACCGACGGCAGCCCCCGGAGAAGCCGGCAAACCGGTAGCGATAACTTTCTTTTCAGCTTTCGGGTCAAGCATCGGGTGCAACAACTGATCCAACTGGTCAGCACCAACGCGCATGATAGCTTCTTCTTTGTTCAACAGGCCTTCTTCAACCATTTCAACAGCCATACGAACAGCAGCGGCAGCAGTACGTTTACCGTTACGGCACTGCAGCATCCACAACTTACCGTGTTCAATGGTGAATTCCATATCCTGCATATCTTTATAGTGTTTTTCCAGGTTGTTACGAACATCAACCAATTCCTGATACAGGTGCGGCCATTTTTCTTCCAGAGAAGTACCGTCATTTTTAGAAGCCATCGGCTGCGGTGTACGGATACCGGCCACAACGTCTTCACCCTGAGCATTAATCAGATATTCGCCGTAGTATACATTTTCACCTGTAGCCGGGTCGCGAGAGAAGCATACGCCGGTAGCGCAATCGTCGCCGGCATTACCGAATACCATGGTCTGTACGTTAACGGCTGTACCCCAGTCGCCCGGAATGTTGTTCAGCTTGCGGTAAGTAATGGCGCGGGCAGCCATCCAGGAACCGAATACGGCACCGATACCGGCCCACAGCTGTTCCCAAGGATCCTGCGGAACGACTTTTCCCAGTCTTTTACCGATTTCTTTATATTCGTTAACCAGTTCTTTCAAATCTTCAGCTGTCAAATCAGTGTCAGACTTGTAACCTTTGGCTTTCTTCATGGCTTCCAGAGCGCCTTCATATTCATCAAGATCGGCACCAAGAACAACGTCAGAGAACATTTGCAGGAAACGACGGTAAGAGTCGTAAGCAAATCTTTCGGAACCGGAAGCTTTTGCCAAAGCCTTAACTGTTTCATCGTTCAAACCGAGGTTCAAAACGGTATCCATCATACCCGGCATAGAAACGCGGGCGCCGGAACGGACTGAGAAGAGCAACGGGTTGTTGGCATCGGCAAATTTCTTGCCCATAATACCTTCAACATGAGCAACGGCAGCCTTAACCTGGTCTTTCAAGTCAGCCGGATAAGTCTTGTCGTTATTGTAATAATATGTACAAACTTCAGTTGTAACCGTAAATCCCGGAGGAACAGGCAGGCCAACCACGTTCATTTCAGCGAGGTTAGCGCCTTTACCGCCGAGCAGATTGCGCATGCTGGCATCGCCTTCGGCTTTGCCGTTACCAAATGTATAAACCCATTTACTCATGGTCAATTCAGCTCCTATTAGCTAATAAAGTTAAAACAAGGCTGCAAGCCAGGTGCAAGCACAAGTGATTCGCAGCCGCTTAGTTATCAAACTGCCGCAAATTTATAACAGCTTGCAAGATTCTTCAAGAAAAATTTCATTTTCAAGGATTTATTCACAATCCCGCCGCAAATTTTCCCGCCCAAAAACCGATTCGCCGGCAAATTTGCAAATATAAGAACGGCAAGCGCCGTTTTTGTCCCATACCGATTCGTTTTCCGCGCTGCCAACAAGATTTTGTCAGATTCAATTTGGCGCCGTTTGTTGCAATTTTATTAAAACTTAATATTTTACACGGATTTATGTTGTTTTAAATTATAAAACATGCTACTCTATTATAGACAAAATACAATTATGTCATTGTATTACATTTTTTATTATTAGGAAACCAATAGAGTTTAACAGGACATAAATCTTCGTTTGCTCTGCTGATGTTTTCCTTCAAGATATACGCTCTGCGGCATACGTGCTTTCGCCAGGGCTTTAAAATTTATCCGCGCTTTCCCTTTGGGAAAGTTCAATCATATATATCCGAAAAAAATTTAATAACTTAAATAATTTTTTATATGAAACAAATTTTGAACACTGTCGGCAGCTACGCATCTGCGGCAGTTAAGAGCATCATCATGCTCCTTTGCGTATTTATATTGGGAACATCAGTATTAACCTCTTGCGGCACGGAAGTAGACACCATTACCGAAGAGTGCCCGAACGGAGATTGCCCCGACCCGAAACCTGATCCGAAACCGGATCCTGACCCGGACGTTAAAGCTGAAAGCGTAACCAAAATCGGCTGCGAATTCGGCAAAAACTACTGGAGCGCAGAAAATGCCGTCCTGACCCGTTCAACAGCCTATCAGCTGGCAAACAGGGACGGAGGCGTTTTCGGCAAGATAAACATCACCTACCGCGCTAAGACCACTTTTAGCGACAACTCGGTAAAAGAATCCCAGCATCCGTATAGTGTCAACCACTCTATCGCCGGATTCGGATACCTTGGCACTCGCTACGTTGTCAAAGACGCCGTCAAGATGTTTGAACAGGCTCCGGAAATTACCCGCAGCGGAGATATCACATTCTTAAGCTGGGGAAACGGCAAAGCGAAAATAGCCTTTCGTCCCTTCACTTCAAAATCTGTAAATTCAATCACCGTTAACGGCTTTGAAAAAACAGACCTTTGCAGTGCGGAAAGCGAATACAGCTATGACCGTACGGAAGTTATCAATCAGGGTGACAGCTTGGATTGGACCAAATATGCAATCCGCGTTTACGGAACCGCCATCGCCTCTGACGGCGAAGACTTGGCTCAAAACTTTTATATTGAAATGGCTTACCGGGAATCAAAAGGTTCATCTCCCGATCCGGGACCTGACCCCATTGACCCCGAAGTCGTAAAATATGACGTCATCAACAAGATTGTTAACAAAGACGGTGTTACCGGCGACCTTATCGTCATTTACAGCGACGAAAGTCAGAAAAATCTTGGTAAAATCAACATACCTTTGCGCACGTCGACGTTCACTAACCCTGACCAGACAGTAAAGGTGGCGAGCTTTGCTTACGAAAAGCAAAACCCGGGTTATACCAATAACATGAAAACCGGCAACGTTCGCTCAGACTACCAACTGGGTTGTCAGATTCAAATCACGGAAATGAAAAACATCATCACCATGAAAACCGACAAAGCTGTTGCAACCATGGGCGGTCTTTTTGAATATCCGGTTTTAATCGACCCGCTTGGCGTAGAACACTATTGGGACATTGAAGGTTGGTCAATCAGCCAAACCGGCATCACCGACGACGGCGGCAACGGTAACATAATGAAACTGACTTATGCAGCCAACGCATCTTACTACGGAACCAACAAGGCTCTGCAGTCGATTGTTTATCTTGTGAAAGAAAACACGCCCGGCCCCGATCCCGACCCGGATGAAAAAATCCAGATTAATGCCTACCCCAAAGACGCCCATATTGAAGGCAGCTTCATCAAATGGACTTTGGTTCGCGTCTTTTTCTATAACGGAAAAGAAACAACCGAAGAAAAAGCCATGAGCATCCGCCATATGTGCAGTCTGACCACGGAAAGCAGAAAGACGACGTTTGACCGCACTTATGCGACCACAACGCCGAATATGGATTTATTGTCATCAGAACCTTTCCAGGATGGAAATTACTACGGTACTTTCGTACAGTATGAATCTTTGTTCTCATACCCCGACTTTACCAACACAATCAAATCCGAGGGAAGAACTGTTGTCAATTATAACGACAACGGCTTCAAGATGACCGTCTGGAATGAAGGATTACTGGTTGAAAAAACCGGTGTCGATAAGAGTACCAATAACGTTTCCACCAATCCCAACCAGAAAGTCTTCATCGACCACATCAACTACCACCTGACAAACGGCGGTACTGAAGCGGCCACTGGAAGACAAGAGGTTGCGTATACGGAAAACAACGTTACCCCGGGACCTGACCCGACACAGCAAACCGGTGCTTATGCCAAGGATGCTCATATTGACGGCTCATTAATCAAATGGACTCTCGTTCGTACATATTCCAATGCCAACGACGAAGAAATTCCGATGAGTGTGCGTCACCTGGGCAACCTGACGACTGAAAGCCGCAAAACCACGGAAAAGCGCGATTACAGCGTCACCACGCCGAAGATGAACCTTGTTTCGAGCGAATCTTTTAAAGAGAACAATTATTTTGGAACCTTCTGCAAATACACATCGTCATTTGCATATCAGGATTTCACCAACATAATCTCTTCTCAGGGAAGAACCATTGTCAACTACAATGACAACGGCTTTGAAATGGAGGTTTGGAATGAGGCACTGCTTGTTGAAAAAACAGGACAGGAACTCGGCCAGTACGATATTTCGACGGATAAAGACTACAACACTTACCTTGACATCCTCAACTACCATTTAACCAATGGCGGCGCAGAGGTTGCAACAGGCAAGCAGGAAGTGGCCTATACCAAGAAAGCGGACGGCGGCGATGGCGGCGAGGACAAAATAACCCGCACTTTCCAGGAAGACGGTGTTGAGAACGGCAAACTTTACTATTATTACATCGTAACCCATAGTAAAAACCCCGAACTCAACTCTAAAACCCGTCATTCCGTGGATTTAGTCGGCAGCATCTCGGCAAAAGCAGTTTCACCTTGGACAACCAAGGCCGAAAACGCCGGATTCAATCTGACAGGCAACACTGACCAGGTCTATGACAACGCCCGTGATTATACCTTTGCGTCCAACCGAGGCAACAACACGGCAAACACTTCCTTGCAGAAGGATTACACCGTTTCTCACGATGGATACAGCCATACCTTTACCGTTAACGGTAACATCAAGGCTTCTGTCAACAGAACGGCATCTTCCGAAACATCCAACACATACACGTTCAAATCAGACCTGTATGTTAACAGTGTTTTCTTCAAGACAAGCAGCGCAACCGTTGTTGAAACCATTGAAGGCAGCGGCGCGGAAGATAAGGTAACCAAGGTGATTGTCAAAGACAGAGTTGAAAACGGCAAGCTTTACTGGATATACAAGGAAACGCACAGCCAGAAACCGGAACTTGATAAAACCGAAAACGGCAGTGAACCAATTGTATACAACCTGAGTGCAACCGCAGTCAACGACTGGACGGCCAAAGCCGGTGCAACCGGTATCAGCCTGAACGGTTCAACCAACCAGATATATGTCGGCGCGAAAAATTACACTTTCGTATCCAACCGCGGCAACAACATCGCCAATGCTTCCCTGCAGACGTCTTACACCGTAAGCGCTCACGGAATTACCGAAACATTAACAATTTCGGGCAATGTCAGCGGCCAGGTCGGATTAGTAAGTTCTTCTCAAAATTCGAACACTTATCAGTTCACAGCCAAACTGTTTGCCGATAATGTCGAGCTGGTTTCAAGAAGTGACAACGCCATTGAAACGATTGAGGAGGACAAACCGGAAGACGTAATCACGCGCAGCGTTGAAAAAGTTAAGGTTCAGAACGGACAACTGTACTACAATTATATTGTAAAACACTCTGTCAATACTGACCAAAACTCAACCACCGAACATTTTGTCCCCTTGGAAAAGAGTCTGTCTGCAACCGCTGTCAACGATTGGACCGCGCAGAACAGCCAGTCCGGTTTCAACTTGACCGGCAGCACGTCTCAGTCTTTCGGCAGCAACGGACGTTACACGTTCAGTTCCAACCGCGGTGACAACTACGCCGACGCTTCATTGCGAACAAGCTATGTTGTAACCCATGACGGCCAGAACTTTACGTTAACCGTCAGCGGTACAGTCAGTGGTCAGGTATCGCGCATTGCCAATGCCGCAACCTCAAACACTTACCAGTTCGTGGCAAGATTGTTTGCGGACAATGTCGAAATTGCAACCGCCAGCGACAATTGTGTTGAAACGGTTACTCCGGATCCCAACCCGAACCCTTACGGATTGGTTGAGATTTATTCAACAGTAACCTTTACAACCAGCGCTACACCCAAAGTAACCATGGCAGCCCGCTATAACAATGGTAACTGTATCATTTACATAGACGGTCAAGTGGTTTACAAAGGTACGGCGCCCAGCGGTACAATTTCTGCCATTCCGACAAGTACAGGCTGGCAGGCTGCGTCCATTCAGGAAATCGGCGATTACTTCGTTTACAGTGGTGTTAACGGCGGTTCTTCCACCGTTACCAAAGCTGATATCACTTACAACAGATATCCTTCGGGTATTCTGGCTGTAAATGTAACGAAGAATGATGATGGCACTTGGCGTGGTTCTAACAACTATACCAGCGCAACATTTGGCCAATATTGATGATTTATGTTCCTAGGGAGAAATCCCCCTCTATTGAAAGAAAGCCGCCGCACGCAATGTGCCGCGGCTTTCTTTGTATCCTCTTTCTATTTTTTCTCTATATTCATCTTTTCCCGCCGAACCTTCCATCAAAATTGTCACTCCGAACTCGTTTGTCCCAGGCAAGCTCGTTCGCACCAAAAGTCTCTGTCTGCACTATCGCTTGCCAATTACTGCAAATGTCATCCTGAGCTTGTCTCAGCATCTAAAACTCTCAACCCAAACGTACCCCCGTCACCCCAACAAACGTCATGTTCGGACAAACACAGTGCTTCCTTATGCACGGGACAGCCCACGGCGAGCTTTCCGCAGCAGGCCGCGCCTGTGAAGCTGCTCCAGCTTCCCCGCGGAGGCTCCCCGCCGCTCACCGCGTCGGCATGCGAGTCGGCGCTCCGACTCGCCGCCCCTCCGCCAACAACCGCCCCTCTCCCCACCAAACCTTTTTTGTATAATTTTCTTTGTCAGATTCTGTTAAACGCGCCACAGGACAATCCGCCGCGATTCTCCAGCCCTGCGCTTAACACTTCTCCGGCGTGTCCAAACCCGTCGCATTTTCGTCTAAAAAAGCAATATTCACCGTTAACACTTAATAAAAAATATTTAAACGATTCATTAACTTTTACGTTTTTTGTTGCCTCACCCCTCATTTTATGATATTCTAAAATTGACAAAATACAATTAGGTCATTTAATTACATTAGTTATTATTAGAAGATTTTGAGTTTTCAAAATTTAAGATCCGAATGGTTTATAATTTGGGAATTCTGGCTTCTGATACATCATATAATTAACTCTGCAGTCCACGGACTACCGACGGAGTTTCTTGCTTTTTATTTCTACTTGGTAAGACTAACACTCTGCCAGGGCATCATATAAAATTTCAAAGATAATAATAATAAAAAAACATAAATTTTATGAAGACAAACATGAACTCTGTTGCAGGTTACGCAGCTGCAATGGTTAAGAATGCTTTTGCATTCGTATGCGTATTGGTTGTTAGTGTATTGGTATCTGTATCTTTCGTATCTTGCGAAAGTGAAGTTGATACTCTCACCGAAAGCTGCCCCACTTGTGGCAACAACAACGGTGATAACAATAACAAGCCTGAAAACCCGGAAGATCAGGTAAAGAATATCGACCACTACGGTTGTGACTATTCAGATATTACCTGGAGAGAAGAAAATGCAACGATCACCCGCGCCGCTTCTTATGATTTGGCTGCTCGTGACGGTGGTATCTTCGGAACCCAGACTGTTACATATCTTGCTGAGGTAACTTATACCAACGGTGAGGTTAAAACAGAAAAACCGACTTACAAGGTTAACTACAGCGCAGCCGGTTTCGGTTACAAAGGCGTTAAGTTTGTTAAGAACGGAGGCATGGAAGTATTTGCATCTGCCCCGCAAATCAAAAAGGATGGCGACATCACTTTCCTGACTTACGGTGAAAGAACAATCGCTTTCCGTACAGTTGCCGAAAATTCTGTTAAATCCGTAACCATCGCTGGCCAGGAAATGACAGATTTGTGCAACGGTAATATTGAGTATTCATATGATCGTACTGAAGTTATCGCTCAAGGTGACTCAGCTGATTTCAACAAATTCGTTGTTCGCGTTCACGGTATCGCCAAGGTATCTGCCGACAACAACAGCGAAAAAGGCTTCTACGTTGAAATGGCTTACCGCGAGGCTAAGTCAGGTCAGGTAGTTCCCCCGACTGAAGATGACAAAGAACCTGTTAAATATGACGTTGTAAACAAGAACGTAACTTCTGACGGCGTTACCGGTGACCTCGAAGTCATCTACAGCGACGGCTCAAGAGAAAATCTTGGTAAAGTTAATATTTCTTTGAACAAGTCTACCTTTGTTAACGAGGAACAGACCATCAAAGTAATTGATTTCTCTTACAACAAACTGGAGCCCAGCTTCGGTAAAAATATTAAAACAGGAAACGTTCGCAACGACGAGCAACTGGGTTGCAAAATCCAGATTACTGAGATGAAGAACACCATCATCATGAAGACTTCTAAGGCAGTCGTAACGATGGGCGGTTTGTTTGAATTCCCGGTGCTTATCGACCCACTGGGTGGCGAACACTCTTGGAATATCGAAGGTTGGAATTTGAACGAAGTCAGCATCACTGACGACGGTGGCAACGGTAACAAAATGGTCATCACTTACACTGCTAACGCTAGCTATGTAGGTGCTTCTGAAAATCTGGCTTCTATCGTAAATCTTGTAAAAGATGAAACAAACGAACCCAGTGTTGAAGACCCGACCGTACAGACTGGAGCTTATGCCAAAGACGCTCGCATCGAAGGCAGTTATATCAAATGGACTTTGGTCCGTACTTATAACAATACCAATGACAGCGAAACGCCGATGAGCATTCGCCACATGGGCAAACTGACTGTTGAAGCTCGCAAGAGCACAACTGACAGAACTTATGCGACGACAACTCCGTCTATGGATCTGATTTCCTCTGAACCGTTTGAAGACGGCAATTACTATGGAACTTTTGCACAATATACATCTAACTTTGTATATGCAGATTTCACCAATGAAATTGCTTCTCAAGGCCGTACAATTGTTAATTACAATGACAACGGCTACAAACTGTCAGTATGGAACGAAGGTCTGTTGGTTGAAAAAACCGGTGTTGAAAAAGGAACTTCTGCAATCGCAGCTAATACTTATCTGGACTACATCAATTACCACCTGACTAACGGCGGTACTGAAGTAGCTACAGGCAAGCAGGAAGTTGCATTCACAGAAGAACCGGAAGAACCGGAAGAACCGTCTGAACCCGAACAACCGATTGAACCGGAAGACGAAATCTCTAAATCAATTGTTAAAAAAGGCATTGAAAACGGTAAGCTTGTTTATACATACACTGAAACTCACAGCCAGAAACCGGAACTTAATGTTACCGAAGAAGGCTCTGTAGATTTGGTTTACAGTATCAACGTAGCTTCCGTTGCAGATTGGACAGCAAAAGCCGGCGAAACTGGATTCTCTCTGACTGGCTCTGCTAATCAGACTTATTCAGGTGCAAAGGATTATGTCTTTGCTTCCAACAGAGGCAATAACGTTGCAACTGTTTCCATGCAGACTGCTTACACTGTAAGCGCTCACGGAATTTCCGAAACATTGACTATCTCAGGCAATGTTACTGGTGCTGTTGCTTTGGTTAATTCTTCTGAGTCTGCAAACACTTACAGTTTTACTGGCAAGTTGTTCGCTGACAATGTAGAAATTGCTTCTAAATCTGACAATGCAATCGAAACAATTGAGAAAGACGAACCGTCTGAACCGGAACAACCGGAAGAACCGAGCAAACCGGAAACTCCAGACTTTGGTATTGTTGCTGTTTATTCAACGGTAACTTTCAATACCAGTGCTCAGCCTCAGGTAACTATGGCCGCAAAATATAACAATGGCAACTGCGTTATCTATATTAACGGTCAGCAAGTTTACAAAGGCGCAGCGCCGTCTGGCGTTATCTCTGCTATTCCTTCCGGAAACGGTTGGCAGGCAGCGAACATTCAGGAAATTGGCGATTATTACGTTTACAGAGGTATCAACGGTGGCAGTTCTACTGTTACAAAAGTTGACATCACTTATAACAGATATCCGTCAGGAATTCTGAGTGTAAGCACCAAGACAAATGAAGATGGTACGGTTACTGCATCTAACAACTATGCAAGCGTAACATTTGGTGCTTATTAAGAATTTAGAAAAAAACAAATTATAAATCCGGAAAGCAGGGAAATAAATCGCCCTGTTTTCCACAAATCCTAAAAATATGAAAACTTCAAAATATATCATAATCGCAATCATGGCTGTAATGGCCACAGTATTCAGCTTCTCTGCAAATGCTCAGGAAGCCGGTGATAACGCTTCTCTCGAAGCCCGTTACATGGGTCTCGCTCAGAAGTTAGGTAATACTCCTTTTACCGCACAGGTAAAAGACGGTAAACTCACTTGTTACAGACTTAAAGGTTGGTATGTCGGAGCTTCCGGCGCTGCCAATTTCAAAAAGTTAAACGACAAAAACGTAGTGAATCCCAACGCAGCCGCCATAATCGGTTACGAATGGAATCACTGGCACACTGAATTCAGAGGCGGCGCTAACCAGTTTGAATATGAAGGGAAAAAGCAAATCGGTCTCCAGACTGATTTAGGTATATATTATGACTTCATGCCCCTCAAAGGCAGAAAAGTCAACATATATGTCGGCGCTTTCGCAGGCTATAACGCTTGCCAGTTCAAATTAGTTAAAGAAGCCTGCACTGATGCGGAAGGAAATTGCATCCCCAAAACAACCACTGAGTACAAAGGAAACTATGTACGCTTTGGTGGTGAGGTAGGTATGAATGTTCGCGTTCATTATACTAATTATATTGGTGTATACGGACGCGCATACACTTATCAATATAAAGCCGGGGGACAAAAATTCAATCCGACAGTAGTTGAAGCTGGTGTGCGATTAACATTTGGTCTTGGCCGCAAGGTTAAGTATTAAATGTATTAAATAAAAAGACATGTCTATTATTATACAACGGGAGGCCCATAATGTCTCCCGTTCTTCATTTTAAATCTCCCCCTAAAAAAATATCAATTGTCATTCCGAATTTATCTCGGAATCTAAAACTCTCCTCAAGAACATCCTCTCCCAAGCAAAAAACGTCATGTTCCGGCAAGCACAATCTAAGCAGTACACATCATCACACGCAAAACAGCCCACAGCAGACTTCCTGCAACACCCCGTAGGTGTCCCCAGCTTTCTTCAAAAAAAACCGCAGTAAAAATTACTGCGGTTTTCAGCGATATCAAATTTTCAAAATTAGAAGACGTAACGGGCACCTATATAAAACTCATGAGCACGAACCGAAGCGTGTTCAATGTCGCCCATATGCCAGAAACGATAACCGATATCGGCATTGATACGGGTCGTAACCTGCGCGGAAATACCGCCGCCCACAGCCCAGGTAAAGTTCTGTTCGCTGTAAGACTTCGTAACCTTATTGCCGACAATAACGCTGGTTGTCGTCGCATCCAGATTACTGATACCGACACCGGCCATCAAATACGGCGTAAACATTGTATACGGCGACAGGTCAACATAGAAGTTCCACATATAGGAATCAGACTCAAAATCAGCACCGGCACCCATCAGACCTTCATTATCTGTCTTTTCTCGCCAGGTATATTCCAATTCTGTACGCAGGTAACCCCAGCGATAACCCAGAGCAATACCGGCAATCATACTGTTGTCGTCCACTTCCAGTCTGTCACCGAAAGTTTCGCTGTTATCACCAATATTGTGGTTAATCACACCACCGCGGACACCGACATAAATACCATCGCAGCCTGCATAAGCAGATGAGGCCATTCCCATGGTCATAACCATTGCAGAAACTGCCGTTAATAATTTTTTGTTCATAAAAACCTCTCCCATCTTAAGTGTTTCCTAGGACTCACCTTTTCATTTTGTCTATTTTTATACAATAAACAAAAAATTTATGCAAGCATTTTTTTCGCTCTTTTTAAATTGTAATAAATTTGTAACAGAAATTTCTTAAAATCAGATTAACAGCACCACCGGTTGGCAGACATAAAAAAATACAGCCGGGTAAACGGCTGTATTTTATGGCAAAACTACCGCTCCGTCAGTTAAACGAGCGTACCAGCGACCCTGCCAACATATACCAGCCGTCAATCAACACAAAGAAAATCAACTTAAACGGCAGCGCCAGCACCGTCGGCGGCAGCATCATCATACCCATGGACATCAAAACGGAAGCAATAACCATATCAATAATCAAAAAAGGGATAAAAATCAAAAAACCGATTTCAAAAGCCCGGCGCAGCTCGCTAATCATAAAAGCGGGCACGGCAACTTTCATCGGAATTTCCTTGACCGTTTCCACCGGCTTGGCCTCTTCGCCCTCAGCAGCTGACAAATCCGTAAACAACAGCAAATCTTTGTCACGGGTATTGCGCACCATAAATTCCTTAAGCGGTTCAGCGGCTTTTTCCAACCCTTCCGTAATCTCGATTTTCTCTTCATACATCGGCTTAATGCCCTCTTCCCAGGACTTTTCGAAAACCGGCGCCATCACAAACATGGTCAGAAACAGCGCCAGCGAAATCAACACCATATTCGGCGGCGTTGACTGCGTTGCCAAAGCGCTGCGCGTAATTGAAAATACCACCACAATACGGATAAACGACGTCATCATCACCAAAATGCTTGGCGCTAAAGACAAAATCGTAATCATCAAAATCACGTTAAATATCCGCGCCGTCGCCGATCCCGTCGGCTGGTCCTGCATATTCAGGCTGAGCGTCTGCGCCCAGGCCGCATCCGCCAAGAACACAAGGCTCAAAAGAACCGCTGCCAGACAGAGCATCCGTTTTTTAGTCATTTTCCCCCGCTTCCCCGATAATTTTTCCGTCCGTAGCCAAAGCGCTGTCCAACAAAAGACTGCCGCCGGCGCCGGTCAGGACAAAAAACTCCCTATCGTCTTTTTTCAAAAGAATCAGCATATTTTTTGCATCCAAACGCTTTTTCTCCACAATCCGGATTCGCTCGTTGCTCTGCAAATGCTTAAACAGACGGGAATTATTGCTTTTCAGCTGCAAATACTTCATCAGCCACAAAGTCACCAGCATCAGCCCCAAAACAAAAACCAAAGCCAGCAAGGCCTGTATAATGCTCCAAACTTCCATCGACATCCTTATCCTGAAAAAACGTATAAATCATACATTTAGTATCATGTTGTAATTTAAATGGCAATATGCTAACCTCAATACATGAACAAAAATGCAAATAACATAGACGAGCGCCAGGCAAAAGGTCTGTCAATCCTTTCGGGAACGCTGCTCCCCTTTGCCAGAAACCTGCTCGGAAAGAAAGGCTTCATTGAGGTTGACATCATCACCAAATGGGCGGACATTGTCGGCAAAGAGCTGGCCGGATACAGTTTTCCGCAAAAAATAAGCTTTAAAAAAGGCTGCAAAAACGACGGCACGCTTTATCTCTGTGTTACAACCGGCGCCTTTGCTCTTGAAATCCAGCACCGCGAAAAATACATTCTTGATAAAATCAACACCTATTTCGGCTACAACGCCGTTTCCGGCATAAAAATCATCCAAAATCAGCAGGCTGCCGCAACAAATCCCGACCTGGTTAACGAATATGAAAAACCTTATGCCTATAAATTAAATAAAGAAGAAGAAAAATATATTGAAAACTTGGCCGAACCTATCGACAACCCCAAATTAAAGGCTATAATCGCCAAATTAGGAAAAAGCGTTTTTAACAAAAACAAAAATAAGAAGTAATTAAGATGAAATTTGAAGATACTATAAAAAAATTAAGTGCCATCGCCGCCGGATTTTTCATTTTCTTTCTGGCCGCGGGAGCTTATCTGAGTTACAAAGGTTTTGCGTTCAACGACGGCAGCATCACGCTTGTCAAAAGCGCCAACGCCGCGGAAACGGCAACCAAATCGATTCCGAGCAATGTCGTCATCCCTGGCGGCCGCTCACTGGGTTCCGCCAAAGCGCCTGTTGTCGTCTATGAATATTCGTCGCTGGGCTGTTTCCATTGCGCCGACTTTCATCTCCAAACCCTGCCGCAGCTGAAAAAAGAATATATTGACAGCGGCAAGCTGCGTGTCGTCTTTTCAAATTTCCCGCTCGACCAGAGCTCACTCAAAGCGGCAATGCTGGCCTCCTGTATGCCAAATTCAAAATATCATGACTTCATCAACGTTCTTTTCAAAAAACAACGCTCCTGGAGTATGTCGTTCAATCCTGAAAAAACTCTCGCCCAGCTTGCCGTCGCCAATGGCATGAGCGAAAGCGAAGCCTATAAATGTATGGAAGATAAAGAACGCGCGCAAGAAATTGTCGGCCGCCGGCAAGAAGCCATGAAAACCGTTGACATCAAAGGCACGCCGACTTTCGTTATTGCCAACCGCACCTCTCGTGAAGTCGTCTTTGGCGCCCTAAGCTATGATGAAATAAAAAAACTGATTGATAAAAAGCTCTGAAATTTTAATAAGTCAGTAATAAATTTTGTTTATAGTTGAGGTAATGAACAAGATTCCTGAAGACATAAAGCAGCTTGACGAGAAAATAAGGTCTTTGCAAAAAAAAGAACAGAAAACCCGTCAAAGCGGTCCCAAGAATGAATACACCCATGCAGCCTCAACCGGCTTCCGCATCGGGGTAGAGCTTGTGTCCGGAGTGATTGTCGGCAGCGGCATCGGCTGGCTGCTTGACAGTTGGATAAACACTTCTCCGTACCTGCTTGTCGTATTTTTGCTTCTCGGCGGCTGCGCTGGCTTTTTAAATGTATACAGGTATGCCAAAAACGAAGAAAAAGCACAGGAGTGACCGCTTTGTCAAACCCAATGGAACAATTTACCGTAAAACCCATAATTCCTCTGGAATTTAAGGGCATTGACATATCTTTTACCAACTCGGCTCTCTGCATGGTCATCGCCGTTGTTGCCTCAACCCTGCTGCTCGGGCTGTGTATCCGTAAAAGAAGCATTATCCCCACAGCTGCGCAATCCATTCCTGAATCGCTGTACAGTTTCATCAGCAGCCTGATAAAGGAAAATGTCGGTCGCGAAGGAATGAAATATTTTTCATTCATCTTTAGCCTGTTTCTGTTCGTGGCTTTCGGCAACATTATCGGCTTGTTCCCCTACGCTTTTACTTATACCTCGCACCTGGCGGCAGTCGGTGGCCTGTCGGTCATAGCCCTGCTGTTCAACGTCTGTATCGGTATAAAAAAGAAAAGAATCGGTTTTCTACGAACATTTCTACCGCGCGGTATTCCGCTGGCGCTCGCGCCGCTGATTATTCCAATTGAAATGATTTCTTATCTTTCCAAACCTTTCAGCCTGACTGTTCGTCTTGTCGCCAACATGACTGTCGGCCATATCATGCTGAAAATTATTGCCGGTTTTATTCTGGCTTTGGGCATAGGCGGAATCGTCCCCTTTGCATTTGACGCCTGCATTATTGTCTTTGAAATTTTCATCGCCTTGCTGCAAGCGTTCATTTACACGGTTTTAAGCTGCATTTATTTGGGAGACGCTCTGCACGAACACTAAACCAATGCGCTTAAACAGCTTCTGCTGTCACAAATTATTATAACTCTTGTAATCAACTTTTATAAAGGAAATAAAAAATGGAACCTATGGCTTATCTCGGAGCTGGTATGTGTGCTCTCTCTATGATGGTTGCTGCTTGGGGTGTGTCTCAAGTCTGGACAACGATTATCACCACGGTAGGACGCAACCCGCAGGTAAAAAAAGACGTCGATATCTACGGCTGGGCAGGCTTCGCCGCTGTTGAAGCTATTGCTCTTTATGCTTTGGTTATCGCATTGGTAATGCTTACCGGCAAATAATCACGGCACGGCAGATTGCCTGGCGCGCCGCATCGGCCAATCAGACAATCTGCCTCCGTTCACTTTAATCAGGGATTCGACTAATGCCTCAGTTAGACATCAGCACATACAGTTCGCAGTTATTTTGGCTGGTAATATGTTTTTTCAGCATGTATTTCATCATGGCGAAACTCATCATTCCGCGGATAGCAGACATTATGGAACAACGCCAGAATAAAATTGACGACTACATCAGCCGTGCCGATGAAGTAAAACGCCAGGCGGAAGAATCTCTTGAAAAATATCGCAGTGCCCTGTCCAAGGCAACCGCCGAAGCCGATAAAACGCTGGAAAAAACCCAGTTGGAATTAAACGAACTCATCAGCCGCAAGCAAAATGAACTTGACCAAAAACTCAAAGCTAAAATAGCTGAAAGCGAAGCTGAAATCGAAAACAGCAAAGCTCAGGCTCTGCAACAGATACAATCTGTTTCTGAAAATCTTGCCCTTGAGGTCATCCGCAAAATCGGCTTGGACGGCATCAGTGGCAAGGATGTCAAATCCGCAAGCAAAAAGGTTGAAATAAGATAACATGGCTTTTATCGATTCCACACAACAGGTCGTTTTGAACACGGCAGCCAATGTCGGCAATATCATGAATCCGGGAACCGACGCCCACCACTACGGCAGTTTTTACGAAAACCCCGAATTCTGGGTCGGCCTGGCTTTTGTCTTTGTCGTTCTTGCCCTGGCCAAACCGGTCGGTTCTGTCATCGCGGCAATGATTCGCAAACGCACTGAAGGCATAAAAACCCGCTTGGATGAATCTTCCGCCCTTTTGGATGACGCTCAAAAACTGCTGGCAGATTATGAAAGAAAATATCACAACGCCAAAAAAGAAGCCGCGGAAATTCTCGAAAAATCACAAAAACAGATTGACTATATCAAAACTGAAAACTTAAGCAAACTGGAACAGGAAATGCGCAACAAGGAAAAAGACGCCGAAGAGCGCATTAACTCGTCAAAGGAAAACGCCGATAAGGAATTTACGGCAACCGCAGCTTCGCTGACCATACAAATCGTCCGCCAAACGGTTATGGAAAACCTCACGCCGGCAGCGCAGGACAAACTGATTGACAATTCCATAAAAGCCGTCGGCAGCTTAAACTCTTAAAAAAAATCCCGGTTTAATGATCTGTCCCCCAAAAATTGGACAGTAAAAAAGTCCCGAAGATTGCGATAGCAATTTTCGGGATAATTTTTTATA
>ENA-UESE01000791-UESE01000791.1-human-gut-metagenome-genome-assembly--contig:-NODE-791-length-31501-cov-12.275554_pt1 | contig 31501 bp, 25 predicted proteins | sample MGYA00242995_ERZ507996 | MGnify/ENA primary metagenome ERZ507996 (study PRJEB26167, sample SAMN06115489) | human gut metagenome | host: Homo sapiens | place: China:Sichuan | collected 2015-04-15... | reverse complement strand
TGATCGTAGATTATTTCTATCATGAGGAAATCCGTGGGACAGAGAATACCGGAAAAAGAAATCGCTAACTTCCAGTTTGTTGAGCACATGAAACTTCCAGTTTGCCTTTGTATCCCTTATTCATAATACTTGAAGACCCAAAGAGGAAAATTATCGGGTGATGAAACAGTAGATTTAACAAGCGCTCTCTGCAAATCCTCAAGAGGAGGTTACATTGCAGAGAGCGCTTGTTTGTATCAAAGCAGAGAATTGTATAATTTCGTACAATGTGTTTAAAGTCCAAATTATAGGACAGGCCATGATTTATAATAGAAGTATCGAAGGGAGCGGTTCCCTTCCCCAATACAAAGCGAAGGTAACTACTATGCTGAAGGATATGGATTTCGGGGTCTATGGTAAGGGCGTTGACGGATATGTTCACTATTCTCTGGCGATGGATCGCATCCGGAAAGAAGAGGAAAGCCGTAAAGCGCTGATGGATGAGTTCGATAACGATGAGGACAACCTCGATTCGGACGACCTTGATTCTGATGACTTTGGTTCGGATGATTTTGGCGGTGATGATTTCTGACGGAAAACGTCACCGGTAAAATATCGTACATGACAGAAAGGACTTTACCATGAAAAAGACTATTTGGAAAAGCATTCTTTGCGCAATGCTCGTTACACTGACTGCCTGCATTTTGTGTATCGGCGCATTCGCTGCCAAGTATACCTGCATCAAGAGCGGCTGCACCAGAGAGGCGGCTAAAGGCTCTGCCTATTGCTGGGTACATAAACCCACGAAGAGCAATTCCAGCGTCTCCGGCAGCGGCTCCAGACCGTCCGGCAGCAGCTCCGGCACAAAGCATAAATACACCTGCATCAAGGACGGCTGCACGCGAGAAGCGGATAAGGACTCTGCCTACTGCTGGGTACATCGCCCGTCCAAATCTTCCACCAAGAGCAGCACTTCTTACAGCTCCAAATCTTCGTACAGCAGCTCTTACTCCAGCAGCAAAAAATCCTACAAGACGTATGATTCCTATGATGATGGCTACGATGCCATCTACGATGATGACGACTACGATGAGGATCGCTACGACAGTGACCCGGACTACGCAGCGGGCGTAGATGACGCTATGGACGAGTTGGATTGCTATATAAACTAAAGAACGCCGAGGGTTCCTCCCATATATGGGAAGGGATTCCTCGGCGTTCTTCATTTCATGCTTTTTGATTGCCCGGTCAACAGTATCACGCGCCTTACTGCAATGTACAGATCACAGCCACTGTTTCAGCACATCGTTCAGCTTATTCAAATCAAGCGGTTTGGCGATATGCTCGTTCATGCCGGTGTTCTTTGCCAGTTGCACGTCCTCGGCAAAGGCATTTGCCGTCATGGCAATGATGGGCACTTTGCCCCGGCTGCCGGCAAGCGAACGGATCGCAGCAGTAGCTTCGTAACCATTCATGATGGGCATCTGGATGTCCATAAAAATGAGATCGTACCACTTTTCTGGCGCTTCCATCACCTTTTCGACTGCAATTTTTCCGTTTTCGGCGCTGTCGATGGTCACGCCCGTCATGCCTATGATCTCGGTTGCGATCTCACGGTTCAGCTCGTTATCTTCCACAAGAAGGATCCGCTTACCCGCATAGTTTTCCTTCGCAAAGTCTTCCAGATAGTTCCGGGCGTTTTTCTCCTTTTTCCCGGATGTAAACTGCCGCAGAGTTGCCGTCAGACGAGAACGGAACAGAGGTTTTGCCATAAACGCATTCACGCCCGCTGCTCTGGCTTCTTCTTCGATCTCGCTGAAATCAAAGGAAGTCAGGATGATGATCGTGACATCTTTTCCTACCTGTTCCCGGATTTTTCTGGCGGTTGCAATACCGTCCATTTCCGGCATCTTCCAGTCCAGAATCACCGCAAAATAGTCGTGGCCGGTCTTGTGCCGCGCCGCGCAGCGTTCCACGGCTTCCTTACCGGTCAGGACCCATTCGCCCGCTATGCCGATCTCCTGAAGGGTTGCAACGGTGCTTTCGCAGCAGGTCTTGTCGTCGTCCACGACCAGTACCGGCAGATCGAGCAGTTCTTTTTCCTGTTCCTTCTCGTTCTCCTGAAGCTTCAGATAGACCGTGACCGTGATCTTTGTTCCCTTGTTGGGAGCGCTTTCGACCTGAATGTCACCATTCATCAGGTTGACGATGTTTCTTGTAATGGCCATGCCAAGACCGGTGCCCTGCACCTTGGTCGTCCGGTGATCGTCTGCCCGGCTGAACGGCTCGAACATGATCTTCTGGAACTCCGGCGTCATACCGATGCCGTTGTCCTCGATGGAAAACTCGTAGCAGCCAAGCTCCGAGAAGCCGTTCGGTTTTTCCTTGATCGTAAGGGTGACGTTTCCTCCATCCGGGGTGTACTTGACGGCGTTGCTCATCAGGTTCACAAAGATCTGCTGGATGCGCAGGCTGTCGCCGCAGACAGCTTCGTGCTCGATGTGCTCAACATGGACTTCGAGCTGATGTTTGTGCTCGTCGATTGCCGGTTTTGTGATGGTGAGTAGGTTATCGACCAGCTCCGGCAGGCTGAAATCCTCCTCGGCAAGGCTCATTCGCCCGCTCTCGATTCTGGCCATATCCAGCACTTCATTGATCAGTCCCAACAGATGACGGCTCGATTTTGTGATCTTGCCAAGGCACTCGAGCACCCTGTCCTGACTCTCGATATTCGCACCCGCAATGGCGGTCAAGCCAACGATTGCATTCATCGGTGTACGGATATCATGGGACATATTGGAGAGAAATTCCGTCTTGGCGCAGTTTGCGTTTTCCGCTGCCCGGTACGCATCCTTCAGTGCCTTATGGGATTCGATCTCGGCCTTTTTCTCCTGCGACACATCCATAGAGCCCAGCAGCGCCTTGACCAGCTTTGTGCCATCCCACTCCAGCGGAATGAAGGAAGCGATCTTATAGGTGTTCTCATCCATGGAGCAGTATTCAAATTTGTAGATGTCGTTCTCGCTCTGCAAATTCCTGCGGATATTCTCCGGCGAGATTATAGCATCCAATGTGTCCAGCGATTCCAGTGTCTTATACTTTGCAGCCACCTGCTCCACAAAATCATGGTAGGTTCCCGTCGGCGCGTATATCATTTCACCTTGCAGATTATAGAACCGATACCGGTCATTCTCCAGATCGCAGACGATAAAGCGATCCAGCAGACGCACCATACTCTTGATCAAAAGATCCATAGATGCGTTATCTGAGGCCATCTGCATCCGCCGTGCCGTCTCTGCTTTGGACTCTGTGATGTCCCGCAGAAAAATCATCGCATATTCGGAATCTTCGATCTCACCGCGCATGACCACGTTGCTGACCCATCGTTCCTCCCCATCCAGAACGATGCGACACTCCTGACGCAGTTCCGTCTCAAGCACCTTTAGTTTTTCCGTGATGTAGGCGCGATTGTAGAAATCCGTTACAGACTGTTTGTCCTCTTCAACCACATAGTTATCCACAAAGAATCTGACCAATCCATCCCATGTGTGGTTCTGCTCAAAGGCCGTCATCAAAGAGGGCTCCACTTTGAAAGTATCAAAGGTGTTCTTTTCCAGATTTACATAGTATTCGCAGAGGTTTGCGCTGGTAAATGCACGGTGAAATGCCGCTGCCCGCTGCGCCTGCATCCGGCTTCTTTTTTCCGCGTCAATGTTGCTGATGATTCCGGCAATTCGATTGGCCGAACCATCCATACGGCGTATCACCTCCGCCGATGCCCGGAACCACTGGTATTGGCCATCCTGCATTTTCAGTCGGTACTCAACATTATATTTTGTAGTATTGGTTTTGTCCGCAATCGTTTCCAAAAGCAGCTGCATTACCCGGTCATGATCCTCCGGGTGCAGAAGGTTCGACCACGAATCCAGTTTGTTCGGAAAATCCAGAATGTCATGATATCCAAGGATCTGCCGGAACGCATGGCTCCAGTTCACATTGACGATTTCACCGTTTTCATTGCACTCAAAATACCACAGCGCAGAATGAATGGATTCGTTGACTAACGCAAGATTTTCATACGCCCAGTTCATCTGTACCGACAGGACCCAGATCGGCGTTCCATCCGTATCGGCTGCATCTTCTTTATAGAGACGCACATAGACGGGAGAGCCATCTGCTGTAAGGATCCGGCCTTCTCCTCCGCCCTGGATCTGACGAAAGCGTGCATTGTCAAGGAATGTGGCATCTTTCTTATAGAAAAGATTCTTCAGTGAACCCTTTGTCTGCTCCATCAGGGACTCATAGCTGTGGTTCAGATTATGCAGCAACAGATTACTGACCGACAGGATCGACAATTCGGCATCATAGTACCCGGTAATGGTTCCGACACCGCCATTATGATAGATCGTCTCCTGCATGGCCTGAAATGCATCTTTTCCCAGCCTTACCGTATCGGAAGTGTAGATTTCATCTGTAAGTCTTCTATCGAATTTCATGTTCTTCATCCTCGCAGGGTTTCGATTCCGCCGCACGCTTCAATTCTGGTATGTCTTTTATGGTCAACTGGCATACTGATTTTTAGTCAAGATTATACAGTATAACAAGTATAGTATACTTGTGCAGCGCTTCAATTTCAAGCGCTAGTTGGCATTGGCTGTGTAAAAAAGAGAGGCCAATCTTCGTGAAAATTTATGCAAGTTGATCCCTGTACTTTTCCACAATCCGACTATCAGTATAGACAGTCGCCCTGCGATGCGGTAAGGCGTGAATTGCGCGGTGTTGCCTTAATGGGCGAAGGTCTCCGCGTAGGGTGACCATGCGTAGCTCAGGCAGTAGGAGGTGTAGCTTGCGGCGGGCACGCGGATGCGGCAGAACGCGGGCGCACCGTCGAGCAGGGCCTGCCCCACGGAAAGCCGCGCGGGGTCCGGCTGGTTCAGCGTGATTTCCTGCAGCGCGGGGCATTTGGCAAAAAGTCCATCCGGAAGCGCCGTGATATTTTGCTGTATCGTCAGTTTTTCCAGCGTGCTGCATCCCGCAAACGTGTCGGAGGCCAGCGCCGTCACGGGTCGGCCGTCCACCTCGCCCGGAACTGTCAAGCTGCGGCGGCCACGTCCCGCTGCATTGACGACAAGACGGTCACTTTCCCATGTAAAATATGCAGCATCGCTGTTGTTCGCGGCTTCTGTGTCGGTCTGTATCCGGCGGGCGGGCATGGCGGGCAGCGCGATTTCGGTAGACGAGGTGTCACCCAGTACAGCTTTGAGATCACGGATGAGCTGCCGCGTAAAGACGGTCTTGCCGCTCACGTTCAGATGGAAATTTGTGTCATAGAACCACCCGGCGTCCATCACGCAGGCATGCGGATCACCTGCCAGAGGTGCAGTCAGCTGCGACTGCAGATAGTCGGCATACGTGTCAATATCTTCTGCGTTCGCTACAGCAAGCACATTCATCGGCGGGAAATGATACAAGACAGCTGCCCCGACAGACTCGGCCTGTGCAGTGTAGGTGTTGAGCGCATCACAGAAGTCGGTGTCCAGCATCGAGGAATCAAAGCGTATCGGCATTGTCGTGTCATAACCATCCGGCATAATATTGGCGCTGCAGAGCGGATTTACCACATCGCCCACCGCATTGAAGGAGCCGCGGCGATAGACACCGTCCGGGGTAGGCGCACCGGTGAGAAAATAGCGGAACTTCGCACCTGCAAAGCGCGGAAACGCCCCCAACAACGGACCGAAATCCCGCGCGTGCAGGCAGGCAAGTGCCGAAAAGTCTCCGTCAACAGCCTGCCAAAAAGCATCCGCGCCGACGGTATCGGAAAGCGCCTGACGCTGCTGCTCCGGCATGATGACGACAAGATCGCCGGGGCGCAATTCCTTTATGGACAAATCCAGCATGACCCGTGTGCCGAGTGCTGCGTACAGGCCAAAATTAACGGGCTGATAGTCAGGCAGCTCCCGGGCCAGCAGAGCGCTGTCAACGCCGAAAGCGGCTGCACTGCCGCCCACAAGAATAAGACGCGGTTTATCACTTTCCGCGGCCAGCAGGGCACGCTTGGCGAGCAGTTCCTCCACAAACGTATTGCCGTACTGCGCGGGCAGGGCAAAGCCCCACACCGTCAGGAGCAACGGTATGGCGATAAAAACACAGAGCATACTTGTAAACAGTTTTTTCATGGCAGGGTCAGAATTGGAAGTAGATAAAGGCATTGGTCGTGCCCGTGTGCAGTGTGGAAAACCACGCGGCGGCCACAGTCAATGCCAAAAGACAGAAGGCCAATACGCTGCGCGGGGACGGTGCTGCGGACGACGTCTCGGGCAGCAGATGCAGGCAGAGCGCCCCCAAAACAAGCTCTGCCACCGGCTGTATACCGATGCTCAGCAGCGTTGTGTGCAGTGTGCTCAGCGACCAGTCGACAGGCAGGCGGGACAGCAGCAGAAGGGCATCCGAGACAGAGGCTGCCCGGAAAAAGACCCAAGCGATGCATACCAGAGAAAATGTATAGGCGTGGCGCAGGCACACGGCGGTCCAGGTGCGGGCCTTGTGCTTTCCGCCGCAGGGGGTCAGGGCCTTTTCCAAAAGCAGCAGCGCACCATGCACACCGCCCCACACCACGAAATGTAATGCGGCACCATGCCAGAGGCCGCTTAACAGAAATACGACCATGGTATTTACGGCCAGCCGTACCGTGCCGCGGCGCGAGCCGCCGAGCGGGATATAGACGTAGTCCGTAAACCACCGCGTCAGGCTGATGTGCCAGCGGCGCCAGAAATCACGCAGGGAGTCTGCACGATAGGGGTGGTCAAAATTGCGGCTCAATCGCACACCCAGCAAGGCAGCGGCTCCGACGGCAATGTCGGAATAGCCGGAAAAGTCCCAGTAGATCTGCCCGGCGAAAAGCAGTGTCGCCAACAGAACAGCCGGGCCGGAGGCATCGGTTGGGGAGGCGTAGACGGAATCCACAAACACGGCAGCGGTGTCTGCCAGCAGCAGCTTCTTTGCAAAGCCGCGCACCATCCAAAGCCAGCCGCTGCTGTCCATACGGCGCTCCTGCGCGTGCAGCTGAGGCAGAAGCGCCGTGCTGCGTTCAATCGGCCCCGCTACCAGCTGCGGGAAAAAGCTGACGAATAAGGCGTAATACCCCGGATGCCTCTCCGGCATGAGCCGCCCGCGGTAAATATCAATGACATAGCTGAGGGTCTGAAATGTGTAAAACGAGATGCCCGCGGGCAGCAGAAGCGGCACATCTGTGCGGAAAATCCCGGCATATTTGAAGAGGCACAGACACCCGATGCACAAAATTGCCGCACAGGTCAGCCAGAGCTTTTTGGCCGTCTGTGTTTTGCTTTTTGCGATGCCCAGTGCCGCTGCATAGGTCCCCAGCGTGATACCTGCCAGCAGCGGAAGTGCCTGCGGGTTGCCCACAGCGTAAAATCCGAGGCTGGCGGCCAGCAGCAATACCCAGCGCCGGCTCGGCGGCAGCATCCAATGCAGGGCCAGTACGATAGGAAAAAGCAGCACAAAAGCGGGTGCGGTGAAATTCATAAGCGCCCTCCTATCGGCCACATTGCGGCGGCGCAGGGAATCAACAGACAGAGCAGCATTGTGCGGGTGGACACATCCAGTACCAGCGCTGCCAAAACCACCGCAGCACCCGAAACCATGCCGAGCGCTGCGGCCCATGCCCGGCGATGGGCCGCCAGTGCCAGCACAGTGGTCAGTGCAGCCAGAGCGCAGACAAGAATCATGGCGCTATCCCCTCCCCTTGCAGTTGTTTTGTCAGTGCATCGATGACCTGTGCCGTGCGCATAGTCACCCCGTTTGTGGACAGATGGTTGTCGGTGCCGTAGAAATACCGTCCGGGCATCAGGGAATCCTGCAGCGGCGTCAAGAACACAACATCGAGATTTTCTCGGAAATACGCATCCAGCGCGGCCACAGCCTCCGGCGTAGAATCCGCCGAAACGGCGCGGCTGTTGCGCGGGCTGTACGTCAGGTACACCCGCACGCCGTCTGCCGCAAAGCGGTCAAACTCGGCGTTGGCGGGGGCTATATACGTGTCATACGGGAAGGACGCCGTTGTGTAATCCACAGGCAGTCCGTAAATCGGCGTGTCATCGACGGCATCGGGGCGGTACAGAACATAGTCACCGTACTCGTTGTAGCTCGGCGTGTCAACGGCATTTCCGTCCTCGTCCAAATCGGACGGCGAGACGGCATAGCTGCGCGCTGCCATGTCTGCGCGGGTCTGCAAATAGGAGCCAAGTGCTGAAAAAACACCGCTGTACTGTTGTAAATTAAGCCTCGCGACAATGTCGTAGTCAGCCTCGGCCATACAGAAGAAGGCGTCGTCAAAGGCGTTTGTCGTGCAGAACTGGCGCTTGGCGGCGTCAAATTCGGGCGAGAGCAGCAGCAGGTCGCCGGGGCGCATCTGTGCGCGAATCAGCTCGAGCTGCGGCAGCGCATTGGTGTAGGCAAACACCCCCATGTTCACGACCTCATAATGGGGCAGGGCAGCATCCAGCGCGGCGCTGTCATACCCGAACCGCGCCGAGGAACCGGAGAACAGCACAAGCTTCTGCGTATCGGCCAATGAGAGCAGGCGGTCGTACTTATCGGCGAACGTCGCGTAGTAGCTGCCGCTGTAGACGGGCGCAGTCGCGGCATTGATGTACAATGTTTGCAGACTTGTGCAATCTTCAAATGCGTAATCGCTGATCTGCTGCAGGTTGTCAAACAGGGTCACGCTCTCCGCGGCGCTGCCGCTGAAGGCCCCGGGCTGCACGCGGCGCAAAGTATCCGGGAAGATGACCGTTTTACAGGGCGCATCGGCAAAGGCCCCCGCCGCAATTTCCACGACGGGTGCGCCGCCCAGCGTATCGGGGATGACAAGCACTTCTCCCCCGCCCTGCCAGCCCGTTATAGCTGCGGCGTCGTTTTCAACCGTGTAGGTAAACTCCGCGGCGTCGTTTTGAGCAGCCCACTGCGCGTATAGCCGCGCGCCGGGCTCGGTCCGGCTGCCCAGCCCAACGGCCTGACCACTGCCGTCCGGGGCGGTGTTCCACCCCGTCAGCGTGTACCCGGGGCGGGTGAACAGCGCACCGTCGATGGCGGTGTTCAGCCGCAGATGGCTCGCGGTGACGGGCACAGTGACCCAGCCGCCGCCGCAGTTGTCATTATAATACAGCGCAGTATCGCTCTTTTCCGCGGTCACTGCCACGGCAACGGAGTAGCGGACATCGGGCAGCGTCAGGATGTACGCCGCGCCGGTGCGGGTAAGCGACGCACCGGGATAGTCTGCGCCCGTCAGCGTATAGCCGTCGGCCGGGGTCAGGGTGAAGGTCACACTCTGCCCCGGGGTAACGGCTGCGGTCTGGGTCTGCGCTGTAAACGCAGGCGAGGATTCCAAAACGATGCGGCACTGCACCGCAGGGGCTGCCGGGGCAGCGGCACAGCCTGCCAGCAGAACCAGCATGGCAAGAATAAGCATCAGGCGGCGCAGGTGGACCACATCCTTTCAGAAAAAAACTGTTTTTTACATCATAATACAAAATACCCCGGAGAGAAAGCCCCCCGGGGTGTGGATGAGGAAAAAGCTGTCACGATGAAGTGACGCGGGAATGGCGCATAATTACTGCTCGTTCACATTGGTGAACGCGGCAATGATGTTCAGCACCACGGCAATCAGCAGCGCGGCCGTGCCGTAGATGGCGCTGGACAGGTCAGCCATCGTCTGGGCGTTGTTCGTAAAGGTCATGATCGAGGCGATGGTGTTGACGCGGGGGCTGATGAACTGTACGGCAGCCACGACCAGCGTGATACCGGCAACTACGCTCATCGCATCGGCGGCGATGGTCAGCTTCTTGTCCAGCACGACGCGCAGCACCAGTGCAAGGATGGCGATGACGGCGCAGCCGATGACAACCGGGCTGGTGCCGATCTTGCGGAAGGAATCAGTCCCGGCGTTGACAATGCAGAAGGCAAGGCCGACAGCACCGGCAACGGCGGTCAGAAGCGACAGGATCAGACCTGCGCCCTTTTTATTCGTAGAACTCATGGTTTGCACTCCTTTACTGCTTCTTGGATTTGCGGTCATTCAGCACATACATGGCGGCGGCCAGTACGGTCAGGGCGGCAAAGACGACCTGCACGGCAACGAGGGCGTTGTCATACCAGGTGCGCACGCTGACAAGGCGGGTGCTGCTGGCCATGTCGTCCAGCGCGTTGGAGTTGGCCAGCGCGTAGGCCTGCCATGTCATGGCCTGCTTGATGGCGCTCATCAGCTCGGTGTCCTGACCAACATTCTCGGTGGTCCAGTAGGCAAACTTTTCGCTGACAGCGGCCATCGTGTTCTCACCGGTGAAGGTGGTCATCGTGCCGCCGTTGAGGGCATACTCCTTCAGCACGGCGTAGTTGGGGTTCATGATGAAGTCCTGGCTCTCCAGACCCTTGAAGCCCCACTCGCCGCGCAGAATGTTCTTGAGCAGGCCGGTGTGGGCGTTGGCGGCGGTGATGCCGACACGGTTGAAGGCGGTCATGACGCCCAGAGCGCCGGCATCCTCGATGGATGCCTGGGTGCCGCGCAGCTCGTTCTCGCGGGCCTGCTGCTCAGTCATAAAGACGGAAACGCCGGTACGGTTGATCTCGGTATCGTTGAAGGCGAGATGCTTGGGGGCGATGATAACGCCGTACTCCTTGCCGCCGCTGATAAAGGCAACGGCCTGACCGGAGGTAAGGACGGCATCCTCGGAATAATACTCGTGGTTGCGGGCGTTGTAGGGGGAGCGGTGCAGGTTGGTGCCGCAGCCCCAGAAGATAGTCAGGTTGCTCCACAGGCTGTAGTTGCCGCAGATCTTGCCGTACTCGTTGGCGAGGTCTTTGTTGAAGGTCTGGGCAATGACGGTCTCGTTGACCATCGTGCCGAACTTGTATGCGAGGTTGGGGTCGTTGGCATCCACGACGCAGGGGTCTGTACTGGCTTTGTCGGTGTTGGCATACTGGCCGAGAGGATAGCTGTAGATGCCGTTGGGGCCATCGTTCTGGATGGTCTCGGGGCTCATGATAGACTCGATGGCCTTGGTGGAGGTGCCGCCCAGACCCAGACGGATCATGCCCTCCTCCAGGGTGAGCTGATCCATCAGCAGACTCCAGCGCTCATCATCAAGGTCAGTGACGCCCTTCAGGTCCGCCAGAGTCAGGCCGTTGTCGGCACCGAAGGTGACGGTGGACGGATCGCCGTTTGCGTTGATCTCATAGATGTCATTGTCCAGAATGTCGAGCATCTCATCGGAGGCGGTCAGATTCTTATAGGTCTTGGGGAAAGTGCCTTCCCAGTCGGCACGGGTCAGATAGGTAGCAGTGCCGGGCAGCCAGCTGTTGATGTCCATGTCGGCCAGTTGGTTCTCAACGGCGGTGCCGTTTTTGGTCGTGGCAAAGGTCGTGTCGTCAAAGGAATCGAGCGTCCAGCTCTTGGCCTTGTCGGCGCTGCCGTCCACACTCTGACCCTCTGCGGCCAGTACATTGTTCACGGCCTCATGTGCGCCGTTGCCGATGGTGAACCAGTAGTCACCGGCATCAAGAATGTAGCAGCCCTTGGTACCGGCCGCGTTGTCAGCGGTGGAATCCCAGCTGGCCATATTCTGCATGTCAGCGGTGATGGTCACAGTCTCGCTGGCACCGGGCGCAAGCTCGGCGGTCTTGCCGTAGTCCAGCAGCTGGATGGCAGCCTTCTCAACACCGTGCTCCTTGTCATAATCGGTGTAGGGCAGGCTGACATAGAGCTGCACAACATCCTTACCGGCGACGCTGCCGGTGTTCTTGACGGTCACGTTCGCGGTGGCGGTCTCGTTTTCAAGGTCAACATTCAGGTTATCGAGGGTCTGCTCAAACGTGGTGTAGGACAGGCCGTAACCGAACGGGTAAGTAACCTCGTCGTCGTAGTTCCATGCGCTGCCGGTGGAGGAGCCGACGGTGGAGGCGGCATTGCCCTGCCCCATGACGGTGTCAAAATAGCGGGTCTCGTAGTATTTGTAGCCGATGTAGATGTTCTCGGTCTCGACAATGGCATCGTTCATGCTGATGTCGGGGTTGGCGTTGGCCCACTGCAGATCGCCGAAATTCTGGGCGCTGGGGGCGCTGGCGTTCTTGACGGCATAGGTATCGGTCAGATGACCGGAGGGGCTGACCGCACCGGAGAGAATGTCGGCCACACCGTAGAAGCCGTAGCCGCCCGGCAGGCCGACCTGCAGGATGGCGTCAACACCGACGTTGTCCTCGATCTCCTGCACCTCCATGGCGCTGGCATTATTCAACAGGACGATGACCTTGCCGCCGTTGGCCGCCTTGGCGGTGACGGCTGCATTGATGAGGTCGCGCTCGTCGTCGGACAGGCCCAGCGGGTCGGTCTGGTTCAGGTTCTGGGTGGGATCAACACCGGCGGTGCCGGGGTTGTAGCTGCCGTTTTCAGAGGCGGAGCGGGCAATCGTGACGATCATCACGTTGTTGTCGTTCATGCTGTCTTTCCAAGTGGCGTTCTGGCCGTCCATCGCGGCCTGGCTCGGCTCCTTGCTGGAGAAAACGCCGGTGGTGGAAGGTGCGGTGATGTGGTTGTACTCCACAGTGCCGCCCCAGCTCTGGACCTCGGATTTGTACGTCGGCTTGAGGGCCTCGTACATATCGGCCACAGTCTGGTTCAGACCGAAGCCCTTTGCCTTGAAGGCACCGACCATATCCACGGTATCGGCATCCGTGCCGGTGTTCTCCACAAGGCTGGAGCCCATGTCGCCGCCCTGAACGGGATAGTAGCTGGAGAAGCCAAGCAGTGTGATTTTCTGGGTCTCATCCTGCGTCAGCGGCAGTGCACCGTTGTTCTTCAGCAGGACGCTGCCCTCTTCGCTCATCCGCTCACCCACGTCCTGAATGCCGTGCAGCAGCTCGGTAGTGGAGGTGTAGTCGGATTTGAAAGTATACAGGTCAGTGCCGTCGGAGTTCTCGGTCACGAGCTTGGTGCTCTTGGTGCCCAGGAACTTGTCAATGTCGGTGCGGAATCCGTCCACGACGGTTGAGGCGCAGACACTGAGCGCCAGCAGCGACGCCGTGGCTGTGGTCACGCCGCGCCAGACGCGGCGGCCGGATTTTTTCTTACTCATGTTTTTCCTCCTTGTGTATCCTTGTGTATATCGTAATCGCGTGTAGGGCGCGTTACTTCTTGCTGCGTTCCTTGATAGCCTTCTGCTCCTCGGGCAGGTTTTTCTCAACCGTCCAGAACAGGATCAGGATGACGGCGCCGATGATATAGCAGACGGTCTCGACCCAGATATAGCTGACAGAGATCGCGGTCTGCACACCGGCGGTCTGGGCGGCGGTGCCCAGAGCGACGTCGGCGGCTTGGTTATAGCCGCTGCCGTTCAGCATGGCGCTGAAAATGGAGTTGCAGATCGGCGTGGCGGCGACCATAAGGGAGCTGTAGATGCTCATGGTCAGACCGTCGGTGCGGATGCCGGTGCGGTATTCAATGTGGTCGATAACGTCGGCAATCATGGCCAGGATCAGATAGCAGGCCGGGGAAGAACCCAGACACTTGAGGGCCACGCCGATGGCGACCGGCACGATGTTGCCGCCGCCCAGACCTGCGATGATGCCGCCCACGGCACCCAGCAGCATGAAGCCGCCGCAGACCAGACGCTTACCGAACTTGTTGGCCATAGGTACCACAAAGACCGCAGCCACGGCCATCGGGATAGCGCCCATGATGCTGAGCAGGCCCTGGGAGGCACCCCATGCGTCCGCCGTGCCGAAGAAAGTGTTGTCCAGAACCCATTTGCAGAAGTAGCTCATGGAGCCGTTCTTCATCGCGCCGCTCCACTGGAACAGCATATAGAACGCCATGATGATCCACCACATGCGGTCACCGGTAACGGCCTTGAGCTGCTCGCCCAGCGTGGCGGACTTGGCAGGGGTCTCAGTGTCGGCGCGGCCTTCCTCGGTGACGCGCTCACGGGTGAAGAGGAACTGCAGGTAGATGGTCAGTGCGCTGAAGATGGCGACGGCCAGCATGGTGAGGAACCACAGGTGCTGGTTCTCCTTCAGCGCGAAGGAAACGAGCATCGGGAATACCATCGAGCCGCAGCCCATAACGCCCAGACCCGCCACGTTGGTGAAGGAAGCCAGCGCACCGCGCTGCTTGCTGTCACGGGTGGAAACGGGGATCATGGTGGAGTTGGCGGTGTTGTAGATGGGGTAAGCGACCGCGTAGTACAGGTTGTATGCGATGGCGATCCAGACCATCTTGGCCATGCCCTCAAACGGCACGATAAACATCAGCACACTGGCGACGGAAAGGGTCAGCGCGGAGAGCAGGATCCACGGGCGTGCCTTGCCGGCCAGAGCCTTGGTGTGCTCAATCAGCTGACCGACGATGAGGTTGGACGCCACGATGAGCACCGTGGAGACCAGCTGCAAGGTCGTCAAAAAGCCAAGATCAAGCTTGAGGACATCGGTGAAGTAGTTCTGCAGGATGCTGGTGAAGATGCCCGAGGAAAGCAGTGCGCCGAAGGGGCCGATAAAATAGCCCAGCAGCATTTCCGGCATCTTGACGCCGTCGCTGGTGATACGGGACTTCGTCAGCGGCGAGGACCAGAAGTTGGATTTCGAGGTTGACATGATAGAGAGTCACTCCTTCTTTGTATATATAAGCAATTTGTTTATGCTATGCCTTTACGCCTTTGCCGTAACGGTATATTCCCCGCTGCCAAGCACCTTTTCTTCCCCGCTCGGCAGCACGACGGTGCATTCGGTGCCGACGGGCACCGCCACGGTCATCGTCATCTCGCCGTCCGCGATCTTCCATGCAGCCTTGATCACGCCGTAGGGCGTGCCCACCGTGCCTTCAGCCTCGGTGATGCCGCCGCCGACCACCGGCGCAAACTTGAACTTGCGGTACCCGGCCTCGGTAGGCTCCACACCCAGCACGCGGCGGTAGAGGAACGCGCCCACCGCGCCGCTGGCGTAGTGGTTGTACGAGATCATCATGTCGGTCCCGTCGTCGCCGATTGGGCACTCGCCGTTCTCGTCCAGACCGTCCCAACGCTCCCAAACCGTGGTTGCGCCCACGCGGACCTCATACAGCCAGCTGGGACACTGTGTGTTCAGCAGCATCTTGTAGGCAGTGTCGGCGTGGCCGTTGTCGGCCAACGCAAACAGGATGTACGGCGTGCCCGGAAAGCCTGTGCCGATCTTGTAGTCGTTCTTCTCAACCAGCTTGACCAGATTCTCGGCAGCCTTCGCCTTGACGTTTTCAGGGAACATATTCAAGTACAGAGGCAGCACATAGGCGGTCTGGAATTCTTCCTTCGTCTTGCCGTTGCCGTCGGTCAGCACACTGCAATAGGCATCGGCCACCTTACGGCTCAGCTCCTTGTACTTGGCGGCGTCCTCGGTCTTGCCAAGGATGCGTGCAATTTTCGCCAGTGTACCGCTGGTGTTGCACAGGGACGCCGTAGCGGTGTACTTGCTGCGGGCCTGCCACTGACTCATCTTCGGCACATCGGGGGCGACCCAGTCGCCAAAATGCAGCACCGACGGCGTGTGCCAGATGTAACGGTGCTTGCCGATGCCGAACCCGGCCCAGAAGCAGCACGCCTTGACGTACTTCTGCATGGTGGGGTACATCATACGCAGCACGTCCAGGCTGCCCGTGGCCTCGTATAGAGCCCATGGCACCAGCACGCAGGCGTCGCCCCACCAGTCCACGGCCATCTCGGGCATTGTGGCGGGGAAACCGTAGCCCTGCACAGGCACGGTGTTGGGGATGCCGCCGGTGGGCAGCTGCTCGGCCTTGACGTCGCGCAGCCACTTCTCCAAAAAGCGGCTCAGTTCAAAGTTGTACAGCGCGGTGGGCGAGAACACGGCAATGTCTCCGGTCCAGCCCATGCGCTCGTCGCGCTGGGGACAGTCCGTCGGTATATCAACGAAATTCGACTTGGCGCCCCATGTAATGTTAGACTGCAGTTTGTTCAGCATCTCATTGGAGCAGCGGAAGGAACCGCTGTGCTCCACATCGGAGTAGAGCGCCACGGCCTCGATTTCCAGATCCTTCGCGTCGACGCCCTTGACCCCCGCATAGCGGAAGCCCATATAGCTGAACCGCGGGCTGTAGGTCTGCTCGCCGTCGCGGCAGGTGTAGGTCGCCGTGGCCTTGGCCGTGCGCAGGAAGGTCGTGTTTAAGCTGCCGTCGGGGTTCAGGATCTCGGCGTGGCGCACGGTCACGACCTGCCCGGCCTTGCCGTTGAATTTGATGCGGACAACACCCGCAAGGTTCTGGCCGAAGTCGTAAATCGTCTCGCCGTCGGGGGCGGTCATCACGGCCACAGGCTTGCGCACCTCGTGGGCCTTGACCGGGGCACCGTAGTCCGCCGTGATGGTGGGGGTGACTTTCAGCGTTTCGGGCGCGGCGTTGTGCCAATCGCTGATTTCCTGCGTGGCATCGTAGCTCTCGCCGTCATACAGATCTGCCATCCGCACGGGGCCGCTCTCGCTGACCTGCCATGTAGCGTCTGTGCCGATGGTCTCCGTCGTGCCGTCCATGTACTCAATGCGCAGCTCGGCCAGCAGAGCCTGACGGTCGGCAGTCACGCGGTTTTTGCGGGTAAACACAAAGCTGCCCACCGCCCAGCCGCCTGCAACCGTGAAGGTCAGCGTGTCATTTCCTGTAAAAAGTGTCGTTACATCGTATGTCTGATACTGCAAATAAGACTTGTAGCTCGTGAAGCCGGGGGCGAAGTATTGCTCGCCCAGCTTTTGGCCGTTCAGCTCGGCCTCGTAGATGCCCATGGCTGTGGCGTAGAGGCGCGCGCGGGCAATGGGTTTGTTCGTTGTGATTTCCTTGCGGAAAACCATCGGCACGGGGCTGACCTTTGCCTCGGTGAAGTGGTAACTCGGGTCGCTGATCCACCGGCCCTTCCAGGGCGTCTCCATGCGGCCTGTCTCAAAGGCAGTGGTGGCGGTGGCGGTCTCGCCTGCGTCGTCGGTGGCGTTCAGGCGCACGCTGTAGGTGGTGAACGGCAGCAGCGCAGGGCCGACGTAGGCAGCGCTCTGGCCGCTGGTCACATGGGCGGACCAGTCGCCGACGGTCAACTCGGCGTCGGCCAACTGTGCGCCCCGGCGGTCACTGCTCAGGGAAAACCCGATGCGGGGTGTGGAGCAGTCGGTCACGCAGCCGGCGGCCAAATGCTCCACCGTCAGGCGTGTGATTTCAAACATGTGTTCTCCTCCTTCGTCGGACGGGCAGCCCGTCCGGAGATTCTTCTTTTTTCTGTAAGCCTACCATACCACAAGAATCGTGCGGCGGCGCATAATTTGCACGAAATGCGCTCTTTTTCGCACAAACGGTTTTTGGTTCCGTCAGGTTTCACAAGGTTTTACACTTTCTTTTTGTGCATATTGCTCAATGCGGCATCTAAGCATAGACTTTTTCCGCACAAACAACGCCCCCTGCACGGCGTTTGCCGATGCAGGGGGCGTAAAACTTCATTTTTTATTCTTGCTGCGGCTGCCCCAGCGGAATCAGCACGCGCAGCTCAAACCAACCCTCGCGGGTCGTAATTGTCGCGGTACCGCCGTATTTTTCGGCGGCGTTTTGTATGCTTTTTACACCGAAGCCATGGTACAAGACATCCTTTTTCGTCGTGACGGGCAGGCCCTTCTCAAATTTCAGCTCACCGTCAAAGCAGTTTTCAATGCGGATGGCCGCAAAGCCTTTTTGCCTCGCCACGCTCAGGTGGATGAGCCTGCGCTCGGGGTCTGTGATTTTGTCGGTGCTCTCGATTGCGTTGTCCAGCGCATTGCCGAACAGGTTGCTGATGTCCATCACGTCCATAAAGTCCAGCGCTGTGCCGTCAGCCACGCAGGTCAATTGAATGTTTTTGGTGCGGCAGGTCAGACTTTTGCCTGTCAGCACCGTGTCCAGCACCTTATTGCCGGTGTCGTTCTGCGCCTCGTAGGCTTTGATTTCCTGCTCCATATTGTCCAGCACGGCATTGCGTTTCTCGCCGCTCTCGGCGCGAAGCACCGCGATTTGGTGCTTCAAGTCATGATATTTTTGGTTGATGAGGTCAATGCTCTCCTGCCGGATTTTGTAGTTTTCATACTGGATGTGCAGCATGTTCCGCAAGGCATCCGCCTCGCGCTGTGTCAATAAATCTCGCAGCTGCGATTGATATGCAAACAGCAGCGCCACACCGCCGAAGTAGACAACCGTGCGCATTGTGTAAATTTCCATCGTGCCGCGGGCCGAAAACGGCGTGTTCAGCTGCGTATAGCTGATGCTGGACAAAATGTAGATGGCCGCCGCCATGACCGCCGCGATGCAGGTCGTGCGGGGCCGAATGTCAAACTGAATGCTGCCCGTGCTGCCGCCATCCTCCAGAAGCCACATCAGGCCGAAGATGATGCCGAACCCCGCCGCAATAAAGAGCACCAACGCAGGCAGGCTTTGCAATACTGCGATGTAACGCGCAAAATATACATACATCTGCCATGTCAGCGCCCCGGCAAAACCCGCCAGAATAAACGCCCGCGTGCAGAAATACCCCACTTGCCAGCGGTCTGCACGGGTGGCCGCCGCCATAAAAAGCAGCATAAGTGCGACAGAAACCGCGTACAGCACATTGAACCGCCAGCCGTTAAAGCCGTCGGTGGCCACAAGGTAGAGTGCCAATACCGCCAATGCACCACCGTACAGCGCCGCACGCTTGACCCCGCCGTAGCGCGGAGGCAGAAACCGCAGGTACAAAAGGCAGGCCAGCCAGTCTGCCAGCGCCGTGACAAGGCGCGGAATATCCATCTCATAATAAGGAATTTTCAGCGGCATACCGTCACCCTGCCCCGTTGATATAGTCGTTCAGTGCATCCAGAAATGCCTTGCGCCGCGCTCGGGCCAGCGGCACACGGTCTCCGTGGACGATGGCATCCTCACCGTCCATTCGGTCAACGTGTTCCAGATTCACAAGGCAGCCCTTGTTTACGCGGAAATAACTGTCCTGCGCCAATTTTTCCTCGGTCTCCGTCATGGAGCCCGGGGCGGTCACCTCCCCTTCCGCCGTGTGAAACACCAAGTCATGCCCGCAGTTCTCGATCCAATAAATGGCCGAGGTGTCCAGCTTATGTGCCGTGCCGTGGGCGTTGATCTGCAAATAGTGCCGTGCGCGGCGCGCCACGCGCTCCACGGCGCGGCCAAGTCTCTGCGAAAACGCATAGTAGCTGACCGGCTTCAGCACATAGTCCAGCGCATCGACGGCATAGCCCTTGATGGCATACTGCGGCGAATTTGTGATGAAGATAATGATAACCTCGGTGTCGACCTTGCGGATCTCCTCGGCAGCCATCATGCCATCCATAAACTTCATCTCGATGTCCATCAGGATGATGTCATAGACAGCCTTATAGCCAAGTGCGATCTCGTCGCCGTCGGAAAATTCTGTCACGGTAAATTTTTCGCCCGACACCGCGCTGTATTTGTCAATATATTCGCGCAGCTGGCTGCGGTAGAGCTCGTCGTCTTCGACAAGGGCCAAACGAATCATACCCGGCACGCCCCCTTTTGTTTTTATACTAAATGTAGCATGTTCGCCGGAAAATTGCAAGGAAAGCCGCGGATTTCCATTCTTATCGGTTTTCCGCAGCCTTCGGCTGACACTTCCTACCGCCGGGCGCACCAATAAAAAACCCGCATTGGTTTTGAATGCCAATGCGGGTTTTTGGTTTACGGGGCGGCAGACGGCTTTACGCTCTCATCAGCGTTCCCTGCAGGCTCTCCAATGCAGCCATGCGGGCGCTGACAGCAAAGACGCTGGCAACGTGGGTCAGCTCGTCGGACCGGATATCCTCCGGGATCGTGCGCGCCAGCACCGTGCAGTGGTCGATGGCGTCAAAGCGGACACCTGCTTTGCGGCACAGCTCCACCGTGCGGTGGGCACAGCCGGGCATCGTGGCCAGGGCCGCCACGGCGTCCGGTGCTTGGGCGGGGTGGGCTGCGCCGGTATCGCGCAGCTCCTTGTCCAGCACAGTGCCAAAATGCTTCACCGCACGGCGGTTTGCGCAGCCCGGCAGCGGATCCTCCGTTGTCAGGTCCAGCTCCACCGGCTGGCGGATAAAGTCCGTGTACTTCCGTGTCAGGCGGCTGTACTCCCGCTGCAATTCCTTTCTTGTCAGATCCGTATACTGCATACTTTTCCACTCCTCTTTTACTTGCATCGACTATTATACACGTGGGAGTGGTGTATGTAAAAAGTATTTTCTGTATATCTGGTATACAAAATATACATGACAGACTGTTTTAGTAATTTTTTTGGATATGCAGCAAATGACAGCAGCCCTCTCCCCTGCTCTCACAGCTGCGCCAGCGCATCGCGCTCCTGCAGACGGAGGGCGGCGCGGCGGTAGCTGAACACAAAATAGACGATCTCTGCGGCGGCGGTCAGCGCCCAGGAGCAGGGATACAGCAGGTAGAGCGCCGGGATCGTGTGGAAGTGGGCAAAGATTGTGTAGACCCACGCAACGCGGAATACGCAGGACCCCAGAATTACGATGACCGTCGGCCCTACCGTCTTGCCGAGGCCGCGGGAGGCGGCAATCGTGCAGTCCATGAACGCCGAGGTGCAGTAGGCCCAGCCCATGACCATAATGCGCTTCATGCCCGCGTCGATGACAGCGCTCTCGGTCGTGAACAGCGCCAGGAACTGCCGCCCAAAGACGAGCAGCCCGCCGCCCAGCACCGCGCCCAGGCCAAACGAGTAGGCCAGCGCGATGAAGTAGCTTTTCTTGACGCGGTCCAGCTTGCCCGCGCCGTAGTTCTGGCTCATAAAGCTGGCGCAGGCCATGTAAAACGCCGCCATAGCGTCATAAATCATCGCGTCGGCGTTAGCTGCGGCGGAGTTGCCCTTGACCATCAGCGAGTCGAAGGAGTTGACGCCCGCCTGAATAAAGAGGTTGGCAATCGCAAAGATCGCATTTTGCAGGCCCGCGGGCACGCCCAGCATCAGGATGCGCTTTGTCATGTTGAGGTCCAGCCTTACCTTGCGGAAATCCAGCGCATAGCAGTCGCTGACTTTTGTCAGCGCGTGCAGGATCAGCCCTGCCGAGACGCACTGGGCAATCGTGCTGGCCAGCGCGACACCGGCGACATCGAGCTTGCAGACGATGACGAAAAACAGGTTGAGCAGGATGTTCAGCACGCCCGCAAACGACAGGTAGGCCAGCGGCTTTTTTGTCTCGCCGATAGCGCTGAACACTGCGTTGCCGAAGTTGTAGAGCGCCAGCGCCGGCATACCGAGAAAGTAGACCCGCAGGTACAAAATCGCACCGGGCAGCAGGTCCTCCTTGGTGTTCAGCAGCTCCAGCAGCGCAGGCGAGCCGAACAGGCCGACGAACAGCAGCAGCACACCGGCGGCCAGGCTGACCAGCAGCGCCGAATGGACGGTCTTGCTGACGTCCTTGGGGTGCCCGGCACCGTAAAAGCGGGCGACCAGCACGTTGACGCCATTGCTCAAGCCGATCAGAAAGCCGGTGAACAGTGTGACAAACGTCGCCGTCGAGCCCACGGAGCCGAGTGCCGTGGAGCCGGCGAACCGGCCCACAACGGCAACGTCGGACATGTTGAACAGAATTTGTAAAAGGTTGGATAAAGCCAGCGGCAGGCTGACCAGCAGAATTTGTTTGGCCAGCGGCCCTTCGATCATGGTTTTGGATTTTGAGGTGGTGCTCATGATGGATGGTTTTTGCTCCTGTTTTAATTATGACTGCACAGTAGGGGCCGGGCATGCCCGGCCCTCGCGCGTAAGGCAGATGGTTTCTTGCGGGAAACCCGCGGTCCGCACGTATGCGGGCCCTACAATTCTGCCTTTCGGTTTGTAGGGGGCGGCGTCCTCGACGCCCCGCGGGCGGATATGCAATCCGCCCTTGCAATTTTCCATTACATCGTGTGATCCGCAAAAATCGGGTCATCCTGCCACAAAACGACCCGGCCCGCTGCGCGGGTCTTGTTCATGTCAATGATGCGCTGGTTGCTCGACCCGCGGAAGCGCAGACTGATGTCGTACTGGTCCTGCACAAAGTCGCCGTCCACAAGCACATCTATATATTGTAAAAACTCGTCGGTGACCTCACATCGCCCGGGACCGGGCTGCCAGATCTCGTGCTCCAGATTGTTGCCGGTGTAGCACCAGATCGTCTTGTTGGGGTACAGCACCTTTACATTTTTAATAAAGGGCAGCAGCTCCCGCTGGTTCTCCGGCTCAAACGGCTCGCCGCCCAGCAGCGAAAGCCCATTGATGTAACCGGGGGCCAGACTCTCCAGTATTTCATTGCGAACTTCCTTGGTAAACGGCGCACCGTAGCCGAAATCCCATGCCACGGCATTGAAGCAGTTCGGGCAGTGGCGGCGGCAGCCGGAAACGAACAGGCTTGTGCGCACGCCCTCCCCGTTGGCAATATCACAATATTTAATGGTTGCGTAATTCATGGTGTTCTCCTGCGGGGACATCCCCATATCTTGTGTCGGGCGGGCGTTCCGCCCCCAAACCCTGACATAGTATACCAGCTTTGGGGGCATACTGCAAGGGGGAGCATGATTTTCGAAGAAGATATTTGCACGCTGCATCGACAAACTGTGTAGAACCACTCAAAATCACCAAAATTTCAGTCTTATTTTTGGCAGGGCTTTTTTGCACGTTGAGGCGACGAAAACGGAACATTTTGTTTTCACTCGCTCACAGGACACTATATCTTGTGGTTTTATGGATTGACTTTTTGCCCCCGGTGCGGTATTATAGTCTTGCTCGCAAAACGGGCAATTTACGAATCGGCATTTCATCTGTATTCTATACAGTTCGTATTGAGCGCACTGTATTTATTTTTTTGTAAAGAGGAGTCACCATGAAGATCATCAAGCGCAACGGCAGCGAGGCTGTCTTTGACATTACCAAAATTATTGCGGCCATCACGAAGGCTAACAAGGTCGTACCCGATGCCCAGCGCCTGACGAAGCAGCAGATCATCGAGATCAGCGATCATGTGCAGGAGGTCTGCTATGCCCGCGGCCACGCGATGAACGTCGAGGAGATCCAGGACATCGTCGAGGACGCCATCATGGCCACCGGCGCGTATGAGGTTGCCCGCAGGTACATCACCTATCGCTACGTGCAGAGCCTCAAGCGCACCCACAACACGACGGACGACAAGATCCTCTCCCTCATCGAGTGCAACAACGAGGAAGTCAAGCAGGAGAACTCCAACAAGAACCCTACCGTCAACAGCGTACAGCGTGACTATATGGCCGGCGAGGTCAGCAAGGATCTGACCATGCGTATGCTGCTCCCCCCGGAGATCGTCAAGGCGCATGAGGAGGGCATCATCCACTTCCACGATGCCGACTACTACGCCCAGCACATGCACAACTGCGACCTCGTCAATCTGGACGATATGCTGCAGAACGGCACGGTCATCAGCGGCACTTTGATTGAAAAGCCGCACTCCTTCTCCACGGCCTGCAACATTGCCACACAGATCATCGCGCAGGTCGCGTCCAGCCAGTACGGCGGCCAGAGCATCAGCCTGACCCACCTGGCCCCCTTTGTCGATGTCAGCCGCAAGAAGATCCGCCGCGACGTCGAGGCCGAGATGAAGGATCTGGGCATTGACCCCGGCGAGGAGAAGATCTCCGAGATCGTAGAGAAGCGCCTGCGCGAGGAGATCAAGCGCGGTGTGCAGACCATCCAGTATCAGGTCGTCACCCTGATGACCACCAACGGCCAGGCCCCGTTCATCACGGTCTTTATGTACCTGAACGAGGCCGGTGACAACCAGCGCCTGAAGTCCGACCTGGCCATCGTCATTGAGGAGATGCTGCGCCAGCGCTACCAGGGCGTCAAGAACGAGGCCGGTGTCTGGATCACCCCCGCCTTCCCCAAGCTCATCTACGTGCTGGAGAACGACAACATCTATGAGGGCCAGCCCTACTACTACCTGACCAAGCTTGCCGCCAAGTGCACCGCCAAGCGGATGGTGCCCGACTACATCAGCGAGAAGAAGATGCTGGAATACAAGGTCGACAAGAACGGCGAGGGCCACTGCTTCACCTGCATGGGCTGCCGCAGCTTCCTGACCCCCTATGTCGACGAGAACGGCAAGCCGAAGTACTATGGCCGCTTTAACCAGGGCGTTGTCACCATCAATCTGGTGGACGTGGCCCTGTCCAGCGGCGGCGATTTTGATAAGTTCTGGCAGATTTTTGACGAGCGCCTCGAGCTGTGCCACAAGGCCCTGATGTGCCGCCACAACCGCCTGAAAGGCACACTGAGCGACGCCGCGCCCATCCTGTGGCAGTACGGCGCGCTGGCCCGCCTGAAGAAGGGCGAGCCCATCGACAAGCTGCTCTACGGCGGCTATTCCACCATCAGTCTGGGCTACGCGGGCCTGTATGAGTGCTGCAAGTATATGACCGGCAAAAGCCACACCGACCCTGCCGCCAAGCCGTTTGCGCTGAACGTTATGCAGCACATGAACGACGCCTGTACCAAGTGGAAGAACCAGCACAACATTGATTTCAGCCTGTACGGCACGCCGTTGGAGTCCACGACCTACAAGTTTGCCAAGTGCCTGCAGAAGCGTTTTGGGCTTGTGCCGGGCATCACGGACCGCAATTATATCACGAACTCCTACCATGTCCACGTAACCGAGCAGATCGACGCCTTCACGAAGCTGAAGTTCGAGAGCGACTTCCAGAAGCTCTCCCCGGGCGGTGCCATCAGCTATGTGGAGGTGCCCAACATGCAGGACAACCTCGAGGCCGTTATCAAGGTCATGCAGTTCATCTACGAGAACATCATGTACGCCGAGCTGAACACCAAGAGTGACTACTGCCAGGTCTGCGGCTACGACGGCGAGATCCAGATCGTGCCCGAGGACGGCAAGCTGGTCTGGGAATGCCCCAAGTGCCACAACCGCGACCAGAACAAGCTGAACGTCGCCCGCCGCACCTGCGGCTACATCGGCACCCAGTTCTGGAACCAGGGCCGAACTGCCGAGATCAAGGACAGAGTGCTGCATCTGTAATAGAATAAGTTAGCCCCCGACACCTGCCGCTGTACGGTATTATGTCGGGGGCTTATTATTTTGTAGGGGGTGGTATTCATCCCTTCCTGGGTGCATTGCGTCAGCCGCAGAAAGATTAAGTCCGAGAACCTGCGCCGGGCCTTGCGGTGCCATGCAGTAGGGTCCGCACATGTGCGGACCGGCACTGTAAAATAAGCACCCTCTTGCGGGAAAGCCTGCGGGCCGGGCATGCCCGGCCCCTGCCGCATCGTATAACAAAACAGGCAGGCCGCCCATTCTGACGGTCTGCCTGTTGCTGTAGCAGTTGTGAATTTTACTTCGCGTACTCGGTTGCTCGGCTCTCGCGGATGACGCTGACCTTGATCTGACCGGGGTAATCCAACTCATTCTCGATCTTCTTGGCGACATTGCGTGCCAGCAGAATGACCTCGTCGTCGCTGACTTTGTCGGGCTGGACGAGAATGCGGACCTCGCGGCCTGCCTGCACGGCGTAGGAGCTCTCGACGCCCTCAAAGCCGTTGCAGAGAGCCTCCAGTGTTTCCAGACGCTTGATGTAGCTCTCCATGTTCTCGCGGCGGGCACCGGGACGGGCAGCGGAAATCGCGTCGGCGGCCATGATGATGAACGCCAGCGTCGTCTTGGGCTCCACGTCGCCGTGGTGGGCCTCGATGGCGTGGATGACCTGCGGGTTCTCGCGGTATTTCTTGCAGATGTCAACACCGATCTGGACGTGGCTGCCCTCGATCTCGTGGTCAAGGGCTTTGCCGATGTCATGCAGCAGACCGGCGCGGCGGGCCAGCTGGACATTGACACCCAGCTCACCGGCCATCAGACCGGCCAGCCAGGCCACCTCGAGAGAGTGGCTCAGGACGTTCTGGCCGAAGCTCGTGCGGTACTTCAGGCGGCCAATGAGCTTGACAAGGTCGGGATGCAGGCTGTGAATGCCAAGCTCCATGACGGCCTTGTCGCCTTCGCGCTTCATCTGGATTTCCAGCTCGCGGCGGCACTTGTCCACGGTCTCCTCGATGCGGGCCGGATGGATACGGCCATCGGCAATCAGGCGTTCCAGCGCCATGCGGGCGACCTCGCGGCGGGTCTGGTCAAAGCTGGACAGCGTGATGGCCTCCGGCGTGTCGTCGATGATAAGGTCACAGCCCGTGGCGGTTTCGAGTGCACGGATGTTGCGGCCCTCGCGGCCAATGATACGGCCCTTCATCTCGTCGCTGGGCAGCGGTACAACGCTGACAGTGGCCTCGCTGGTGGCGTCTGCCGCGCAACGGGCGATGGCCTGGCCGATCAGCTCACGGGCGAGGTTGTCGCACTCGTCCTTCATGTTCGCCTGGTAGGCGCTGATCTTCATCGCCTTCTCGTGAGTCAGCTCGTCGTCGACCTGCTTGAGCAACACGGCGCGGGCGTCCTCCTTGGACATGGCGGCGATGGTTTCCAGTTTTTCGGTCTGGCGCAGCTTGAGCTGCTCCAGCTCGTCCAGGCGGGCCTCCACGGTCTCACTGCGGCGCTTGAGGTCCTCCTCCTTGCGCTCCATCTGGGCAGTGCGCTTGTCGAGGGCCTCCTCCTTCTGGTCGATGCGGCGCTCCTGGCGGGTGATCTCGGCGCGGCGGTCCTTGATTTCCTTGTCCGCGTCGCTCTTGAGCTTGAAGGCTTCGTCCTTCGCTTCGATGATGGTTTCCTTGCGCTTCTGCTCGGCAGCCTTGATGGCATCATTCACGATGCGCTTGGCTTCCTCCTCAGCGCTGCCGATCTTCGCCTCGGCGGTGCGCTTGCGGTTTTCACCGCCGAGGTAAAAACCAAGCGCCCCGGCAACAGCGGCAGCAACAAGGACCAGCACCACGGTCAAAATTGGTGACATAGTCGGTTTCACTCCTTATCAAAATAGGAGGATGCGCGCAGCGGGACGCTTTTCACTATGACATTGTTGCATGAAGAAACGCGGCAGGTCAGCCAAAAAGACACACGATGCCCCTGCGCGCAGAATATACACAAACCGTCATCAGGACGTTAAATATCGTAAAAAAGCGGCGTTCCCGGTGGGCGACACCCTTTAAGGAGCCACGCACAGGTTGCGCCTGCCGTTTGGCTCTTTATTTCCTGTATATAATTTTACTTTGATTTCGTGCAAATGTCAAGATAACACAGGGGGCAAACTGGTATTTTTCATGCAAAACGCCCCGCTTTTGTGCCAGCGGGGCGCAGAGAAATTATTTTTTGCCGCGGTATACGCCGGCCTTGCGCAGCAGGTCCTTGACGACCTCGGACCCGCAGACCAGCCCGCAGGCGGCGGGCACAAAGGCGTTGCTGGCGGGCACCGTGCGGCGCGCAGCGGTGGGGGCTTCCTCGATTTCCTCCGGCAGCGGCGGCAGGGTCTGCTCCTCCGAAAAGACGACCTTCACCTTGCCCAGGCGGCGCTTGCGGCACTCGAGGCGGATGACCTTGGCCAGCGGATCCACGGTGGTTTTTTCAATGTCGGCCACGCGGAACGCCGTCGAGTCCAGCTTGTTGGCCGCGCCCATGCTGCACAGGATCGGCACCCCGGCCTTTTTGCAGCAACGGATCAGCAGCAGCTTGGCGCTGACCGTGTCGATGCAGTCCAGCACGTAGTCAAACTGCGTCAGGTCGACGTCCGGGGCGGTCTCGGCATTGTAGAACATGCGGTTGGCGTGCACGATGATGGTGGGGTCAATGTCCGCAATGCGGGCGGCCATGGCATCGACCTTGTATTCCCCCAGCGTTGAGTGCAGCGCCACAAGCTGGCGGTTCAGGTTGGAAAGTGCGACGGTGTCGCTGTCAAACAGGCTCAACTCCCCTACCCCGCTGCGGGCCAGTACCTCAACAGCCTGCCCGCCGACGCCGCCGATGCCAAAAACGGCCACATGGGCGCGGCGCAGCACGTCCAGTGCGGGTGTGCCCAACTGGGCACGTGTGCGGGTGTATTGATCGGGCATGGTGTTACCTCCATAATAATCTTGCCTCCCTCTGCGAGACAGGCTCCCCCAATATGGGTGAGATGGCGCTTGCGCCAGAAGGGGAGCAGGGGGCCAAGAAGTGTTTTATTTCTTTCTTTTCGCTTTCCGTTCCAGCACCGTCTCATAGCTCGACGACATCTTGTCGGCCATGCAGACAAGCGCAGCCTCGCGGCTATGGGGTATGTCGGTGGGGTTCAGCGGCCACATGTGGCTCTGGATGATGTCCTTTTCCTTGTCGGTCAGTTTAAACACAGTTTCGGCGTTGTAGCGTGCAATACGAGCATGCTTGAAGCCGTGCCAATGGGTGATGTTACTGCAATTATGCCAGTCGTACAGGTAAAAATCGTGCAGGAACGCCCCCTTTACAAGGCTGGCCTCATCCGCGCGGACGTGCAGATGGATGTTGAGCCAGAACGCGATGCGGGTGACGCGCAGACAGTGCTCGTAGGTGGTCACGCTGCCGTGCTGGATGAATTTTTGCATTTCCAGCGCGTTCGGGTCATCGGCGATGCCTTTCAAAAGTATGTGCATACGCACTTCTTCTTCGGGGGTCAGTTTGCAGAGCATAGCAATTCCTCCACACGGGCGGCGGTCTCGGCCAGGGGCGCAGTGCCGTCCACCGTCAGGATCGGGCAGGCAAGCTGCTTCTGCCATTCATTATGCAGCACAGCGCTGCGCGTGTCAAGCCCGCCGTCATCATAACCGGCGGCCCACTGCAAAAATGCCTGATGATGGTCGTACATATCGCCGCCCGGCAGAATGCGCGCGCCAAACCGCGCGTACTCTCGTTGTTTTATACGCGCGAGCCGAGTGGACGTGTCGGTCACAACACGCACCGCCAGCGTGAAATCCGGGATGAGAGCATCCCCCCAGCCGACGAGCGAGCCGGAGAGGACAGCACCGTTTTTTGCGGCGGCAATGTCCTGCCGTATGAGCGGCACACGCTGCTCAATGGGGCGCTTTGTCGTGAATTTCGGGTCAGTGGGCAGCCAGAAATAGTCGTCTGAGTCGAGGAAGGCATACTGAAATTGCTCCGCCAGGTATCGCCCCAGCGTGGACGTCCCGGAGCCGGACGCGCCGTAGATGTGGATGAGTGGTTTCATGTTATTTCACCAGCAGACAGACCGTTCTCCCTGCGTTTCAGGGTCACTTAATCTCGTTTTCTGCCATTGCAGGAGCAAAAGCGCCTGCAATGGCAGTTTGGGCAGTTTTTCAGGATAATTATAGCATGCCACTTTCACTGATTCAATATTGATTTCATGAATCATCTCATCAGCCATAAGATAGCAAAGCTGCCGCAGGTTTCATCTTGCATTGTGATGAAAATTGCAGCAGCTTTTTGGTTTATTCCAACTCAAATGCGCCGGTATAAAGCTGATCATAGGTGCCCTTTTCAGCAATCAGCTTTTCGTAATCGCCTCGTTCGATGATGTGTCCGTGGTCAAGCACCATACGGACAGAAATTTTGGAAGCGATATGTATATTTCTCATTGTGAGTAAGACGAAACCCCGCAGATTGCTTATGGCATCTGCGGGGCAAGTCTTATCACATCTTCTTTCATCCGGACTATACCGTCGGCTGCGGGATTCCACCGCATCAGCGTTTCCGCTCGCAGGCTGTTACTGCCGGTCAGGGATTTCACCTTACTCCGAAGATTTTTATATGAGGGTTGTTCTTAGAACTCGTAAGGAGGATTGCCGGAGAAGTCGGCGATCACGCCATGGGGATCTTCCAGATAGAACACTTCAAAGGCCGGGTTGTCGGCGGTCTGATAATTTCCCTTGACAATGGGATTCTCCAGCGCAGCCTCTTTGATGGCCTTGTCGTCCACAAAGACGGCCTTGCCGCTCAGACGAATCCACTGATAGGTGGGGGAGGAAACGCTGATCTGAACGTAGGGATTTGCCTGCAGCTCCTTGTAGACTTCCTTGAAGTTGCCGGTGTTGAACCACAGCTTACCATCCTTCTCGAAGCTGAACATAAAGGGGCGGCACTTGGCCTTTCCGTCCAGGCTAACGGTGGCGAGATACTGAACGGGGTTTTCCTGCAAAAACTGGGCGACTTTTTTCATGATAATTACCTCCAGAGCGTATTTTGTTTGGAAAGGTTGCTTTTTTCTTTCGCTGGTATTATAATAACGCCGTAGAGCCAATTCGTAAAGTAAGCACAATATTGTGCCGTAGTTACCAAAAGGAAACTATTGGAGGATATACTATGGAGGATATCAAAACAATCGAAGCAACACCGGCAAAAGATTTACCTGCCTGCCCGGTGGAAACCACCCTCATGCTGATCGGTGACAAATGGAAGGTTCTGATTCTGCGAGACCTGATGCCCGGAACCTAGCGCTTTGGGGAATTGAAGAAATCCATTGGTCATATTTCACAAAAAGTCTTGACGGCTCAACTTCGAGATATGGAAGCAAGCGGGTTGGTAAACCGTAAGATCTATGCAGAGGTGCCGCCACGAGTGGAATATACGCTGACCGAACTGGGATACACCCTGAAGCCGGTACTGGATGCGCTCTGGAATTGGGGCGAAGAATATAAGGCCAAACAATAAAAAGCCGAAGCAACACCTTAATGAACATAAAGGGTTGCTTCGACTTTTTCTCCGTTGCCGTCAAATCCAGCTCAACTTCAATATGCTGAGTTTATTTTAGTTTGGATAAAAGACAGACCGTCTCGACGGTTGTTTCAGTTTCCAAGGGAAGTTCTTTCACTTCCTCGCCATCAACAGGCACAGGGAAATTGAATACAATCTTCTTTATCCAGCTTCCGTCTTTTCTCTTTTCCGGGAACATCTCAATTCGCTCGATAAAGGCTTTCATAAACTCTTTCTGTTCCGCTTCTGTTGCGGAATGGTAGACTTCATCAAATGCCAGTAAGAGCCGATAAATGTTATCGCCGGATATTTTCTCCTGCTGGATACTGCGTATCTGACTTTGCAATTCGCCAATCTGAACTTCGATTTCCTCTATCGTATCATACTGCTCATCATAGCGGCGTTGCAAGTCCAAAATCTTTCTGTCATAGTGGGCATCGTTGATGTCCAAGGTATCCATCTGACGCTCCAAGCGGCTTTTCGTTCCAAAGGCTTGCTTTAGCTGCCCTTGCAGGACGGCGATCTGCTTTTCCATATCCTCTGTATCAACCGCTGTTCCGATTTTCGCTTGAATTGCTTCTACAAATCGGGGATTGTTGACCATAGCGGAAATAATCTTCGCCACAAATTTGTTGATCTCTGTCTGTTCGATATTCAGCCGGAAACTGCACTCATGCCCTGTCGGCGTAACTGTATTTTTGCAGTAGTAATAATACCGTGTTTTCTTGTCCTTGCTATGAGCCTTGGCAATATTGCCGTACATACTCTTTCCGCAGCATGGGCATTTCAAGATACCGGACAGGATGTGTGCGTGGTCTGGATTGTT
>ENA-UESE01000779-UESE01000779.1-human-gut-metagenome-genome-assembly--contig:-NODE-779-length-31818-cov-17.112536_pt1 | contig 31818 bp, 23 predicted proteins | sample MGYA00242995_ERZ507996 | MGnify/ENA primary metagenome ERZ507996 (study PRJEB26167, sample SAMN06115489) | human gut metagenome | host: Homo sapiens | place: China:Sichuan | collected 2015-04-15... | reverse complement strand
CCGCGCACACTTTGTACGGACGGTGACGTTCAGGCGGCTTTGCCCCCTGAAAGAGCTGTCTGACGGTCAAAGTGAATCCTCTGTCTTCAGACAGGGGAGCTTCAATTGAGAGCACTGCTGTACATGTGGTTGCTGGTCTTGTTGAGCTGCGAGAAGGCGTCGAGCTGCCTGAGGCCTTCCGCAATCTGCTCGAACTCATGAGCCGACTCGATTTCGGAGAGCGGCATTTCGGCCATGCGGGAGAGCGTGCCGTAGAGTGCGCCCGCATACTTTCTGCAGGAGACGGGCTGCAGCCTGCCGGATCGAAGCATGTATTCGAGAAACTGCATGGCGCCGAAGGACCTTGTGGTGAAGGAGATGGTGCCGGAAAGTATAGCAGCCTGCAGCGGAGCCGCAGGACGACCTCCCTCTCTCAGGCGAGCGGCTTGATGAGGTCGCGAACCCCGTTGAGGATTTCGTCGAGGATGCTGCCGTCCTCGTCGGACCTGCGTTCGATCGCCTTCTTTCTGGCGCGGCGCTCGGCGCGGCATGCCTTGCAGCGCGCGGGCAGCCTGTAGCCGAGGTTTCGCAGATGCTCAGCCTCGCCCTTCGTAATGCGAAAGAGCGACCCGCAGTCAACGCACGTGCGTTCGTACGCGGTGTCGGAAGGCTTGTCTTCGCTTGCCGCGGTCTCGGGCCCGGACGCCTTCGGCTCACTCTTCGGAGCGGAAGGTGCGGGAGTGCCTGCGGCGCGGACCGTCGTCCTGGCGAGCACGCGCTCGGCGATCGAAATGCAGGTGCTGCAGACGCCGTCCCTGCCGTCGGTCTCGTCGTGCGGCCTGCCGCAGACGACGCAGGCGGGGCGTGCGGGAGGCAGGATCTTCCTGCTCGTCTTCGGATAGATCTCGTTGGCGAGCGGGTCGTCCGCGAGAAGCGTGCCGTCGAGAAGACGCTCGCGATAGGCGTTGAGGCGGAGGATCCATCCCGCAACGCCAAGGCGGTCGGCCTCGGCATGGAGGCTCCCTCTGCTGTCGAAGGTTCTTCCGAACGCCGACTTCAGGTCGTCGGGCAGATGGCTCCAGATGCGGGCCCTGCGGCAAAGCGTGAGCGGCTCGCCCCGGTGGAAGCCGGGATAGTCGAGAAGGAACGGATCCGAGGAGATCCTCCGTGTGCCGAGCCTGTACTTTCCGCTCTCGTCGAGGTCCTCGTCAGGCATGAGGAGCATGAAGATCAGGGCCGCGACGGCATGGTTTTCGCTGCTCTTCGAGCGCAGGAACGTGCTGAAGTCGCGTCCGCGGATTTCGGGCGCCGTGTACATCTCATGTCTGACGGGACAGGGAAGGTTGGCGACCTGAACGCTGTCGCAGTCGACGAGATACGCTTCGTCGGGCGAGACGACCCTGATGTTGCTGAGGTTGACGTCGCCCACGAGCACGTTGAACCTGTGCAGGCTCCCGATCGTCTTGAGGATCGTGACGGCGAGCTGCACGAGGTCGGCGCGGCTCCAGCCCGCAAAGCATTTGTCGAGCGGACCCTCGAGCCCGAAGCCCTTCGCTTCGGGCATCAGGCAGCCCGCGAAGAAGCCGTTGGAAAAGAGCATGCGCTGCGGCGCACACACGCCCTTGAGGCGGATCGGACGCGAGGCGAGAAGGCGGACCTTCGCCTCCCGGCGGGTCGTGCACTTGTCGGCATGGTAAATCTTGGCGACCATGCCGTTGCCTGCGTCGTAGACGATGCCTTCGCCGCCCTCGCCGAGCCTGCGGCCGAGCGTGTGGGTCATGCCGAATTCGTCACAGACGACGTCGCCCTCGACGGGCGCCCTGTCGATGCCCACGGGACGGTCCTCAAGGTCGATCACGCTCGTGCAGACGGGGAAGGCGGCGTGCAGGGCGGGCGCGGCCTTTTCGACGGCGGGAACGGCCGGCTTGGAAACGACCTTCGAAACGGACTCTTTCTCAGGACGGGACGCTTCGCGCACGTCGCAGGTGTGGCCTGCGGAGACGGTGCGCGGGACGGACCTTCCTGCGGGCGGAACCGCCTCGGACGAGACGAGATGGGCGCGGATCATTGGTACGGACTGACGGGAAAAATCGTTCATATTCGGCGGAAACATAAGCTCCTGGGTCTGCGGGTGGTTGAGAAAGCCGAGGTCGCCGCGGGAGAGCAGGCGAAGCACGTGCACCGGATGAAAGTGCATGAACTCGTCCTGATTGCGGCTGTAGAGGCCGGCGGCGAGCCTTCTGTCCTGGGTGATGAGAAGAAGCTTGTGCTCGGCGCGCTGCTCGTCAAAGATCTTCGCGAAGACGGGGTCGGCAAAAACGTTTTCCTGCGAGCCCGGACAGTCGATCTCGCGCAGGACGTCAAGCTTGTCCAGAGCGTCGTAGGCGGCGAGACCGCGCATGGCAAGCTGGCGCGTCTGCTCCTTCGGGGAGGAAAGATTCTTCTCAAGCTCTCTTCGCACCTCCTTCGGACAGTGGATGCTTACGCCTGCGTCCCTGAAGGCTGCGGCGCTTCGGGTGAAGAACGGCTCGCACCCGGAGGACATGAAGGAGCATGTATCGACGAAGATCCTCCAGCCTTCGTCAAGGTAGGACTGGAGTTCAACGGGCTTGAGTTCGGTGGTGGTCGTGCTGAGGCTCTGCATGGTCATGGCTTTTTTCTCGGGTTGGAAGGATTTGTTGTCCGCCGCAGAAAGCGGAGCCTTTGCGGCGGGATGCATGTTCATTGTGAAGGCGCATGGGACGGAGCCGGAATTTCGCAAATTTGCCTTTTCCCGGCCTCGTCTTACCAGAGGCGCACGGGAGGCGCGGCCATGGTGCCGTCGGCGTGCATGAGGCCCCGCTCCTTGATGAAGCCCCTCTCTGATATGGAAAGATGGGGACTGCATCTGTGGGGCTTTCGCTGTGGGCGGTAGCCTTCGCAGCGGTAGGTCGTGATGAGGGTCTGGGTCGACGAAACGACAACGAGACCGCCGCGGCGCTCAATCGTTTCGAGCGACCTGCGCATGTCCTGAAGAAGCGCGAGAAGCTTCCTGCAGTCGGCGGCGTCAACTTCCTCGCCGAGACCGAGCCTGGCGGCTTCTGAGAGAAGGTAGCTGCGGACGTGTTCGATGGCGGCGCCGGAGGTGATTTTGGCGATGTGGTGCGAGCGGCTCATGGTGTCCTCCTTTGTGAGCGGTTGTCTGGCAAGCCTCACTTTAAGATCGGAGGCAGGTGCTCGGAGAAAGCGCAAATTTGCGGTTGCTGGTAGGGGCGGGTCGTTCGATCTGAGGACATCAGGCCGCAAATTTGCGGTTTTGGAGGCGATCTCCCCGCCAACTAACATGAAGGCATGAGCAACCCGTCATGAGGAGATCAGCCATGAACTGCACGCCGCACTGTTTTTCCGGAAGGACCAGGCATTTTTCCGATCGCTGCCGTCAGCGGCGCATCGAGGACTTCGAGGTGGATCTCGCGCTTTTGTTCGGCGTGTCGAAGGGAGACCGCAACGAGCTCGGCAAAAAGAGCTGCGGGACGCTCATCGGCGCCGTCGATGCCTGGATCAGGCACCTCGAGCTGGGAGTGGTTGATGACGGCGTGAACCTGACCGATGCCGTGAAGGCGCAGGTTTAGCCGGGAGCGTTGCTGCGCGACATTCGGGCGACTCAACATTTCATGATCAGGCGCTTCCCTTGCCCGAAGACGAAGTCCCTGCGCGCCTTTACGCAGGTCTTCGGGTTTTGCCTCGTGACATCATGTTCCTGTCGTTCTAGACTCGGGATGTTTTGCCGCTCAGGCGGCACCGCCCCACAAGACCAAAGAGGAGAACATGATGAAGTCCTTCAAGCTTCTGGCATCGATCGCGGCCATTTCCGCGGTCTTCGGCTGTGCGTCCACTGCCCCGTCCATGACGGACGGCACATACACGGGCGTCGGGCAGGGCAGGAACGGCGAGCTGACCGTCGAGGTCAAGGTTGACGCAGGAAAGCTTTCCGCCGTTCGCGTTGTGAAGCATGTCGAGACGGTCGGCATTTCGGACGCGGCCGTCAAGCAGATGCCTGCGCGCATCGTCGACGCCCAGAGCCTCAAGGTTGACGCCGTCTCCGGCGCCACGCTCACGAGCGAGGGCATCCGCACCGCCGTGGCCGACGCCATCAGGAAGGCGGGCGGCGATCCCACCGCGTTCGCGACGGCCGTCGTGACGAAGAAGGCCGCCGCCAGGCTCATCAAGGAAAAGGCCGACGTGGTCGTGGTCGGTGCGGGCGGCGCGGGCATTTCCGCCGCTGTTCGTGCCGAAACGCTCGGCGCCAAGGTGATCCTCATTGAAAAGATGCCGGTGATCGGCGGCGCTACGGCGCTCAATGCGGGCACGCTGATCGCCACGGGCTCCCGCTTCCAGCGCGAGGCCATGCACGAGACGAAGGATTCGCCCGAGCTTGCCACGAAGGACATCTTTCGCGTCGGCAAGAACCGCAATGATCCGGTCCTCGTCAAGCAGGTGACCGAACGCGTGGGTGGCGTCGTGGACTGGCTCGTCTACGACCTGAAGATCCCGTACGGTCCCGCGGCAACGCAGTATCCCGACCATTCGGCCAACCGCCAGCTCGGCGTTCAGGGTCGCTCGGTCAACTACCTGAACCTGATGAAGGGCAAGTTCCTCGACATGGGCGGCAAGCTCATGCTTGAGACGCGCGCCGAAGAGCTTCTTCGTGACGACGCGGGCCGCGTCGTGGGCGTGCGCGCCAAGGATGCTCAGGGCAACACCGTCGAGCTGACGTCCAAGTCCGTGATTCTCGCCTCGGGCGGCTACGGCGCAGTGAAGAGCATGCTCCCGAAGGAGATGAGCAACTACGTCTTCTACGGCCTTGACAGCGAAACGGGCGACGGCTACAGGATGGCCACGGCGATCGGCGCCGACACGATCAACATGGACCTCGTCAAGATGTACCCGCAGGGCGTCGAGACGGTGCCGGGCCATGGTCTTGCGGCCACCGCGAGCTCGACCGACACGATGAAGAAGTCGGGCGCCATCTACGTCAACCGCGACGGCAGGCGCTATGTGAACGAGCGCGCCTCCCTGGGCGAACTCACCGACACGACGGTGGCTCAGCCCGGCCACATCGCTTACATCGTGATGGATGCGAAGGCCTGGAAGGAATACGTTGCGAAGTCGCTTGAGGACAAGCTCGTGCCCGACGAAACCGCGCTCATGAAGTGGACGAAGATCGTCAACAACGGCCGTCCCGTCATGGCCGTTGCGGACACGCTCTCCGAAGCTGCGGGCGTGATGGGCGTCGATGCCAGGGGACTTGAGGCTACGGTGCGCGACTGGAACAAGATGGTGAAGCAGGGCAAGGACACCGCCTTCGGCCGTCAGATCACGGGCGGCATCGGTGAAGGTCCGTACTACATCGTCGAGCAGAAGGTCCGCTATCAGACGACGCTCGGCGGCCTGCGTGCGGGCGAAGGCCTGCGCATCCTTGACAAGAGCGGCAAGCCGATTCCGGGTCTCTTCGGTGCTGGCTGCGTCGTGGGCGGCGCCAACGGCGCGGACTCCATGACCGCCATGATGAACTCCTGGGCCATCGTCTCGGGCGTCATCGCGGCTGAAACGGCCGTCGGCAAGTAAGTCGTGAAGGAGCCGCCCGTGCGTCGGGCGGCATCATGAAGGCCATGCGGGCCGTTCATCCTGTTCGGATGAGCGGCCCGCGGTGTTTTCGGCGGATGCAAAAAGGCCGCGACGGGAAACCTGGAATCGTCGCGGCCTTCGGGAAGTGGTGGATTCGAGCCTTGTTACTCGGCGGGGGCAGCCTTGGCGGGCGTCTTGCAGGCCGTTTCCATGCGGTCGAAGAAGGTGGCCTTTTCGCCGTCGTCACGCCAGTGCTGGAACACGGTGGCGAGCATAGGGCCGGTCACGTTGTGCCACAGGGCGGCGATGGCGGCGGGAAGCGCGGTCATCGGGTTGGCGGCGAAGTGAACGGAGGCGAGGGCGACGCCGAGGCCCGAGTTCTGCATGCCGACTTCGAAGGCCATGCACTTGCACTTGGCGAGGTTCATGCCGGACCACTTGGCGACGAGGAAGCCGAAGAGCATGCCGAGGGCGTTGTGCAGGACGACTGCGACGAAGACCAGGAGGCCGGTGTTCATCAGCTGCTGACGGGAGGCGGCCGTGACGGCAGCGGCGATCAGCACGATGGCGAGAACCGAGACGAGCGGCAGGGCAGCGACGGCGGTGTTGATGCGGGCGCCGAGGAGCTTGTGGACGAACACGCCGGCGGCGATCGGCAGAAGGATGATCTGGACGATCGACATGAACATCGCGGTCGGATCGATCGCAAGCCACTGGCTGGCGAAGAGATACATCAGCGCGGGCGTCATGACGGGGGCGAGGAGCGTCGTGCAGGACGTGATGGTGACCGAGAGGGCGACGTCGCCGCGGGCGAGGAAGGTCACGACGTTGGACGCCGTGCCGCCCGGGCAGCAGCCCAGAAGCATCAGGCCGACGGCGACGTCGGGCGGCAGATCCAGCGCGTAGCAGAGCAGGAACGCGCCGCCGGGCATGATCGTGAACTGGGCGAGGATGCCGAGGAAGACGTCGCGGGGACGGCGGAAGATTTCACGGAAGTCCGAGGGCGAGAGCGTGAGGCCCATGCCGAACATCACCACGCCGAGCAGAGGAGCGATCCAGGGACCGATCTGCTTGAAAATCTCCGGAAAAACGAAGCCGGCAATGCCGAAAATGACGACCCAGAGGGCGAACGTCTTGTTAACGAACTGGCTCATTTTTGCGAGGACTTTCATCATGATTTGCGTCGGCTCCGACTTATTCGGTCAGGCCGCTCCATGTGGCGAAGGGGTGAAAAAAGGATTTCATGGTTTCCTTCCGGACCGCTTGCACGGTCCGGCTTCCGTGGTGATCCCGGCGCCGCGGGTAGAAAAAGGTTGTGGGCGTCGGGGTGATTCAAATTTATCTGAAGGTAAATCCGCCGTCTCTAGGGCGAATTGCCTAGGACACAGGGAAAACGGGGTATTCGTGACCGCACGCAAGATGCGTCGGACGATTCACTTAGGGAAATCTGCCTAGGGTGCGGACGACGGTTTTCGCACACTGAGGCGGACGATGCTTCCCGTAGCGGCCTGACCTCGCCCGCATGTCGCACGCAAGCGGCCTTTCACCGAAAACGCGCGAGAGACTAAGGAGTACGTCAAGTGTGTCGCTTAAAAAATATCTATGCGAGAGTTGTTTTTCTGACGGGAGTTGATTTTGGCCAATTTGCGGCCGTAGTTTCCCTAAGACGGACGGGGTTGCTTCAGTGCTAGAATGCGACTCATTCTCAAATTGAGAAAGATCATCATTCCGATCTGTGCGATGCGTTTGTCTTGTGCATCAAGCGGAGTCGGATAACGAATCACAGGAAAGACCATGACCTCTTCTTTCTCCCGCCGCACGCTCATGCAGGGTGCGGGCGCCGCCTTTCTTCTCTCGGCCCTCGGCATTCGCTCGCTGCCCGCGATGGCCGCAGTTCCCGGACCGAGCGCCGACACGCTCGTCTTTCTCAACTACCGCGACCTGCGCGACCTGAATCCGCATCTCTACGGCGGCGAGATGTTCGCCCAGGAGATGCTCTTCGAGGGTCTCATCACGCTCGGCAACGACGGCTCCTACCATCCCGCCGTTGCGCAAAGCTGGACGATCTCGCCCGACGGCCGCGTTTACACCTTCAGGATCCGCAAGGGGATGACGTTCACGGACGGCGAAAAGCTCGACGCCCATGCCGTGCAGGCGAACTTCGACGCTCTGATCGACAACAAGAAGCGCCACACGTGGCTTGAGATGATGCGTCTCCTTGTGAGCGCCAAGGCCGTGGACGACGAGACGTTCGTCATCGAGATGAAGGAGCCGTACTATCCGATGCTCACCGAGCTCGCCGTGACGCGCCCCTTCGCCTTCGTGAGCCCGAAGGTCATGAAGAACGGCACGACGAAGGATGGCGTGACCGCCTTCGTGGGCTCGGGTCCGTGGAAGCTCGTCGAGCACGTGATCGACGAGTACTCCGTCTTCGAGCGCAACGAAGACTACTGGGGCGCGAAGCCCGCCTTCCGCCGCGTTGTGGTGAAGGTGATTCCCGACAACCAGACCCGCATCCTCGCGCTCGAAAAGGGCGAGGCCGACCTGATCTGGGGCAAGAACATGGTCGACGCCGATGCGCTCAACAAGTACCGCTCCTCCGACAGGTTCGGCATCGCGGTCTCCGATCCGACGTCCACGCGCCAGATCGTGCTCAACACCAACAACGAGTTCCTCGCCGACGTCAGGGTCCGCCGCGCGCTCCAGCACGCGACCAACAAGAAGGTCATCTCCCAGGGCGTCTTCCACGGCTTCGAGCCGCCCGCCGACACGCTCTACTCGCCGTCGCTCCCCTACTGCGACGTGAAGCTCGAGCCCTATGTCTACGACATGAAGCGTGCGGCGAAGCTTCTCGAGGAGGCGGGCTTCACGCGCGACGGCCGCCGCGCCCCGCTCATGAAGAACGGCAGGCAGCTCTCGCTCAACCTGCTCTACAACGCCAACTCGGTCTCCGAGAAGACGATCGCCGAATACCTGCAGAGCGAGTACGGCAAGCTCGGCATCGCCGTCTCGATCCGAGGTGAAGAGGAGCAGTCCTACCGCGACAACATGAAGAACGGCGCGTTCGACATGGTGTTCAACATCTGCTGGGGCACGCCCTACGATCCGCAGAGCTCGCTCGCCGCCATGCGCCAGCGCGTCTACGGCGACTACGCCGCGCAGCTCGGCCTGCCCGACAAGGCCCAGATCGACGCGCACATCACGGAGATCCTCACCTCGACCGACGAAGCGAAGCGCCGTGAGCTCTACGCGTACGTGCTCAGGCACCTGCACGACGACGCGGTCTACATCCCGATCACGTACGAGACGAACAAGGCGCTCTTCCGCAAGACGGTCGCCAACGTCGGCTTCCTCTCGAACCAGTACGAAGTGCCGTTCGCCGACATGACGCACGTTGGCTGAGGCTGACGCCTGCCCGCCGTCAGAGGGCCCCCTGACAGGGCCCGACGCCCGCCCGCAGGGCGGACCGATTCACGCATCCTCAGGCGCGGCCTGTGCGCGGGTTCGACCCCGCCGCACGGCTCCGCGCCCCATCCTTTCCATGAAGCAATACGTCATCAAGAGACTGCTGGCCACCGTGCCGCTTCTTCTCGTCATCTCGTTTCTCTGCTTCTGCTTCATCAACCTGATTCCGTCCGATCCGGCCGAAGTGGCGCTGCGCATGCGCCAGACGCCGATCATCACGGAGGAGGCGATTGCCGAAGTGAGAAGAGAGCTCGGGCTCGACCAGCCGTTTTTCGTTCGCTACGCAGTCTGGCTCTGGAACTGCCTGCAGGGCGACTTCGGCGTGAGCTACACCAATCCCGCCCGCACCGTGCTGGGCGAACTCTCCCGCTGCATGCCCGCCACGCTTTCGCTCGCCGGCATGTCGCTCGTCTACGTGATCGCTCTGAGCCTTCCGATCGGCTTTCTCTCCGCCGTCTACAAGGACTCCTGGTTCGACCGCATCATGCGCGGCGTCGTCTTCGCGACGACCGCCATGCCCGCCTACTGGGTGGGGCTCCTCCTCATCTGGCTCGTCTCGATCAAGATGGACCTGCTGCCCACGTCGGGCTCGGGGAGCTTCGCACACCTGATCCTGCCCGCCTTCACGGTGGCGCTCACATACATCTCGACCTACATCCGCCTCATCCGCAACAACATGCTCGAGAACATGCGCGAGGACTACGTGCTCTACGCGAACGTGCGCGGCCTCAGGCAGCGCGCCATTCTCGTGCGCCACGTGCTCAAGAACTCGCTCCAGAGCTGCGTGACCGCCATCGGCATGAGCATTCCGCAGCTCATCGCGGGCACGATCGTCGTCGAGAACGTGTTCGCGTGGCCCGGCCTCGGCAAGCTCTGCATCACATCGATCTTCAACCGCGACTATCCGGTGATTCAGGCCTACGTGCTCCTGATGGGCGTGCTCTTCGTCTTCTTCAATCTGCTCTTCGACATCATCCAGTGCGCCGCCGACCCGCGCCTGCGCCAGGAGGAGTCCCGATAATGCTGAAAGTCTTTCTCCGCAATCCGGTGACGCAGGTCTGCCTCTTCATCATCATCGTCACCGCGCTGCTCGGCCTCTTCGCGCCGTGGATCGCGCCGCACGATCCGTACGAGAACAACATCCTGATGAAGTTCGCGCCGCCCGACGCCGAATACTGGCTCGGTACCGACCAGCTCGGCCGCTGCGTCTTCTCGCGCATGCTCCACGGCATCCGCCCGACGCTCTTCCTCTCGATCCTGACGATGCTCGGCACGATCGGGCTCGGTCTCGCGATGGGCGTGCTGGCCGGCTACATGCGCGGCACGGTCGACGAGGTCATCATGCGCGTGGTCGACGTGATGCTCTCCTTCCCGTCCCAGATCATGATCCTCGCCGTCGTGGCGCTCCTCGGCGTCGACATCCAGAACGTGATCATCGCCAACATCTTCATCAAGTGGGCCTGGTATGCCCGCATGATCCGCACGGCGGTCGTGAAGTACACGGGCAGCAACTTCGTGCTCTTCTCGAGGTCCGTGGGTTCGGGCGACAGCTACATCATGACCCGCCACATGCTGCCCTGCATCTCGGCCGAGCTTGCCGTGCTCGCCTCGCTCGACACGGGCTGGGCCATCCTCAACATCTCGACCCTGAGCTTCCTCGGCCTCGGCGTCCAGGCGCCCACGCCCGAATGGGGCGCCATGCTCAACGAAGCCAAGAACGTCATGGTCTCCAACCCCGAGCAGATGCTCGTGCCCGGCATCGCCGTCGTCGTGCTCGTGGGCGCCTTCAACCTGCTCGGCGACAGCCTGCGCGACGCGCTCGACCCGAAGGAGGTCCGCCTGTGACAAGCATGACGAACACGAACAGTCCGAAGACGCCCGTTCTTTCGGTCGAAGACCTTTGCGTGACCTTCCGCCAGGAGGGCAGGAGCGCTCAGATCGTCAGGAACGTGAGCTTTTCGGTCGAGCCCGGCCGCTGTCTCGGCATCCTCGGCGAGTCGGGCTCCGGCAAGTCGATGTCCTGCAAGGCCGTGCTCAGGCTCCTCGACAGGAACTTCGAGGTCACGGGCCGCATCACCTTCATGGGCGAGGACCTCGCCGCCAGATCGGGCGAGGAGATCCGCCGCATGCGCGGCTCGCGCATCACGATGGTGCTCCAGAACCCGATGAACTGCTTCGATCCGCTCTACCGCATCGGCGAGCAGATGGCCGAGACCTTCCGCGAGCATACGGACTGGAGCGCCTCGAAAATCCGTGAGGAAAGCCTCTCGATCCTCTCGCAGATGCGCATCGCCTCTCCCGAGGAGGTGCTGCGCAAGTATCCGCACCAGCTCTCGGGCGGCATGCTCCAGCGCGTGATGATCGGCCTCGCGATCAAGCTCAGGCCCGACCTCATCGTCTGCGACGAGCCTACGACCGCCATCGACTCGATCAGCCGCTACGCGATCATGCAGGAATTCCTGCGCATCAAGGCCGAGACGGGCGCGGCGATGATCTTCATCTCGCACGACCTCGGCGTGCTCAACATGATCGCCGACGACCTCGTCGTCATGCACCGCGGCCGCATCACCGAGTCCGGCACGCCCGAGGAGGTCTTCGAGCATGCCCGGGATCCTTACACGCGCGAGCTCATCGACCGCCATTGCGAAGTCATGAAGGCCTTCACGGCCGCAACCCGAACGGGAGAACACCATGCTGCTTGAAGCCAGGGACATCAGGGTGTCCTTCAGAAAGGAAAACCAGACGCGCCTCTTCGGGCGCGAGCGCGCCACGATCCTCCACGGCGTGAGCCTCGAGCTTGAAAAGGGCGAGTGTCTGGGCATCATCGGCGAGTCGGGCTCGGGCAAGTCGACCCTCGGACGCGTGCTCTGCGGACTCCTCAGGCCCGATTCGGGCAAGGTGCTCCTCGACGGCACGCCGCTTTACGGGCGTCACACGCCCGAGGAGCTCGCGAGGATCCGCAACCGCATCTCGATCGTCTTCCAGGACTACACGACGTCCGTCAATCCGCGCTTTCGCGTCTCCACGATCCTGCACGAGTCCTTCAGGGCGCTGCGCCGCGCGGGCCGCATGATCTCGGCCGAGGAGGAGTACCGCACGGCCTGCGCTCTTCTCGAGCGCGTGGGCCTCAGGGCCGACTTCATGCACCGCTATCCGCACGAGCTCTCGGGCGGCCAGCTCCAGCGCGTGTGCATCGCGCGCGCCGTGGCGATCGAGCCCGAGGTGATCCTCCTTGACGAGGCCGTGAGCTCGCTCGACGCCGCCACGCAGGTCCAGGTGATGGAGATGCTGCGCGATCTTGGCCGCGACATCGGTCTGAGCTACCTCTTCATCACGCATGACCTGATGGCCATCACCTACTTCTGCAGCCGCGTGCGCTTCATGCACAACGGCCGCTTCGTCGAAGCGGTCGACGACATGAGCCGCATCGGGGAGATCAGCAACGGGTATGCCCGCGACCTTCTGCACGCCGTGGCCGGCATCGGCACGGTGAGAAGGGCCTCCGACAGCGAGCGCATCGCGGCCGAACTGGCCGCGGACCGCGACGTCGAGGCGGGCGCCGCCTGCGGCGCGGGCAGGGGGCACGTGGAGCGGGTGGCCTTCTGAAGGGCACGCCGACATGCACTGACATATATGAAGAAGAAACCATCATGAGCGTCTTCACCGAAATCGAGGTGGCGGGCGAGACACTGCCCGTCGCCGTCATCAGGGGGTCGGCCAAGGGACCCCGCGTGCTCGTCACGGCGGGCATCCACGGCTGCGAGTTCGTCGGCATCGAGACCGCAAGGCGGCTTGCAATCGAGCTCGCAGGCAGGTCCGGGGCCGTGCAGGGCACCGTGACGATCGTCGCCTGCGTCAATCCGGGCGCCATGCGCGCCCGCATTCCCGCCCTCAATCCCGCGGACGGACTCAACATCAACCGCATGTTCCCGGGCGACGCGGGCGGCTCGGCCTCCCGGAGAATCGCCGCCTGGCTCATGGAGCTGCAGAGCGAAAGCGACTTCTACATCGACATGCACGGCGGCGACGTCCACGAGAAGCTCTCGCCCTACGTCTACATCCCCGGCGCATGCGAGGAGCGCGTCACGGCCGCTGCCCGCAGGGCCGCCGCGTTCGTGAACGTGCCCGTGCGCATCCTCTCCTCGGCGCTCTCGGGCGCCTACAACAGCGCCGCCGCCTGCGGCACGCCCTCGATCCTCATCGAGCGCGGCCAGGGCGGCAGGTGGTCCGAGGCCGAGGTCGCCGAATACCGCGCCGACATCCTCTCCGTGCTCGCGCACCTCGGAACCGTCGACGGCGCGAACTTCGCGGGCGTGCACGGCCCCGTCGGACAGACGGAGATGCGCGCCTTCTACGAAACGTCCGAGGGCGGCTTCTGGTATCCGTGCGTCGAGCCCGGCGAACGGATCGCACAAGGCGCGAAGCTCGGCGAAATGCTTGACATCGAGGGGCGCCTCCTCCGCGAGGTGACCGCCGTCAAGGACGGCGTCGTCCTCTACATGACGGGCACGCTCTACGCGCCCGCAGGATTCGACCTCGTCGCCTACTGACCTTTGAGCACATTCTGGGCTTTCCCACCACGAGGGACGCAGGCTGCCCGATGCCCGCATCCCCAACTTTCACAAGGAACACTTCCATGAAGAAGACTCTTCTCGCGGCAACGCTCGCCGCAGCCGTCTCCGGCGCCTTTGCCGCAGACGTCACGCTCTACGGCGTCGCCGACGTCGGCCTGCGCTACACGAACACGAAGACCGACGGCGTCCCCACGGACAAGCTCGAGATGATGTCTGGGCACAACGCCGGCTCCCGCTTCGGCCTCAAGGGCTCCGAAGACCTCGGCAACGGCTGGAAGGCGGGCTTCCAGCTCGAGGGCCAGTATCTCGTCGACACCGGCGCGCTCAAGAACGCGAAGTTCTTTCACCGCCTGGCCACCGTCTCGATCTCCGGCCCGCTGGGCACGGTCTACGCGGGCCGCATGGGCACGCTCTCCTCCGCCGCAGGTCCCGCCGACCTCATCTTCGCCGCGGGCGACGCCTTTGACGGCGGCGACAACCTGATCTACGCGCTCTCCGTCGAAAGCCGCCGCGACAACACGCTCCTCTACGTCACGCCCGCCGCAGGCGGCCTGCAGGGTTATCTGCAGTATTCCTTCCAGGGCTCCGGTCAGGAGAACGTGCAGTCGAGCCTGAACGAGCGCTACATGGGTGCGGGTCTTCGCTGGAAGGCGGGCGCTTTCGAGTCCGCGCTCGCCGTCGAGCACGTCCGCTACGCTGCCGCGGCCGACGACGTCAAGGGCGCTCTTGACGACAAGCTCGCCGTGAGCCTCGCCGCCAACTACGACTTCGGCGTGACGAAGCTCTTCGGCACGGCCCAGTGGGTGCTGGGCGGCGACAACTTCGGCGCCGTCTCCGACTACACCGCCCGTGGCCTCGACGGCTGGGCCGTGGAGGCGGGCAGCGTGACGCCGGCCTTCGGCGGCCTCGTCTACGCCACCGTGGGCTATGCCAGGGGCGACCATTCCGACTACGTGACGGACGCACGCGACTTCGACTTCAGCCACTGGTGCGTCGGCGGCCGCTACTGGCATCCGCTCTCCAAGCGCACGGCCGTCTACACGGGCGCGGGCTGGTATCAGTGGGATAAGGACGCCGTCGCGGGCGGCACCGACCACAAGGAGAAGTTCTGCCAGATCTATGCGGGCATCACCCACAAGTTCTGATCCTGACGCCGTCCTCGCGCAGAGGATGACGGCATGACCGGATTTCGCCGGCAGCAGGGGACGCGCATCGTGCGCGCCCCTTTTTTCATGAAAAAGATGTGAGCGAAGCACGCAAAAACCCCTACGGCCCGAAGTCGCATCTTGAAAGATTCGTAGGAACCAAGCCCTCATCACCACACCGAGATCTGCGTCGCACCCGTATCTCTTCATGAGCTGATCTGATTGCCTGGCGATGCACCTGCTCCTGAGTTTTCATCATAGAGGGTGATGAACGGTTTGTCATCATGTCCATTTTTTCGAAGGCATCAGGGCCGCTTTTGAGCCTCCTGTGGGTCGGATGCCTCCCTGTACGCTCCGATTGAACGGGTATTGGGGAAAACACGTAATCACCTGGCTTCGCCTCTCTCCTGGGCCGGGACCGGCAGGCGGCCTTCTTTGGAAGGCCGGAGCCTGCGCCGCAGGCGCATTGAGGCGTTTTGGCGGGCGCAGCGGCTGCTAGAATCCTGGCATGAACGAGACCATGCCCATTTCCGCCGGCCTTCCCGCCGGCATGACGACGGACGCCTGTCTTGAGGCGCAGCTCCGCTCGGCCTTCCTCACGGGAGAGACCGACGGGGAGGAGGCCGGACTCCGGCCGGAATTCGTCATCAACGACCCCGACCGCAGGATCAAGGTCCTCACCGTGATCGAGGACGAACTCGCGCGATGCACGAGCTTCGACATCAGTGTTGCCTTCGTGACGATGAGCGGCATCGAGCCGCTTCTGCTCATCTTCGAGGAGCTGCGCGAACGAGGCGTGCCGGGACGCGTGCTGACGACGGACTATCTCGGCTTTTCGGATCCCGCCGCCATGCGCAAGCTCGCGGGCATTTCCAACATCGAGGTGAGGCTCTTCAGGACCGAGGGAAACCGAGGCTTTCACACGAAGGGATACATCTTTAATTCGGGCGACGTCTGCCGCTTCCTGATCGGAAGCTCGAACCTGACGGGCACGGCGCTCGCGACGAACCGCGAGTGGAACGCAAGGCTCGTCTCGAAGCAGACGGGGGCCTTTGCAAGGGCGCTGCAGGCCGAATTCAAGGCGCTCTGGGACCATCCGCTCAGCCGCCCCCTCCATGACGTGATCGATGCCTACGAGGCCGAGCGCAGGGCGCACATGGCGGCTCAGGCCGAGGTGATGAAGCGCCTGCCGCTTCCCGTTTCGCCCGTGCGTCCCGAGCCCAACTCGATGCAGCGCGCCTTCGTCGAGAATCTTCTCAGGATCGCGGGTTCGGGCGAGCGCCGCGCACTGCTCATTTCCGCCACGGGCACGGGCAAGACCTATGCCGCAGCCTTCGCCGTGCGGGAGCTCAAGCCCCGCAGGATGCTCTTCGTCGTGCACCGCGAGCAGATCGCAAGGCAGGCGATGGCAAGCTTCAGGCGAGTCCTGGGCGAAGAAGAGCTCACCTTCGGGCTTCTCGGCGGCGGGCAGAACGAGGCGGGCGCGGACTGCGTCTTCGCGACCATGCAGACGCTCGCGCGAGAACGCGTGCTCGGCGCGCTGGATCCGAAGGCGTTCGACGTGATCATCATCGACGAGGTGCACCGCGCGGCGGCCGAGAGCTACAGGAAGATCATGGCGCACTTCGAGCCGAAGCTCTGGTTCGGCATGACGGCAAGTCCCGACAGGCCCGACGGCGCGGACATCTACGCGCTCTTCGACCACAACATAGCCTACGAGATCCGCCTGAGCACGGCGCTCGAGGAGGACCTTCTCTGTCCGTTCCACTATTTCGGCGTGAAGGACGTCACGGTGGGCGGCATGATGCTCGAGGACCTCTCCGACTTCAGGCTTCTGACGGCCGAGGAGCGCGTCTCGAACATCCTCGACCGTGCGCAGTACTTCGGCTGGAGCGGCCCGCGCGTCAAGGGTCTTGTTTTCTGTTCGAGCACGATGGAGTGCATCGAGCTTTCGAAGCTCTTCAACGAACGCGGCCTCATGACGGTCGCGCTCACGGGCAATGATGAGCAGAGCCTGCGCGAGGAGGCGATCTACCGCCTCTCGCACGGCGTGGGCGACAACAGGCTCGACTACATCTTCACGGTCGACATCTTCGCCGAGGGCGTCGACATTCCCGAAGTCAACCAGGTCATCATGCTGCGTCCGACGCAGAGCGCGATCGTCTTCGTGCAGCAGCTCGGCCGAGGCCTTCGCAAGGCACCCGACAAGGAATTCGTGGTCATTCTCGACTTCATCGGGAACTACCAGTCGAACTTTCTGATTCCGGTGGCGCTCGCCGACGACCGCTCGTACAACAAGGACAACATGCGCCGCGCGATCGCCGTCGACCTGAGGCAGATTCCGGGCACCTCGAGCGTGCACTTCGATCCGATCGTGCGCAAGCGCATCTACGAGTCGATCGACCGCGCGAGCGTGAGCGACACGAAGCTCATCCGCACGAGTTACGAGCAGCTCAAGGCCAAGCTCGGCCGCATTCCGGGGCTTCTCGACTTCGACAGGTTCGGCTCGATCGATGCCGTCAAGTTCTTCGAGAAGTTCGGCTCCTACTACGCCTTTCTCGAAAAGTACGAGAAGGCCTTCACGACGAGGCTCTCGACGCGCGCCGCAGGCATGCTCGCCTTCCTGTCCGTGAAGGCGGGCGCGGGCAGGCGCGTCTCCGAGGCGATCGTCATCAGGGATCTGCTCGCGGGCAGGCCGGACCTTGAGACGGGACTTCGCGAGGGACTCGCCCGCTACGGGATCGAGCCCTCGGCCGCGCATCTCTCGAGCGTCTTCGGCTTTCTTTCGAACCGCTTCGTGAAGACCGCTGACGAGGCGAAGCAGCGCGCCGGGATGGTCTTTGTCGAGTACGACGCCGCGCTCGGATGGCGCATGGCCGCGGAACTTCGCGAGGAGCTCGGCCGAAGCGCGGAGTTCCGCACGATGCTCGCGGAGCTCGCGGGCTTCATGGTCTCGCGCTACGAGGCCAGGTTCTCGAAGCGCTACGCGGGCACCGACCTCGTTCTCTACGAAAAATATACGTACGAGGACGTCTGCAGGCTGCTCAACTGGCCGACCAACATGAACGCCCAGAACATCGGCGGGTACTTCTACGAGAAGACGACGAAGACGATGCCCGTCTTCGTCAACTACCACAAGGCCGAAGGTGCGATCGCCTACGAGGACCGCTTCGTCTCGCCGTCGCACATCGTGGCGCTCTCGAAGACGAAGCGCAGGACAACGTCGGCCGACGCGGACCACATCTACAAGCGCACGCCCGAGGACAAGGACAACAGGATCCTTCTCTTCGTGCGCCGCAACAAGGAGGACAAGGGTGAGGCGAAGGCCTTCTACTTCCTCGGGGAGGTTGAGGCGCAGGGCGAGCCCGTGCCCGTGACGCTTCCCGCAACGGGCGACCGCGCCTTCGAGATCGATTACAGACTCGACGTGCCCGTGCGTTCCGACATCTACGCCTACGTGACGATGGCCGAGGATTAGAATCCGAAGGCGCGCGGCACGGCGGCACGAAGCCGACAAAAGCTCAATTCAAAACAGCAAGGAGTATGAATGAAGACGATCGAAGTGGTCGCGGCCATCATCGAGCATGAAGGCAGGATTCTCGCCACCCAGCGTGGGTACGGCGATTTCAAGGACGGATGGGAGTTTCCCGGCGGCAAGATGGAGCCCGGCGAAACGCCCGAGGCCGCCATCGTGCGCGAGATCGAGGAGGAGCTCAAGGTGACGATTGCGCCGAAGACCCTCGTGACGACGGTCGAGTGCGACTATCCGAAGTTTCATCTCACGATGCACTGCTTCCTCTCGTCCATCGTGAAGGGCGAGATCTGTCTCGTCGAGCATGAGGCGGCGAAGTGGCTCGCGCCCGACGAGCTCGACAGCGTCGACTGGCTGCCCGCCGACGTGGAGGTCGTCGAGAAGCTCAAGACGCTGCTCTGACGAAGGTCTCGAAGGGAGAAGAAGGGCCCGCTTCGGTTTCGAGGCGGGCCTTTTTCGACGGCGGATGCGCCGCGTGAACATTCGTCACAAAAGAGTGCTTCGGGGAGCGGGACTTTTTCGCTGCGCTCGAGTACGATCAAGCGTGAGGCGGTCATTTGCGACTGCCTGATCTCCTCGAGCGGCTCTGCTCTCTTGCGGGCACCACGATCGTCGATGTTGCGTGCCGTCAGGCGCTTGAACTTGCTTCGAGGTGCCTGGCGAAGGCCGGCGGTCGTTCTGCGGGCGCCTGCGTTCGGCAGAAGGCGAGGCCGGCAGCGCCGAAGAATCCCCGCGCGTCGGGCGGCACGAGGACGCCGCAGTGCGGCGCCTGAGAGTGTTCCGTGAAGTGAGCGGTCAAACGAAAGGCGCCTTCGGAATCCATGGGATTCGCGAAGGCGCCCTGCTTTTGAGTGACTTCAGAGGGGAGGCCGTCAGGCGGCCTTCTTCGGCGTCACGAGGCTCAGTGCGATGCCGACGACGAGGCCGACGGCGGCGGGAAGCATCCAGTCAAGGCCTTCGGCCGCGAACGGCATGGCGGCGAAGAAGTCGGCGAGGACCGGCAGCTTGAAGCCTGCCTGGCCGAAGCCCGCCGTGATGGCGGCGGCGCCCGTGAAGAGCATCGTCATCGGGTAGGCGAAGCGGTGCTTTTCGATGAACGGGTGCAGGAAGGCGAGGATGATGAGCACGAGCGCAAGCGGATAGATCGCGACGAGGACGGGGACCGAGAACTTCAGGATCGCGGTGAGGCCGGCGTTGGCGATGATCGTGCTCGTCACGGCGAAGACCGTGAGCCAGCCGCGGTAGCCGAGAACCGGGAACGTGTCGCGGAAGTAGTTCGAGCAGCAGGAGAGCAGGCCCACGCAGGTGTTGAGGCAGGCGATGAAGAAGATCGCGCCGAGGATGAAGAGGCCGGCGTGGCCGAACTGCTGGATCACGACGCCCGTGAGGGTCTGGGCGCCGTTTTCGCCCGTAAGGCCCGCACCGCCCGCTTCGGCGCCGATGTGCGCAAGCGCGGCATAGACCGTGATGAGCAGGAAGCCCGCGACGAAGCCCGCGAAGATCGTCTCGCGGACGACGCCCGAGTCCTTCGTGACGCCGAGCGCGCGGATGTTCATTGCGATGATGAGGCCGAAGTTGAGGGCCGCGAGCGTGTCCATCGTCTGATAGCCCTCGATGAAGCCGCGGACGAACGGCGCCGCGTCATAGGGGGCGCGCACGGCGTCGTACTCGCCGAGCGGATGCACGATGGCGGCGATGAAGAGCACCGCGATGAGCGTGAGCAGCGTGGGCGAGAGGATCTTGCCGAGGCGCTGCGTGAGCTTTTCGGGGTTGAGCGCGATCGTGAAGGCGAGCAGGAAGAAGAAGACGGAGTAGGCGGCCTGGGCGACGGCATGGGCCTCGAAGCCCATGATGGTGCCCGAGAGCGCGCCTTCACCTGCGAAGAGCGGCGCAATCGCCATCTCGAAGGACGTGCCCGCCGTACGGGGAATGGCGAGGCAGGGACCGATCGAGAGGTAGATCAGAAGCGTGAAGAGGAAGGCGAAGGCCGGGTGGACGCGGTTGCCGAGCGCCGTGAGGCCGCCCGAGCGCGCGACGGCGGCCACGCCGAGAATCGGGAAGAGCACGGCCGTGACGGCAAAGCCCGACATGGCGGGCAGGGTTGCGTCGCCCGCAAGGGCGCCGAGGAACGGCGGGAAGATCAGATTGCCCGCGCCGAAGAACATCGAGAAGAGCGTGAGGCCGATGAGGCAGCGCTCCTTGAGAGTGAAGCTTTTCATAGTGTGCTGTGATTGAGTGTCTGTCTGCGCGCGCGTCCTCTCGATCGCGCGCCTGACCGCAGCCGGCCTCTTTCGGGCGGCTTTTGCGGAGATCACGAACAATAGCACAGGGCGGATGAGGCTGAAATCGGGGAAAGCGTTGAGGGGCGCGGTTTCGCCGCAACACGAGGAGGAAGTCCCTGGAAGCGGGATGCAAAGGCGGAAGGGAGGAGAAAGCGGACAAAAGAAAAGTCCCTGCAGACTTGCATCTGCAGGGACTCAAGAATCTGGGGTGGGAAATGGGACTCGAACCCACGACAACCGGAATCACAATCCGGGACTCTACCAACTGAGCTATTCCCACCAGTCTTTTTGTTTTCTCAAGAGCGTGTCGTTCTCGAGAGATTTGAATTTTACAGGAAGTTTCGGGTTTTGCAAGGGGTGCGGGTTGAAAATACCGTAAACACGGTATACGGCGTTGCACGTTACTGCGGCACAGTGAATTTCGTGGTTCTGTAACAAATGCGGGTGGGCGGCCGTTTTGCACGCACCCGTGCGGATCCGCTGAAGGCGGCGGGCGCATGGGCTAAAATCACGGCTTTCCGTTCACCATCCAATATATAAAAGGAGCATCCATGGCCCGAGGCCCTCATCTGAGCGAACTCGCCGCCGAGTGGCAGGCGCTGGGCGCGAAGCCCCAGCACGTTCGGCGCATCTTTCTTGCCTGGGCGGGGCTTGTCCCGTGGGAGGCCAGAAAGGGCGAGAGCTTTCCGAAGGCCGTGGCCGAGGCGCTGCCCGGCATCAGAGAGCGTCTTGACCGCCTCTCGCATGCGCTGCCCGTTCGAAGCGCCGAGGCCGAGACCGTCAAGCTCATTCTCGGGCTTGAGGACGGCGAGTGCGTCGAGTCGGTGTTGCTGCCCAGGCAGGGACTGTGCGTCTCTACTCAGGTGGGCTGCGCCGTCGGGTGCGTCTTCTGCATGACGGGCAAGGGTGGCCTCGTGCGCCAGCTCTCGAGCGCCGAGATCGTCGCGCAGTACTGCGAGGCCAGGCGTGTGCGCAGCGACGTCAGGAAGATCGTCCTGATGGGCATGGGCGAGCCGAGCCACAACCTCGACGCCGTCTGCGAGGCGGTGGAGTTCTTCGGCAACGTGTGCGGACTCGCGCACAAGGACATCGTGGTCTCGACCGTGGGCGACCACAGGCTCTTCGACCGCCTGCCCGCGCTCTCCGTGCGTCCCGCGCTCGCGCTCAGCCTTCACACCACGGACAACGCGCTGCGCAGGAAGCTCCTCACCAACTCGAAGGACATTCCCGTCGAGACCCTCCTCGAGAGGACGCTCGACTACGCCGACGAGACGGGATACCCCGCCCAGATCGAGTGGACGCTGATGGCGGGTGTCAACGACGCGCCCGAGCAGGTCGAGCGTCTGGCCGATCTCATCGAGGGACGCTACGCGATGGTGAACTTCATCGCCGTCAATCCCGTCGAGGGCTCGGGCTTCAGGAGGCCCGAGTCGGCCCACATGCAGGACCTCATCACGATCCTGCGCAGGCGAGGCACGGTCGCAACCCTTCGCGACAGTGCGGCCCAGGACATCGAGGGCGGCTGCGGACAGCTCCGCGCACGAGTCATCGGCATCAGGAAGGAGCAGGCCTGACGGTCCGTTGCTTCGGTTTCAGAGGCCGCCTGCGGGCGGCCTTTTCTTCTCTGGGAATTGAGGATGGCATTCGCCTTTCTTCGCAGATGTTTTGCTTCGCCGGACAGGTTCTCCCGAAGGAGCCCTTCGCCTGTGTTCATGCACCGGCACCTCTGCACGGCAGGTCCCGGTGACAGGGAAAATTTCCTGTGAGTCAAGCTCTTCCTGGGTCCCTGACCTTTCCCTGTAACAGGCTTTGGCTGTTATTTTTTGTGGGATCGAATTCTTTTCTCTTGAAAGAGGGGCTGAAAACTGCGGAGTTTCTATCCAATTCTGGAGCGGCTCGGTTGTTCTGATGCACTCTGCCCGCCTGCATCAGTCCGGCGGGCGCAACTCCTGAAAACCACAAAGCCCGGACGGCTCTTGCGCTTCCGGGCTTCAGTCATTAGGCTGCTTTTGCAGATCAGATCTGTTCGTAGATCTTGGAAAGCTGTGCGAAGACGGCCTTGTCTTCTTCAGTGGCTTCGCGATAGGCCGCGTCGGAGAAGGCGACGCCAGCCATGTCGGCCGCAGTGTAGAAACGGAGCTTTTCGGTCACGCCGGAGTTGCTGCCGCCGCCGATCTGGAAGCCGATCATCTTGATTTCGTTGGTGGGCGTAAGGCCGCAGGCATAGGGGACGACCACGCGGTCAAAGCCGTGGTACGCAAATTCCAAGGCCTTCTTTTCCTTGATCGCCTGTGCGATCGTGTCAACTGTCGTCATTTCAATTCTCCTTGGTCGGAAAGTTGCGCCGAACATTTCGGACGTGTGCTTTAAGTATCTGCTCAATTGAGTGTAAATGACATGACTTGGCTCAAAAGATTGAGATGTCGATACAAAAGAAGGCGTGACGATCGGTGCAGAAGGGATGGGTTTGCAGGGTTTTCGAGGGCTTTTCGCGGGAGATGTTTTGCTGTATGGAATGCGGGGCTCCGTGCGGGCCGCCCGCGGAAACGGATCGGTGCCGTTTCGCCGAACTGCCCGCGGGCCTTCTCGACGGGCCTCTAAGGCATTTCCCCAAGGCCGCAATGTAATACCTCAAGGTTTGCCCACTTTCGCATGACGCTTCGAAAGGCTTCTGCTAGAGTTCAATCACGGTCTTCTGAGAGTTGACCGAAACGGAAACGCCCGGCAGGTCCGGGCTCGCCTTCAGACGAACCCGAGGGGTTCTCGTCAAAGGCGACCTTCTCCAGAACAGTCATCCGAATCCTCTTCGGCCTGATGCGGCATCCTCGGCCGCACGGACTGCTCTGATGTTTCTGCGAAACGGACGGACAACGTCCCCGTCCGACAATCCCAAAAAACTTTTTCCGCAATCAACATCCGGAGAACACAAATGAATCTCTCCCGACTTTTCGCACCCATCGCTCTCGTGTCCGCCATTGCCCTGTCCGGCATTTCCGGCAGCGCCCTCGCCGACACGACGCTTCGCATCGGCGTCACGCCCGTGCCGCACGCCGACATCGTCAACTTCATCAAGCCGACGCTTGAGAAGGAAGGCGTCAAGCTCGAGGTGGTGGAATTCAACGACTACATCCAGCCGAACCTCGCGCTCGATGCGGGCGAACTTGACGCCAACTATTTCCAGACGATTCCGTATCTGGAGGAAATGGTCAAGTCCCGCGGCCTCAACCTGCACATCCTCGTCTCCGTGCATCTTGAGCCGATGGCCCTTTACTCCAAGAAGGTGAAGAGCCTTGCCGACATTCCGGCAGGCGCCAAGGTGGCCGTGCCGTCCGACCCGACGAACGAGGGGCGTGCACTCAAGGTGCTCGAGCACGCGGGCCTCATCAAGCTCAAGGACGGCGCGACACTCCGTTCCGGCATCGACGACATCGTCTCGAACCCGAAGAAGCTGAAGTTCGTCGAGCTTGAGCCCGCTCTTCTGCCGCGCGCCCTCGACGACGTGACGGCCGCCGTCATCAACGCCAACTACGCGCTCGAAGCGGGCTTCAACCCGGCGAAGAACGCCATCGCGTTGGAGGAAAAGAGCTCGCCCTTCGGCAACGTCGTGGCGATCCGCGAAGGCGACGACAAGAAGGAGGCCTTCCAGAAGCTCAAGAAGGCGATCACCTCTCCCGAAGTGAAGAAGTTCATCGAGGAGAAGTATCAGGGCGGCGTGCTTCCCGTCTTCTGAAAATTGCGTTAGTCTGAAGTGAAATGCAAGGCAAGGCCGGTCCGGGTTCGACCCGTGCCGGCCTTTGCGTCGATCTGGAGAATGATCATGACCCGTACCGACAAGCTCGTCGCCGCCCACTGGGGTGTCGCCCGCGTCCGCATGACGGACGGCCGTCCCGCGCTCGTTCCGATCGTCGAGGACATGAGGCCCTCGGAACGCATGGCCGACTATCTGGCGGGGCGTGATGGCGCCGAACGCCTTCTCGCTCCGAAGGTCCGTGAAGGCTATCTCAGGGCCTGCCGCGAGGGACGCGATCCCGCCCTGACCCGTGAGGGCCGCGGCAGGGAGGCCTTCGTCGAGGTCGAATGGGAGGAGGCGCTCGAGCTTGCCGCCCGCGCGATCGAGAGGACGTATGCGGACCACGGACCCTCGGCCGTCTGGGGCCGGTCCTACGGCTGGAAGAACACGGGCGAGGTCAACAATCCGATCGGACTCCTGAGAAGGCTGCTGATGCTCAAGGGCGGATTCGTGCAGACCTTCAACTCCTACTCCACGGCCGCCATCGCCGCCATACAGAAGGTGATCGCAGGAAGCGGAGACCCCGACGTGCCGCCTGCGGCCGAGGTGCTCGAGCATGCCGAGCGCGTCATTCTCTGGGGTGCGGATCCGGTCGTCACGAACGACATCGCCTGGACCACGACGCTGCACGACACGGCGAAGGTCTTCGAGGCCATGAGAACGAAGGAGGGACTCGAGGTCGTCGCCGTCAATCCCGTGAAGCCCGAGACGCTCGACGTCACGGGCGGGCGCTGGATCGCGCCGCTTCCCGGGACGGACGCCGCGCTCGCGCTCGGCCTCGTGCACACGCTTCTGGCGACGGGCAGAGCCGACCGTCATTTTCTCGAGACCCGCACGACGGGCTTCGAAACGCTCGAGGCCTGCCTCGACGGACGTCTTGACGGCGTCGTCCGCGACGCTGCCTGGGCGGCCGGCATCTGCGGGCTCGACGAGAAGACGATCAGGGATTTCGCCGAGGAGCTTGCGGCGCACCGGACGATGATCATGCTCGGCTGGGGGCCCCAGAGGGCCCGCTACGGCGAGTCGACGGTCTGGGCCGTCTGGGCGCTCGCCGCAGCGCTCGGCCAGATCGGCGGACGAGGTACGGGCATCGGCACGCGCTACCACTACTCTTCGGGCGGCGCGGGCGCGTCGGCGGGCAGGGGCCTTCCCGGCCTTCCTGTCAACGTGGCGCCCGTCGGTCCCGTCACGCATCCCGAGCGGCTCCCGAAGCCGCTTCCCGTCGCCGCCGTCGCCGACGTGCTCCTGAATCCGGGAAAGCGCATCCGCTGCGGCGGCATCGAGCTCGAATACCCCGACATTCGCCTCGTCTTCTGGGCGGGCGGCAATCCCTTCGCGCACCATCCCGACACGGGACGCCTCGCCGCGGGCTTCAGACGGCCCGACGCCGTCATCGCCTGCGACGTCTTCGAAACGGCGACAACGAAATATGCCGACATATTGCTTCCCGCCTCGCATCCGCTGGAAAGAAGCGACATTGCGGGGATCGGCGGCTATGCCGCGCGTGGGATCGTGAGAAGCTCGCAGGTGTTCGAGCCCAAGGGAAATGTGCTTTCCGACTACGAGATCTTCAGGCGTCTTGCCGCGAAGCTCGGTCTTGAGGGCGTCTTCACGGAAGGGTTGGACGAGCAGGGCTGGCAGAGGCGCCTCTATGAGGAGGCCGTGCGCCGCGAGGCTGCGGCGGGGCTTGAGCTTCCCGACTGGGATGCGTTCGTGAAGAAGGGCATCGTGTTCTTTCCCGAGGCCGTCCCGGGGCCCACGGCGCTTGAGCGCTTTGCGGCCGATCCCGAAGGCGCGCCGCTCGCGACGGAATCGGGCAGGATCATGCTCGCGTCGAAGCGCGTCGCCGAGGCGGGGCTCGAGGATTGTCCCGGACATCCCGCCTATCTCGGCGAGCCCTCGAAGCCGGGCGAATACAGGCTCGTGAGTCCGAAGTCCGCCTGGCGGCTGCACAGCCAGCTTGATGCCGTGACGCGCAGGGCGCACAACACGGACGGGTGCGAGCCGTGCTGGATCAATGAGGACGATGCGGCGAGGCTCGGCATCTCGACGGGCGACGCCGTGAGGCTTTCGACGCCGAGAGGCTCGGTGCGCGCGGCCGCAGTCGTCACCGACAGAGTGCGCCCCGGCGTGCTCGCGCTCCATCACGGTGCATGGGCCGAGACGACGGAGGCGGGCGAGCGTGAGGACGGCGGCGTGAGGCTCGACTGCCGCCACGGCGCCGCCAACGTGCTCGTTCCCGACCTGCCCACCTCGGGCTGGAGCCGAGGCAACAACGCCGCAGCCTACGACGTGAGGCTCGAGATCCTCTGACGTGAGGGGCTGGTATGGCCCGCGGCCACTGCGGGAGCGAATTCGTGCTCCCGCATCGCCTGCGGCGAAAAAATGACAAGATGTAGTTGGCCAGGGATTCACCCGTTAGAACGTGCCCATGGCGGGTACACCCAAAAAAACAGTCGCGCAGCTAGGTTTGGGCTTATCGCCGAAGATTTTCAGAGTACGGATCAGTTGACCGGGTGTTTCGCCACAGAATGTTCAGTGAGACTCTTCGATGAAAGAATATCGATCAGCTCTTCCTGAGATTCAGGAATGTAAACATTGTTCGGGTATTTCCGTCTTACCTTTTCAAAAAAATCCGAAATGGCATTATTCCGAGTATAATACTCGAAAGCTTTATCATTTTTAAATAGTTTCCAAAGGATGATCGCCTTCATGTCGCTGTCGATGCCAAGCGTCAGAGGCGTGATCACGGCCGACGAAAAAATCGTCAAAAGACATTTAGGTTTTTTCGTGGTGACGGTGAGCAATAACTCAAACGGGATCCCGTTATTGTCACTCAAAATCTCAAGCTTCTCATGCTTGTAAAAAGCCAACACCTCCGGGTTACACGACGTTGGGTGCAGTTTGATACCGAATTGTCCCTCGCCCACGCTGGCTCCGATGCTTTTTAAAATATTTGCTTTTTTCGTGATGAAGTCACTTTGTTGCCAACCTTGACTGACGTTCGAATCATCCCCGCATGGCATACCTAACCATTGATCAAAGAAGACAAAGTCGGGCATGCTTCCAGGTTTGATGTTGAATTCGTCACGAATTGTCTCCAAAAGAGGCGTCCTCGTGAGATTGGATAAAGACTCAATCGCCCTTGTCTCAAACTTTGTACTGATCAGGTCGGCATTGAACAAATAGATGGCTTCTGGCGTCACATGATTTTCCCAGACACAACCCGCATAGCTTCCGACACCTTCATCATAAACAAAGGTCTTGGCATTCAACGCATGAAAACAAAGTTCCAGCCCGATTCCAAAAGAGTTCAAACTAGCGACGAAATATTCGTCGTACTCTATCAGATGGAAAGGTAAGTGATCTTTGTTATTGGTTTTAATTTCCTCTTGGACATAGTCGTCATATTTATTGAGAAAAGCCCGATACAATTGTTTCCAGGTAATATGAATCTTGCCGCGTAAGATTCGTGAAAGTAAAAGCCTTTTATGTATGCACAAGGGAGTGAAGTTTGTCCCTTTGTTTATTACATAAACATGTCTGAAAAAGCCGGACTTTCTTAGAACCGTTGCCCATTCATCATGATGAGGCCTGATCGACTCGAGCACAACGTCATTGGCTTTCGTAGTGAAATCCTGACTTTTATTGTGCATCAGGCACAACATTGCGATGACTTGAAATTGTGTTGAACATACGAATAATCGCGACTTCACGATTGCTTTCTCCTCATCAACCAGTCCGCATACTCAAAGTCACGCATATCGTCAATATCGACGGCCTTGTCCTCCGACATGACAAATGGTATCGGGTTGTCATTCAAGCTTAAGGCTTGACGGTCGTAATCCTTCGCAGTGTTGATGTAGATGCACCCGTTCACTTTGTAGTAAGTAATCATATCTTGACGGCGAACCGTGCTGTTGACTTTCAGCAAAGAGGTCAGCTGCCCATCGGCATTGAGGGAGCGCATGAGAATGGGATTCTCCTTGACGAGGGACACCCCGACCACGCCTGCTTCACCGCCCGTTGCAAAAAAGCACTCGATCGCCTGGTCAATATCCTGTCCCGACACAAAAGGCTGAGTGGGTTGCAACAACACCACCACATCAAAGCGTTGAGACTGACTGGCAAAATAAGTCAACGCATGACGAATGCAATCGACAGTAGGACTTCGGTCAGCGGCCAATTCTTTGGGTCTCAAAAAAGGTGTTTCCGCTCCATACGCCTTGGCCGTTTCGGCAATACGTTCACTGTCAGTGCTGACTACAATCCGGCCATTGAGTTGCAAATAACGGCTGTCTTTCGCAGCACCGATGACATGGGCAATCAAAGGTTTGCCCGCCAAGAGCTTGATGTTTTTCCCCGGAATCCCTTTGCTTCCGCCTCTTGCGGGAATGATGCACAAGAATTTTTTAGTCATAACACAACTGCTTTTGCAGGCTCGAGCACCAGAACTCTGGATTCTTCAAAAGCGCAAGCATATGGCTCGATGAGCATCCGTCTCCAAATTGGCTCGATTGAATTCGGCAGGTAGGGGCTTTTTCGATTGCGCGCAAAATCTCGTCCTCATCGAAGGAACAATGTTGAATATTTTTGATCAGATCCGTTTGATAACGCCCTGCTTGCCGATCGCCAATATCAATGCTCGGAATACCGTAGACACAACTTTCCCGCACGCCCGCACTGGAATTGCCGATCACAAAATCGGCCATCTTCATCAGCGACAGAAAATATTCAAAGCGAATTGACGGGAAAAGTCTGAAGTGTGGATTCGATGCTAGAGTCCGATAGCTATTAAGAATAATTTCGTGTCCAAGGTCATTATTGGGGTAAATCACCACGTAATTTCTGCCACTTTTTACCATGGCATCGACAAAAATCCGGGCCTGTTGGGGCAAAACGTCGAATTGTGTGGTGGTCGGATGAAAGAGAGCAAGCGAAAAGCGGTTGAACCCAATGTCATAGTGGGCTTTCGCCTCTTCGACGCTCGGCAACTCGTAGTTGAACATCACGTCAATGTCGGGAGAGCCGATGACATGAATGCGTTTGGGATTTTCACCCAATCGCACAAGCGTATTCTTTGCTTCATCAGACGCGACAAGATGTTCGTTGGCGAGCTTGCTGATGGCATGGTGCAGAGACTCATCGATTGTGCCAGACACTTCACCGCCTTCAATATGCGCCAATCTGATGTTATTGAGAACACTGACAAGTGCGCCGGCCGTTGCTTCGATACGATCGCCATGAACGACAACCAAATCCGGCTTAAGATCGGTGACATAACGAGTAAAACTTGTCATGATCAGGGCCAAGCCTTGGGACATGGCCAAGGATCCGGAGACTTCCAAAGAACGATCCAAATGAATATGTTCATAGCCATCACGGATCACTTCACGCCAAGTTTCACCGTGACGCTTGGACATGTGCATCCCGGTCACAAAGACGTGGAGTTCAAAGAGGTGACTCGCTTCAATCGTTTTCAACAGTGATTTGATTTTGCCGTAATCGGCTCTGGTACCGGTCAGAAAAACGATTTTCTTCACGATTACGCTCCGATCATTTCTTCGGTCAAATGTACATCAGCATCGATGTCTGCCGTAGCGACTTTGCCTAGAATGCTCTCATAATGCTCGGCTGGAATACTACCGGTTCCCGGACGCTTTACCCAAAGATTTTCTTTGGTGAAAACGTCGCCCTTTTTGATGGGTTTGATGGTCACGACAGTGGCAAAAGCAAAATCAATCGTCACCTGCTCTTCCGGCAACGCATGCTTATGACCACCGAACATTTGTGGAATTTCCTGGGCGGCCAAGAGCAACTCTGACAGCTCCGGAGGATCCATCGAACACACAATATCGGGACCAATACGAGTTTTGCTATCCGTAAAGTGACGTTCGACCACCGTGGCGCCCAGGGCCATCGCTGCCAAGCAGGCGTTGTTGTTGAGAGAATGATCGGACAAGCCCACAGGAATATCCGGGAAGGCCTTCATCATCTCCTGCATCGCACCGAGGCGAATTTGATGGGGCTTCGTCGGATACAGATTGGTCGTATGGAGCAAGGCGTAGGGCACGCGACGCTTTTCAAGCACGGCAACCGCCTTTTCAATGGCAGCCAAATTGTTCATGCCCGTCGAAACGATCATCGGCTTGCCGAATGACGCCACATGGTCGAGCAACGGATAATTGTTCATTTCTCCGGAGCCGATCTTGTAGGCCTTGACGCCGAAAGCTTCGAGACGATCTGCAGCGGCTCGCGAGAAGGGCGTGCTGATAAAAGCCATGCCGAGACTTTCGACGTATCGTTTGAATTCAAGCTCTTCTTCGTAAGAGAGCGCCGCCTTATCCATGATTTCGTAAATGGATATCGTTGCGTTGCCGGGAATAACTGACTTGGCACTGCCGCTCATTTCGTCTTCGACAATGTGCGTCTGATGTTTGATGAGCCTGGCACCGGCATTCTTTGCTGCGAGGGCCATCTCTTTGGCAACAGCCAAAGAGCCGTTATGATTGATGCCGATTTCAGGAATGACCAACGGTCGTTTCTGAGAAACGCAAATATCACCGATATAAAATTCACGCATATGCATCCTTCTATGTAAATTGACTCATGGGAAAGTGAAGGTCGATTGCTGGTCAAAGAGCCTCTTCATAACTCAGTCAGGAAAGCTCTTCAAACCCCCTCTTCAATTTCACATCTTGAGAACTTTTGCTCTCACAGTGGACAAATAGATAAGCAATCCTTTGTTCAGGGTACTTTTGAAGAGCTTCCTCGGAATCCCATGGTTTTGAGAATTCATATTGTGCCACAGGACCATCAACTGTGTGAACGGTGTGAAGCAGTGGAAGAGGATCTCGATGCGATATAAGGCCCTACGCATACTGGGCATCAAGGAAGAATTGGCATGGCGATGCGTCAACATGCTTAAAGCCTGTTGACGCATCGCCAACTGCCTGCTCCTCGCAGAATCCCTAACGAATGACCTTCTACTCTCGAACGGACGGGTAAGCCTAACGGCTGTCCATCGTGCAAGACAGCGGCTAGTGCAACCATAGACAACCGCTCACTATGGGTTCGTATGGTGGGGGGTGTGGGAGGACTGCGTGAGTAACCTCACGCCTCCTGCCCGATCGAGCCTCCTCAAACCCGAATATTCCCAATCTGCTGACGGGGCAATTTGTCAAGCACGAACTTTGGGAGCGACGCGTACGATTGGGCAACGATGACGACGACCGCTGGATCGACCACTATGCGGCAGCTTGTCTGAACCTGAAAACCGTGGAATCTACACTCAGTCAGATTCGTCGAAGAAGAGCTCGAGGAACATCTGGTCTCTGGCCGTCGTCTCCGTAGACCAACGGTACTGAGCCACCCTGTTCCTCACCTCGACTCTTTCCACGCAGTCGAACCAATCGAGCAACTGCTTGAGCGTCATCGATCGAAT
>ENA-UESE01000776-UESE01000776.1-human-gut-metagenome-genome-assembly--contig:-NODE-776-length-31865-cov-120.217315_pt1 | contig 31865 bp, 32 predicted proteins | sample MGYA00242995_ERZ507996 | MGnify/ENA primary metagenome ERZ507996 (study PRJEB26167, sample SAMN06115489) | human gut metagenome | host: Homo sapiens | place: China:Sichuan | collected 2015-04-15... | reverse complement strand
AGGAAGCTATTGACAAATGGAATAAAGAAGCCATTGCGCCGGATGGGTGGAAAGTTTCCGTAGACGGGATTATTAAAGCTTGGCAGAATTTTGCTGCCAAAGTTGAAAAACAGCATAAGAACCAAAATGTTTTGGTCGTGTCCAGCAACGGCATTATCCGTTTTGCGCCTTATCTGACCGGTGATTTCAAAAAATTTACCGCGGAACGAGATATCAAAGTCGGTACGGGCTCTGTTTGCGTTTTTGAAAAGGAAGACGGTGCTGAAAATTGGACCTGTACGGAATGGAATACGAAACCCAAAGACTATTTCAAAGCACGGGAAATGTGAAAACAAGGGGGCGAAAGCCCCTTGTTTTATTGTTTCTTTTCAGCAAATAAATCTTTGGTTTTGTCAAGAATAGTGTCTTCTTGAGCCAGCTCATGAAAAACATGAGTTGGCGCAGTTGGCATTGGCGCGGACGGTGTAACGTTAAGATAGTTAACATCGCGAGAAGCGATATAACGGAATGCAAACAGAACAAAGCTTCCCGAAACGGCTGAAAAACACATGACGAAACTAATTGCGCCGAACTGCTGCATCATAAAGGAAATAACTATCGGCCCACAAATCATACCGATACTTTGCAGCATAATCAGCATACCGCTGGCCTTAACGCGGTTAGTGTCGTCAATCTGATCATTGACATGTGAAACGCATATCGGATAAATAACAAAAGTACAGGCGCCCAGTAGGAAAGACGAAATAATCAAAGCGATGTTTCCCATGGTAATAAACCAGTCAATCCATGGTGCAATCAAAAACATCGTGCCGCAAATCCACATCATGACATAACGGCGATCCATTTTGTCGGAGATTTTTCCGATAGGAATCTGTGCCGTCATTCCGCCTAAGATTCCGATAAACATAAATAATGAGGTTTGCGCCAAATCAAGACCGCTTTCCGTTGCGTAAATCGTGCCCAAAATATAAAAAGAACCGACAAAAACCCCGCTGCACAAACAGCCGCTGACACCGACCGGAGAAATTTTAAATAATTCCCTGAGCTTCATGCTCTTGGCTGCCGAAATATCCGGTGTCGGCAACGCCGTCAGGGAAATGGGAACCAAGGCCACGGAAAAAATAACTGAAACAATAACATAAATAACAACGCCGCTTTTATCCGGAACATTTAACAAAAGCTGGCCTAATCCGGAACCGAGATAAGTCGTCACCATATATAAAGACATAATCAACCCGCGGTTTTTGTTGTTGGCGCGTGCGTTTAGCCAACTTTCCAAACACATCATAGATGCGCCGATACAATATCCTTCCAGGATTCGCAAAACGCCCCAAAAATATGGTTCCGTTGAGAATATATGCATTAAAGCCAATGCCGAAAACAGCGAAACATAAGTGGAAAAAGCGCGAATATGGCCGACCTTGTTAACGATTTTAAAAGCAGTTAATGAAGCAATGATATATCCGACATAGTAAAGGGACAGGATGATACCGACCATTGACGTTGAAACCCCGTTGGCATTCATGCGAATAGAGAGGATTGAAGTCAAAAGGGCATAGCCGACACAGGTAAAAGTCGTCCCGGCGAAGAACGCGGACAATGGCGAAACAATAGCCTTAACCGGCGCAATGTAACTGCTTAAATTCATCATGCCCGGACTATAAAAGGTAAAGATTAATAATTGGATAAATTAAAAGGCAAAAAAGAATTTTTAATAAAAAGATTGTTTCCGGAATATCTCTGTGCTACACTTGTATTCAAGCGGCAGAGTTTGCCGCCGAGGGCGTCGAAACCCTTTAGACATATAGTCGTCAGGCATAATTGCGACTTAAAATAAGGATATGCTGATATCTGTCCGGATATGTGCTAGGGGGCGGATGTCAGCGTTATAAGGCATAGCACGAAAGCGCTGAGCCATTTGTATGTCTATGGTTTCGAACATCCGGCCCACTTTTTCATAAAAATGTGGGTTTTGTTTTAACCTTAAAACAAGGATGTTCAACATGAATGTTAATTTTAAATTTTTACTCTTAGGAACGAGTCTGTCTTTAATTCCAAACTTAACCCAAGCTCAATGCGTTGCCACAACGGATTGTGCTTCACTGGGGTATACACAAACTTCCTGCCCCAACGGCAAGGGCATAAAGTGTCCCTTCGGAAATACCTTTGCCTGCCCGGCAACAGACGAAAGTGTTTGTGATAAAAATGGTTTTAAATATGAGTGCAAGGGCAGTAATGAAAAACCCGGAGATTATGCTTGCAGTGGAAAATTTAATGCCTGCAAGTGTCAATCTGGATATACTTGGAAAGATGGTAAATGTTCGTCAGGAATGTCAGATTGTGTTGTTGGCGCTATTTATTATGCTGATGATACGTGCAGTACAAACCTTATCGAAAATAAGTTTCCTCTTGGCGTTGTTGTCTATGCCGACGGAAAAGGGCACGGGCAGGTTATGGCTTTAAATTATTATAGGGGAGCGGATGGTAAGACAATTCACCAGCAATATTCCTTCCATGGTCGATCAGACAACTATATTCAGTCTGATACCAATATGACATGTTATGCTCAGGAAGCACAAGCCAAAGCAGATTTAGCCAGCTGTTGGAATATGGATATGATGAATAATGCAATGGATGAAGTTATTGCTAAAAAGCATGCCGAAGGAGATACTTGGGTTAATCGTTCTTACTTATTTACCCTGGTTAACGACGTAAATAGTTATAATGAACAAAAACCTTGGGGAAAAAGATGGTGCATTCCGTCCTTAGGCACTTATATTAAAATGGCGGATAAACTTGCCGTAATTAATAATGCAATGTATAAAGCAGGGGGAGAAATGGTTGATACGCAGGCTACAAATGCAGGGCTGTTGACGTCAACATGTAAGAATGTAAAGAATGATAATTACAGTACGGAATGGTGGATAGCTTCGCTTAGTCCGAGCTTTACCGCGGGCGGTTATTTTATTTTCAGTGCGGATAGTGCTGATTCTGGTTCTGTTCGCTTAGTTTTTGAATTCTGATAAATCCAAAAAAAAGATTGCTTCATTAAAGAAGCAATCTTTTTTAATTTCAGAAATAGTAGCCGAGAAGAAGCAGGGCGGCTATGCACGGCGTGTAAATACCAAAAAGCCAGTAATAAACCTTGTTAACCTCATAGTCATACTTGTTAAAGTTAGACCACTTGTATTCATCTTCAATCTCTTGCTTGTTTTGTTTCAGTTTACATAGCCTATGAATGCAGCATATAATCAAAATAGTGCTGAAAATAACGGCTAAAATGATTGAAACATCCTGAAGTAAAGAGGCAAGTCCGAATGCCGACGAAGCAAAAACAGCGGCTAAGACGCTGGCATCTTTCTTAAACTTTCTTTCATGCCTGCGCATGTCAATAATAATTCGCAAGGACAGATAAAAGAAAAACAAAGATACGACAGCGAGAAAAACAATAATAAACGTTTCCATAATTTTTTATTTTTAATAATTTTATATTACCTTTATCATAGCCTGTTTTGTCGATTATGGCAAGAGAAATTTTCTGCGCGGACAAGAGATAAAAAAAGATTGCAAATAAACGGCAAAAGGATATATTCAGTAAAGAAAATTAAACTATTGTTAAGGAGATAAACATGCCTTTAGTTACAATGCGTCAGATTCTTGACCATGCGGCTGAAAACAGCTATGGCGTTCCGGCGTTTAATATTAATGATATGGAACAGGTTATTGCTGTTTTGCAGGCAGCCAAAAAAGTTAATGCCCCGGTTATTTTGCAGACTTCTACCGGTGCCCGCAAGTTTGCCGGTGACCCGATGATTCGCCATATGGTTCAGGCCGGTATTGAAATGTTCCCTGAACTGCCGATTTGTATTCACCAGGATCACGGTTCTTCCGTTGATATCTGCCAGTCTGCCATTGTTAACGGTTACTCCTCTGTCATGATGGACGGTTCTTTGGAAGCCGACGGCAAGACCCCGTCCTCTTTTGAATATAATGTTCATGTAACGAAGGAAGTTGTTGCTCGCGCTCATGCTGTCGGTGCTTCCGTTGAAGGCGAACTCGGCGTTATCGGTTCTCTGGAAACCGGAAAAGGCGACAAAGAAGACGGTCACGGCGCTGAAGGCGTTATTGACAAGAAACGCTTGGTAACAGACCCGGATGAAGCTGCAAGATTTGTTGCCGAAACCAAACTTGATGCTTTGGCAGTTGCCGTTGGTACCTCTCACGGCGCTTATAAGTTCACCCGTAAACCGACCGGTGATATTTTAGCGATTGACGTGATTGAAAAAATTCACGCCAAACTGCCGAATACACACATGGTTATGCACGGTTCTTCTTCTGTTCCTCAGGAGTTGCAGGATTTGATTAACGCCTACGGCGGTGCCATTCCGCAGACATTCGGTGTTCCTGTTGAAGAAATCGTCCGTGGTATTAAATCTGGTGTCCGCAAAGTTAACGTTGATACGGACTGCCGTATGGCGATTACCGGTGCAATTCGTAAGCTCTTTGCCGAGAATCCGAAAGAATTTGACCCGCGCAAGTATCTTAAGCCGGCAATTGAAGAAATGCAGAAAGTCTGCGAAGCCCGCTACGAAGCTTTTGGCGCAGCCGGCCATGCTGACAAGATTAAAGTTATTCCGATGTCTGAAATGGCAAAACGTTACGCTTCCGGCGAACTTTAATTTTTTATCAAGCTTAAAACCAAAAAAAAGCAAGGGCAGGTCAAAAGTCCTTGCTTTTTGTTATTTAAATTTATTAATCAAGCGCTTAAAACAACTTGCTAAAACTTTCCCCTTATGCTACCCTTTATCTTAAGCGGCAGAGTTTGCCGCTGAGGGCGTAGCAACCCTTTTATCATATCAGTCGTTATGCATAATTGCGACTTAAAATAAGGATATGCTGATATCTGCCTGGATATATGTGCTAGGAGGCGGATGTCAGCGTTATAAGGCTTTGCACGAAAGCGCTGAGCCGTTTTGATATGATACGGTTGCTAACATCCGCCCGTCTTTCTTTGAAAGCGGGTTTTGTTTTAACTGAAAACAAGGATGTTTCAACATGAATATTAATTTTAAATTTTTACTTATAGGGACAAGTCTGTCTTTATTTCCAAATTTACTCTATGCGCAATGTTCTCCGGCTCAAAATTGTGCCGAACTTGGCTATAAAGAAAACGCCAATAAAGACGGTTGTTTAAAATGTCCGTTTGGCGACGGCTGGTATTGTCCATGTGATACCTCATATAAATATACCTGTACCGGAAGCAATGAAAAAGCAGGAACGGAAAAATGCGGTAATAAATATAAATCTTGTAATTGTGCTTCTGGTTTTGAGTGGAAAGACGGTAAATGTCAAACCCAAGGCGCCGTTTTAGGTCAATGTACCGGCTATGCCAAAAATTGCGCTATCGGCCAAATATTAAACAGTGACGGAACTTGTACGACAGATAAGGTTAACGGCAAGATACCAATCGGTGTGGTGGTTTATATCGGCAGCGATAACTGCGGTCAGGCTCTGGCATTGGAAACTTTTAGGAATAAACAATGGTCAATAGAATATGTTGATATTCCGAACTTACCGAATTATGGCAGCGTTTCAGCAGCCCAAAAAGACATTGACAGTTGTGGAAATACGCAAACAATTATTAAATACGGTAATGAGGGAAAATATCCGGCAGCTTGGGTAGCGGTAAATTATATGCCAAGTTCAGTGTCTGAAACTAAGGGAAAATGGTGTTTGCCGGCGGCAGGTGTTGCTCAGTCAATGATGGATAATTATTCGGCAATAAATTCCAGTTTATCCAAAGCTGGAGGAGAAACGTTGCTTTATTATGACATTAATTGGTCGTCCACCGAGAACTACAGCAGCAGCGTATGGGCTTGGAGTTACAATAGCAACTATTTGGCTAATTATAGTAAGACTTACAGCAGCTTCAATGTCCGCCCGGTGTTGGAGTTTTAGTTTTTAACCAGCGACAGGTCCCCTTCTGTTCACTCAGAAGGGGAGAATATGAGGATGAAGTAAAATATATTTCCTAAATGTCATTGTCGGATTTGATCCAACAATGACATTATCCATTTCTCCCGGCAGGCACAAGGCGCACGCAGTGCTTCTTTATGCGCTATTAACCCGCAGCTAACTTCCGTTCAGGCCGAGCCTGCTTTTTATTTTGCCGCTTGGGCGGCGCGTTTTCCTGATTGGGCTGCCGCTTCAAGAGAACAGGGCCAGTCCCGCATGGTCCAGTCTCCGGCCAGATAAAAATTTTCATACTGGGTTAAACAGTCAAAAGGACGCAGCTGGTTGTTTTTATCATCCTGTTGAAGTGTGGCGCGGTGGTGTATCAACACGCGGTGTGGCGGAACAAACGCTGCTTTGACTTTCCTTAAAGTGCAGACTTCTTTCCAGACTTCCCGTGCCAGTTCTTCTTTGTGAAGGTCAATCTTGTCGGCATGGCTGATCGTGACCGACAGAATGTTGCCATTTACAAAAATCCACTGGCTGAGGCCGTTGGTAACGGCAATAAAAGAACGGCTTTCCGGCAGCGTAAGCGGCGTACTTGTCCGGTAATGGATATTGATAATTTTATTGTACGCGGGTTCTTTTGTTTTGAAAATTCTGGAGAAATTGTGAATGTCAATCGCAGAGATAACAATGTCTTTTTCGGTTAAAAGTATGGTTTCTTTGTTGAAAACAAGCTTTGTTGCCCGTCCTTTCTTGCCCCGGACATCCTTTAACACATAATGGTAACAGATTTTATCGGGATATTGAATATGCTGGTTGATGATTTTTTCATTGGTAACGTTTTCCGTAAAATAAACTTTTTTGACATTCCAAAACGGAAACATTTGTTGAAGTGTGGTTTTAAGAATAGGGCGGGAAACAAGTTCTAAAGGAAGATTGAATAAAGCCAGGATAATGTCTTTGATGTTTTTCAGAATACTGTGTGAAAATTTCCCGGTCTGGGCGTCATAAAACAAAAAAGAATTTTGAAATTTTAATTTTCCGGTAATTTTACAGGCTTCTTTGTTGCATTTCAAAATGGCGTGAGTGGCTGTATCAACATTGCTTTGCAAAACCGAATCATAATAAGACTTGCACTTTCCGCCGAGATTGCCCGCGGCTTCATATAAAATAATTTCAGCCTGCGGATTGTATTTTCTGACATATTTTGCAGCGGTCAATCCGGCAATGCCGCCGCCGATAATGTGATATTTTTTACAAGTCATTTATCAGAAAAATATGCCTTTGCCGCCAGAGTGAATTTACCGAATTTGCTGATTTGCGGTTTGGGGGAAATAATTTCCCAGCCGCGGTTTTTCATAATGTCGAAATATTTTTTATAAATAGCCATAATAGCTTTGACCGAACGGGCGGATTTCTTGTCCAAAAGCTTAATCATCTGTTCCGATTTTTTGAATTCTTCTTCGGCAATCCGCGCCAAAGCCTCTCTGGCTATCGCCAGATTTTTGTTGACAATGACTTCTGTCGGATTGGTTGAGGTAATGCTGGCTTTTTCCAACATCTCTTCGGGAATATACAGGCGGTTAGCCTGGGCGTCTTCTTTGACGTCACGCAAAATGTTGGTGATTTGCAGGGCGTTTCCTAAGGAAGTCGCCAGACTTTCTATCATTTTTTCGTTATCGCACCCGAAAATGCGCAAAGACAAGTTACCCGGAGCGCCTGCTACGCCGCGGCAGTATTTGTAAAATTCGGACATATTCGGTGCCTGCAACGGATTGGGAATGTCCATGGAAATAGAATCGATCAGCTTGATGAATTCCGTTTTGGGTAATTTGAATCTCATGCAGTTTTTATAGATTTTACGTCCGATATCGGTTGTCGGCACTTTCTTGTCATAGATGTTGTCCATCTCCTCGCGCCATGCCTGAATCAGTTCAAGTTTTTCAACCATTGTCATATCATTGCCGTCGACAATGTCGTCAATATGGCGGCAGAAAGCGTAAAGCGTGTACATAGCCATGCGTTTGGCTTTGGGCAGAAAACGCATGCTCCAAAAAAAAGATGTTCCGGAACGTTTTACAATTTTCTTAATATCGTTCATTTAAATGCCTTTAGTACTCAAGGTTCTGGGACGGGTAAATATGCCCTGCATCGTCCCTTTCAGGGAAGAAATAATCCAGTCGTATCGGGACAACTTGATTTCTTCCGCCAAAAAATCCTTCTTTTTTAATTTTGTTATCATAATTTTGGTTAAATTTATGATAACAAAAGTTTCAATTCTGAGGGGGATTGATTTTATAATTTTAGGCAAAACAGCCGCTTCGTCAAGCTGTTTTTCAGCTCTGTCAAGCAGATTATCTGCTGCGCGGCGCAGGGACGGACTGGTTTCTGCCTTAACCAAATCACTCTCGCTAACCTCATATTTATGCAATATTTTTTCGGGAAAGTAAACCCTTTTTAGAATCTTGGCGTCATATCCGGTATCTTGCAGATGGTTGACAATCTGCAAAACCGTACACAAAACGGATGCCGGCTGATATGTCGACGGGCTTTCATCGTACAAAGCCAGCAAAAAACGCCCGACCGGTGCCGCCGAATATTGGCAATAATTAACAAGCTGTGCCCATGTCTGATATTTGAACCCCCGTGCATCCTGGCGAAAGGCAGTCAGCAAATCAGCCGCCAGGGAAAAGTCAAAATCGTTAGCAAGAAACATTTCTCTCAGTTTCACCGCAGCCGTATAGGCTGCCGGAAAATTTTTTTCACCGTATAGAACATTTTCCAGCATATCAAGCTGCGCCAATTTTTCCTCGGGTGAAAGGCCGGGAGCGTCGGCAATGTCGTCAGCCTGCCGGGCAAAATCATAATAACAGTTCACCATTTCCCGGTGTCTTTTGGGAAAAAGTCTGAAAGCAACCGGAAAATTCTCGTCTTTTTGCTGTTTGTGGCGTTCTTTCATGCGATAACCTTAAGCCATTCTTTTATGTCATGTAAAGCTCTGTCGCTGTATGCTTTTTTACGGTCAGCTCCTTTAAGCTTGCGAAATTTCCCGTTGGCCGTCGTTTCGCCGCTGATTGTCGGGAATATGCCGAAATTTATATTCATCGGCTGAAAGTCTTCAATGTTTGTATCGTCGGTCAGATGAGACAGCATAGAGCCGAAAGCCGTTGTCCGCGGCGGCAACCGGACATCTTGCCCCAAAACCTGTGCTGCGGCAAAATAACCGCACATTAAGCCGACAGCAGCACTCTCAATATAGCCCTCGCAGCCGGTAATCTGTCCGGCAAAACGAATGTTGGGGCGGCTTTTCAGCCTGAGAAAACTATCCAACAGAACCGGGCTCTTGATAAACGTATTTTTGTGAATGCCGCCCAGTCTGGCAAATTCGGCGTTTTCCAATCCCGGTATCATCTGAAAAATACGTTTCTGTTCGCCGTATTTCAGTTTTGTCTGAAAGCCGACAATATTTCGCAACGTATCTTCTTTATTGTCCTGCCGCAGTTGGACGACGGCGTATGGTTTTTCGGCGCAGTGCGGGTTTGTCAGGCCGACCGGCTTCATCGGCCCGTAGAGCAGGGTGTCAATTCCCCTTTCGGCCATGACCTCAATCGGCAGGCAGCCGTCAAAATAACGGGCTTCTTCCCAGTCGTGAAATTCGGCTTTCTCTGCTTTAAGCAAGTTGTCGACAAAGGTATAATACTGCTCTTTGTTCATGGGGCAGTTGATATAGTCAAACTTGTCGCCTTTGTCATAACGGGATTGATACCAGGCTTTTTCAAAGTTAATGCTGTCTTTGAAAACAACCGGTGCGATGGCGTCATAAAATGACAAAGCCTGATTGTCAATATGCTTCAAAATGGACTGCGCCAACGCTTCGCTGGTCAGTGGTCCTGTGGCTATAATGGTATCGCCGGCGGCCTCTTCGGGAAGTTCGGTAATTTCTCCCTCGATAATGTCAATAAGCGGATGGCTGCGGATTTTCTCACTGACGAGCTTGGCAAAACCGTCTCTGTCAACGGCCAGGGCTCCTCCCGCCGGAACTTTTGTTGCATCGGCGCAGGCCATAATCAGCGAACCTGCAAGACGCATTTCCTGATGCATCAGCCCAACGGCATTATGCTCAAAATCGTCCGAACGGAGCGAATTGGAACAAACCAACTCGGCAAAGTCGGGATTTTTGTGAGCCGCCGAATATTTTAAAGGTTTCATTTCATGCAGATAAACCCGCACGCCTCTCTTGGCAATTTGCCAAGCGGCTTCGCAGCCGGCCAATCCGGCGCCGATGATGTGTATTGCTTTCTCTGTCATCATACTAATCCTCAAATTTGTCAGCATTATAGCCGCTTTTCTTTATGGTTCAATATAAAAAATATTGATAACTTGTCAGAAGCTGTTCACTAATTGCCAAAAAGAGATATAATAACACTTGATTAGTACTGATTGAGTGAAGCAATGAAATTATGTAATGCAATGACAGGTGTAGTGCTGTGGGCCTGCTGCGCGGCCGTTTTTCCGGCTGTCGCGGCCGAAGTCCTTTATGCCCCGAATGATTCTGCCGTTGCTTTGCCGTCGTATCAGGGAAGCATTTCCGGAAAAAGAATTATGGCATCGCCGAAATTTGTAGATGATGCTGATTTAAATTTTGATGATATCATGTTGGAAGACATGGAAGATGTGCCGGATGAGACCGTCACAAAAAACGAAACGACCGTACCGCCTCCGGCACCTGCCGATAATATTCCTCTGTTGCAGAAAAGCGCTGAAGATTCTCTGCCGTCGCAGTCTGTTGTAAAAGAAACGGAAACAGCGCCGGCTCGGCCTTTGGATAATCCTGACAAACTGGGAACACCCGGAAAAAGCCTGACGGAAACCATTAAGGAGAAAAAAGAAGAAACTGAAAGCAGCAAACCCGCAGAAGCGGAAAATTCCTCGGAAAGTACTTGGATTAATAAATTGAAAGCGCCGTTGAGCGCTATCGGTTCTTCCGCAAACGGCGATGCCGCTTTGGAAGGTCTGTTGGATAGTTCCAAGCGCGGGCGGGGGCGTTCCAATGCTTCCGTTTTTGACATCTCCGGCGTTATGCTGCGTATGTCCGGGCAGCAGGTTGACGAAGTTATGAAAAAGCGCGGTTTCCAAAAAGTATATCAAAAATTTGATATTCCGAATTTTATCCGCTGGCGCAATGAGGAAACCTGTCGCAATCATGGTGTTGTCGGTTATGAACGTCTGGAAAGCTGCGTTGTTGAGGCGGCAAAACAAGACAAACATCAATATGTTTCATTAACCAAATATTCTAAATTTTCGACTAAAGAAGAAATAATAGTAAATTTTACCAGTAATTTTACGAATAATAAAGTTTATCGTGTTATATATAAGAGTATGTCGCCGACAATTACCGGAAACAGCCCGAAAGCCATGTATCTGCGCAATATCAAAATTTATGATTTCTGGAAAAAGGTAAACCAGAAATACGGCGCACCGGACAATAGGGATGACGTTACCTGGGGGTTGGGCAGCAACAAACCGTATATGCGGGCTGCAACCGGTTATTTGCTGCTTGAAGACCCGATGCTCCGCGAGCTTGATTATACGCGGATGTCCCGGGAAGATCAGCGCTATATGAACACGGATATATATAGTTTTTAGGAAAAAAGATATGTCAGAAATTTCATCATCAGCTCTTTCGGAAATAATTTGCACCCGTATCAGTCATGACCTGATTGGAAATATCGGGGCCGTTTCCAATGCCGTAGAACTGCTGGAAGACGGAGATATGGATTTTCTGGATGATATCAAATCAATTTTGAATGTCAGTTCCCGTGTCCTTTCCGCCCGTATGAAATTTTTTCGCATGGCCTTTGGTTTGGACAGTTCCAATCTGGAAAATGCCGAAATGATTGTCAAAACCTGTGAAGAATACGTTCAAACCATCGGCAATCAAAAAAATTATCCGATAAGCCTGCAGCTCAAACTTTCCAATGCCGAAAAATACGGACGCTTGCTGATGCTGGCGGTAATGGTTATGGCGGATGTTGTTGTTAAAGGCGGCTTGATTGAAGCGGAAGACGACGCTGAAAAAATGGTGATGGCAGTTTCGTCGGCAGCACCGCTTTCCATAGATAAAATCAGTGCGGTCAAAGACATTCACAACGGTATCCTGCCGGGAAATAAGGCGCAGTTTGCCGCCATGATTTATCTGCAGTATCTGGCGGAAAAAGAAGCCCGCCCGTTTAAGCTGTCAGAATATAACGGTCTTGAAATGGTCATCGGATAAAGGAGGGCATAATGGCAAAATGTTTAATTGCAGACGATTCTAAAGTTATCCGCATGATCTTGTCAAAGATTATGAGCAATCTTAAATATGACATCATTGAAGCGGAAGACGGTGAAGAAGTTGTCGAGCTTTGTGAAACAGAAGAACCGGATTTGATTATAATGGATACCAAACTTCCGATTCTCGAAGGGCTTGATGCAATGTATAAAATCAGGGAAATGCAGCGGATTAAACAGCCAAAAATAATTTTTTGCTCATCGGTAACCGATCCGATGCGGATTAGAGAAGCTCTTGACGGTGGGGCGGATGATTATATAATGAAACCGTTCGACGAGGAAATTATTTTAAGCAAGCTGGAAATCTTGAATTTAGTGTAGGGTGTCTCCATGAAAAAAGACGATTTTGAATATATATTGGGGTTATTGAAAAAATATGCCGGCTGGAGTTTAAGCGAAGACAAATATTTTATCATAGACCGTAAAATATATAACTTTGTCCGGGAAAAAGGCTACCCGACAGTCGAAGATTTGATTGCCGAGCTGCGTATGGGGCAAAAACCGCTGCTCTGGAAAGTCATTGAGGCTCTGACCCTTTCCGACACGTGTTTTTACCGCGATTATAACGTTTTTATGAATTTTGAAAATCATATCCTGCCGCATATCAGGGAAGCCAACCGCGGCAGTAAGAAGTTACGCATCTGGAGCTTGGGCTGCTCTTCCGGGCAGGAAACCTACTCCATAGCCATTGCGATTAAAAACAAACTGAAAGCTGTCGGCGATTGGGATATCAAAATCATCGGAACCGATATTTCAACAGCTTCGATTGCCAAGGCGCAAAAAGGCCTTTATTCGTCATTTGAAGTGCAAATGGGGTTAAATGCCCGTATGATTATTGATAATTTTCAGCCGGAGGGCAATCAATGGCAGATAAAGCGCGAATTTATGAACATGATTGAATTCCGCCGTTATAATATGTTGGATGAAATGGCCTTTTCTGAGGCCTTTGACATTATTTTCTGCCGCAACGTTTTGCGATTCTTTTCTGAAGAAGCGCAACGCCTGATGATAAATCACATTTATCACAATCAGATTTCCGGAGGCTTTTTGTATTTGGGCGTTGGTGAAAAAGTTGTCGGGCTTGACGAGTATTATGAACCTGTCAACGGAATGAGATGTCTGTATCAGGCGCGTATTGGCGTCGAAACCCACCGTCTGAGCGCGGATGAGATAAAAAAACAGGCATCGCCGAACAGTGATATGCCGAGTTTTGTCCGCCCGGACAATCTGCGGCCGTTGGCATCGGGAATCCTGCGTAAAGTTGATTCCAAAGGTTATGACGAAAAATAAAAAAAACTCCTTAAAGAAATCTTTAAGGAGTTTTTTATTAGTTATTTGCAAGGGGAGAAAAACCGGGGCTGATAATTAGGGGTACAAGCCCCGGTATATAAAAGCTTATTGGCGAGTTTAAGTTCCAATAAGCTCTTTCTCAAAAGCGGTAGACCTTTTATTTGGAGCTATAGATTATTAATTAAGAGTCTGTGTTTCCGCTTTTTCGAGAGTTCATGTAATTTGCTTTTTAACAAATTTGTCCTAAATTTACACTTTTTATAAATTTTGTCAACAATTATTTTGACAAAAAAAGAAGAATCTTTAAAATAAAATTAAAGATTCTTCTAAATGCTTGTATTTTATGAAAAATAAAATTACTTTTTATTGCAAGCCGCTTCTATGTCGGTAATATAGTTCTCAATTTCCTGCTCGTGCTCAACTTCTTCTTCCAAAATTTCGCGAGACATATGGAAAGTAACATAATCTTTTCCTTCTGTCATTTCGCAAATCTGCTGATAACGGGCAATAGCACAACGCTCAGCATCCAAATTCTGCTCCAGAAGTTTGTGTACGCACGGATCTTTCGGCGCTTCATATTTGCATTTTGCCGTCTTCTTCCACATATCGGGATCAATCAGTGGTGTGCCGTCTAATTCAACGATACGTTTTGCCAGCTTGGTCGCATGGTCAAGTTCTTCATTGGCATGTTCCATAAATTCTGCGGCAACGGCTGTTCTGAGCAAACCTTTGGCAACCTGTGCGCCAATCCAATACTGGTAATAGGCCAGCCATTCTTCGGCAAAAGCCACGTTCAACAGGTCTACCAGTTTTTTATTATCAACTTTGCTGATTTTTACTGCCATTTCAGACATATTTTTTCTCCTTTTGTAAGTCATTTACTACTTGTAAAAATAATCCTTTATTTCAGGGAAACAACCCCGTCGGAAATAAAAATTTAATTGTAAATTAACAAGGAATATAAGATAATAAAAAAAATAACAAGGGAGATGAAAATGGTTTTGATTGCTCCGAGCATACTGTCCGCGGATTATGCCAATCTTGAGGCGGAGATAAAAAAACTGGAAGCCGCCGGCGCCGACATGATACATTTGGATGTCATGGATGGACATTTTGTGCCCAATCTGACTTTTGGCGCGCCGTTGATTAAAGCGATTCGCCCTTGCAGCAGCCTGCCGTTTGACACGCATTTAATGGTAACTGAACCGGATAAGATGATTCCCTGGTTTGCAGAAGCCGGCGCCGATATCATCACTATACACGCCGAAGCGTCTCCCCATTTGGACAGGAGTTTGGATTTAATCCGTTCTTTGGGCTGCAAAGCCGGAGTTTCCCTCAATCCGGCAACATCGGAAGAAGTTTTGTCCTACGTCTTGGATAAACTGGATCAGATTTTGGTTATGTGTGTAAATCCAGGCTTTGGCGGGCAAAGTTTCATCCCTTCCCAGCTGCGTAAAATAACCGCTTGCCGGGAGATGGTGAAAGGCAGAAATATCCAAATCGAAGTTGACGGCGGAATAAATCCGCTGACAGCGGCGGAATGCATGGCTGCCGGAGCCGATATTCTGGTTGCCGGAACCGCGGTTTTTGCCGGCGGAGATTACCGGAAGAATATTGACGCTTTAAGGTAATTTTAACCACAAATTTCTATAATATGACGCATAAAAATGTTTTTTGCGGAGAATTTTCCATGCCTAATAACAGTATAATGATTGTAGAAGATGAGGAAGCCTTGTCGGTTTTGCTCAAGTACAACCTTGAGAAGGAAGGCTTTACCGTCTATACTGAAAGCCGGGGCAGTCGTGCCGTTGCCGAGATTGAAAAGAACCAGCCGTCAGTCATTATTTTGGATTGGATGCTGCCGGAAATGTCCGGTGTTGAGATTTGCAAGCTGGTACGGTCAAAGCCGGATATTAAAAATATTCCGATTATTATGCTGACCGCCAAAGGGGAAGAGGAAGACAAGATAAAAGGGTTGACTGCCGGAGCAGACGATTATGTAACCAAGCCTTTTTCCGTTCCTGAGCTGATAGCCAGAGTAAAGTCCCAGCTTCGCCGCGCGCCGGAGCCGATGGAACAGAAAGAGTTTGTTTTTGAAGATATACGGATGGATTTGGTCGCCAAAAAGGTTTTTCGCGGTGAAAACTTTATTCATCTGGGACCAACAGAATTTCGCCTGCTGCGTATGTTGATGGAAACGCCCGGCAAAGTTTTTTCACGGGAGTTTTTGCTGAAAAATGTCTGGGGGGACAACATATACGTAGAATCCCGAACGGTAGATGTGCATATCCGCCGTTTGCGCAAATCGCTTAATGAATTTGGCCCCGACTATATCCGTACCGTCCGTGCAACAGGTTATTCGCTTGATACGCATGCTGCCGGAGATGAAGGAGAAGAATAAAAAAGCGCCCGGCCGGGCACTTTTTTATTTATCATTATTTTCCGGTTTACTTTTGTAATAAAATTAATTAAGTTAAAGGAACAGTTAATATTATTGTTTAATTTTAAATTATTATGCTATGGATAACTTTAGTTTTTACTGGTTATGTATCGGTTCGTTTGTAATGATTGCATTATTTGTTATTGTTTGCTGCCTTCTTTTATATAGGTTGATTGCCCCTAAAGAAGTTAGAAGTTTTTTCACGCCGCCGTTTGATTTGAGTGTCAAAGTCAGTGGTAGCGGCAATCCTTACGCAGCTAACGCCAGTTTGTCGGCATCAAGCCTTTCCTCTGGTCGGAAGTTATCTGATGCCAAATATCAATCTAAACACAAAGTTCGTACCGGTTGCCGCAATAAGTAACCATTCTGAAAAGCACAGGTCTAAACTGTGCTTTCTCTTTTTGTAATTTGAAACCCCCGCCATTTCCTCCCCTCCTAAGCAAAAGAAAACAAACTCATCTCTTTGTCATTTTTTTCTCCTCTTATCAAAAATAGTGATTGAAAACTCCGAAAATATATGTTATATTAGAGTCGTGATGGCAAGAATAGGAGTAGTAGAGATGAAACTGTCAAAGGTGATACTGTTGTCAACCGTATGCTCATTTTGCAATGCGGCTGACTGTTCTTATGCAGCGTATAATACTTCTGAGAGTTTATCTCTCATCTCAACATCAGGTATCCACACTTATCACACACAACACCTTACCGATGAAACTCCTTTCTTGCCACACCCACGAGCACAATTTGGCAACCAGTGGCGTCATCCTCGGAGGCACTCTCAGAGTGACGCTACACACCCCGGGAATACGGGTGAGAATATAGAATCTTTGTCTAACCTGGATGTCCGGATTAAATCCGAACATGACATTCGTGTTGCCTCTGTCTGCTTCATCACCGATACGAGGGCGTGTTCGGGGGAGAAGTTCAGCAATGACGAAACGCCGGGGAATGGAAATGGCAATCCCAGTGGTATTCCGGATTATGATACGCCACAGGAACAATGTCAGGCGGCAGGATACAATGTCACGTCCTGTCCGACCGGGTCACATGGTGACAATCCCTGTCCTGCGGACAGTTCTTATTATCAGAAGTGTGTTTGTGACGCCAACATGACGGAAACCTGCACCAAACCTTATTACGGTGTTGGGCCTTCCTGTGACGGCAAATATGCCTCTTGCAAGCGTGATGACGCCAAAGCCTGCAAGGAAGACGGCTACGGACAAACAGCGCAATGTTCTTCGGTGCAGACACCTAATAAAAAGTGTTCTTACAACAGCGGCTATTATGACAAATGCGTCTGCCGTTCCGACCTTGTCACCTGTACCTATCCGCAGACAGGCGTGGGTGAAGCCTGCGGCGGGAAATATGCTTCCTGCCAATGTCCGAGTTCGTACAAATCCTGCGAATGCGGCGGCGCTGCCGGCGCAACGTCTTGCACGGTGAATGGCGTGACAACTTATTCCGACTGTAAATCCTGCTGTAATTCAAGTTCTTCCAACTGGTGCTGGGTTCACAGTACCTGTCACGGCGACTGCTGCTCCGACGGGACGATAGACAGTTGCGACGAACGCTGTGGCGGCTCCGGATGTTCCTCTTCCGGCGGCAGTGATTCCGGCAGCTCGGGAGGCGGCTCCGGTTCGGGAAACAATGGCGGATGCCCATCAGACAGGCCGCTTGTTGGTGAATATGACGGTGCCTGCTATGCCTGCACCAGTTATGTTGATAAAACATATACCGGTTGCCATATGGTTGGTAATGAATGCCGTGCTTCAACAGTTTACATTACTGATACCAATATCCGTTATGATGGACAAGTTGTTTATACAAACAATCGAACGCAAAGTAATGTATTAATCGGACGAACTTGCGATTCTCGCTGTGATTCCACGGAAAGTTATTCAAACGGCAAAACCAATACGAATTGCTGAATGAAACCTATGCTAAAGGCTGAGTTTTAATCTCAGCCTTTATAGAACTTATGATATATACGCTGTTTTAAGCTTTTTTCAGCATGACTTCCGGTGCTTTAATTCCCAAAAGGAATAAAAGCAGCGTCAGCATATCCCGCGTCAGTTTTGCCAACCGTAAACGTGAAGTTGCAACTTCAGTGTGTTCCGCGTTCATGATTGAAGACGCATTGTAAAAGGTGCTGAATGTCTGAGCCAGTGTATAAGCATAATCTGAAATAATGCTTGGCTCTTTGTCTTCATGTGTCCGCATGATAATGTTGTTCAACTGCGCCAGTTTCAAAGCCAAATCACGCTCTTCTTTATTGGTAATAATAACCTTTCCGGGTTCAATACCGGCCGCCTGTGCCTTTCTCATAATTGAATTAATCCGGGCAATGGCATACTGAATGTAAGGGCCTGTTTTTCCTTCGAATTTTGCAAAGTCATCAATTTCAAAGGCGTAACCAGAAGCAATATTGTTTTTCAAATCCTGAAATTTCATTGCGGCAACGGCAATCTCTTCAACCAGAGTTTCAATATATTTTTCAGCCTCGGCAGAAGAAGAGAAGCCTTCGGCATCTTCCGGCGCCGGCATAGATTCTCGGACTTTGTCTTTTGACATTGAAATCAAATCTTCCAGTTTCATAACGCCGCCGTCACGGGTTTTAAACGGCTTGCCGTCCGGTCCGTTAACCGTGCCGAAACCAATATGTTTCAGTTTAACGTTTGGCGCAATGCCGAGCTTGTCGACCGCCTCAAATACCTGTTCAAAATGCAGAGCCTGACGTTTATCGGTAAAATAAATGATTTCGTCAGCTTGTAAATCGTCAACTCGCATTTTAACGGTGGCAATATCCGTTGTATGATAGGTAAAGCCGCCATCGGATTTTTGCAGGATAACCGGCGGCTTGGGTTTGTTCATTTCATCAAGACGAATAATAACCGCGCCGTCGTCAACTTCTGAAATACCTTTAGTCTTAGCCAGTTTCAGGATGTCATAACAGGTGTCGTGCGCATCGCTTTCGCCCAGCCATAAGTCAAAGTGAACATCTAATGCGTCAAAATTTTTCTTGACGGCGTCAACGGAAATATTCCGCAAATGTTGCCACAAGGCGCGATACCCCGGATGTCCGTCCTGAAATTTCGCCGTAATGATTCTGGCCTTCTGACGGGCAGCCTCATCCTCTTTGCAGCGGGCATTGGCTTTTTTATATATTTCGGTCAGCTCTTCAACGGAATAGGGCAGAGACGCCGGAAAGCCGTCTTTTTTGCTGTCGTCAAAATAAGGCCATTCCGGATGCATATCCATAATTTCAGAAATAATCATTCCCATCGGCGTCCCCCAGTCGCCTAAATGCGTGTCGGAAATAACCTTGTTGCCGACAAAACGCTCAATACGCTGTACGGCTTCGCCGATGACGGCAGAACGCAAATGGCCGACGTGCATTTCTTTTGCCACATTCGGCGCGCCAAAATCCAAAACGACGTTTTTCGGTTCTTCTATTTTGTCGCAGCCTAAACGTTCGTCTTGGCTCATATTATCCATAACTCTGCCGATAAGCTCGTCTTTGATTGTCATGTTGATAAAACCGGGGCCGTCAACGGAGATTTTTGCAAAATCAGCGTCTTTTTCAAGTTCTCCGGCAATGGCGGAAGCGATTTCACGGGGATTCTTACGTTCCTGTTTGGACAAAGCTAATGCACCGTTGCACTGAAAGTCACTCAAATCCGGACGGTCGGATACTTTTATCATGGCAAATTTTGTATCCAGTCCCAGTTTGTTAAAACAGTTAACCAGTTTGCTGTTGATTATTTTTTCCAAAGATAAGTCCATTTCTTAGCTGTCCCCTTGTTTATTTTTCACATTTAAAATTAATTCTTGCTGGCAGTAAAACCCTGCAGCTGAAAGCCTCCTGGCTGACCGGGACAGCATGTGTCCCGGTATTATACTTGATACATTCCTCATCAGCCATTTTCTTGACGGTTTTATAATCTGTTGTCAGAATGTTATAGCAGATTGACGGCGCGTCTTTTCTTGATTTTCCGACATAAAGCTGCGTCGGTGGCGCGCCGGCGTTGCGCTTTCGGTCAACAAAAGGTTCCAGAACAGAACAGGCGCTGAGTAAAAATACCATAACTGCAAGATATGTAAAATTAGTTCTTGCCAATTTTAAAAACTCCATTACATTAAAAGCCAAATTATAATCTTTATATATGAAGAATATTAAAATGAAAAGTCAAAATGAATATATTGGTGATGATAGTTTTGTAAAAATGTTGGAACATTACCGTTGTTCCATGCCCTTAAACGTTATAAAAATGCGCTTTGCCGGTTCCATATGCAGCCCGAACCTTGAGCTTCGCCCGACAGATGTTATTTCTTCTTTTTGGCCTAAAGGGCAGGAACCCCGTCTTGAAACCAAAAAAGAGGCCGAATTGTTTTTCAAGTTTTTTATGGGGCTGTGGGATGATATTTTCACGGCGGTAAAGGTAAATAAAATCCGCCTCGAAAAGATAAAAGCCGATTCGCAGGAAGCTTTAAAGGAAGCCTGCCTGTCGCGCTATGATGAAATTGAAGCCGGTTTTATTGAAGGATTTTGGGGTGGAAAGGAAAATTTACAACTTCCGGCATATCTTGCTGAAATGATTGATTCATTGTCGGATTTGGCTGCGCTTTATGCGCGTTTGGCTGATAAAATTGATGTCGCCGACAGTCTGGAAGCTGTTAGCAGCGCAGTGCATCATACTGACAGAATGGTTGAAAAAGCCATTGATTTTATTATTGAAAATTCAGTCCTTCCCCGAATTGAAGAGCTGAAAAGAACAGTAAACTGATTTTTTATGAAAGTGAGAATAACATGGAATTGTTGGAAGGTTTATTAACCAGAAGATCCGTTCGTAAATATGAAGATAAGCCGATTCCCAAAGATGTTTTGGAACAAATTATCAAAGCCGGAGAATTTGCGCCGTCCGCTCACAATACGCAGCCGTGGGAATTTTTGGTTATTCAGGATAAAGATGTTTTAAAGCATTTTCGTCATATGCAGCGTTCGGCTTTGTTTGCGGAAAATGCTGCTGCCGTCATTTTGGTCTGCGGGCGGGAGGACATCTCTTTTCATCGTGAAAAAGAAGGCTGGAGTTATATTGACATTGACTGTTCCGCTGCAACAGAAAATGTTTTATTGGCCGCGCATGCTCTGGGACTTGGTGCCTGCTGGTGCGGAGCCTCGCCGATGAGCGGACCGATAGCGTCATTAAAAGAATTTTTTTCTTTGCCGGAAAATGTCAAACCCTTTTCCATTGTTGTGCTGGGGTATCCTGCCGAAACGCCGAAACAGCCAGAACGTCATAATCCTGAACGTATTCATTGGGAAAAATGGTAATAAGATAAAGTAACAAGAAAGCCTCTGGAAAAGAGGCTTTCTTGTTATTTTCCGCTGCGAGGGATAATATGGATAACCACGCGGCGGTTTTTTGATTGGTTTTGCGGAATAGGCTCGCCAAAAGGATCAAGATTAGGATATTTCGGAATATTGTCGTAATAGCCGGTGACCTTAATCCGGGGGCGGGCTATTCCTCTCTCTTCCAAAAAGCGTGCAACGGCAGAAGCTCGAGCAGAAGAAAGCTCCCAGTTTGAGGGATATTGTGCATTTGAAAACTTTTTATTGCTGGTATGCCCTTCAATACTGAAGTCAAATTTTGCATAACGTTCAGATTGCAGAGTTGCTGCAATCCTTTTTAAAATAGGAATAGCTTCCGGATTAAGTTCGGCAGAACCCGGACTAAAAAATGCGCCGCCGCCGAACTCCAAAACAACACCTTGAGTATCGGTTCCAAGGGCAACTTTGTCTTCCATATTTAAAGCCTGAATATCGTCTGAAAGTTCAACCATCATCATCTCAATTGGCCTAGAAGCATCAGTCTTTCCAACTCCTTCTTGCATACCCGCCTGAATCATCTCATATTTGGCCATGTCAACGCTGGAAGCCGCTAACATCAACACAAAAAAGCACAGCAACAGAGTTACCATGTCGCCATATGTATCCATCCAGGAGGAATCGATTGCCGGAGCTTCTTTTTTTTTCATCTGCTTTTCCTATATTAAATCAGGCTTGTGCGCTGCCGCTTTCACGATTCATATCTCTGTCGATTAAGAATTGATCTTTTACGTCAACAAAAGAATTAAGTTTGTCTTGGATATAACGCGGGCTTTTTCGTTCAGCCAATAAAACCAGTCCCTCCATCTGCAAAGAATTTTTAAAATCCGTTACATCATAACGGGCATTCATTTTGGTAGCTAAAGGAATACAGACCAAACGAGCAAGGCAGACGCCGTAAAAAGTTGTAATCAAAGCAACAGCCATAGACGGGCCAATAGATGCCGGGTCGCCGCTCATGTTGCTGAGCATGATAACCAAACCGATTAGAGTTCCGAGCATACCGAACGCCGGAGCATCGCCTCCCATCTTCATCAGCGCGCCACTGCTAACTCGCTTTCTGGAGGACTGAGATTCGGCCATATGCTCAAGAATTTGCCGGATTTCCGTTCCTGTATAACCAGTAACAACCAAATCTGCGCCATAAGCTAAAAAAGGGGTTTCAGCACGAAGATTGTCGGTTACTTCATTTTCTAATCCTTGTAGACCATTTTTTTGAATAATATAGCCCCAGCGAACAATCCTGCCTACTTCATCTTTCAAAGGAGTTTCCATATCTTTGTATTTTTTGAAAGAAGCCAGCATAGTTTTAAAAGCAGCAACGGCATCTTTTGTTTCGTAAGAAGTAAAACAGGTAATCAGTGTTCCACCGATAACGACGACAATACTGGGAAAATCAAAGAAAGCCATCGGCCTGTCGGTTGCCGTGACAATAGATCCGATAACCATTGCAAAACCGCCGAGAAAGGCCAATAAAGTACCTAAAGACATAAAATACTCCAAAAATTCATATAAAACTTTAGTTCTGACTTTAATCTATAATAGTTAAACAAAGGTTATTTCTTATTGTTTGGCTTGACATAGGCCAAAGCGGCGTGTTCTTCGCAGTAGGTTTGACCCAAGCGGACTTTTTTGCCGCAGAAATGAAAATTTTCATCCTTCGGGTCGCCTATCGGCCAGCGGCAGGTGTGGTTGTCAAGGCTGGTCAACATAACTTTGCCGTCTTTTCTGATCTGAGGTTTGCTTTCTATTTTGGTTGAGATAAAATGCTCTTCTTTTTTTGCTTCTTTTACGGCCTCAGCTTTTTTGTTGCTTTCTTCAGATGTTGTTTTTTCAGCTTTGCTTGTTTTAATCGTTTGCAGAGTCGGAGCGGTCGGCTGAGAAATGGCCTCAGGGTTGTCAGATTTCTTTTTGATGGGAGACGGACGCCCGGACAGTCCAAGGCGATGAACTTTTCCGACAATGGAGTTTTTTGAAACGCCGAGTCTTTTGCCTATTTCTCCGGTAGTCAAACCTTCTTTCCACATTTTTCTTAAGTCTTCGACCATTTGTTCAGTCCAAGCCATGACAACTCTCCTTAAAAAATATTCCAACTAATTTAGCCTCATAATATTTGAATATTTACGCCGAGTCTAGTTTTATTATAAAACATAAGCACTTTTTTTTATGATTTTTTAGTATATCATCAATATTATCAAAGATAAATTAAACAGAATGGAGATGGAAATATGAAAATAAAAAATGCAATAGCTGCATTGAGTCTGAGTTTTCTGAGTCTTCCTGCCCTCAGCTTGGCGGCAGATGCCGAAAAAGTTGTCGATACCGATAAAAATACGGAAATGCAGATAAGCATATACAACAATAATCTGGCTTTTGTCAGGGATACGCGCAACATTGATTTGCAGCGTGGTGAAAACAAGGTTGCTTTTGTCGGCGTTTCTTCGCAGATTCGCCCGGAAACGGCAATGTTGTTCGGCAAGGGGATTGAAGTAATGGAACAGAATTATAATTACAATCTGCTCAATCCGTCAAACTTGTTGGAAGCTTCTGTCGGCAAGACTGTAAAAACGGCGCTTTATAATGAACAAACCGGAAAAACGGTTTATGATACGGCTGTAGTTTTAGAAGCCGGATACGGTAAACCGGTCTTAAAGTTCAGCTATGGCATTGAAACCGATTTTCCGGGACGCGTTATTTATGAAAATGTTCCGGATGGTTTGCGCACCAAGCCGACTTTGGTTGTCGATATGAAAAACAAGTCGGTTGCCGGCGCTCAAAATGTCGAACTGGCTTACCTGACGTCGGGCCTCAGCTGGAAAGCCGATTATGTTGCTGACTTGCAGGCTGACAATACCTTAACGTTAAACGGCTGGATTACATTAAAAAACGATTCCGGCGTAGATTATAATAATGCCACGGTTCAGCTGATTGCTGGCTCTGTCAATCAGGTCAGCAGCAATGTTATCCGCCCGGTAATGATGGCACGCAGCTATAAGGCTATGGGCGCCGTTGCGGAAAGTGCTGCAATGGACAGCGCTGTACCGACGTCGGAAGCTTTTGCCGATTACTATCTTTACAATTTGCCTGCCAAAACCAGCATAAAAGACAAACAGACAAAGCAAGTCAGCCTGATGGTCAAGAACAAGGTAAAATATGCGAAGGAATATAAACTGAATTCACCGCTTTACCTCAGCTATAACAGCGGAGAAAACGATTTTACCAAAGCCAATCCGCAGGTCGTTTACAAATTAAACAATGTAAAGGAAGACGGTTTGGGTGAAGCGCTGCCGCAGGGAACAATCCGCTTTTTTGAAAATGACAGCAAGAAAAATCTGCAATTTATCGGTGAAGCCAATTTGCCGCAGCTTGCTTCCGGAGAAAAGACGGAACTTAATTTGGGACAGGCGTTTGACATTTTTGCTTCCGGTAAAATCAGTTCGGCCAAAAAGATTTCCGAAAAAGTAACCGAAGCTTCTGTTGAAATAACATTTAACAATGCCAAAGATGAGGCTGTGGAAGTGGAATTTACCCAGAATTATGGTGGAACTTGGAAAGTCAACGCCGAAAGCGTAAAAAGTGAAAAGAAAAACGCCTACGCGTCTAAATGGCTTGTCAAAATTCCGGCTCATGGCAAGGAAGTTTTGACCTATACGGTTCTTCTGACCAAGAAGGATTAAAATGAAAAAAATAGCGGCGGTTGCAGTTATGGTGTTGGCGGCAGGCTTGGTGCAAGCCGCCGGACGGAATGACAAAAGTTGTCTGGAGGTTAATCTCAATCGGCCTTTGCCGTCTTATGACGAATTGGCAGAGAAATATGCCGCAACGCCGATTTATGACCGCCGCTATGAATTTTCCTGGAATATCGGAAAGGTTTTTGATAAAGTTTTTGCGCAGACAATCAAAACTTACGGTTCAGGTGACAAACGCCTGAAAAAAGAAAATGAAGAAGCGCTGTTGGAACTGATACAGTCAGCGCCGCCGGAAATTTATCCTTACATAGGCCCTTACCTGCATACGGTGCCGAATATGTCTCCCAAAATTTTAAATATGCCGGGAATAAAAGAAACCAAAGGCCGTTTTCCACAACGGATTGCGCCGCAAATGGCTGAAATTCCAAACCTTGAATTTCTCTCGCCGCATTTGTATTTTTTATTGATTCCTGAAGTTTGGCCGGATAATGTCCGGGCTGTGGAACCGCTTAAAACGCCGGCATATTATCCGCAAACTGTTTATAATGCAGAATTTTACCGGCGCCTGAAACAGCTGGTGCCGCCGGAAAGTTTTCAGCCGGGCGCCGAGCGGAAAAAGGCACTCGACATATCTGATTTGCGAACTGTTTCACCGGATGAAAAATCGCCGCTGACCTCGGCTGATGTACAGGCTTTTGCCCGGACAATCCCTGCCGTAAACAAGCTGGCTTCCGCTGAAGGAATGGCGTTGAAACTCTTTGCAGCCGGACAGCTTCTTGATAAATACGAAAGTGAACAAAATGGCTGTACCGTGATAAACACTTTAAAGGATTTGGTTTATCCTTGCCGCCGTCTGGTGCAGAAAATGCGTATCCTAGGAATGGAAACAGACTTAAAATTAGCTGTCGGCGGCGAGGCTTTTAATTTAGATGAGTGGGCCTATATCTGCGACAAAACCGTAAAAGCTTATCGGGCATCGACAATGAGTGCGTCAACCGCCGCCGCAATCAAAAATCTGCAGGACGGCATTTATGAACGGGATTTAGCCGCTTTCCCGGAAAACCTGCGCTACAGCCAGTTTCAAGCTGCCCGGGCGACGGTCTTGATGTATGAGGCACCGTTGCCGGATGTTTTGGAAGTGATAAAAAATCGGCGGACGTTGCGCCGGGAGTTTGCCGCCGGAAAATATCTCCTTGGCGGGCAGTCACTGTCTTTATCGCAGTAATTTCTCGGAAAAAACGCAACTTTTTCTGATTTTATTATTGCAATTTATGTAAAAGTTAGTATAAAGTCTAATTCAGATTTGTAATTTTAAACTAAGGTATAAAAGAAATGGCACGCGTTACAGTTGAAGATTGTATTGATAAGATTCCTAACCGCTATGAACTGCTTATGGTTGCTGCTCAGCGGGCTAAAGATTTGAGCGCCGGTGCGCCGATGACGGTTGCCAAGGACAATGACAAAAATCCGGTAATTGCTCTGCGTGAAATTGCTGACGGTACGGTTAATATTGAGGAATTGCAGAAATCTCTGGTAATGGGGCTGCAGAAATATGTTGAGGTTGAAGAACCGGAAGAAGAAGAGTTGGAAATTCTGGCAGCTGAAAAAGAATTGGCTGAGCTTGATGACCAGTTCTCCGGCGTTAGCCTTGATGCTGAAGATATGGGCGATGCCATGCAGATTCGCGATGGCGATGATGACGTTATGGATTTGGATGCCGATTCTGAAGAAGATGTTTCTCTGGATGATGAAGCGCTGGACGATGCCTTGGGACTCGGCGATGAACTGGGTGCCGATTTTGATGATGAAGAATAACGCGGGATTCAGTATTTTTTAATTTTCTGATGTCTATAATTACAACGCTTGTATCTCCGGCAGGTACAAGCGTTGTTGAGGCTTAAGGGTGTAAAAAATTTTTCTTGAGTCTTGAATAAGGTTTTAGGTTATAGTTGAGGCTCAATGTTAAGACAATATGAATTAGTTGAATTAGTTAAATCCTATGATCCCGATGCAGATGAAGACGCATTGAACCGGGCCTATGTTTTTGCCATGAAAAAACATGGCGCCCAGCTTCGCGAGTCAGGGGATCCGTATTATTCCCACCCGATTGAAGTTGCCGGTATTTTAACAAAATTTAAGCTGGATTCCGCATCCATTATTGCCGCTTTGTTGCATGATACGGTGGAAGATACCGATACCACGGTTGAAGAAGTCCGCCAGCTGTTTGGAGATCAGGTAGCCTCCATTGTCGACGGTCTGACCAAATTAGCCATGATTGAACAAAAATCAGGCAACAGCAAACAGGCGGAAAATTTCCGCAAGCTTTTGCTGGCCATGTCGGAAGATATCCGCGTTTTGTTGATTAAGCTGGCCGATCGTCTGCACAATATGCGCACGCTGCATTTTTGCAAGCCTGAAAAAAGAATGCGTATTTCCAAGGAAACATTGGATATCTATGCGCCTTTAGCCGAGCGTATCGGTATGCAGGAAGTCAAAAGCGAATTAGAGGAAATCGCTTTCTCTGAACTGCATAAGGAAGCGCATGATTCCATTGTCGCCCGTTTGAACTTTTTGCGGGAGCAGGGCAGTAACATTGTGCCAAAAATTATCCGGCAGCTTGAAAAGGATATGAAAGACAATGGTATCAAGGCAAGTGTCAGCGGCCGGGAAAAGACGCCTTATTCCATCTGGCGCAAAATGCAGCAGAAAAACGCCTCTTTTGAGCAGCTTTCCGATATTATGGCCTTCCGTATCATTGTTGACGATATTGGCTCCTGTTATCAGGCGCTGGGTGTTATTCACAGCAAATATCACATGATTCCGCGGCGTTTTAAGGATTATATTTCCACGCCGAAGCCAAACGGCTATAAGTCCATCCATACCGGCGTCATCGGACCGGAAAATACCCGCATCGAAATCCAGATTCGGACGACGGAAATGCACGAGATTGCGGAAAAAGGCGTTGCCGCCCATTGGGCCTACAAGCAGGGACAGCGTGTTGAGGGCAAGAATTTCCGCTGGATACGGGAACTTTTGGAAATTCTTGAACAGGCGCAAAATCCGGAAGAGTTTCTTGAAAATACCAAGCTGGAAATGTATAACGACCAGGTTTTCTGCTTCACGCCTAAAGGTGATTTAATCGGCTTGCCGATTAATTCGACGCCAGTCGATTTTGCCTATGCTATTCACTCTTCAGTTGGTGACAGCTGTGTCGGCGCCAAAATTAACGGTGAAATCCGCCCGTTGCGCACGATTTTGCAAAATGGCGACCAGGTCGAGGTTTTGACTTCAAAAGCCCAGCACCCGTCAACAGAATGGGAGCGCTTTGTTGTTACCGGCAAAGCCAAAGCCGCCATCCGCCGCTATGTCCGCGCACATAAACGCGATCAGTTTATTACGTTGGGGCAGGAAATTCTTGAGCGTTTGTTCAAATCCGAAAATCTGGAATTTTCAGAAAAGGGGTTGATTAATGTTTTGCAGAATTTTGAGGCGGATTCGATAGATGATGTTTATGCCAAGGTCGGCGAAGGCTTGGTAACCGGCTGGGATGTCCTGAAAGCGGTTTATCCGGCCTATAAACAGTCCAAGCTGGAAAAGGTAGTCAAGGCGATTAAGGTGCCAAGCCTGAAAAAGGTTTTGAAAAAAGGTAAGAACAAGGGCGAACCGCTTAAAATCAAAGGCCTCATTCCCGGAATGGCTGTTCATTATGCTGGTTGCTGTCACCCGCTGCCGGGAGACCGTATCGTTGGTATTGTAACGACCGGAAAAGGCGTTGCCGTCCATACCATTGACTGTAAACTTTTGGAAAAGTTTGCTAATGAGCCGGAACGTTGGCTGGATATTGCCTGGGGGGATGACGCTTATGGCGAAACCTATGTCGGTCGTTTGAAGATTATGCTCAGTAACGAACCGGGAGCCCTCGGCGATTTGTCAAATCTGATTGCCCGCTGCAACGGCAATATTTCCAACCTGAACATTGTCTACCGCACGGTAAGCTATTTTGAGCTGTTGGTTGATATTGAGGTTAAAGACATTAAGCAGCTGAGTGAAATTATTGATGTGCTGAAAGCCAGCAAGGTTGTCAGCTATGTGGCTCGCGCCGCGCAGTAAAGAGGGAGAAGGACATGATAGTCGGAATAGGGTCGGATATTACCAACATTTCCCGTTTTGAGCGGTCGATTGCCGCTTACGGCGAGCGTCTGATAGACCGGGCGCTGGGAGCATCAGAACGGGAGGAAATTGCTGCCCGGCAGTTTGTTTCGCCGCGGGAATATGCTGCGTCCGTCGCCAAACGTTTTGCCGCCAAGGAAGCCTGTTCCAAAGCTCTGGGAACGGGATTCAGAAACGGTATCTATCTGCGCGATATTCAGACGGTTCATAATGCCGCCGGCAAACCGGAATTGGTTTTAAGCGGCGGAGCGCTTCAGCGCCTGCAAAAGCTTTCCGGCGGAAAAAACGTCAATATTCAGCTGACGATAAGCGACGATTATCCTTTGGCGCAGGCTTTTGTCGTTATTGAAGTTTACTGATATTATTATATGTAACCCAAAGTTGCCTTAGATAACGCTATCGCGTTTATGGCGTTATCTAAGACAATGCAATAAAGAATTTATAGCTTAAGGAAAATCTTATGGATAAAGAAGAAAGCTTTGCCGATACCATAAAAACGATAATTTATGCCGTTTTGATTGCCGTATTTATTCGGACTTTTATGTTTGAACCGTTTAAAATCCCTTCCGGTTCAATGTATTCGACCTTATATGTCGGGGATTTTTTGTTTGTTTCCAAATATACATACGGCTATTCAAAACATTCCCTGCCGTTCAGCCTTCCTCTTTGGGAGGGGCGTATCTGGGAAGATAAGCCCGAGCGCGGCGATGTGATTGTTTTTAAGGAACCGCAGTATAACAAAACAGATTATATTAAGCGCCTGATTGGCCTCCCCGGAGATAGGATTAAATTGGAAAAAGGGCGTTTATACATAAACGGTGAGTTGGTCGAGCGCGAACAGATTGAAGACTTTGTGCTGCACGACAAATATGGTAATGTTGAGCGTTACCGCCAATATGTTGAAACGCTTCCCGGCGGTGTCAAACACAATATTCTGGAAATATCCGACAGCGAAACTTTTGATGATGTCCCGGAACTGACCGTTCCCGAAGGACACTATTTTATGATGGGTGATAACCGTGATCGTTCCGACGACAGCCGTGTCAACGTCGGCTTTGTTCCGGCGGAAAATCTGGTCGGCAAGGCTCGTTTCCTTTTCTTCTCGCTTGACCCTGACGGCGAATGGTACAAAATATGGAATCTGCCGCGGCAGATTCGCTGGTCCCGGTTGTTTAACAGAATTCAGTAGGTGGAAAATGACAGATATAAAAGCGCTTGAGAGTACGCTAAAATACCATTTTCAGGACATTTCTTTACTGCGGCAGGCATTGACGCACAGCAGTTACAGTCCTTCGGTCGAAGACAACTACGAACGTCTTGAATTTGTCGGCGACAGGGTTTTGGGCGTTGCCATAGCCAGCCTGCTGTACCGCATTTTTCCCAAAGAGCCGGAAGGCAGCATGTCGCAGCGGCATACGGCGTTAGTCTGCAAAGAAACCGTTGCCGGCGTTGCCCGCCGTATCGGACTGGATAAATATATTATTTGCGTTGGCAATGATATTCGCGATAACGAAAATGTTCTCTGCGACGTTTGCGAAGCCGTTATCGGCGCAATTTATATGGACAGCCACTGTGAATGTGCGGTTGACTTTGTCAATGAACATTGGTGTGAACTGATTGATAAAAACGTAGCGCCGCCCAAAGATTGCAAAACGCTGCTTCAGGAAGTTGCCCATGCAAAGGGAAAAAGTTTTCCTGTTTATAAAACGGAGGGCCGTACCGGATCCGAACATGAACCGACATTTAAAATGTCCGTGTCAATACAGGGTATAGAAACTCAGTTTGGGGAAGGGCGTAACAAAAAACTGGCCGAACAGGAAGCCGCTTGCAAAATGCTTGCTAAACTGGGGTGTAAGCATGAATAGCGCTGTGAAAAACGATATTCAAAGATGCGGTTTTGTAGCACTTATCGGTGCGCCGAATGCCGGAAAATCGACTATTACCAATAACTTTGTCGGTTCCAAGGTTTCGATTGTTTCGCCCAAAGTTCAGACAACCCGGACCATGGTCAAGGGAATAGGCATATACGGCAATTCCCAGATAATTTTTCTGGATACGCCCGGAATTTTCAAACCAAAACGCCGCTTGGACAGGGCCATGGTGGCATCGGCCTGGGGCGGTGTCGGCGATGCCGATATAACGGTACTGGTTGTTGATGCGCATAAAGGATTTGACGATGAAGTCAAAGCCATTGTCGCCAGGCTGAATGAAAATAAGACGGCCGCCGTTTTGGTTTTGAATAAAGTTGATTTGGTAAAAAAGGAAAAACTGCTGCAGCTCAGCGCAGAATTAAACCAAGCCGGAAATTTTATCGAAACGTTTTTTATTTCAGCCGCAACCGGTGAAAATATTGAAGAATTTTATAAATACCTGGCGGATAATCTGCCGGAAAGCCCATGGTATTACCCGGAAGAGCAAATGTCTGATATGCCGTTAAAACTATTGGCGGCGGAAATTGTCCGAGAAAAACTGTTTTTATATCTCCAGCAGGAATTGCCTTATGCCCTGACTGTAGAGCCGGAGCTTTGGCAGCGCAAGGAAGACAACTCCGTCCGGGCGGAAATGACGATTTATGTTCAGCGTGACAGTCAGAAAATCATCG
>ENA-UESE01000773-UESE01000773.1-human-gut-metagenome-genome-assembly--contig:-NODE-773-length-31969-cov-3.269347_pt1 | contig 31969 bp, 27 predicted proteins | sample MGYA00242995_ERZ507996 | MGnify/ENA primary metagenome ERZ507996 (study PRJEB26167, sample SAMN06115489) | human gut metagenome | host: Homo sapiens | place: China:Sichuan | collected 2015-04-15... | reverse complement strand
GCGGGGCCGGTTTTCTCTAATTCCCATAAAGGAAGTGCTTTTTATGTCTATCGATGCAAAAACGCTTTTGGCCGAAGCCGAGACCCTGCGCCCCGCGCTTTTGACGGACCGCCGGACGCTGCACCGCAATCCGGAGGCAGGTCCCGTGCTTCCCCATACAGCAGCCTATGTCAAGCAGCGCCTGACAGAGCTGGGCTATGCGCCCCGAGACATGGCCGGCGGCGTCACGGCGGACATTCATTTCCGCGTTCGCCGCGTGTACCGCTATGACAACGCGACCGTCGCCGTCAGCGACGTGCGCTACTGAGTTTTCGCGAAAAGAGCAGACAGGTGTACCCTGTCTGCTCTTTTTCTGTCCAAAAAGGATCTGTTCCAGCAATCGAAGAGCCCCCGTCCGGCGGTCTGCCGGACGGGGGCTTTGATATCCCCGCGCTTAGGCGCTGAAGCTGACGCTCTTGGCGGCTTCGATGAAGCTCGGCTCATAGGCGTCAAAGTTGTCCTTTTGGGACGCGAACTGCACCATCCAGAACCCGTCGTCAGCCTCGTAGAGAACGGTGAGGTAGCGGTAGGTGACGTTCTGCTCCTCGTTGAGGAAGTCATACAGCATCGTCGGGTTGCCGTCGATGGGCTCGCCGTCGACGATCGCTTTGTCTTCATTGGCCCCCTTGACGAACTCGACATACTGCTCAAACGTCACGTCTTCCACGCCGGCTTCGGCAAACTCCGCCTTCGTCTCATGGAGGGCGAGCACGATCGCCGTGTCCGCAGCGTAGCCAACGGTGTAGCCCTCAAGCGATTCCTGGCTGAAGTCGGTCGTGAGCGTGATCTGCATGCCCTCGGCGTCAAAGAGCTTGGCTTTGGCATCAAAGGGGTTGGTGCTGCCGCAGCCGGCGAGCACGGCCACAAGAAGCAGCGCGCAGACAATTGTCGTAAATGTGCGTTTCATACAGAGATCTCCTCTTTCTATTTTCTATGACAGCGGCTTACTGCGCCGGTTTGTCCGTTTTGGGCTGGTACTGATACGGCTCCGGATCGGGCTCGGCATAGCCGGTGGCGATGTCGAATTGCTTGGTCAGCTGCGTGAGACCGAGCTTCGTCACCATGAGCTCACCGTAGGCGAGGTCATCCTGGAAGCCGTTTTCGCGGCACTCATCCAGACCCGTACAGATCCTCAAGCTTTCCGAGCGCCGTGATGGCATCGTCGGTGTTGCCCTCGGCGGGACAGACGGCCTCAAAGCGGCGGCCGATGCGCACGATCGCGGCATAGCTCGCCTGCAGCATCGCCAGCGTGAGCGCGCCGGCCTGTCCGGCGGCCTCGCTCTGCTTCATGCCGGTGATCATGTCCGACACATCCCCGACCCACTGCTTGTGCACGCCCTTGAGCTGGCTCAGGCGCTCATCGATCTGTGCCGCGGGATGGCGGTTGGCGGAGTAGCCGCCCTTTTTGAGTTTACGGGTCAGACGTTCCATAGTAGCAACCTCCAATTAGAATTCTTGATCAATCGTCCACGTCGAGTGCTTCCAGACCCTTGGCGGCAATGGGACGGCTGTCGCCATGGCGGACGAAGAGCATGGTCACAAACGCGCCGGCCACGAAAAGGGCGGCATACGGGAAGAGCACGGTCATGCCGACCTTGTCCATCAGGAAGCCGGAGAACATCGGCGTGATGACCTGCGCGGCCATGCTGGCCGTGTAGTAGAAGCCGGTGTAGCGGCCGACATCGCTGCCGGAGCACATCTCGACGACCATCGGGAAGGAGTTGACGTTGATGGTCGCCCAGCCGATACCGGCGAGGCAGAACATCGCGTTCATGAGCATCGTGGGGCTCTCGGAATTGAGGAACGCAGCCACGCCAAACGCGATGGCCAGCATCACGACGCCGCCGAGAATGGTCTTTTTTCGGCCGATCTTGGACGCGACGATGCCGACGGGCAGGTAGGCCACGATCGCAGCGGCCTGCGCAAGCATGAGCGTGAGGTTATAGTCCTTGTGCAGGATGTTGCTCGCATAGACGGAGTATTTCGACGTCACGGCGTTGTAGCCGAAGAACCACAGCACGATCGACAGCAGCAGGAAAATGAGCGAGCGGCGCTCGGCCTTGCCGAGCTTGCCGGAGGCGGCGGGCGTGTCGCCGTCGTCCCCGTTGTCGATGCCGAAGCGCTTGCTGTCGGCCTGCATCTCGGCGACAAACTTCGGCTCGTTGACCGTCAGGCGGAAGATCAGCAGCGCAAGCACCATGAGCCCCGCGATCACGGAGAAGTAGGCAGTGTAGCTCATGAGCGAGTTGCGCACGGAGCTCGTGGCGAAGCCCATGCCGATGGCCAGCACGAGGATGCCGCCGCCGGTACCCATGAGGTTGATGACGGCATTCGCCTTACTGCGCAGCGGCTTGATGGTAACATCAGGCATGAGCGCAACGGCCGGAGAGCGGAACGTGGCCATGGCGACGAGCACGACCAGCAGCAGCGCAATGAAGCCGATGAGCGCACCCGGATGCTGCAGCGTCGTCTGATGGGCGTAGGCCTGACGCGCGGGCACGACATAATTCGTGTAGTCGTGGTTCGTGACGGTCTTGCCCTCGGCATTGGTGACCTGGCTCGTGATGGCGGCAAACTCGTCCTCCGTAAAGGTATCCTCGAGCACGAAGGTCTCGCCGTCGGGCGTCTTGAGCGTGCGGTCCGCCTCCTTCTGATAGACGATGCGCAGAGCGGCGGGATCGTCGATCGCGGCAGCGCCGTCGAGATTCTTCAGCTGCGCGTCGTCAACGAGCGACAGGCTGATGAAGGCGATGGCGGCAACGATCGTGCCGATGAGGATAAACGGTGTGCGGCGGCCGCGCTTGCCGGTGTGCTTATCCGAGATCGCGCCGAACAGCGGCAGCAGAAACAGCGCCAGGATGTTGTCGAGCGCCATGATGACACCGGACCATGCCTGCGACATACCGAATTTGTTGGTCAGGATCAGCGGGACGGTGTTGTCGTAGGCCTGCCAGAACGCGCAGATCAGGAAAAAGGCAAAGCCAACGCAGATGGTGCGTTTGTAGTTGAGCTTCACAGGGTTACCTCCAAGTTTGTTTCAAATCCGTACCATTCTACAATACCTCGCCGTGCAATTCAACAGGCATTTGACGAAATGCAGAAATTGTTGTTTAATATGAGCAGGCAGACCGGCGGCTCCCGCCGCCAAAAGGAGGACACATTATGAATTGGAAAACCGCTTGTAAGATCGCCGCACCGGCCGCAGCCTGCGCGGGTGCGTTTGCATTTCTGGTCGCGCCGGGCCGCGCAACGCGCGCGCAGAAGGCGCCGTTTTTATGCCGCAACTACGCGCATCGCGGCCTGCACACCGAGGACGGCTCCGTGCCGGAAAACTCGCTCCCGGCGTTTCGCGCCGCGGCCGAGGCGGGCTACGCCGTCGAGATGGACGTGCACCTGACGGCCGACGACCAGCTCGTCGTGTTCCATGACGACACGCTCGAGCGCATGTGCGGCGTGCAGGGCGTCATTGATGATTTCACCCTCGCCGAGCTGCGCGCGCTGCGTCTCGGAAAGACCGACTGCGTCATCCCGACGTTTGCCGAGGCGCTCGAGGCGCTCGGCGGACGCGTGCCGCTGCTGCTCGAGATCAAGCGCGGGCACGATAACCGCCGCCTGTGCGCGCTGACGCTCGAGGCGCTGCGCACCTACACCGGCCCCTACTGCGTCGAGAGCTTCGATCCCACGATCGTCGCATGGTTCCGGCGCAACGCACCCGATATCCTGCGCGGCCAGCTCAGCCAGCCGCCGAAGGAATACGGCACGGCGCTGAGCAAGCCCGCCGCCGCCATCGTCGGCAACGTGCTCACGAACGTGATCGCGCGCCCGCAGTTCATCGCCTACAAGATCGGCCCGAAGCCGCTGAGCGTGCGCCTGTGCGAGGCCATGGGCGCCGTGCGCGCCGGCTGGACGAGCCGCACCTGGACGCACGAGCGCGACTATGACATCGTCATCTTCGAGCACTACCGTCCCGGCGCGTGGTTCCGCGCGGACATCTGAGCGCAGGGCAAGCCTGCATACCGTGAAAAACAGCCAACAGCCGAGCCGGCAAATGCCGGCTCGGCTGTTGGCTGTTGATTGCTGTGCTTGCGCGTCCGCGGCGGATGCAGACCCGGACGCTGAAATGGAAGAGAGAACACAAACGAGGGGGGCGTAAACATCATTCGCACAAAACGATGCTTACTGAACATATCCTAACAGTTGTGTCCGTGTTTGTCAAGCGCTTTTTAAAAAATTCTGGATTTTTTCTCACACCGTTCCGTCGCGCAGGATCTGCGCAAGCTCGGCCACGTCACGCAGGACGTATTTCGGCTGCACATCGGACGCCTTGAGCATCGCCTCGTCCGTCTCGCCGGACATGACGAGCACGCTCTGCGCGCCCGCATTCACGGCCACGGCAATGTCGGTATACAGCCGGTCGCCCACGCAGCAGATCTGCTCGTTCGGCACGCCGGTCTGCGCCGAGATGACGTCGACCATGTTGCGGTTTGGCTTGCCGATGTAGGTCGGCTTGACGCCGGAGGCAGCGGTCAGCAGCGCGCAGATGCTCCCGCAGTCGGGCAGCACCTCGCCGGCCGGCATCGGGCAGACCCAGTCGGGGTTGGCGGCGATGAAGGTCGCGCCGCGGCGCAGGAAGTGCACGGCGCGGTCGAGCTTCTCATACACGAGCTCGGTGTCAAAGCCGACAACGACGACCTCCGCGCCCTCTTCGACGAGCGGGATGCCGTAGCTGAGCAGCTCGCGGCGAAACGCCTGCGTGCCGACCAGATACACGGGCTTGCCCGCATAGTGCTGGTTGAGATACAGCGCCGTCGCCATGCCGGACGTGAACACGTTTTCCGCCTCGCACGGGAAGCCGAGGCGCCGCAGGCGCGTGATGTAGTCCGTGCCGGCGCGCGAGGAGTTGTTGGTCAGATAAATGTACTGCCGTCCGGTATCGGCCAGCGTGTTGATGAAGTCGACTGCGCCGGGAAACACATCGTCCCCGAGGTAGAGCGTGCCGTCCATATCCAGCAGGAACAGGCGCGCATGGAGCAGGTCTTTCAGGTCGTTCATGGAAGCCACCTCATAGAATCTTATTTTTTTCTTAACGTCTCATTATACCACAAAAAACGCGCCGCACAACCCAATTATTCCGGCGGCGGGTGTTGAAAAAAACGGTCGATGTGCTATAATATTAAAATCTGTACCGTGGGCCGCTATTGCGTGCAGGCCGGGTACGGACCCAAAGGTGTAATTAAAATTTTGGAGGCATAGATATGGCAAAGAAACAGTTCAAAGCAGAATCCAAAAAGCTGCTCGACATGATGATCAATTCGATCTACACGCACAAGGAGATCTTCCTGCGCGAGATCATCTCGAACGCCTCGGACGCAATCGACAAGCTCTGCTACCAGTCGCTCACGGATGAAAACGTGGGCATGGCGCGCGGCGATTTCAAGATCCGCGTCATCCCCGACAAGGAAGCGCGCACGATCACCGTGTCCGACAACGGCATCGGCATGACCAAGGAGGAGCTCGACAGCAACCTCGGCGTCATCGCGCGCAGCGGCTCGCTGAAGTTCAAGGACGATCTCGGCGAGAGCGCGCAGGAGGATGCCGCCATCGACATCATCGGTCAATTCGGCGTCGGCTTCTACTCCGCGTTCATGGTCGCCGATAAGGTCACGGTCATCACCCGCGCCTACGGCAGCGACACCGCCTATCAGTGGGTCAGCACCGGCGCGGACGGCTATACCATCACCGAGGCGCAGAAGGACACCGTCGGCACCGACGTCATCATGCACATCAAGGCCGACGAGACGGGCGAGAAATACTCCACCTACCTCGAAAACTGGAAGCTCATGATGCTCATCCGCAAGTACTCCGACTATGTCCGCTGGCCGATCGTCATGGACGTCGAGCAGAGCGACTGGGTCGACACCGGCGAGAAGGACGAAAAGGGCGAGCCGAAGATGGAGATGGTCACCAAGACCGAGGAGCAGACTATCAACAGCATGATCCCCATCTGGCAGCGCAGCCGCAAGGAAGCCACGGACGAGGAGTGCATCGCGTTTTATAAGGACAAGTTCCATGACAAGGACGACCCGCTGGCCGTCATCCGCGTCAACGCCGAGGGCCTGATCTCCTACCGCGCGCTGCTGTTCGTCCCGTCCAAGGTCCCGGCAAATATGTACACGCGCGACGCCGATCCCGGTCTTGAACTCTACAGCTCCGGCGTCATGATCATGGACAGATGCACCGACCTTCTGCCGCCGTGCTACGCGTTCGCGCGCGGCGTGGTCGACTCCCCCGACCTGTCGCTGAACATCTCGCGTGAGATGCTCCAGCACGACCGCCAGCTCAAGCTCATCGCCGCGAACCTCGGCAAAAAGATCAAGTCCGAGCTCACGAAGCTCATGACCAATGACCGCGAGAAGTACGAGCAGTTCCACGCCGCCTTCGGTATGATGCTGAACGATACGGCGGCCACCGAGACGGGCGACAAGGTCGACGAGATCAAGGACCTGCTGCTCTACCACACAAGCGAGACCAAACTCGTCTCCCTCAAGGAATACGTCGACGCCATGCCCGCCGAGCAGACGAAGATCTACTTCGCGTGCGGCGACAACGTCAAGCGTCTGCTGAGCCTGCCGCAGGCGGAGCAGCTGCGCGACAAGGGCTTTGACGTCCTGTGCATGACCTCGCAGATCGACGAGTATTTCGTCGACACCATGAAGAGCTACGACGACAAGCCGTTTTGCAACATCGCGACCGACGATCTCGGCCTCGAGAGCGAGGAAGAGAAAAAAGAGACCGAGGCAAAGCAGGCCGAGGACAAGGAGCTGCTCGACTTCGTCAAGGAGACGCTCGGCGAGCAGGTCGCATCCGTGCGCCTGTCCAATAAGCTCGTGTCCAGCGCCGTGTGCCTGAGCACCGAGGGCGGCGTCACGCTCGAGATGGAGCGCTACTTCCGGAGCATGCCCGGCGCGCCGACCGACATCCGCGCCGTGCGCGTGCTGGAGCTCAACGCCAACCACCACGCCTACCAGACCATGAAGGAGGCCTTCACCGCCGGCGACAAGGACAAGGCCGCACGCATCGCCAAGATCCTGCACGCGCAGGCGCTGCTCATCGCGGGCGAGCCGCTCGAGGATCCGGCTGCGTATTCGGAGCTCGTGTGCACGCTCATCTGACAACCGATCTGATCTGAACCCTGACCGCCGCATCCCGGCGGTCAGGGTACCCCAAGTAAGGAGCTGTCTATGCAACCGCGTCTCGGTATCTATATCCACATCCCGTTTTGCGCGAGCAAGTGCGGCTACTGTGACTTCTATTCCTGCGCCGGCGCTGCCGAGCGCATGGCGGAGTATCAGCAGGCACTGCTCGAGCACATTGAAGAGAGCGCCGGGCGCATCGCACCGGCGTACATCGACACGGTCTATTTCGGCGGCGGCACACCGAGCTTTTACGGCGCGGCGCGGCTCATTGAGCTGCTCGACGCCGTCAAGGCCACCGGCCGCCTGCTCAAGCGTGCGGAGGTGACCGTCGAGGTCAACCCGGACAGCGTCCGTCTGCACGACCTGCGCGCTCTGCGCAAGGCGGGCTTCAACCGTCTGAGCATCGGTATGCAGTCGGCCAACAACGATATCCTGAAAATGATCGGCCGCCGCCACAGCTACCGGCAGGTGGAGATGGCCGTTGAAAACGCCCGCACCGCCGGGTTTGACAACATCAGCCTCGACCTCATCTACGGTCTTCCCAGCCAGACCCGCAGCGACTGGGAAGACACGCTCGCCAAGGCGCTTGCCCTGCGTCCGGAGCACATCTCCGGCTACGGGCTCAAGCTCGAGGAGGGCACGCCCATGTACGCCCTGAAGGATTCGCCCCTTATCCCGTCGGACGACGAGCAGGCGGATATGTACCTGTGCATGGTCGAGGAGCTGCGGCACTATGGCTACGAACAGTACGAGATCTCCAACTTCAGCATCCCGGGCTATGAATCCCGGCACAACCTGAAGTACTGGCAGCTCGATGACTATATGGGCTTCGGCCCGGGCGCGCACTCGTGCATCGGCCGCACGCGCTACAGCTATGTGCGCGACCTTGACCGCTATCTTGCGGGCATCCTCCACGGTGAGGACATGATCGACGAATACGAGACGATCGGCGACTTTGAGCGCGCGGCCGAATATCTCATGCTCGGCATGCGCACCGTACACGGTGTGTCACGCGCGGAGTATGAGCGGCTCTACCGCAGCGATTTTTCCGGCATCGCGCAGCAGCTCGAGGAGTTCGTCCGTCGCGGCTGGGCCGTCGCGGACGGCGAGCGCTGGCACTTCACGCCCTCGGGTTTCCTCTTATCGAACGTGCTCATCGGCAAGCTGCTCGAGGCACAGACCGACCGCAAGGCCGAGCACAACCCGTGGATGAAGCCGCAGATCGAAAAGCAGCCGCGCACCAAGCTCCCGCCCGGTGAGGCGGAGGCTTTCCGCGACACATATTTAAATAATCCGATTTTGACGCGGACAGACAGGAGCCAAAATCATGAAACTTAACGGCAACACTTCCAAACGCAGCGCAGCCGCAAAGCGCGAAGCGGCGGACTTCGCCGCGCAGGAGCGCTCGGCACACCGCAGCGCCTCCAACCGCTCGGCACAGAGTGAGGCGGCCGCCCGCCGTGCCGCCGCGCCGAAGCAGACGGCGCCCCAGCGTCCGCCCGTGCCCCGGCAGGAGCAGACGGCGCGCCGCAGTGCGCCCGGCGTCCAGCCGCAGCCGGCTCCAAAAGAGAAAAAGCCGCGCGGCCGCGGCGGCAAAATCGCCGTGCGTGTCGTGCTCATCGTGCTGGCCGTCATCATCGCGGCCGGCGCCGTCGGCATGGTACTCGTGGCGAAAAAGGATGCCATCTTCCCGAATGTCTCCGTCTGCGGCACCGACGTCGGCGGCATGACGCAGATCGAGGCGGCAGAGGCCATCCGCGCCGCCGGTTGGGACGATACGAGCGCACCGGTGCTCACGATGACCTTCCCGGGCGACCGGACCATCACCGTCACCGCGACGGAGATCGGCTTTGAGGCGACGCCCGACGCCGCAGCCGAGACAGCCTACGCCTACGGACGCAGCGGAAATGCGTTCACAAACTTCTTCACGTGGCTGCGCTGCGCGCTCAAGGGGCACGATGTGGCGGCCGATCACCTCGCCGACATGGACACCGACGCCCTGCGCACACGCATCGAGCGCGAGGCCGCCGAGATCAATGTCAAGCTCTCGGGCGGCAGCGTCGAGATCGACGAGGAGCACAGTACCATCCGCGTCGTCAAGGGCGCGAGCATGATCACGCTCGACCCCGCCGCCGTCGCCGATCGGGTGCTCAGCGACATCCGCAGCGGCAAGTTCGGCACGTCGGCCTACCCGGTCGACATGAAGGGCGACGATAAGATGACGCTGCAGGAGCTGCACGACGCCATCTGCGGCGACCCGGTCAACGCGGGCTACGACCCGGAGACCCAGTCCGCCACGGAGAGCAAGGTCGGCATCGAGTTCGACGTGGCCGAGGCGCAGCCGCTCTGGGACGCGGCCTCTACCGGCGACACCGTCACCATCCCGGCCACGCTCACGCAGCCGGAGATGACGCAGGAGCGCCTGCAAAAGCATCTGTTGGCCGACAAGCTCGCCACCAAGACCACCTCCCTCTCCGGCAGCAGCAGCAACCGCATCACGAACGTCAGGCTCGCCGCCGAGAAGATCAACGGCGTCATCCTCCAGCCCGGTCAGACGTTCTCGTATAACGACGTGCTCGGCAAGCGCACGAAGGCCAACGGCTTCAAGGAGGCCGGCGCTTACTCCGGCGGTCAGGTCGTGCAGGAGGTCGGCGGCGGCATCTGCCAGGTGTCGTCCACACTGTACTACTGCGCCATGGTCTCCAATCTCAAGATCAACACCCGCACCTGCCACTACTTCCCCGTGGCCTATATCGAGCCCGGCATGGACGCCACGGTCAGCTGGGGCGGCCCGGAATTCAAGTTCACCAACAGCCGCGAATACCCCATTGAGATCAAGGCCTATGTGGAAAAGAACAGCATCACGGTCGAGATCTGGGGCACGGATGTGGACGGCAGCTACGTCAAGATGAGCTACACCGCCAACGGCCTGCGCGCCACGACCTACCGCACCGTCTATGACAAGGACGGCAACGAGATCAGCCGCACCGTCGAGGCCAACAGCACCTATCACTCCCACGACACAACGCCGAAGCCCACCCCGACGCCCAGCGCGACGCCAACCCCCACCCCCACGCCGAAGCCGCAGCCGACGCCCTACCCGTCGGTCTACGACCCCGGTGACGCCGGTGAAGACTAATACAGAGGAGAATGCAGTATGAGCAAAGGAAAGTTTTATATCACAACGCCGATCTATTACCCTTCGGACAAACTGCACATCGGCCACACCTACTGCACGGTCGCGACCGATGCGATCGCGCGCTATAAGCGTCTGTGCGGCTATGACGTGATGTTTCTGACCGGAACGGACGAACACGGTCAGAAGATCGAAGAAAAGGCGGAGGCCGCCGGCGTCACGCCCAAGCAGTTCGTAGACAACATCGTCGAGGGTCCCGGCGGCGTGCGCGCGCTGTGGAAGCTGATGAACATCTCCAACGACCGCTTCATCCGCACGACGGACGACTACCATGTCGAGGCCGTGCAGCGCATCTTCAAGAAGATGTACGATAAGGGCGACATCTACAAGGGCAAGTACTCCGGCATGTACTGCACGCCGTGCGAGAGCTTCTGGACCGAGAGCCAGCTCGTCGACGGCAAGTGCCCGGACTGCGGCCGCGAGGTGCACTATGCCGGGGAGGAAGCGTACTTCTTCCGCCTGTCGAAATATGCCGAGCCGGTGCGCGAGCTGCTGCTCAGCGGCACGTTCCTGGAGCCGGCCAGCCGCGTCAACGAGATGATCAAAAACTTCATCGACCCCGGTCTGGAGGATCTGTGCGTGTCGCGCACGAGCTTCACCTGGGGCATTCCGGTCGATTTCGACCCCGGCCATGTCGTCTACGTCTGGGTCGACGCGCTGTTCAACTACTGCACGGCGCTCGGCTTCCTGAACGACAAGTACAACGATTACGACCAGTTCTGGCCCGCCGACGTGCACATGGTCGGCAAGGAGATCGTGCGCTTCCACTCCATCATCTGGCCGGCCATGCTCATGAGTATGGGTATGCCCCTGCCGAAGAAGGTCTTCGGCCACGGCTGGCTGCTGCTCGGCGGCGGCAAGATGTCGAAGTCGAAGGGCAACGTCGTCGACCCCGTCGTGCTCGCCGAGCGCTACGGTGTGGACGCGCTGCGCTACTACCTGCTGCGCGAGTTCCCGCTCGGCAGCGACGGCAACTTCTCCAACGAGCTGCTCATCTCCCGCATCAACACCGACCTTGCCAACGACCTCGGCAACCTCCTGAGCCGCACCGTCGCCATGGTCATCAAGTACTTCGGCGGCACGCTGCCGGCAGAGCGCGAGCATGATGCGCTCGATGACGAGCTCATCGCCATGGCATCCGCCCTGCGCGAAACGTACGCCGGCTATATGGATAACTTCGGCACGCAGCAGGCGCTCATCGAGGTGTTCAAGGTCATCTCCCGCGCCAACAAGTATATCGACGAGACCGCCCCCTGGGTGCTCGCCAAGGATGAGAGCAAGCGCGCGCGTCTGGCTACGGTGCTGTATAACCTGCTTGAGACGCTGCGCATCACCGTGACGCTCCTGCTGCCGTTCATTCCCGACAGCTGCGAGAAGGCCTTCGCGCAGATCGGCGCCGCTCCGGAGCAGACCACATGGGATAACGCCGCCGTCTGGGGCGTGCTGCCGGCAGATGTCACCGTGCACAAGGGCGAGACGCTCTTCCCGCGCATCGACATGGCCAAGGAGCTCACCGAGCTCGAGGCGCTCAAGGCCGCACACGCGGCTGCCGCCGCGCCGAAGTCCGCGCCCGTGCTGCCGGATGTGACGATCGACGACTTTGCCAAGTGCGATATGCGCGTGTGCAAGGTGCTCAAGTGCGAGCCGGTGAAAAAGTCCGACAAGCTCCTGTGCTTCACGCTCGACGACGGCAGCGGCACCGACCGGCAGATCCTCTCCGGCATCGCCAAGTTCTACCGCCCCGAGGAGCTCGTGGGCAAGACGGTCGTCGCCATCCTGAACCTGCCGCCGCGCAAGATGATGGGCATGGCCTCCAACGGCATGCTCCTCTCGGCCGAGAAGGACGGCAAGCTCAACCTGCTCATGCTCGATGACAGCGTGCCCGCCGGCGCGCAGCTCTGCTGAGCGATCCCGCACACGTTCGGGAAGGCTCGCAGTACGAGCCTTCCCGTTTTTCCGGCAGATGCGGAACTTTTTCCGCGCCCGGACGTCAAGCCCTTCGTAATCTCCCGCACATAAAGGAGGAATTGCCCCTTGAAGCTGTTTTCCTCGCCGCCGCGTCCAACGGGTACCCAGCGGCCGACTACCGATAACATGCAGCAGCGACCCGCTCAGCAGCGGCCGGCTCAACAGCGGCCGGCTCAGCAGCGGCCGGCTCAACAGCGGCCGGCTCAGCAGCGGCCGGCTCAACAGCGGCCGGCTCAACAGCGGCCGGCGCAGCAGCAACCCACCCGGCAGCGGCCCGCTCAGCAGCGGCCTGCCCGGCAGCGGAAGCCGCAGAGCGCCGACATGTGGACGGAGAATGCCGCCGCGCAGCCGCGCCGCAGCGCGCCGGACGACCGCCGGCGTGTGCAGCAGACTGCCCCATCCCCGACCGGCAAGCACGGTCGCAAGGCCAAAAAAGCCAAAAAGCCGAAGAAGAAAAAAAGCGTCGGCCGCAGGCTGCTCATTCTCTTTCTCGTGCTGGCCATTCTCGCCGGGCTGTATCTGACGGCGGTCTATTCTGACATTCCGTTCATCGCCAAGTGGCGCACGGCCTACATCCAGACGGCTATGAACACGCTCAGCCACCAGTGGCTGGCAACGGCTTTCATACCGCGCAGCGTCATCGACAAGGTCGTCGCCGAAATGGAGGCCGCGCGAGAGGCGCAGATCGGTGTCAACAGTGAGTGGGACGAGGGAGAGAGCGAGTCCCGCAACCCGACGCTCACCGACACCAAGGGCATGAGCAAGGAAGAGATCACGTTTTACAACCTCTTCTGGGAGGTAGACGTGCCGAGCATGCAGGCGTATGTCAAGGAGCATCCCGACGCGCTCGCCGCCGGGTGGAGCCGCATCAACATCGACCACTCCGCGCTCACGGATAACGGCACCAGCATCCGCACCATCCAGGGCGAGCAGGTGCTCGCGATCGATGCGCAAAACGAGATCCTCATCGTGCGCGAAAAGGGCAGCACCTATCGCGGCGTACTTGTCGTGATGAAGGATCCGTCGCGCCTGAGTCTGCACGCAGCGACCACGCTCGGCAGCATCGGCCAGTACTGCGGCCAGATCGCGCAGGCGCACGGCGGCGTCATCGGCATGACCGGCTCGGGCTTCATCGATCCGGGCGGCACCGGCAACGGCGGCACGCTCGCGGGCTACGCCATGTGCAACGGCAGGGCCTACGGCGACCACATGGGCTATGGCTACAAGCGGCTCGAGCTGCATGCGGACAACCGCATCTACATCCGCGACAGCGCCTCCCCCGTCTCGTCCGACACGACGGACGCGGTCGAGTTCTCCCCCGCCATGATCATTGACGGGGAGACGGTCGTCAATGCCCGCAGCGGCTTCTCCGACCTGCAGCCGCGCGCCTGTCTCGGGCAGTCGAAGTACGGCGAGATCATCGCCCTGCTCGTCGAGGGACGGCTGACAACATCCGTCGGCATCAGCGTGCCGGACTGCGCGGCCATCATGGCCAAGCACGACTGTATGCAGGCCATGAACCTTGACGGCGGCACCAGCGCCATGATCTGGTACAAGGGCAAGTACATCATGCGCAGCTCCAACCCCGCGCTCACCGCCGGGCGGACGCTGCCAAACGCCTTTGTCTACGCCGGAAATTAACGGAATCCGAAACGTCCCTGACCGCCGGTCAGGGACGTTTGTTTGCCTTGTACAAATCTTTTTTCGCCGCCGGCGTGCAGTTTCGTGAAAATGGGGCTTGCAATCCGCTCCCGGACGTGGTAGAGTAACACCATCGAGAAACCGATGACCGAGAGGAGTACCCATTTACGAAGCTTTCAGAGAGCAGCGGACGGTGGAAGCGCTGCAGCGGACGAATGGCGAATGGACTCGCGAGGGCAAACCGATTGCAGCAGCATGAGGGGCGACGGTGGCCGCGGCCGTTATCCGGCGGAGCGTATGATCGTACGTGCAAAGTGGGCGCATGAGCGCCAATATGGGTGGCACCGCAGGAGTTACAGTCTTGTCCCATGAAACGGAAGGAACCGTTTCGTGGACGAGGCTTTTTTTATTGCATAAAATTACGCAGGAGGGATGCATATGACACGGAGGACCAGACGATGGCGTGGCGGCCGGAGAGTTTTTGCCGCGTCAGACCGTATCCGGACATCACAAACCAACCGTTTCATAAAATATAAGGAGAATTTGCTATGAATAAAACGTTCCGAAAGATCGTCGGCGGCGCGCTCGCCGTCACCGCACTCATGGGCCTGGCTGCCTGCGGCAGCAAGACCGAAGGCGACAAGGCCGAGGGTAAGACCTACAAGGTCGGCATCGTGCAGTTTGTGGATGATGCGTCCCTCAACCAGATCGAGGCGGCCATCGAGGCTGAGCTCGACGCCAAGGCCAAGGAGCTGGGCGTGACCTTCGATTACACGCTCTACAATGGTCAGGGCGACGCCACGACCCTCAACCAGATCGGCGCAGAGCTTGTCGGCAAGGGCGTGGATCTGATCGTACCGATCGCGACCCCGGCCGTGAAGATCATGCAGTCCGCCACTGAGGACACCGAGATCCCCATCGTGTTCTCCGCCGTGTCTGACCCCGTCGGCAGCGGCATCGTCGATGCGCTCGACGCGCCCGGCGGCCGCATCACCGGCACGAGCGACGCACTCAACACCAAGGGCCTGCTCGATCTGATGCTCGCCCAGAGCCCGGACACCAAGACCGTCGGCCTGCTCTACTCCAAGAGTGAGGACTCGTCCAAGCAGCCGATCGCGGACGCGAAGGCCTACCTCGAGAGCAAGGGCATCCGCTGCGTAGAGAAGACCGGCACGACCACCGACGAGATCACCTCAGCCGTTGACGCGCTCATCGCCGAAAAGGTCGACGCCGTCTTTACTCCGACCGACAACACCGTCATGACCGCAGAGCTTGCCATCTACGAGAGGTTCCTCAACGCCAAGATCCCGCATTACTGCGGCGCTGACTCCTTCGCGCTCAACGGCGCGTTCGTCGGCTACGGTGTGGATTACACCGCGCTCGGCAAGATGACGGCCGACATGGTCGTGCAGGTGCTGGTCGACGGCAAGAGCCCCGCCACGCTGCCGGTCGCGACCTTCGACAACGGCATCGCCATGATCAATACGGACAGCTGCACCGCCCTCGGCTACGATCTCGCGGCTGTCAAGCAGGCGTTTGACGGCAAGTGCAGCTCCGTGCTCGAGACGACCACGCAGCAGAATTTTGACTGATATCTGACATCCCGAAGGAGGGGCGTTTATGCTGACAGTGTTGAAGACCGCGCTTGAGGTCGGCCTGATTTACGGCCTCGTCGCGCTGGCGCTGTTCATCAGCTTTTCCATCCTGAACATTGCAGACCTGTCGACCGACGGCTGCTTTACGCTCGGCTGTGCCGTGGGCGCGATGCTCACCATCGCGGGGCATCCGCTTCTGGCGCTGCCTGCGGCCATGGCCGCGGGTATGCTCTCGGGCTTCATCACCGCCTTTTTGCAGACGCGCCTCGGCGTGGAGAGCATCCTCGCCGGCATCATCTCGAACACCGGCCTGTATACGATCAACCTCGCGGTCATGGGCTTTTCGTCCAACGTGTCCATCACGGGGCGCGATACGGTCTTTTCGCTGTTCAAGGCACTCACCGGCGGCAGCCAGTGGAGCACGCTGGTGCTGCTCGCGCTGCTGCTGGGCGTAATCGCGGTCGTGCTCATCCGGTTCTTCGGCACGTCGCTCGGGCTTTCCATCCGCGCGACGGGCGACAGTCTCGACATGGTCAGCGCCTCCTCCATCAACCCCAAGGTCACCATCACGATCGGCCTGTGCCTCGCCAACGCCCTCACGGCGCTCTCCGGCTGCCTGATCGGTGAGTACAACAAGTTCTGCGACATCAACCTCGGCACCGGCATGGTCACGATCGCGCTGGCAAGTCTGATCATCGGCGAGGTCTTTGCCGGCCGCCGCGGCGGGATCGGCAAGCGCGTCGTCTGCGTCGTGCTCGGCAGCATCGTCTACCGCCTGATCATCGCGCTGGCGCTGCGGCTGAACATCTCGGCCGAATACTTCAAGCTCGTCTCCGCCGTCATCGTCGCCGTCGCCATCGCCGCGCCGAACATGAAGGACTATGTCCATCTGGCAAAGATCCGCTCCAACGCGCGCAAGCTGCGCGCCCTGTCCGGAAAGGGGGATGAGACCGATGCTTGAGCTTTCCCACGTCAGCAAGACATTCAACGCCGGAACGGTGAACGAAAAACGCGCCCTGTGCGACCTGTCGCTCACGCTCGCCGACGGAGAATTTGCCACCATCGTCGGCTCGAACGGCGCGGGCAAGAGCACGCTCTTCAACGCCATCGCCGGTATGTTCTATGTCGATGACGGCATCCTCCGGCTTGACGGGCGGGACATCACGTTCCTGCCGCCGCACAAGCGCAGCCGCCGCATCGGCCACCTGTTTCAGGACCCGCTCAAGGGCACCGCGCCGCACATGACCATTGAGGAAAACCTCGCCGTGGCGTATCTGCGCGCGCCGGAAAAGCACAAGCAGCTGCGCCGCGTCAGCCGCAAGGACCGGGAATTCTTCCGCGATGCGCTCGCCCAGCTCGACATGGGGCTCGAGGAGCGCATGAACACGCCCGTCGGTCTGCTCTCCGGCGGTCAGCGGCAGGCGCTGACGCTGCTCATGGCCACCATGGTCACGCCCGAGCTGCTGCTGCTCGATGAGCACACGGCGGCGCTCGACCCCGTGACGGCCGACAAGGTGCTCGCGCTCACGCGCAGCATCGTCTCTGAGCGCAGCATCTCCTGCCTCATGATCACGCACAATATGCACCAGGCGCTCGAGCTCGGCTCGCGCACGCTCATGATGGACGCCGGGCGCATCGTGCTCGACGTCTCCGGGGCGCAGCGCGCGGACATGACCGTGCAGGGGCTCATCGATGCCTTTGCCGCTCAGGCGGGCACGGCGTTTGACAACGACCGCGTCCTGCTGTCCACGGCAGAGGGCACGGAAAACTGAATTCCGGAAAAGAAAAATCAGCCGCCCTGCGGGCGGCTGATTTTTTGTGTTTATGCACTTAATAGAACGTGGCCACCGGTTCCTCCGGCTTTTCGACCTCCTGCACGGACAGCACCGTGAGCACCGGGCCCTTGCGGCCGTAGGCGCGGTGGAACTTGTAGTCCAGCCGGGCCGTGATGATCGCCCACTCGTCGTTGCGGATCTCATCGGCGCGATCCCACACGCACACGACGCCCGCGAACTGAATGTCCTGCACGCAGCAGGTCATGATGTGGCGGCCCGCGATGAAGCAGCCCTTCGGCACGTTCTTGCGCACGAGGCAGCGGCACTTGACCTCGACGGTCTTGCCGTCGTATTTCTTTGGCTCCTCGGACATGTCGCGGTACCAGAGGGCGAAGTCGCGGTCCTCGATCTCGATGACCGGCGCGTCGACGTCAAACGGCAGCGGGTCCTCGATGTCGTCATAGACGACCTTGCCGTCGGTATATTCATAGGCAATGTCGCAGCGGCGGGAGATGGCGCGGATGATGCGGTGCATCTCCATGCGGTCCATGCTGTCGTTGTAGCGGTTGAGCACGACGAGCTCGGCACTCTTGAGCTTATCGACCGTGAGCTGGCGCATATTCGCATTGTAGCTCACGAACGTCGTCGCATCGCAGAAGAGAAACTCCTGCGCGACCGCCCAGTTTTCCGGCAGGCTGCCGTAGAGCGAGTCGAGCATCCACATGCCGTTATACTCCACGAGCACGCGCTCGGGGTGCAGCTCGTCCTGCAGCGCGAGCAGATAGTCGCGCGTGAGGTCGGACTCCTCGTCGACATTGCGCACGTAGACATTTCCGGCGCAGAACCTGTCCGGCTCGTAGACCTCCTCGCCGTCCTCGCACAGCAGCAGCAGCGTGCGCTCGCCCTTGTGGAAGCGGTTGTCCTCGAGCGTCTCCTGAATGAACTTCGTTTTACCGGCCTCGAGGAATCCGGTGAAGAGGTAGACCGGAACGTCCGGCGCCTGCTGTTTTTTATCAGCCAATGTGGAACAGCTCCTTCAGCGCATCCTCCGCCAGATGCGAACCGATCACGCACACGCGGCCGGTGACCTGTGCGCTGCCGCGGCGGACATCGGACTCACCGGGCACGTAGTCAAAGTGAATCCAGCCGCCGTCGGTCGCGGGCACGATGCCCTTGGCGCGCAGGACGATGCCGTAGCGGTGCTCGTTGATGAGCGCGTCGAGCGCGGTGCGGATCTCGTCGTCGGTGTACTTGCGCGGCGTCTCCGTGCCCCAGCTCGTGAACACCTCATCGGCGTGGTGATGATGGTGGTCATGATCGTGGCCGCAGCAGTGGTCGTGGTCATGGTCGTGATGATCATGGTCGTGATCGCAGCAGTGGTCATGGTCATCGTGGTCATGATGATGCTCATGCTCATCGTCATCATCTTCGTCATGGTCATGATGATGGCCACAGCAGCAGGCGTGATCGTCATCGTCATGGTCATGATGATGGTGTTCATGCTCGTCCTCGGCGGCCTCGGCCTTGAGGTGCTCGAGCTCGGCCGAGAGCGTGTCGCGGCGCTCCATCGTCTGGAGGATCTGCTTGCCGTCGAGCTCTGTCCAGGGCGTTGTCACGATGGTCGCGGTCGGGTTTTTCTCACGCAGCAGCGCCACGGCAACGTCGAGCTTTTCGGGGCGGATGCCCTCGGTGCGCGAGAGGATGATGGCGCTCGCGTTCTCGACCTGGTTGTTGAAGAACTCGCCGAAGTTTTTCATATACATCCTGCACTTGTTGGCATCGACCACAGTCGTGAAGCCGTTGAGCACCAGCTCATCGGACTGCACGCCCTGCACCGCGCGGATGACGTCGCTGAGCTTGCCGACGCCCGAGGGCTCGATGAGGATGCGGTCGGGATGAAACTGCGCCAGCACCTTCTGCAGCGCGTCGGCAAAGTCACCCACGAGGCTGCAGCAGATGCAGCCGGAGTTCATCTCGTTGATCTGCACGCCGGAGTCCTTGAGGAAGCCGCCGTCGATGGCGATCTCACCGAACTCGTTTTCGATCAGCACGATCTTTTCGCCCGTGTACGCCTCGGCGATCAGCTTTTTGATCAGCGTGGTCTTGCCGGCACCGAGAAAACCGGAGAAAATATCAATTTTTGTCATAAGAATCGAACACTTCCTGTCTGGGGTCACACCCCAAAATTTTGTCCATTATTATAGCACATATTTGTGAACGAAACAAGTCCGGCACGTCGAGGAGACGGTGTTGCGTTTTTGCTGCCGCTGCGGTAAAATGACGGCATGAAACGAAATGATTTTTGGATAACTGCAAAACAAAATTGGCGCGCACTCGTCTACTTGCTCGTGCTCACGGTGCTGGCGGTCGTGCTCGTAGTTGTGTGCGTCCGCCGCGGGCAGGAGGCCGCACAGCCCACACCTACGCCGCGCACCTCGGCCGAGGTGCGCAAGGATGCGGTGCAGACGCTGCTCGACGGCATGACCACGCACGAGAAGATCTGCCAGCTGCTGATCGTACACCCGGAGGCGCTCACCGGCGGCGGCACCGTCACGGGCATGACGGACGAGCTCACCGCTGCGCTGCGTGCCTACCCCGTCGGCGGCGTGCTGCTCTCGGCGGGGAACATGACCTCCGGCGAACAGCTTGCGGCGCTCACCGCTGCGCTTTCGAACGGGTGCAAAACGGCACCGCTCATCTCGGTCGACGAGGAGGGCGGCCGCGTCGCGCGGCTGATGAACACCGTCGGCACGACGAAGCTCGGCAGCATGTACAGCTACCGCGCACAGGGTACGCAGGGCGCGCACGACAATGCGCAGACCATCGCGCGCGACATCGCGGCCTACGGCTTCAACACGGACTTTGCGCCCGTGGCCGACGTCTGGACGAACAAGCGCAGCAACGCCATCGGCGACCGCGCCTACAGCGACGACTATGATGAGGCGGCAGAGCTTGTCGCCGCCGCCGTCAAGGGCTTTCACGACGGAGGCGTCATCTGCTGCCTGAAGCACTTCCCCGGCCACGGCAGCACAAAAACCGACTCACATGACGGCGCCGCCACGGTCGACAAGACGCTGCCGCAGCTGCGGCAGGAGGATCTCAAGCCGTTCATGTCCGGCATCGCCGCCGGAGCGGACATGGTCATGGTCGGGCATCTGACCGTGCCGACGATGGACGATGCGCCCGCCTCCGTGTCGCACAAGATCGTCACGAATCTGCTGCGCTACGACCTCGGCTTTCGCGGCGTGATCGTCACGGACGGGCTGCAGATGCAGGCGCTCGCGCAGTACACAGACGGCGAAAAGGCCGTGCTTGCGCTCGCCGCCGGAAACGATATGCTGCTCGAGATCAGCGACGTACCCGGTACGGTCGCGGCCATCGAAAAGGCGCTCGCCGACGGGACGCTCTCGCGCGCGGCACTCGATCAGAGCGTGCTGCGTATTTTGCAGCTTAAGCTCGCGCACGGCATTGTGGACATGCCGGAAAGCGGCTGATCTCTCACAACATTTTAAGAAAGCTGTGCTACAGTCATTGGGACGTGATGACCGTTCGCGTCAGAGATGCCCCTTCTTTCTTCCCCCCAAAAAAGATCAGAGCAGCCGCTGCTTCCGGCGCCGCTCTGATCTTTTTTGTTGTCGGGCGGCGCAAAACGTGGTATGCTAGACTATCACCTGCAAAGAGGAGAAGCCCATGCAATTCGTTGACATTGAAAAAAAAGACGGCGGCGCATACCTGCACCGCTATGACCTGCATTATATTGACCGCACCGGCTGCCCGCGCACCTATGAGATGGTCAGCCGTGACCGGAACATCGACTCGCTCGCGCACCTGCAGCAGCACCGCACGGATGCGGTCGTCATGGTGCTCACGGACGCAAAGCGCGAGCACATGGCGCTCAACCACGAGTTTCGCATGGAGCTCGGCCAGCGCATCTACGGGCTGCCCGGCGGGCTCATCGAGCCGGGCGAAACGCCCGAGGAGGCCGCGCGCCGCGAGCTGGGCGAGGAGACGGGGCTGCGGCTGGTCGCCATCACGCACGTGCTGCCGCCGGCGGCGTGCACGGTCGGCATCGGCGACGAGCGCACGGTGTGCCTGTTCGGCATCGCCGAGGGGACGTTCCGCCCGAGCAGCGACCCCATGGAGGAGATCGAATCCGGCTGGTACACGCGCGCGCAGGTGCGCGCCCTGCACGAGACGGATCTGTTCGGCTCGTGGGCGCTGGCATACAGCTGGATGTTCGCAAACGGCTGTCTGCCGGAAGTCTGAGGGAGGTGCGCCATGTTTTACACCGAGACCTACTGCCCCGGCGTCGCCGATTTTGACCGCGACGGCAAGCTCGCCTATGAGGCGATCCTGCGCATTCTGGAAAACACCGCAAGCCGCCACTCTGATTCCTCCGGCGACGATGTGATCGACGGCAGCCGCCGCGGCATCACATGGGTGCTGACCGACTGGCGCGTCGAGATCGTGCGCCGCCCGCAGAGCAAAGCCCCCCTGCAGGTCGCGACTTGGGTGCGCGACAATGCCCCCGTGGGACGCGTCTTCCGCGATTACACGATCACGGACACGAGCGGAACGGAGCTCGTGCGCGCCGAATCGCGGCTGATCCTGTTCGACCTGCGCGCGGAAAAGATCGTGCGCATCGACCGCGAGCGCTTCGCGTCCTACCGGCCGGAGGCGCGCAGTGTCTTCCCCGACACTGCGCCGCGGCTGCGCGCGCCCGCTGTCTTTGACACGCAGACGGTGCTGCCGCTGCGACGCTGCGACATTGATTTTAACGGTCATGTGCACAACACGAGATATCTCGAGTTCGCGCTTGAGGCGCTGCCGGAAACCATGCGCTGCGACGCATTTCGCGGCTTTCGCATCGTCTATCCGAAGGCGGTCAAGGACACGAAGACCGTCACGCTCAAGTATACCGCCGCAGACGACGGCGCGTTTGTGTGTCTGTACAGTGCGGACACGCTGTGCACGATCGTCCGTTTTGAGACCTGAACAGAAATTCCCCGGAGCTGATCGCTCCGGGGAATCGTTTTATTGTCTCCACGGGTTCGCCGGGTCGGGATCGGTCGGATCCCAGCCGCGGTTCGGGCTCGTGATGTCCAGCCACGGAGCCGACGGCTTCGGCACGGGCAGGGACGAGGCATTGTAGATCTTCACCGTCGTACCGAGCGGGCAATTGTCGTAGATCCACTTCGCATCCGCCACCGTCAGGCGCACGCAGCCGTGCGAGCAGACCGTGCCAAGCTGGTTATACAGCCGGTAGGACAGGTCATTCTTGTTCGGGCTGTTATACGGCGAGGAGTGGAAGAGATAGTTGCCGACGATCTGCGTGCAGTACTGCCCCCAGCAGCCCTGCAGCGGATGCCAGGCCGCCTTGAACGGCGTGCGGAACGTGCCGATCGGCGTGGTCTGGCCGGGGCCGCAGACGAAGGCGTGATGGAGGATGGAGTATTCTCCGCTCTTATCCAGACCGTAGACCAGCACCGTGCACTGGTTGCGCACGACGTGGAGCTGATAGGGATACTGCGCGCTCTGCAGGCTTTGATACTCCGCGTCCGAATAGTTGTTGACCGGGACGACAAACGTCGTGCGGATCGCATCCGTGCCGCACAAGAGCAGGATCTCCACCGTGTGCTGCGTGGGCATATCGCGCTTCCAGACCGACTCGGCAATGTGGAAGCCCGGCGTAATGGAGCTGCCGTCGAGCGTGTAGCTGCGCGTCGGCTGCTGCACGCCGTCAACATACCAGACGAGCGTCGCCTTGCCGGGGGCGGCTTTGTATTCTGCGGGGAAATAGCGATAGGTCACGTACAGGTCGATGGCGCGGCACTCCGGCGAGAGCGCGGGCACGGGATCGGTCACGACCGTGCCGACACCCTGAAGCATGATGTCATATTCCTGACTGGTCTTATCGGCTGCGAGCGTGACCGTGCAGCCGCGCATAAGCACGCGCACAAGGCCGGCATGGCCGCCGCCCGCGACCGTCGTGCCCTCGGCTGCAACGGTGAGCGCATCGACAGCGCCGCCGACGGTGACCGTGCCGTTCGGATCGGTGCGCACGACCAGCGTACCGGTGATGTTCAGAGCGCCGAGATCGCGCCCGGCGGCACCGCCGAGGTAGAGCGTACCGGTAAAGGCGTCCGCCGTCAGGGGCGCGGCGCCGGTATAGATCACGCGGCCGGAATCGGGCAGCGCGTCGGCATCGCTGCAAAACTGCAGGCCGAGCTCATAGAGCATCTGTGCGATCTCGGCGCGGGTGATGCTGGCCGTGGGATTCAGACGGCCGGTATCATCGCCGTTGACAATGCCGGCCCTGACCAGACCGGCCACGGAGGCGACCGCCCAGCCGCTGACACCGGAGGCGTCCGGGAAAGCCTGAAGGTCTGCAGCCGTGCCGTCAGAGACTGCAAAGGCGCGCGCGAAGACGGACATCGCCTCCTGGCGCGTGATGCTGCGGTTCGGGCCGATCGTGCCGTCACCGTAGCCGCTGAGGATATTCATCTGGACGGCGGTGCTCAGCTCCGGATAGTACCAGGCATCCCGGTTCACATCGGAAAAGAACGCAATGTCCTTCCCTGCCGTGCAGCCGAACACGCGCACGAGCATGGCGGCCATCTGCGCGCGCGAGGCATTGCCCATCGGCAGCAGATCACCGTGCTCGTCACCGAGCAGGATGCCGTGCGCACAGGCAAAATCCATCGCCGCCTGATACCAGGGGCCGGTAGGTGTAGGCTCGGGGCTGGGCTCCGGGCTGGGCTCCGGGCTGGGTTCGGTGCTGGGCTCCGGGCTGGGTTCGGTGCTGGGTTCGACCGGGGCTGTCGGCTCCGACGAGGGGACGGCAGGCTCTGTCGTAGGTGTCGGGGACTGCGCAGCGTCCGGTTCTGCAGCGGCGACCGGCGCGGCGGCCAGCGTCAGCACGCAGACAAGCACGAGCAGCAGGGACAAAAAGCGTTTGCGCATGGTTTTCTCCTCCATTGTTTTCTGCGGATTTCGACTGTTTTCATTATAACGGAAGGCTGTGATTTTTCAACGGTTTTCGCAGAGATTTCAAATTATTTAAGTCTTTTGTGCCATCGGCGCAAAAAAAGCAGCGCAGCCTCACAAGACTGCGCTTAAGACTGCCGGAAAAGGATTCTGCTTTCGGGCTTTTGGTTTACATAATTATTCGTTCAAGAGCTCCGCGATGTCGTCCTCCCCATAGACGCGGATGCCGTGCGCGCCGAGGAGCGCTGCGGTGACGCCGTCGCCGGCAACGCGCGTGCCGGTAAATGTGCCGTCATAGATCTCCCCGTGGCCGCACGAGGGGCTGCGCTGCTTGAGCAGGGCAGCCGTGCAGCCGAAGCGCTGCGCAAGGGCGAGCGCCTGCTGCGCGCCGCGCGCATAGGCGTCTGTAACGTCCCGGCCGGAACGCATGACGACGCGGCTGCCCTGCCGCTCGGACGCGTCGCGCGGCGTCGGCAGTCCGCCGAGCTGCTCCGGGCAGACGGGCACGAGCGTGTGCCGCGCCATCAGCGCGCGCAGAACATCCTCAGAGAGCCCCTTGGACGCGCCGTCATACCGGCAGGCGACGCCGAGCAGACACGCACTGACGAGCAGTTTCATCGTCCACCGCGCTTTCCGCGGCTCCACGTGAAGCCGAAGATCATACCGAGCACGCCGCCTGCGATGTGCGTGAGCTGCGCGAGACCGGCAGAGCCGGTGACGGCCTGAAAGATCTCACCGCCGAGGTAGAGGATGAGCACGAGGATGAGCGTGAGCGGGATGGTCCCGGTGCGCATGCCGGCGAACGACGCGAGCACGATGAGCATGAACACGACGCCGGAAGCGCCCATGAGCGCGCCGTTCGGGAAAAAGAACCAGAGCACCAGCCCCGTCACGAGTGCCGTGAGCGCGATGGCAAGCAGGATGCGCTTGCCGCCGAAGCGCTCCTCCGCCATCGGGCCGACGACGAGCAGGATCACGATGTTGCTGCAATAGGCGGCGAAGTCCGGATGGCCGAGCACGTGCAGGAAAAAGCGCGGGTAGGTCAGCCAGTCCGTCAGCGACGAGCGATAGACGCAAAAGAGGTTCTGCGTCGTCCAGCCGTCGGTGAGCTTGCCGAGGCCGAGCGCGAGCAGGCTCAGCAGCGCGAACGTAAGGATGACGGGCGAATTATACAGGATCGTGATGGAGCGTTTCTTCATAAGTACCTCTCAAAATCAAACGCGCGCAGATCACACGGGATCGGCGCAGTAATATGCAGGCTCTGCCCGGTGACGGGCTGCGCAAAGTCGGCCGTGGCGGAGTGCAGCGCGGGGCGCGCGAGCCGGGACGCATCGCCGCCGTAGAGCGCATCGCCGAGCAGCGGGTGGCCGAGGGCGGCAAAGTGCACGCGGATCTGGTGCGTGCGCCCGGTGCGCGGCGCGACGCGCAGGAGCGTGCAGCCGTCCCGCTCGGCGAGCACGGTGTAGTCCGTGACGGACGGCTGACCGCCGGGCGCAGGGATGCGCCGGGTCGAACCGTCGTCCGCGCGGGCGATGGGCAGGTCGATTGTGCCGTGCGGCGGCAGCCCCGTGCCGCAGGCGACGGCGAGATAGGTGCGCCGGAAATCACCGGTGTGCAGCACGCGGCGCAGCCGGTCGTGCACGTAACCGCTGCGGGCGACGAGCATGACGCCCGACGTGCCGCGGTCGAGCCGGTTGACGGGGTGAAACACAGCGTCCGGTCCGAGATAGGCAGCGAGGGCGTTTGCGACCGTGGGCTCGCCGCGCTCATATCCGCCGTGCACGGCCATGCCCGCGGGCTTGTTGAGCGCGAGCAGGTCGGCATCTTCATACAAAATGTCCAGCGGCACGGCCACGGGTGTGAACTTGCCGCCGGAGCGCTTATCATCGATGCGCACGGTGAGCACATCCCCCGCGGCGACGCGGTCAACGGTGCGGGCGTGCACACCGTTCCGGCAGATGCCATCCGGTACGGTCTTGACGCGGGCGATCGCACCGTCGGCCATGCGCAGTTCACGCCAGAGCAGGCTCTTGACCGTGCGGCCTGCCTGCTCCGGCGTGACGGTGAGCGTCAGCCGGCGCATTCCTGCGCAGCCAGCGCGGCGGCGTATGCGGCGTAGGTGCGGCTGTCAAAGCAGACCATGCGCACGCGCGTCATTTCGGGATGGTCGGCAAGATAGGCCGTGATCTCGCGCACGGCGATCTGTGCCGCCTGATCGAGCGGGAAGCGGTAGACGCCCGTGCTGATGGACGGGAAATCGACCGTATGACAGTCGTTTTCGCTCGCAAGGCGCAGGCTGTTGCGGTAGCAATTGGCCAGAAGCTCCGGCTCACCGTGCTGCCCGTCGCGCCAGCGCGGACCGGGCGTGTGGATGACGTGGCGCGCCGGCAGGCGATAGCCGCGGGTGATCTTCGCCTCGCCGGTGCGGCAGCCGTTAAGACCGCGGCACTCGTTGAGCAGGCCGGTCCCGGCGGCCATGTGGATGGCGCCGTCTACCCCGCCGCCGCCGAGCAGCGAGCAGTTGGCGGCGTTGACAATGGCATCGACATCAGACTTCGTGATGTCGCCCTGAATGATCTCAAAACGGTTCATGCAGTTACCTCCTTACCGTCGATGGTGACAACGATGCGGTCGTTCTGCGCGTCGATGGCGACGTCTCCGGCGGCCTTGCGCTGCGCGACGACGGCAGAGGCGATGGCATCCTCCACGTCGCGCTGGATGGTGCGGCGCAGGTTGCGCGCGCCATACGTCTCGCTGTAGCCCTTGGCGACCAGATAGTCCACGACGGCAGGCGTCCAGTGCAGGGTCATGCCGCGCTCGGCCATGGCGGTGCGCACCTCGCCGAGCATGAGGGATGCGATGGCACGGAAGTTTTCCTCCGTGAGGTGATTGAAGTAGACGATCTCGTCGAGGCGGTTGAGAAACTCCGGCCGCAGGAACTCATTGAGGGCGCGCTGCGCACGCTCGCGGCTCTGATCGTCCGCGCTCAGGCCGAAGCCGAGCGTGCCGGTGCGCGTGTTGCTGCCGGCGTTCGTGGTCAGGATGATGACGGTGTTCTCAAAGTTCACGGTGCGCCCCTGCGCGTCCGTGATGCGGCCGTCGTCGAGGATCTGCAGCAGCAGGTTCATGACGTCCGGGTGCGCCTTTTCGATCTCATCGAAGAGGACTACGGAGCATGGCCGGCGGCGGATCTTCTCCGTGAACTGGCCGGCCTCGTCATAGCCAACGTAGCCCGGAGGCGAGCCGATCATGCGCGAAACAGAGAACTTCTCCATAAACTCCGACATATCCAGCCGGATGAGCGACTCGGGCGCGTGGAACAGCTCGTCGGCGAGGCGCTTGACAAGCTCCGTCTTGCCGACGCCGGTGCCGCCGACGAACAGGAAGCTCACGGGCTTGCGCTTGGCCTGCAGGCCGACGCGATTGCGGCGGATGGCGGCGCAGACAGTATCGATCGCCGCGTCCTGCCCGACGATGTGCGCGCGCAGGCGGTCGCCGAGACCGGCGAGCTGCTCAAACTCATCGGCGCGGATGCTCGCGGCCGGGATCTTCGTCCAGAGCTCGATGATGCGCGCGAGGTTATCCGCCGTAAGCTCCGGGCGGCCCTTGGCGCGCAGCGCGTCAAGCTCGGTCTGCAGCTGCATCTCGCGGCTGCGCAGCTCGGCGATGCGCGCATAGCGGTGCTCGAGCTCCTGATCGTCATACGCGTCGCCGCTCTTCGGCGGCGCGGAGGCCAGCAGCTCGCGCTCGCGCGCATAGTCGCCGATCTCCTTTTCGACCTCGTCGGCACGGATGAGGTCGGCATTTTTCAGGTTCACGTCCGAGCAGGCCTCGTCAATGAGGTCGATGGCCTTGTCGGGCAGGAAGCGGTCGGTGATGTAGCGCTCACTGAGTACGACGGCAAGGCGGCACATGGCGTCCGGGATGACGACGCCGTGAAAGTCCTCATAATAGCGGCGCACGCCCTTGAGGATCTCGACGCTGTCGTCGATGCCCGGCTCGGCCACCGTGACGGGCTGGAAGCGGCGCTCGAGCGCCGCGTCTTTTTCGATGTGCTTGCGGTACTCGGCAAACGTCGTCGCGCCGATGACCTGGATCTCACCGCGCGAGAGGGCGGGCTTGAGGATGTTGGCGGCGTTCATGCTGCCCTCGGCGTCGCCCGCGCCGACGATGTTGTGCACCTCGTCGATGACGAGGATGATGTTGCCGACGCGGCGGATCTCCTCGATGAGCCCCTTCATGCGGCTCTCGAACTGACCGCGAAACTGCGTGCCCGCCACGAGCGCCGTGAGGTCGAGCAGATAGACCTGCTTGTCGCGCAGCTTATACGGCACATTGCCCTCGGCGATGCGCTGGGCAAGGCCCTCGGCGATGGCCGTCTTGCCGACGCCGGGCTCGCCGATGAGACAGGGGTTATTCTTCTGGCGGCGGTTGAGGATCTGGATGACGCGCTCCAGCTCCTCTGCCCTGCCGATCATGGCGTCAAGCTTGCCGTCGCGGGCGCGCTGCGTGAGATCGATGCAGTAGTTCGTGAGAAACTTCAGCTTGCGTGGGGCACTGCCGCGCTTGTCGGCAGCGGCGGCATCCTGCCGCGGCTGCTCCGGCGTCTTCGCGTCGGGCGCAGCGGGCGGGTTCTGGTTAAAGAGGCGATTCAAAAACGGAAACGTCGCGGTCTTGCCGTCGTCCTCGTCCGTGTCGGTGTCGGGGGCGTCGGAGTCCGCGTCCGCGTCGCCGCCGAGCATGCCCATGCTGCCGAGCATCTCCGCCACGTCGCCGGTGAGGTTGTCGAGGTCGGCATCCGAGATGCCGAGCTTTTCCATCATCTCATCGACGGGCTTGATGTGCAGCTCACGCGCGCAGCGCAGGCACAGGCCCTCGTTATGGGACTCGCCGTTTTCGATTCGTGTGATAAAGATCACCGCTACATTTTTCTTGCAGCGGGAGCAGAGTGTAGGCTGCATAGACTGGTTCTCCTGTTCGATAGATTCCGTGCGCGCAGGTCACACGCTCGCGCCGAGCGTGAGCACGTCGATGGCCTGCAGCGCTTTTGCCAGAGCGGTGTGCGCAAGCGTGTCGCAGCCGATGACGGGCCCGGCAAACTGCAATGCCCAGCACAGCAGGATGCCAAAGCACACGCCGTTGACCGCGCCGATGGCGGCGCCGCCAAAGTCGTTGAGCCGCTCCCGGTTCGGGATGCGGAAGGTGAGATTCGGTAAATTTCCGATCGCGGAAAGGATCAGCATCAAAAGCAGAAAGCCGACCGCCGTGACGAGCACGTAGCACAACCGCGCACAGTAAAGCTGCGTCATGGCCGTGCGCAGAGAAAGCTCCTGCGCGTCGCGCAGCGCGAGCGCCTGCCGCGCCATGCGCTGCCCCGCCCGGCCGGAAACACCGGCGGCGGCGAAGCACTGCTCAGCGTATTCCTGCGCGGTGTCGGGGTGCGCGGCCACCCAGTCCTCCCCCGAGAGGCCGGCGTCGTTATCCGGCAGACCGGCTGCGACAACGTCGAGCTGTCCCTCAAAATATCCGCCGGCAAACGGCTCCGCCACCGGCAGGAGGCGGTCGGAAAACTGACCCGCGAGCAGCGCCGCGCCGTAAAACGCGACGACGATGGCGGCAAGCTGCGCGGCGCTGAGGATCAGGCCGCGGCGGTAGCCGCTCCAGACGGCGGCCAGAATGATGGCGGCGAGCACCACTGTCAAGACGATCTTCATAGCGTATCCCTGTTCTTTCTCTCTAAGCTGCGGGGGTCAGAAGGCGAGCACCGCGGCGCTCGAGCCGCTCACGAGCAGCGCCGCGCCCCGGCGCAGCAGCACCGAGCGGCGGACGCCGAGCAGATTCTGCTCGACAGACTTGATCTCATCAAGCTGCTGGTTATAGAGCGTGAGCCGGTCACTGTACTGCACGAGCACCTGCTTGCCGTTGACAGACAGGCTCGTGACGCTGCCGGTGGGTGTGCACTCGCCGAGGACATTGCCGCCGGAATTGACCGTGACAAGCTGCGCCGCGCTGCCCGAACGGTAGCGGCTGAGCGCAAGGGTGACAAACCCGTCGCCCTCGGCGGCGTAGTCGTACAGGTACAGGTCGCCGAAGGGGTACTCGGCGGTGAGCTTGGCGGCATCGTCAAAAAAGGCCAGGCGCGTCTGCGACACGCAGCAGACCTTGCCGCCGCGCCAGAAGAGATCGGCAAAGAGCTCGTCGGCGCATACGGCGCCGCCGCGCTCATCGGCGCTCGTGAGGGTGAAGGTATGCACGGCGCTGCCGGTGTCCTGCAGGCAGAGCGCGGCGAGATACTTCCCGTCCGGGCTCACGGCGGCGCGCACAAGGTAGCCTGTGCCGGAATACCAGACGTAGACGGCCTTGCCGGAGGCGTCATACACCGTGACGGCGCCCTTATAGCCCGCGGCCTCCGTGCAGACGGCGAGATAGCCGCTTTCGCTCAGATCGGCGCTGATGATCTCCCCGGAGGGAGTGATGTCGGTCTTGTTGCCCTTGAAGTCCGCCACGCACAGCGTCGTGCCGCCGATGTCATAGGCGCACACGCGCTCACCGCCGACGGAGATACCCGGCTGCGCGAGCGTGAAGATCTCGTGCAGGACGGTCTTGCCGCTGTCATCGAGCAGCTGCAGGCCGCTGGAGGATACGACCGCAAGGCGGCTGTCCACCGTGCGGAAGGTGCGGTTGGCGCTGGAGTCAAAGGTATAGGGCGCGCTGTCGTCCAGATAGTCGTTCGCCGAGCCGGGCCGGTCGCGCAGCAGCAGATACAAAAACAGCAGCACGGCCAGCACGCACACCGCGACGATGAGCGCCTGACGCAGTCTGGGATTTGGTTTTGCACGGTCGTTCATGGACATTCCTCCCCTGTCCGCGCACGGCGGACGCAGCGTCAGGCCTGATTCATCATATCGCCGACGACGCCGTCGTACCACACGCGGTTGAGATACAGCCCCTGCGGGGGCATGGTCGGCCCGGTGAGCCGCCGGTCGCGCGTGGCCAGCAGCGCCGGGATATCCTCCGGCTCGATCTTGCCGTAGGACGCATAGACCATCGTGCCGACGATGGCACGCACCATGTTGTACAAAAAGCCGTCGGCGCACACGGCGATGGAGATCATCGCCCCGTCACGCTCGGCACGGCACCAGTGCACCGTGCGCACGGTCGTGCGCGTCTCGGTGCCGACGGAGCGCACGGCGGCAAAGTCGTGCGTGCCCTCAAAGGCGCGGCCGGCGCGCTCGAGCCGCGCAAAGTCCAGCGGCTGGGGATAAAAGCAGACGCGGTGCTCCAGAAACGCATCGCGGATGCGGGAATTGTAGATCTGATAGACGTACTCTTTCTGAATGCACGAGCCGATGGCGTTGAAGTCCTCCGGCGCGGCGACAGCGTCGACCACGGCGATGTCCGCCGGGAGGCGGGCATTGACCGCGAGCGGTACACGGTCGATCGGGATCGTGCAGTCGGTGCGGAAATTGGCACAGTAGCGCCGCGCGTGCACGCCCGCGTCCGTGCGGCCGCAGCCGACGAGCTTGATCGGCACGCCGCCGATATTCGTGAACGCGCGTTCGAGCGTTTCCG
>ENA-UESE01000769-UESE01000769.1-human-gut-metagenome-genome-assembly--contig:-NODE-769-length-32184-cov-15.362693_pt1 | contig 32184 bp, 27 predicted proteins | sample MGYA00242995_ERZ507996 | MGnify/ENA primary metagenome ERZ507996 (study PRJEB26167, sample SAMN06115489) | human gut metagenome | host: Homo sapiens | place: China:Sichuan | collected 2015-04-15... | reverse complement strand
ACCTTATCCTTAACTGTAGCCTGATGTGATTTCTGTTCGTCAGACCAGAGATTTGCCTCCACCTTCCTTCAGATTCCACCTCACGATGGACACCCTTGGTTTTGGCTGTATCCTTCCCACTACTAGGGCAGATTAGGGACTTTCACCCATTAGAAACGTGCGCCGCTAGGCGCACGAAGAGGAAGAGGCTTAAGGGATTACCCCTCAAGCCTCTTTTTTATTTTCCACCCATCGTATAAAGCAATGCATTACAGATAGCCGCCGCCACATTGCTGCCGCCTTTTCTGCCCCTTGCTACAATATGGGGCACTTCTGCATCCAGTATCAGCTCCTTCGCCTGTACCACATTGACAAAGCCCACCGGCACTCCGATGATTCCCTTCGGGCAAAGCTTCCCCTCCCGCATCAGTTCGTCCAGCCGTATCAATGCCGTGGGGGCATTGCCGATAGCAAAAATAACATCCCTTCCAAGGGCTGCCGCCTTATCCATGCTGGCTACCGCCCTTGTCGTTCCATGTTCTCTTGCAGCCTGCGCCACATCCTCATCACTCATAAAACAGTACACTTCGCCGCCAAACTCTGCCAGCTTCTTTTTGTTGATACCGGAACGCGCCATCTGGGTATCCGTCACAATGCAGGCTCCCTGTCGGATTGCCTCCTGCATTTTTTCCACCGCCATAGGTGAGAATCTTAAATTTTCCAGATAGTCAAAATCCGCCGTGGTATGAATTACCCGCTTAATCACCGGCTCCTGAGAAGAATCCAGCGTAACATTTCCCAGTTCCTCAGTGATAATTTCAAAGCTCCTCTTCTCAATTTCTCCCGGCAGCATGGTATCCCAGACATGGGGCTGATTCTCAGCTTCCACAGTTTCCGGCTTCTCTGTTCCTGTTCTCTGATTCTCCGATTCTCCGATTCCCAATTTTTCTGTTCTCTGCTCTTCTATTCCAGTTTTCTCCATCTTCTGACTATTCCCCTCTCCTACTTTCTGTTCCTCCTCCAGCCCCATAATTCTGTAAATCTCCTGCATGTCCAGACTTTCCCGCAAGATATCTGCCAGCAAATCAAGCTGCTTCTCCTGATATTCTTCCATAGAAAAGTGCTCCCCCTCCTCGAGCGAAATTCCTTTTTTCTCACAGATAACAGAAAGAAAAGCTGTCCGAAACTCCTCTTCATCAAAAAGACCATGCAGGTAAGTGCCCAATACATTTCCACTGCAAAAGCCATCCGGGGCAAACGCCGCTTTACCGGATTCCGCCGCTTCTCCCTGCAGGTTCAAAAAGACTTCTGCATCTTTCCGTTTTCCTGCCTCTTCTCTCCCTTCCTGCCGTTTTTCAGAATGTCCCATATGAATTTCATAGCCCTTTACCATCCTGCCGGAAAGTGCCGCAAATGCGCCGGAAAGCTCTGCTACCCTTCCCTCTCTCTGTCTGCGCCACTTTTCCTCTTCAAAGCTGGTAACAACAGGCAGAAGTCCCATTCCCTTTATGCTCTCGCCGCCTTCCGCACCGCAGGTATCTGTAATTTCCTCCCCCAATATCTGATATCCTCCGCAGATTCCCACCAGAAAGGTTCCCTTTTCTGCCTGTCTTTTGACTGCTGCCTCCAGTCCGCTGCTCCTGAGCCATTTCATGTCACTGACCGTGTTTTTTGTTCCGGGAATACAAATGCAGTCCGGATTTCCCAGTTCTCCCGGCTTTGTCACATAACGGACAGACACACCCTCTGTGGCGGAAAGCGCCTGAAAGTCCGTAAAATTGGACAGCTTCGGAAGCCGCAGCACAGCAATATCAACTTTTCCGTTCTTTTCCCGTACATTCAGGCTCTCTGCCAGAGAGTCCTCCTCCTCAATGTCCACTGCCGCATAGGGCACCACCCCCAGAACCTTTTTCCCGCATTTTTCATAAATCATATCAAGCCCCGGCTCCAGAATCTTTTTATCTCCCCGGAACTTGTTGATAATAAGCCCGCAGATTCGCTCCTGCTCCTCCGGCTCCAGCAGGGATACCGTACCGATAAGCTGGGCAAACACACCGCCCCTGTCAATATCTCCCACCAGAAGCACAGGAGCATCCGCCATGGCAGCCATCCCCATATTGACAATGTCATCCTTCTTTAAATTGATTTCCGCAGGGCTTCCCGCCCCCTCAATGACCACAATATCATTTTCCACCGCCAGGGATTCATAAGCCTGCCGAATCACGGGAATATATTCCTTTTTCTTTTTAAAGTAGTCCATGGCGCGCATATTGCCCATAACCTCGCCCATGACAATCACCTGTGACCCCATATCGGTTGTGGGCTTTAACAAAATGGGATTCATCCGTACATCCGGTTCCACCCCACAGGCTCTTGCCTGTACCACCTGCGCCCGCCCCATTTCCAGATTATCTCTGGTAATAAAAGAATTAAGCGCCATATTCTGGGATTTAAAGGGTGCCACCCGGTACCCGTCCTGTCTGAAAATCCGGCATAAGCCCGCCGCAATCAGACTTTTCCCCGCATTGGACATCGTTCCCTGTATCATAATTGACTTTGCTTTTTTCTCACTCATTGTTTCTCCGTTCCTGTGGGTTTCATTCGCTCCTGCCTTTGCAGCGCAGCCTGTAACGCCTTTTTTGCTTTCCATCCCGGACTTCTTCCGGCAGATTTAATGCTGTCCCTGTCATTTTATGGATGCAATTGCCTTTATGAGTGCCGCATCTTCTGTTCTGTCCCTGACTGCCACCCGGAAATATCCCTCCGAAAGTCCTTCAAAATTACTGCAATCCCGTATCAGAATCCCCTTTTTCAGAAGTTCCTGCCCCAGACTTTTGTCTGCCTGAAATAAAATGAAATTTCCCTGAGAGGGATACACTTTCTGAAGCTTCCCCGCTTCTGCAAGCTCCCGCAGCCGCCTGTCCAAAAGCTCCCGCTCTGTTTCGATAAACAATCTGGTTTTCTCCACATACCCCGCTGCCCGCAATGCCTGCTCCCCCGCCATCTGCGCCGGAAGGGATGTATTCCATGGCTGAATACAGCTGCGTACCCCCTTCAAAAAAGAATTCTTGCCAGACATGCCATATCCCAGCCGTAATCCCGGCATTCCGTAAATCTTGGTAAAGGCTCTTAATATAAAAAGATTGGCATACTCCTCTAAAAGCCTTTTCGCACTCAGCTCCTCTTCCTCCCTGCAAAAGGGAAGAAAACACTCATCAATGCAAAAAACGCTTCCTGCCCTCCGGCAGCTTTCCGCCAGACGCCTCACCGTTTCAAATGCAGCCACACTGCCCGTTGGATTATTTGGCTGACATAAAAAGACAATATCATAGCTTCCGCCCGCTATCTTTTCTGCCAGACTCTCCGCCCGCTCCTCTGTAAGCACAAAATCCTCTTCTTCCTGTAAATAAAAGAACTCCACACTGCCGCCAGCAGCCCGGACTGCCGCTTCATATTCCTGAAAAGAAGGTGCCGGAATCAGCGCTTTCTTCGGACGCAGGAAAAAACACAGGGCATATAAAAGCTCTGCCGCACCGTTTCCCAGAACAAGCTGTCCGCTCTTCACTCCTTCTGCCTCTGCCAGCCCTGTGACCAGCCTTTCTCCCTTCCAGTCCGGATACTGTCCGGCAAGGTCAACACCCTTTTTTGCTGCCTCCTGACAGCCCTCCGGCATCCCAAGGGGATTGATATTTACTGAAAAATCATACTGCACGGGATTTCGATAAATATCCCCGCCATGTAAATATTTCATGCTCCATCTCCATTTCCAGATACATTTCAAGCCTGTTTTTTATCCTTATACCTTCACCTTGCACCTTATGGCTGTTGAGCTGCCTCGCTCAGGAAAAATCCCCCTTAAATTCCGTATGGAAAATTATTTCCCTGCCCAGACTTTCTGCAAACGCTATCTCCTTCTTTGTCTGTTCACCGATATACCCCTGAAGATTCACAACATAAACCGCATCCGAAACCTCTATTTTCTTAAAATGTGCCAAATTTAGGGCTGTCCTTTCTTTTTCTCCCAATTCCATTCCGTCTTCGTTATAGACACATTGCAGCACGCACATATCATATTTTGTTTCCAAAATATATCCAATCTTTTTCATTTCATTTTTAAATCTCATGCTTCCGCATAATGTAACAATCTTCAAATTGTGTACCTCCGCAACTTAATAACACCTTCGCTTCCTGCTTCATACTCGTTTTCTCCGTAAATATCTGCGATGCTATTTCCGGTCTTCTGATTTTTCCGGCACTTATTCCTCTTTCGTCCAGACCTTGGGACGATATCGCATATTCGATACATTATATACCGTAATAAATGCATTTGAATCTACCCGGTTTATAAAATTCATTAGTTTCTGATATTCGCTTTTGTCCACAATGGTGATAATTTCATTATGTTTTTCAAAATTGTATGCGCCAATTGCTTCGTATATTGTAGCCCCACTATGCAAGTCTTTAATGATAAACTGACGAAGTTCTTCCTCTTTTTCGGTAATAATACAGACACGACGTTTTTTATTATTATCAAAAATAAAATGGTCCAGAATAATTCCATTAAAATAAGTACCCAGAATACTTAAAACCACTGTCTTCTTATCATATACAATCGCTGCCGAAAGTGCCACGCACATTCCCGACAGGGACATGGCTTTTCCCAACTCCATATGCAGATATTTGTTCATAATTTTTGCCACAATGTCCAACCCGCCGGAGGATGCATTCCGATTGAAAAGAATACTTAATCCTATACTTACCACCAAAATATAACAAAGTACATCCAATTCCTGACTATTCGTCATAGACCCGGAATCTGGAAATAAAACTTCAAAAATTCCCAGAAATAAAGGCAGCATCACACTTGTATAAACCGTTTTTATTCCAAATTCTTTCCCACAGGTGAGAAATCCGATTATCAAAAGAACTATATTCAGGAACATAGTAATTACCGATAATGGAAATGGCACAAAATTAGACAATACGATTCCAAGCCCGGAAATACTACTGACAGATGTATGGCTTGGTACCAGAAAGAAGTATACTGCAGCCGCAATGATTGCCACCGCCATAGTCAAAATTAATGTTTCTTTTATCACTTCTGTATAATTCAGCCTTTTAGTCATTTGCTCTGTTCCTCCTCAAGCTATCAACCAATACCAAACTGACTATTGCAATCCCCAATAGCGCCCCAACGGCTTTCCTTATCTCGTTATTCCTGTACTCTGCTTCCGGAAGAATCCCATATTTATAATAGGAATAACGGGAATGGTCAGTGGTGTATGCCTCTATGCTATCTCCCACAGCATATTCCGAATATATCTTCCCCGGTACCTGCATCCGTTTATGATACTCCCAGGCTTTTCCGTTCTGGTAGTAGAAGAAATAGTTCTCAGATATTGCATCATCAGAAGCACCGGTTTCAACCCTTTTATCTGTAATAACAATATCTTCCAGATAGTAGTCCTCCCCCAACACCATCCCTTCCATCTGTTCATTGAAAGCCTTTGTCGTCACCAAAACCTTCCCCCAGACAAATACGAAGGCCATGCTTAAAATGAGAAGACTGCCCCAAAATACAATTTTTTCTGCTTTCCTGTTATTCCTTCTTTTTGTTCCTCGTTTTTCACCAGTTTATTACTCAATACCTTAAAACCCTCCTGCCAAAAACAGAATCAGCATCCCCGTCAGAAATACCAGAAAGGAGGTCATATACAATAATCTGTTTGCCCGTCTGATGTCCTCCGGCTCCACCGGGCAGATATCCTCCCCGATGTAAGGCTTCTTATGTAATTCTCCAAAATACCAGGCATCCCCTGCCAGACGGATATCCAGTGCCCCGGCGCAGACACTCTCCGTCTGGGCGGAATTAGGGCTGGCATGCCGGTATCTGTCCCGTTTCCAGATTTTCGCCGCATTTTTTCCATCCAGCCCCAGACAGAAGGCTGCCAGTATCATAAACAGGGCTGAAATTCTTGCAGGCAGAAAGTTACAGACATCATCCAGTCTGGCTGCCGCGGTTCCAAAATATCTGTATTTATCATTCCGATATCCAATCATGGAATCCATTGTATTGACTGCCTTATAAAATATTCCGCCGTAAATTCCAAAACAAAGGAAGTAAAAAAGCGGCGCAATCACGCCATCTGAGGTGTTTTCCGCAACCGTTTCCACCGCTGCCCTTGTAATTCCCGCCTCGTCCAGCACAGCCGTATCCCTGCCGACAATCATGGAAACAGCTTTCCTTGCCTTCTCCACATCTCCTTCCCGCAATCCCTCATATACCTTCATGCTCTCTGTCTTTAAAGACTTCATGGCAAGCATCTGATAACACAGGACGCAGGAAAGAGCAATTTTTAAACCGGGATGCACAAGTCCTGCAAGCTTTAACAGTCCCCATACTATTCCCAGTGTTAAAAACAGTACAACAAAAACCAGAATCGCCCCTGCCACTCTCTTTTTTCCTTTGTCTGCCTCCGGCTCCGGCGAAATGGAAAATATCTTCCTTAAACATTTTTCTGTTTTCTCAATCAGCCAGCCGATTCCCTGCACCGGATGCCACAGAAAATGCGGGTCGCCAAACAGTAAATCCAGCAGACAGCCAACTCCGATAATCAACATTCTCTCCCGCATCTGTTTCCTCCAATCCTGATACTCCCCTTGCCCTTCCTATATCTCTTTGATATACATTTCCTCTACTGCCTCCAATGCAGCCTGCTTTTTTCCGCCTGCCGCAAATCCATGTGCCTCATAAAACCGGATAGCACGGATATTCTTCTCAAATACCCAAAGCATGATTCTGGAGTAGCCGGCTTCTTTAACATCCTCCAGTATCCGCTCCATCATCCTGCTTCCATATCCCTTATGCCAGTTTCCTTTGAGAGAATGAATACAAATCAGCTCGGCATACTCCGGCATGCTCTTTTCCCTGCTTTTGTCCCACCATGCAATACAGTGAGGCTTTCCATCCAGTTCCAAAATGTAACCATTTCCCTTTTGTTCCTCCAGAAGTTTCCGATACATTCCGGTGACACGTTCTATTTGTGTACATTCCAGAAGCTTCTCTTCCGGTACAATGTCCCGAAATGCCTCTTTCCAGCTTTCAGTCTGTATATAGGCGAGAATATTCTCATCCCCCATTTTTACTCTCCTGATAGTAACTGCTTTTTCCATCCCGTCCTGCCTCCCTGCCTTAACCTTTTCAAATGCTTCCAGATGACGGCGGATAATCTGATATAAATCCCTGCACTCAAAATATTCCTCAGAGGGCACCTTCCCATACCCATGAGAAAAGCCCATGCAGACAACACCAATAGAAGATGCTCTGATATTTCCAAGCATTCTTTTCTCCATCATCCTCATCCCCTTTTCTGCGCGTATTATACATCTATCTGACGTACCTTCACACCATTATCCTGCTCTCCAAAGTCCTTCAACCCTTTGCCAGCCATCCCGCCTGCCTTACAGTTCTGTATACTCCGCAATATTTCCATGCTTCCGAACCAGCTTCATTAAATCCGCTGCTGACAGCCAGATAGTTGCAGTATTTTCATTTGGATGAACACCAATTTTGTTGTCCTGAAATGCAGGCATGTATATTATAATATGTACTCCATCTGACGCTCTTTTGTTTTCAGCCCCATCTTTTCATAAAACCTTTCCGCCGAAGTATTCCCCTCCCAGACATTCAGGGTTACTTCATAACAGCCCAGACGCTTTGCTTCCTCCTTCACATGCTCAAACAGCTTCTCGCCCACATGCTGCCCTCTGTTTTTGGCATCCACACACAAATCATCTATAAAAAGAGAGGTAAAGGGTACCATATTGTTTGAAAAGGGCTGCTCCTTCAACTGGCAAAAGGCATACCCCAGACATACATCCTGCCCATCAACCGCTACATAAACAGGCTTTGTATCATCCTTCAGCATTTCTACCAGCTCCTGATTAGTATATTTTGTGGTTCCCGGAATAAAGATATCCGGTCTGATATCTGCATGAATCTGAAGCACCTGCTCCAACAATTCAATCAACCTGGGTATATCCCTTTCCTCTGCTCTTCTGATTTCCATCCTTCTCCTCCGTTTCTGCGCACATCTCTGTAATTTCCTCAATTCTGACTTTCTTTCCCACTTCCTCTACCAGAATCCCCCTGAACCCCTCTCCATTTTTTACCTGCCAGTCATAATAGTCCCCATGAGGGCTGGAAAAGGCATCCAGAAGCGCCATAATGGTTCCGCCATGCACCACAAAAAGCAGACGTTCTTCCTCCGTAGAATGAATTACCTGCAAAAATGCCTTTCCGCACCGTTCTGTAAATTCTTCTTTTGTTTCCCCTCCCGGAAAGCCGCAGGCGCCATAGGAATCAATCCACTTCTGATATTCCGGATTCCCATTTAATTCTTCATAATTTTTATACTCAAATGCTCCGAAATCACATTCCCGCAAATCCGGCACAGCTATCTGGGAAAGCTCCGGAAAAAGAAGTTCCGCGGTCTGCCTGCACCGAACCAGGGGACTGACATAAACCTGCTTTGCCTCTCCCTGTACCTGTCCGAAAGCCGGGCTTTCCAAAAGTGCTTCCAGAGCATTTTCTCCCTCCGGAAGCAGCGCTTCGTCTGTGCTTCCCACATACCGATGCTCCCTGTTTCCCTTTGTGGCTCCATGCCGGAAAAAGAATACCTGACGTTTCCTCCTCAGCACCGTTCCAATGCCGCATTGCACCCGGATTACCTGCTCCGCTCTCTCTGCCAGAAAGCAGCATACTCTTCCTGTCTGCTCCCGCCATTTTCTCTCAAAGGCGTCCATCGGTACGATTCCACAGCCAACCTCATCGCACAGAATCACCAGTTTTTCTGTTTCCGTTATCCCTCCTGCAAGTAACAGTTCTGCTTCCTTCAGAGGTTCTTTTTCATCTTTTAGCTGTTCTCTGATTATCTCCTGATAATCCTTTAAAATTTTATATCCCTCTGGAAAGGTATTTGCTGCATACTCTTCCTTTCCCTGATAAGCCCCGCCAACAATCAGAATCATATTTACCCCCATACTGCGCGGCCGCTGCACACTATTCCCATGAGCATCAAAAGCTCGCAGGTCTGCAAAAAGTATCCTGCCAAATCTCCGGTAGTTCCACCGAAAGTCTTATATGTCATGTGCCTGTACTGGAAAAAGCATGCCAGTCCCAGTACCGCCGATACCAGCCCCGGCAAGAAGTTTCTCAACGCAAAGTTTCCCATTCCAAAGCTTCCCGGCAGGGCACATCCCATCAGAAGCAGCACACTGATACAGAGCACCAGTTCCACTATCAGAATCCACTTTACTCCGGGAGCCGAGCTTTTTGCATTCTCCGCCACCATACCGTCCTTCTTTGCCTTTCGGAACCAGACCACGGACAATCCGCTTAAAATTCTGGAATAAGTATAGCACACTGCCATATAGACTGTCTGCTGAAAAGTTATCTCATTCATAAAGGCAGTTGTCAGCATCAGATATATAATTGCGTAAATGCAGGCAAACGCCCCGATATGCGGGTCCTTTAAAATCTTCAGCTTTTCCTCCGCAGGCTTCCAGGAATTTTTCGCATCTGTCACATCCAGATACCCGTCCATATGGATTCCCCCGGTCAGAAGAATCGGCAAAGCCGCCTGTAAAAGAGCACGGGTCATGCTCTGAAAGTGCAGCCTTTCACAGATAAAATATAACAGCACGCCGCATCCCCCCAGAGTAAGCCCTACCAGAGGGAAAAAGCAAAGACTGTACTGCATTCTTTTTTCATCCCATTTTATTTTCGGCATGGGAATCCTGGAATACATGGAAAACGCCATAATCACAGAACGCATCTTTTTTTCTCCTTTAAATCCTATTGGGAACCGGCTTTACCGGAACCGGAATCCCGCAGACAACCTCCGTGACTTCCGCTGCCTCCCCGGCAAGCTGCCTGTGTATTTCTCCCAGAAGTGCCAGATAGCATGCGGTTTCTTCTCCATAGGAAACTCCATCCGAAAACACCTCATTGCTGACAATCACCAGTTCCTTTTTTCTTCCAAGCTCCAAAAGCGGCTCGATAATCGCCTGTCTGCACTCCCTTACAGCTTCCCCGTCCCGCCGCCGGATGCTGCCGCCCTCCAGATACATTTCGTTTGCCAGCAGGTTTGACATGCAATCCAGCAAAAACACCTCTCCCGGCTGTCCGGAAAGCTTCCCTGCTCCAGTAAAACATTCCACCGTAAAAAAGCCCTTTCCCGCTCTTTGCTCTCTGTGCCTTGCAATCCGGGCATAACTTTCCTCATCATAGGGAAACATGGTTGCCACATAGACAAGGGACTTTTTCCCTGCCAGACCGACCGCCAGATTTTCCCCATATTCTGACTTTCCGCTTCCGCTTCCTCCCGTCACCAGATAAAGCATACTTTCCCCATTTCTGCGCACGTTCCTTGCGCATGACGAGTTTGTGTCAAGTGCGCGCAGACACAAATCTCGCGATTGAAAAATTTTATTTTTCAATCTTTTTTCCATTTCTGCCGCATACCCGCCTGCTTTAACGCCGCTCGTATGCCGCAATTTCCAAATCTGCAAAGCTTCCCATTCGTCCGTACACCTCTGCCGCCATGTCCAGAAGCGGGAAAAGAGCTACCGCTCCGGTTCCTTCCCCAAGGTGCATCCTTCCGTGCAAAATCGCCTCTGCTCCCATTGCTTTCAGCGCCCGCCCGGCAACTGCTTCCTGGGAAACATGGGATGCCAGCACATATTCCCGTACCCGGTTATCCATGCAATCCGCCACCAGAGCCGCCACCGCAGAAATGGCACCGTCTATTACAATGGGGACATGATGCTTTACGCCCCCTAAAAAGACTCCTGCCATCATTGCGATTTCAAATCCGCCAGCCTCCGCCAGAAGCGCCACTGGCTGCAGCACTCTGCCTCCCACTGCAATCTGCTTTTCCTCCACTCTCCGGCAGACTGCTTCCACAACCTGTCTTTTTCTTTCCAGCCCCGCGTCATCCAGGCCTGCTCCTCTTCCCGTTGCTTCCTCCGGGGAAAGCTGCAGCAGAACGGCTGCCAGCGCACTGGTGGGCGTGGTATTTCCGATTCCCATTTCTCCTGTTGCCACAAGGGTATAGCCCATTTCCCTAAGCCCTGCCACAAGCTCTTCTCCTGTCTGTAATGCCCTCTCACAGGTTTCCACACTCATAGCCGCTTCTCTGGCAATATTTCCACAGCCCATCCCGAGCTTTCTGTCAATCACAGCCCCCTGTATCAGCTTTTTCTCCGGATACACCGGGGTTTTCATTCCTGCATCTATAGTATAGACGTCCACTCCTGCCTTTTCTGCCATACAGTTTACCGTGGATTGCCCCTTTGCAAAATTTTCCGCCACAATTTTTGTGACCGAGCTGTCTGTCTGGGTCACTCCCTCCGCCACTGCTCCATGATCCGCACAGAGCACCAGAAGTGCCCTTTTTTCAAGCTTCGGCGGCATGGGGCTTGCCGAAATCCGGCATATTTTTCTGATATAGGTTTCCAGAAGTCCCAGTCCGTCTATGGGCTTTGCGATGGAATCCCATTTTTCCTGGCTTTTCCTTTCCACCTGAAACTGAAAGCACCGGAAAAGTGCTTCATAAACAGCCTCCGGATTGCTGTAGTAATAAAGGTGGGGAAAGCCTGCTGCCATGGTATTATGTAACACCATGCAGGAATAGGAGCTGCCCTTTAAAGGCTTTTTTGCCTCGCAGTCCTCCCCGTTCTCCGTGCAATCCCAATAATGGAACTCATGTCCCCGGATGCGCTGCCCCTTTTCTCCAAACAGCCCCGCCTTTTTTGTTTCGATTTCCACATAGCCAAAGCGGCAAAGCTTTGTGGTCTGAAAGCCTTCCCCGGAAAGGACGCCGCACAACTCCTTTCCATCCAGCTTCTGCTGTAAATAGAGAAACCCTCCACATTCCGCCAGACAGGGCATGCCTCCCTGCAGGGCAGCCTTCAGGTCTTTCAGAATGCTTTTATTAGCCGAAAGCTGCTCTGTATAAAGTTCGGGATAGCCCCCTCCCAGCAAAATTCCATCCAGCTCCTCAGGCAGCTTTTCCTCCCGCAGAGGGGAAAATTCCACCAGTTCGGCTCCCATTTTTTGCAGCAGCCTTAAATTTTCTTCATAATAAAAGGAAAAAGCCTCATCCCGTGCCACACCGATTCTGACTTTTCCGGGCAGTCTGGGAACAGCGATGTCCTCCCCGCAAAGGAGCGGCGCTCCCTCCGCTATTTTTTCCAGCTTTCCCCATTCTACCGTTTCTTCCAGAATATCCGCCACTTCCTCAATCCATCTGTCAAAGGCTTCCATCTCCTTCGGGGAAACCAGTCCCAGATGTCTTGAGGGAATCACAAGCTCCTTTTTCTCCGGCAGATAGCCCAGCACCGGTATCTGACATTCCTGTTCCAAAAGTTCCTTCAGGCGGGGATAGTAACCACCGGATACCTTATTTAACAAAATTCCCTGTATGTTGCTGTCCTTCCGGTATGTCATCATCCCCTGAATCCATGCCGCCAGAGAAACACTTGCCCCCTTGCCGTCCACCACCAGTATCACCGGTGTTTCCGTTACCTTTGCCACTTCGTAGGTGCTTGCCTTTTCGGACTGTCCGCCCAGCCCGTCATAATATCCCATGACCCCTTCCAGAATGGCAAGCTCCGCCCCTGCACAGCCCTCCGCCAGAAGAGAACGGCATACTTCCCTTGCCGTAAAATAGGTGTCTATATTACAGGAGGGGATTCCCAGCACCTTCCTGTGAAACATGGGGTCAATATAATCCGGGCCGCACTTTGCCGCCGCCACTTTTTTTCCATGTCTTTTATATAGGGCAAGCAGCCCGCAGGTAAACAGGGTTTTCCCGCTGCCGCTTTTCGGCGCAGCCAGAAGAAACCGATTCAGCTTTTTCATATTAATCTCCATTCCGCGTATGTCCAAAAGATACTATCCACACCGGGTTTTCCCCATGCAGCAGGTGGTATCCCCCAATTTTTTTCACTCCGCTTGCGCTGACCTGCAATATATCCATATCCTGATACTCCGGAAACTTTTCCGGCAGCTTCTGTATCTGCGCTATGGTTTCCAGTGTCACCGCATTTACCACAAAACGCGCTTCCCGGTTCTTTTCCCTGACTGCCTCCACAATTTCAAACAGTCTGCCGCTGCTTCCGCCGATAAACACATGGCTGGGCGCTGGCAGCTCCTTTAAGACCTCCGGGGCTTCTCCCGCCACAATCTCCATATTTTCCACCTGAAAATGGCATCTGTTTTTCCGAAGAAGCTCCACAGCCTCCGGCTTTTTCTCAATGGCATAAACCATTCCCCCGGGGCAAAGTCCCGCCCCTTCCACAGAAACTGAGCCGCTTCCTGCCCCTACATCATAAAGTATGGCATTTTCTGTCAGATTCAGCTTTGCCAGGGACAGCACTCTGATGGTCTGCTTTGTCATGGGAACTCTGGTTCCGTTTTCTCCCAGCTCCCTTAAAAAACTTTCATCCGGGATTCCCGGCATCCCCCGGCTTTCCCCCTGCCTGTCCTCTGCATAGCACATATAAAGGACACTCAAATCAGAAAAAGTCTGCTCCTTTAGCTGCTCCGGTGTTCCCTTCACAATTCTCTCCTCCGGGTAGGAAAGCCTCTCTCCCACCGTCAGAAAAACACCCTTTATCCGAAACTCCAGCAGTCTTTCACACAGTCCGGTGATTTCCTCCCCCTTGCCCAGAAGGGTACAGACACTGCCGTATTTTTGCAACAGCCAGATAAGATTTTCTTTTTTCCCGTGACAGCTTACCGCGGGCACCCGCTCTCTGCCTACCCCGATTTTATTCAGGAAATATTCCAACGAGGAAATTCCGCTCACCGGAACCACGCCAAACTCTGCTAAAATGCTCTGCATCTGGTTTGCCCCGGAATAAAAGCCGATATCTCCGGAATAAAGCAGGGCTGCACTTTTATATTCCCTGTGTTCTCTTAAAAAGCCCGCAATTTTCTCCTTCTGGTAAGCACAAAAGACCGGCTTTCTGCAAAATTCCGGCATCTGTCTGCAAATCTGCAGCATCCTGTCCGCTCCAATCAGCACCTCTGCCCTTTCCAGAGCGTCCAGTGCTTCCTTTGTCAGAAGCGCCGGATTTCCCGGCCCCATGCCAACCAGATAAACCGTCCTTTTCTCCTGTACCTGAAACTGCTTTTCCACACGGGAAATCGCCTCTCCCAGAGAAACCCTGTTTTCTTCCTCCGCTTCTTTGGGGCGCTTGACAACCACAAGCGTTGCTCCCGTCTGTAACGCCGCCAGACATTTTTCCTCATAGCCGCCCTCTCTGCCGGATTCCTTTGTCACAAGATACCGGCACCCGGTCGCCTTTATCAGCTCCACATTCATTTCCAGAGAAAAAGGCCCCTGCATGGCAATCAGATTTTTCCCCTGAAAGCCCAGTTCACTGCATTTTTCCATCACTGACAGGGTCGGAAGCACCCTTGCCACACACCGCTCCTTATAATTTTCCAGTTCTGCGTACTGTTCCAGTTCCTTACTTCCGGTGGTAATCAGGATTTTTCCCTCTGTTTCCTTTAAAACCTCCACTGCCTCCGCTACACTGTCCACAAGAATAGCCTGTCCATCCGCCGGTCTGGTTTCTCCCCACATTTTCTCCGGTTTCTTCTCTCCCGGTCTGTCAGCCTCCCGCAAAATTCTCAAAAGCGGCAGCTTTTCTTCTTTACAAAGCTCTGCAATCTGCCCTGTCACAACAGTGGCATAGGGGTGAGTTGCGTCCAGCACCAATTCCGGCGCCGCCAGCTTCAGATACTGCTTCATTTCCTCCCTGTCCAGCCTGCCGGTATGTGCCTGGATATTTTGCGCCTCGGGAAGCAGCGTTGCCCCATAATCCGTAGCCACACAATATTTTATCTGTAAAGAGGTATCCGCAAAGGCTTCCGCCAGCTTCCGTCCCTCTGTGGTTCCTCCGAATATTACAATGTCCGCCATGGTGCTCACTCCTTCTTCATTATAAATGCTCTCTTCCCCCGCTGCGCATATCAGAACTGTCGTAAAAATACCTATACCCCCCTGTACCCTCTTGATGTCACCATTTTATCACGAATGACCCGGGTCTGTGAATTACCAATAAATACAGTTGTAAACATATCCACCTTTGCCTCCCGCAGCTTCTCCAGCGTTGTCAGACAATAGCTCTGCCCCTCTCTTCCGATATTGGTAACATAACCGCAGACAATTCCGGTGCCGCCATTTTCCAGCATAATATCGCATGCCCTTTGCAGATAATCCCCCCTCTTTTTACTGGAGGGATTATACAGGCAGATACAAAAATCCGCCGCTCTCGCCGCCCGCAGCCGCTTTTCAATGGTTTCCCAGGGTGTCAGAAGGTCGCTTAAGCTGATAACCGCGAAATCATGTCCCAGAGGTGCGCCCAGTACTGCCCCGCCGGAAAGCGCCGCTGTCACTCCGGCAACCACCTGAATTTCCACACCGACAAATTCCTTTTCGGAAAGCTCCAGAACAAGCCCTGCCATGCCGTATACTTCCGCATCCCCGCTGCATACAACCGCTGTGACAATCCCCGACTGCGCCTTTTCCAGCGCCGCCCGGCACCGTTCTACTTCTCCCCGCATCCCCGTTTCAAAATATTCTTTCTCCGGAAATACCTTTTTCACCAGATTCACATACACGGTATAACCCACAATCAGGTCCACTTCCTGCAAAACATGCCTTGCCTCTGCCGTCATGCCCTCTTCCACACCGGGTCCAATTCCTACCACATATAATTTTTTCATATTAATCCCCATTTCTGCACACTTCTCTCTGTCTGCCCCGCAAACGCCACCGTCACGCCCTCATATGCTCTTTTTGCAGCCAGCACCTTACCGCCGCTGGCTGCCACCGCGCTTCTCTCGCAGACATTGTCCACTCCTGTCACCCTGCACACAAAAGCAGAAGGTGTAAATTCTCCCTTCTGCTCCTGCAGGGTCTGCGCAGAAAAGGTCAGAAAGGGCAGCCCTTCTTCCTCGCAGAATCCCAGAATCCCCGGCTCCTCCTTTTTCAAATCAATACTGGCAGCCCGACAGATTGCCTTGGAAAAAATCCCTGCCTCCGCAGCCCTGCTCTGCACCGCCTGCTTTATCTGCTCCTTCGTCATTCCTCTTTTACAGCCAATTCCCACAGTTACACACTTCGGCACAAGCTGCAGAGTCAGCGGAAAAGGCTTTTTCTCATATCGGAAAGGGGACACCAGTACCCCCGCCCGGCAGGCGGAAGCCTCTTCACCATAGACAAATTCCTCCGTCAGCTTCCCCTTCAGGCTTATCTCTGCTCCCTCTCCCAGAAAACCAATTTTTTCCCCGGCAAGAAGCGCCGCCTCCAAATCCTTCGCCGCGCTATAATCCGTAATGTACAGCCCGTTCTCTGCCGCAAATACATCAATGGCAATCTTTCCTTCCCTGTCGGAGGCTGTTGTAATCACAGGCTCCGCCCCGTTCAGGCTGCAAAGCCTTTCCGTCAGCTCATTTGCCCCGCCCAGATGCCCGGAAAGTAACGAAATACCGTACCTGCAGGTTTCATCAAACACCACCACCGCCGGGTCTTTGGACTTATGCACCAGATAAGGAGCAATACTGCGCACCGCAATCCCCACTGCGCAGAAATAAACAAGCCCGTCTGCCCTTTGAAACCACTCTCCGGTACACTCTGACAGGCTTTTCTTTTCCGACAGTTCTCCCAGTGCCTTACATTTCACCACACAGATAATTTCATCCTCCGGGTTCTCTGCAAGCCATCTTTCCTTTGTTTCCTGCATCTTATCACAGGCTTTCTTACTGCAGGCAAAAAAAATCAGTCGCATTTCTGTGCCTCCCGGAATCCCGTTGTAAAGGATGCATCGTAAAGTCTGGACTTTTCATACTCTGCTCCCAATATATTTCCCACAATAATCAGGGCAGTATGGTCTATCTGCTCCCGCTCCATATCCGCCGCCAGATTTTTCAGCGTTGTCCTTATTATCCTTTCCTCCGGCCAGGTTACCTTAAACACAACCGCCACAGGCACATCCTCCCCATAGCCACCCTCTAAAAGGCTTTTCTGCACCTGCTCTGCCAGACCCGCAGACAGAAAAATCACCATAGTTGCCCCGTGTCCGGCAAAGCTCTTTAAGTTTTCCCTCTCCGGTACCGCCGTTCTTCCCTCTGCTCTGGTAATCACAACACTCTGGGATACGCCGGGCAGGGTATATTCTGCCCCAAGCGCTGCCGCCGCCCCCGCCATGGAGCTTACCCCCGGACAGATATCATAGGAAATACCCTTTTCTTCCAGAATGTCTATCTGTTCCCGGATAGCGCCGTACAGTGAGGGGTCCCCGGTATGCAGCCGCACCGTAGTCTGTCCCTTCTCTTCTGCCGCCTCCATCACTGCAATGACTTCTTCCAAGGTCATTTTTGCACTGTTATAAATCCGGCATCCCGGTCTGGCATCCAGAAGTAACTGCGGATTTACCAAAGACCCAGCATAAATAATCACATCAGCCTCCGCTATCAGCCTTGCTCCCCGAACCGTAATCAAATCAGCTGCACCGCAGCCTGCTCCCACAAAATGAACCATCCTGTTTTTCCCTTTTCTTCCTTTTTCTTTCTCTGCCCTGCCGCCTGCATCACTGTTTTCCCTTTGACAGGTTTTTATTCCTCTGTTGCTGTCTGCCTTTTATGATTTTTTCCAGGCTGAAAGTACTTCCTCTGTCCCGGCAGTCTGCCCTAAAAAGCCATAATTTTCTGAAAAAAGCATAACGCCAGTCTGCAAAGTTTCTCCTGCCCGGCGCTTAACATGCTCTCCGATTTTCTGACAAAGACTTTCCATAACGGCTTCCCTAAGCTGCCAGCTTTCCAGCTTTTTTAACATTTCTTCTGTGGTGATGCAGGCGCTCAATTCCGCTAACTGCTCCCGGCTTCCTCCGCAGAGCATCAGGTGAAAGCCTAAAATCTCCGCCCTGCCGTCTGCCATTCTGGAATGGGTATTCATAATTCCGGCTCCCAGCTTTGCCAGTTTTCCGATATTTCCCACAAGAAGCAGCCTCTCCATGCCGTACGAAACCGCAAAATCTATCGTTTCTCCGATATAATTGCTGCTCTTTACTGAATTTTCCAGCGAAAACCCAAGCTTTTCCGTTACATACCCCTGCCCGTAATTTCCCGGTGTCACCAGCAGATTTCTTTCTCCGTTTCTCTGCATCTGCCGGATTTGCGTTTCGATGGTATCCACAATGGCTTTCTCACTCATGGGTTCCAGAATCCCACTGGTTCCCAGAATGGAAATACCTCCTTCAATCCCCAGCATGGGATTAAAGGTCTTTTTTGCCAGTGCTTCCCCCTCCGGTACCAGAACAGTCAATAAAAATGCTTCCCTGCTTTCCGCCTGTTTTCTGACTGCTTCTGCCTGAGAAAATATCATTTCTCTGGGAACCTTATTAATGGCAGCCTGCCCGACGCTCTGTTCCAGACCGCTTTTTGTCACCCTGCCTACGCCAGTGCCTCCGTCCAGATAAAGTCCCTGATATTTTTCATCCCGAAAAGCCCTTTCCAGCCTGTCCGAAGGAAAGGCTTCTGCAAGCCGCTCCGCCCGAACCCCAATCCGGGTTCCGTTGGTTACATCCGGGTCATCCCCGCTGTCCTTTTTGACAAATACCTCGCAGTATTCCCCGGCACTCTCCCCATATATCACCGGAATCTGCACCGTAACTCCCTTTGGGGTATTTACCTCCATATAAGGAATTTCAATCCCTTCCAGCAGCTTTTTCATGGCAGCCCCCGCCGCTGCTGCGGTACAGGTGCCTGTTGTCACACCGCACCGCAGAGTTTTCTGATTGACATGCCGTACTCCTGCGCCTGACTGTGTTCCATCCGCCTGTGCTACGCTCTCCCGCGCTTCCTCCTGCTGCATTCCGTCCGTCTGCGTCACGCTTTCCTGCTCTCTGTCCCTCTGCAGCGCATCCGCCTGTACCATGCTCTCCTGCGTTCCATCTGTCCGCGTCACGCTTTCCTGCTCTCTGTCCTGCTGCAACGCATCCGCCTGTGTCATGCTTTCCTGCTCCAGTTCCGCAATATAGGACTGTGCCAAAGGGGTGCTCATATCCACATGAAAAAGCTGCGCAATGTATCCGGGAGTGAAAACCTCCTTCGGCGTACCGTACCGGTCAATCCCTTCCTCGCCGATACAAAGCACCTTATCCGAAACCCGCTTCGCCAGCTCCACCTCGTGCAAAGACATTACCACCGTAAGCCCTTCCCGGTCTGCCATATCCCGCAAAACATTCAGTAAATCCATCTTGAACCGGATATCCAGATATGCCGTCGGCTCATCCAGCACAAGCATTTCCGGCTCCTGACAAATCGCCCTTGCCAGCATAATCCGCTGCTTCTGTCCGTCACTCAGGGAAGAAAAATCCCGCTCCGCCAGTTCTTCTCCATGAACCGTCCCTAGTGCCTTTTCCACAACCTTCCTGTCTTCCGGTGTCATTTTCCCCAAAGCGTTAGTATAAGGGTATCTCCCCATTGCTACCACTTCCTCGCAGGTCATCAGCTCCGGATGTATTTTTTCTGTCAGGACAACGGAAACCTGCTTTGCCATTTCCCTGATATTCCAGGTTTTCATATCCTGCTTTCCAACATACACTGTTCCACCGATTTTTTCCAGTTGTCTGATGATAGTTTTTAAAATGGTAGACTTTCCTGTCCCGTTAGGGCCTACCAGTGTCAGTATCTTTCCCTTTTCTATACCGATATTGATATTTCCCAATAAAACCTTTCCCCGATATCCGACGGAAAGCTCCTCTGTCCTGAAATATTCCATGCCAATCCTCATTTCTTCCCACTCTTTATCCTGCTTTTCCATTCCACTCCGGGATAAAGCTAATCTGTGGCTCTTGCTTTTCTCTTTATCATCATATAGATTACTACCGGTGCGCCAAAAACAGCCGTCACCGTTCCGATTGCCAGCTCCGTGGGCAGAAAAACGGTTCTTGCTATCAAATCACAGTAAACGCAGAACACCGCCCCGCAGAGGAAGCTCACCGGAATCACCAGTACCGGTCTTGAGGTCTTTAACAGACTTCTGGTAATATGCGGCACTGCAATGCCAACAAAGGAAATCGGCCCTGCAAAAGCCGTTACGCAGGCAGAAAGAAGGCTGGATAATAAAATCAGCAGGGAGCGGAACAGCTTTATGGGAATCCCCATGCTCTGGGCATAGCCCTCCCCCAGTGCATACGCCCCGATTGGCTTGGAAAGCAGCCAGGAAAACAAAAGTCCCAGCAGGCAGATAACCGCAGAAATCCCCACATGATTCCAGTTTGCCCCGGAAAAGCTTCCCATGGACCAGGAGGTCAGATTTACAATATCATACTCCTTTGCAAAGGCAACTGCAAAATCCGTCACCGCAGAACAGATATATCCTACCATAATGCCGATAACCAACAGCATAGACATATTTTTTACTTTCTGGGAAAATAAAAGAATAATCCCCACAATCAGCAGGGAACCGGCAAAGGCAGACAAAACCAGCATGCCGGAAGTGATTTTTTTCAGATAATCGCTCAAAAATATCATGGTAATACCCACTAACATTTTTGCGCCGGAAGAAATTCCCAATACAAAAGGACCCGCAATGGGATTCCTGAAAAATGTCTGTAATAAAAATCCGGAAACCGAGAGTGCTCCGCCCAAAATAGCCGCCAGAAGCATTCTCGGCATCCTGATGTTAAATACAATTTTGCTCTCCGAACTTGCCTGAAGCACAGCATTAAGCTGTGCTTCATAAGCTCCTCCGGTAAACAGATTGGCAATCTTGAAACGCAGCGCGTCCCACACCATGCCAAACACCCTTCCCGCCGGTATCTGTACCGACCCTATATTGACATTTAAAACCAATCCCCACGCCAGCAGCATTATAAGAATAAACACGGTCAGGGAAAGGCGTTTTCTCGTCTGTTTCATAAAAATCCTCATTTCTGCGCCGAAAGAATCAACGCCTGCATTACTCTGCTTTTTCCGGCAGCTTAATCAGATGGTCTGTTGTTACCTCATCCGGTGTCTCACTGGATAAAATCGCATTCATATCTGCAACGATAGAAGCAATCGCAGAGGTTGCCTGAGAGAAATCAGGGGAAGTAATCCAGACATGTCCTTCCTTTACTGCCTTGAAATCAGCAAACAAAGGCTCATACTCTGTCATTTCTTCGATAGAATAGAACTTCTGTCCCAGATTCCAGTAGAACAGGTAATCAGCATCCTGGAACTTCGCATACCACTCTTCAAAGGTCATGGAAGTGTTACCGCTCTTCTCAGGCTCCATATCTGCACAGATATAATCTCCACCTGCCATCTGAATCATCTGTACCAGATAATCCCCGCCGTTTCTCGCATAGCACTTTCCGCTGGACGTAATATAACCCATAGCTACAGTGATTCCGGTATCCTCTGTTGCAGTAGACTGCTCCAGCAGTTCCTTCTCACCTGCAAAATAGCTGTCTGCCTCTGCTTCCTTATCAAAAAGAACGCCCAGTACCTTCACCCATTCCACACGGGCAAGAGGATGTCCTTCCTTGGAGGATACTTCAATCAGATTGGGGATTCCCAGTTCATCAAACTTTTCCAGAACCTCAGGGCAGTTGTCAATCATGGTGGTATCAATATGAAGCTGGATATCATTTGCTGCCATCATTTCATAATCCGGCTCCTTATAGTTTCCGGAAAAAGCAATTTCTCCATTGTTCATGGCTGCTACCACATCATCCAGATACCAGCTGTCCACATCTGTTGCCACCAGCTTTACATGGTCCAGTGCGCCGATTGCATCCACCAGAGAAACAATACCGGTACTTGCAATGTAAACATGATTCAAAGGAAGCTGCAACACGGTAACATCAGCATCCAGCTCCTCCGGAACCTTCATATCCTCCGGTACGGTTAAAAACTTTGCTCCGGAGTCCTTCAGGGTAATCATCCGATAGCCGCCCTTAAACTCCTCAATGGAAAAGCCCTCTGCATATTCCAGTGCCATTTCGCCCTCGGAAACCAGCTTTCCATTGTAATCCTCCTCAGCCTCTACTGACTGGCTGCTGGATTCAGATGCTTCCACAGATTCCACACTGCTTGCAGAAGACACCTCAGAACCACCTGTGCTTTCCTTACTGCCACAGGCCGTCAGCAGGGATAATCCCATGACTGCAGACAACAACACCGCTACTGCTCTTTTTTTCATAATTCCTCTTTCCGCGCCACTTGCGCTTACCTGATAATTGTTTGGAGTTGAAATATGAAGCCTGTGACGGGAAAATGTGCATAACAAGAAAACCCCTTTTCACCAAAAGGGGTAAAAAGGGGCTAAAGATAAACTTATCCATGCGTACTCCCAGTTACTCGTAGGCCGGAACCGAAGTTCCTGTACAACAAGCAGGCAGGTCTCCTGGCTTATAGTTCATCGCTTCCGCCGTCTTCCCAGTTTCCCAGTGACATATATGGCATAGGCTCCCTAAATACAGTGACGAGTTCGTACAGGATTCTCACCTGTTTCCCTTTTCATCGGACCCGGATTCCAAAAAAAGAATTGTCCGACACCTGTTGTTCTCATATTCAATTCCCGCTTACTATAACATATTTATCTGTTTCACGCAATCTATTCTTTATTGTTGTGAGGAAGCAGCCGGCTTTCCTGCCACCGGTCTGACCTCCACCTGATAATTTTTCAGAATATCTTTCTTAAATTCCTCATAATTATCTTCATCATCATAACAGCCATAAACAATCTGTAACGGCACCTGCTGCGGCATCCGGAGCATTCCCAGAATGGACTTTGCATCCGTGCTTCTCTTTTCCAGCACAACATCAATTGCATCATCATACCGGTTGCAGGTATCTACAAAATGAATAATATCATCCTCAGACTGAAATGTAATATACAGACTTTCCACTTCTTCCGGTTTTCCTGTTTCCATAATCCCCAATTCCTCATTTCTTCCGTATTTTCTTCCATTATACACAGATTGGGCATCCTTAGCAATCGACAACTGGAAGAGAATGTCGCATTTTAACCAACGTTTCAGATTCCCAGAAGCTGACGCTTCTTTGCAGTAAATTCCTCTTCGGTCAAAATACCCTGGTCAAGCAGCGCCTTGTATTTCTGGAGTTCCGCTGCTGTATCCACCGGTGCCTGCTGTATGATTACCTGCTGCCCTGCCGGATTCTGGAAAGTCGTAGTGGTACTCTCCGAAATTTCCTGTACGTTTCCAAAAGCGGCCTGCATCAGGTTGACAGCCAGCTCATGTAATTTGTCAACCTTTTCCTGATAGGAATCCATATAGTCATTGATACTGGGGTCACTGCTGCTGAAGGAAGGTGCGGAAAATTCCCACCGTCTTTCTGTCCAGTAGGGATGCTCCAGCTCCACCTCCACATAAAACCTTTTCACAGGATCCGGTGCGTCAAAGCTGGGGCGTGAACGAACCACAGGAGGCATTACCGTACCCGGATGTTTGCCCATCTCGCTCTGCCCGCGCAGTCTTTCATCCCGCTCTCTTCTCTCCCGCATTTCCTCTGCCCACTCATATTCCCGCATTTCTGCCTGGAACTGTGAAATCTGGGGTGCAAGGGAATTTGCCCGCTCATAAACACCCGTCTGGAACCGCTTTAACTGTCCCGCTGTTCCTTCCATTAAAAGTGTTTCATCCTCCAGAATACGGACTGCCTTCAGATTTGCCCCCTCAAAAACCAGTGCCTTTTCATCACCGCATAAACGGAACAATCTGTTGGCTGCATCTACAAAAATATCTCCCCCGAAAAATCCAAAATTAAACTGATATGTAGAAGAAAAAGCATCCCGAAGCTGCTGATTCTCATCATAAAAGTTCAAATACTCCTGAAATTCATCCAGACTCATCTGGTTCAACATACCGTCCGGCAGATACACCTTCTTTGCACATTCCTTACAGATAGGCATTCCCTCTACCTTGTCTGCCAGAAGCCTCGGTGTCGGATTACCGCAAATCGGACATAATTTTTTGTTGTTACTGAATAATCCCATATGAATCCTCCTTTTTATGCATGCCCATCCGGCATGAAAAATTTTATCCTATATACTCTCTTCTGGAAAATCCCAGCATCCAGGCAATCAGGTTTGCCGGAAATCTCCGGACAGCTTTATTATACCTGGTTACAGAATCGTTGTAAATCAGCCTGCTGGTACACATCATTTTTTCATAGCCTGCCAATGCGTCAAGGTAAGTCACACAGTCTGCCTGCATCTTCCATTCGGGATGCTCTTCCAGTACCGTTCCAAGCTGTGCCGTAATCCTTTCCATTGCCTTTTCCTGCTCCATGACCTGTTTCGGTGTAGCCTCCGCTCCTATCTTTTCCCAGTTTCCGTTTTCATACTGCCGGGATACCGGAAGTTCTCCCTGCGCCAGCTCTTCTGTGGTTTTCCGCAGCATTTCCAGTGTTCTCGCTCTGGAATCAAGCTGCACACCAATCTGATTCATGGCATGACAGACATTTTCCTCCAGACAGGCAAGCTTCTTCCTTGTCATTATAACCCAGATACCCACTAATATTATCAGCAGGACAATTATCATCACTATCTCCATTGAGAGCTTCCTCCACCCAATACTCCCTCTTCGCCCCGTTTTTACAGCAAAAAGGCGGATGCGGATTATTCCGCATCCGCCCTTTGGGATTTACTTTTTCAGGCTTATTCCTCTACAAAATACAGACCGTTCAGTCCTGTATCATCAGGTACTGCAATCATGGTAAGACCATCAATGTCAGCAAAGACACACAGATAAACCAGTTCACTGCCGTTATTGTCAAAAGTCAATAATACGGAACTATCCTCATTGGTCTGATAAGTACCTTCCAGAGTGCCGCCACCCTGTACCATCTGTACACCGTCCTCTTCATCAAATACAAGCTGCAGGGTACCACCATATGCCTCCAGAGCAGCATACGCACGTTCCTCCGTCAGCGGCACACCATCCTCACAGCCACCTGCAAAGCTCCAGGTTGTGTTTCTTACATCAGGACCTTCCACACCCGGTAAATCCAACACATTGAAGCTGCCCTCCGTGGTATCCTGTCCGCCTTCTTCAACAGAACTTTCCTCACTGCTTACAGAGCTCTCCACACTGCTGTTTACGGAGTCGTCCACCACGACCTCTTCCTCTCCGCATGCAGCGAGTGATGCTGCCATTACCAGACTTGTCATCAATGCAAATATTTTTTTCATAATCTTTCTCCTTTTCTCCATAAATGGATTTGTTTCTTACTGGTTACAGTTTAAACAAATCCTTCCCGAAAAAGGAGCTTTCGACACGAATCGACCAGAAATTGTATCGAATCATCACTTTTAAATGGAAATCCGCAGAGTAAAACTGCCTCCTTCCGCAGAAAAGCTGTAAATCCCCCCGTATTTGTCCACAATGGCACAAATACTGCGTACCCCGATTCCATGACCCTGTTTATCTGTAACAGGGATTCCATTCTCAAACAAAACCTTCTCTCCACAGGAATTTACAATTTGCAGAAACAGCTTCCCGCTCTGTTCATAAACCAGTGCCTCCACGGAAGCCCTGTTTCCCTTCTCCTTCTCACCCTGACAGGCATGCAGGGCATTTTCCAGCGCATTGGAAAGAAGCACACATAAATCGCACTCCGGCAGGGAGAGATTCTGGGGAATCTCCGCCTTTATTTTCAGGAAAATCCCCTGTTCCTTCATCCGCCTTGCAAAGGAAGAAAAAATCAGGTTTGCCGCCTCATTCTCACAGAAAACCGTTACCTTGTCCGCTTCCAGTTCTTCAAAAATGCCATGAATATAATTTTCTGCCTGCTCTGTTTTTCCATTCTCCATACATGCCAGCAGGTACTGCATATGATGCCGCAAATCATGCCGGTAGGTTTTTGCCTTCCATTCCGAATCCCGTAAAACCTCGATTTCCCGGACTGCCTGCGTCACCTGCATATTCAGACTGTCCTGCACCTGCTCAAGCTGGCTTCGTACCCGCGCCTCCTCAGAAGCCCGCAGCACAAAAATCAGATATGCCACACTGCACACAAAGGGCATAAATTCCACCGCCACCGGTGCCCCCTTGGAGAGCAAATCCGTATAAATTCTTGTCAGATAATCAAATCCGTAGCCCAGCGCCGGAATGATGCCAAAAACGCACTGTACCGAAACCGTATAATGGGAAATTTCCCGCACGGAGGGTGCAATAAAACGAATGAGCAAAAGCAGAAGCGGCACCGTAAAGACAATCTCTGCTATCCCCTGTACCATTTCTTCTCCCCCTGCAAACGCCACAACCAGAAGGGCAGCCCACCGCCTGAGCTGACAGCACAGATAGGCTGTCAGCACCGAAATCGGCGCCCACAGCTTATTTCTGCTTAAAAAGCAAAGTACCAGTGCCAGCGGCAGATGGGTAATCAGGGGATACAGATGCTGCACCATGCCGGAATCCAGAAAAATATAAAGAACTCCCTGAAACAGCAAAATCGCCGCCATACTGATAAGAAAAATCCTGCGATTTCTTTTTGTCCACACAATCTCACAAAAGGCTGCGGACAGCAGCATGCCAAAAATTCCTACTGTCCCGCCGTTGATAACTGAAATAATATTCATGACAGAAAAACCTGCTTTCTTTGAAAGGCATATTCCAGATAGGCATTTTTGATTTCCGAACACTTGCCATGGGGAATCGGAATTTCCGTCTGGTCAGCCATCGTCAGAAAACGATGGGAAATACTCTGTATATACTCCATATTCACCAGATAAGAACGGTGGGGCTTCAGGAAATTCCTGTACAGCAGAAGCTGCCCGCAAAGTTCATCCATACTGCCGCTGCTCTCCAGCACCCTGCCATCCTCCAGATGAAACAAAAGCGTCCTTCCGCTCACCTCGCAATATTCCAGCTTATCCAGCGGAACCCTGCAAAGTCCCGTTTTGCTGCGCACAATCAGACTGTTCTGCTGCGCCTTTTCGCACTCGGCAATCACAGAATCCATCAGCCGGAAAAAACTGTCCTCCCAGATTGGCTTCAACTGATAAAAATATGCCCCCACCGTATACGACTGCACCGCAAATTCCGCAGAGGAAGTCAGAAATATAATTTTTACATTTCTGTCATACTGCCTGATTTCCTTCGCCGCTTCAATCCCGTTTTCCCCCGGCATAAGTACATCCAGAAACAGAATATCAAGCTGCATCCCCTTCTCCAGCTGCGCCAGCAGCTCCAGCGGGCTGCGGAAGGCGGCATAAACCATATCCTGCCTCCGCTCCGTCCTGTATTTATCCAAAAGCGTATTCAATTCATTCAAAACGGCTAAATCATCATCACAAAATGCTATCCTCAGCATATCTCTATTTCCTTAACTCCATCCTTCGTTTTGTTCCATTATACACCGTACCTCCATGGACGACGCAAGAGATTTTTGCAGATTTCTATTTTTTCAGACTTTCCGCCACACAAAGTCTGCCCCAGCCAACCCTCTGGTTGGGATACACACTTTCCCCCCGGATCGGCTGTGCGCCCCTTCGTAAATATGCTTTCACCTTTTCCCCGTAAAGAAATGTATCATTTCCCCGGACAATCCCCCATTCCATCAGAAGCGCCGCTGCCCCTGCCACAATCGGTGTGGCAAAAGAAGTTCCCGTCACAGGAGTATATCCACCGTACAAATTCGGTGCAAGCACATCCACCCCCGGTGCCACAATATCCGGCTTTGCAAATCCTGCTGTCACAACACCGATTGTCCTGTCAGGGTTCGCATATCCCCTTCCCGAAAAATCCGCATATGCCTGATAAACACTGTCATATGCCCCCACAGTCAGTACCTTGGATGCCGTGGAAGGAATTGTCAGTGTTACATCCGGTGTGGACTGATAAAATCCTGTTCCTGCATTCCTTGCTGCTGCCGCAGGCAGATAAAAATAATAATTCCCTGTAACCACCTCCACAGGCTCTATCCGAAACGTCCAGATTCCGCCGGTAATATAGTTTTTTCCAACAGGAAGCATATCAAAATAAATCTCCTGTGCCACCGTATAAGGGGTTGGCTCTCCCTGATAGACCAAAATCTCCGTTTCTTCCAGTTCCAGCACATATTTTCCGCCGTTTACACTATCCGGTACCTGGATTTCTTCTCCTCCTGGCGACCGCAGAAAAATCCGGTACCTGTCACTGTAATTTTTCCAGAGCTGCACACTCAGAGTCTGCTCATACTCTGCCACTGCCAGTTCAATCTGTGCCGGACGGTAAAAGGACGCAGGCTGTCTGCCGGAGGGAAGCCCTGACACACTCCCTGCTCTTTCCAGACTTCCGGCTAGATGACCTCCACTTGCCCCTTCGTTTCCGCTGCCTACACAGATAACCGTTCTGCCTATTTCCGCTGCATTATCCAAAAAGCGTTCAATGAGAGAGGCACCATCATGTGCCCCGTAGCTGTTGCCAAAGCTTAAATTGATAACAAGGGGCATTCCAAGTTCCAATGCCTTTCTGATTGCCCATGTAACCCCCCGCAGAATTTCCGTTGTTCGTGGAAAGGAACGCGCCTCCGGTATCCCCAGCTTTACAATTAACAGTTCCGCTTCCGTTGCCACCCCCTGATAATTGATGTCCCCTTTTCTGACAGGACTTGAACCAGCAATTCCTGCCACTGCCGTTCCGTGCCCGCTGGTATCCATCCCCGGAAGGCTGTTCCGCTCTCCCGACAGCAGAAATTCATCCAGTTCCTCTCCCGAAAACTCCCTGTTTCCCATAGTCTGGTCTAACAGATACCGGATTCTGGTACTCCCGTCCGTTTTTCTGAATTCCGGCAGCGTAATATCAATCCCGCTGTCCAAAACTGCCAGCAGGACCCCCTTCCCAGTCAGCGACAAATCCCGCCCGGACACCTGTACAATACAGGAATCCGAAACGGGATTCGTCACCTGATAAAAATACCGCTTGGGCTTTTCCACATATTCAATCTGCTCTAACCCGGCTACTGCCTCCACTAACGGCTCCGGCACCGTCAGAATCCCATACCCCGCAATCAACGGTTCAAAAAGGATTCCAGCCTCCTCCAATCCCTCCAGATTTCCATGATACTTGATAATCAGTTCCCAGGTTCTGGTTTCCTCATCAAATCCCACATTCAAATCCCCTGTCCTGGCTCTGGTTTCCTCCGGTGTCTGCAGGGCAAGCTGCAATAAATTCTCCAGTTTCTGGTTCATATGCCATGCTTTTCCTTTAAAGCTCTTCCTCTAGCATATGTTCTCCGGGAACAGGGCAGAACTCCGAAATCAAATATTACAACTCTTCCCCCACTCTGCAATTTTCTGCTTTACCTCTTCATAAGAAGCGCCGCTCTTTCCATAGTACATCAAATGCCTTACCACAAAGAAAACAATCCGTCTTCCTTTCCATTCCAGATGCCCTACCGGTGACATTTTTTCCAGCGCAGCGCAATCCCTCTTTAAGAGTTCTGCCGAAGGCTCCCCGGATTTCCAGCAGCCGGATGCTCCCTGTTCCTCCAACAGTAGGAAAAAATCCTCAAACGCCTGCTTTCCATAACAAATCACCATTTCTACCCTGGACTCCTCCAACACCTTCCAGAACAACTCTCTTCCCTTCTGCTTCAGTTTTCCGTCCACCCGTTCCAATTCCTTTACAGAAGCAGTCGGATAAGTGCATACATCCGTTTCAATCACACTGCTTCCCGTTTCCTTCCAGATAAACTCCACCAGCGCACCTATTCCCTGTCTTGTTCTGGACAATGCTGTCTTTCCAGCCTGTTTACGTTTTTTTTGATAGAAGACAAGGAAGCTGTCGTAATCCTCCAACAGCTTCCTGTAATCTTCATAGGAAATTTCCACCGGGGAAATCGGTGTTGCCGGATTAATCCCGGTAAGCATCACCTTTGCCTGCTTCCAGTTTCCCTTACAGATAAAGGGGCGCAAATAGGGCAGACTTTCCCCAATTACAATATCTTCTCTCTCGATTGCCAATTTTTCCTCCCTCTTTTGTCCGCTTCTTTATTCCTGAAACGCACCTGCCAGTTCACAGAATCTTGAAAAGATTTCCGGCTGCACGGCAATTCCCGCAGACACTACCACATCCCGTACCCCTTCCTTTTCCAGATAATACAAATCCGTCAGTTCTCCTCTGGAAGGAATTTTCTTTTCATAAAGGGATGTCAGTATATCCGTCGCCACAATGGCATTTTTAGAGTATCGCCTTGCCAGCCCGAGAACCTTTTCCTGATTCCGCCCAAACTCCGTCAATTCACTGTAAAGCCCCAAATCTCCCCGCCCTAACATAACCTCCGGGAAAATCTGAAACATGTCCTCACAGGCATCAATTCCCTTCTGGGTTTCCAGCTTCGGTACTACCCGCACCCCCGGAATCCGCTCCTCGATTTTCTCCTTTAAAACAGATAAAATCTGCAAATCCTCCGAGAAAGACAAAACAACCTGACAGGGTGAAATCTGCTCCAACGCCTTTAAATACTCCTCCAGCACCTCTTCCTCATATAAGGCATAGGGAAAAACACCCAACAGAGCGAAGGACTTCCGTCCCCGGATAACCGCATCATTCTCTGCTATCGCAGTTATCTGAAATCTGGTAATCTCTTCCGGCTGTAACGACAGTTCTCCATCCCCAATGATAATTCTCGTTTTCTCTGCATTTTCCGAAAACTCAGGAATCTCTACCCGGATAGCGTCTGCTCTCTCTTCCGCCTTTTCCGGTATAAATACAAGCCTCTCTCCCTTTTCTACTTCCATGATGCCTTCAAAGAGCAGCCTGTACTTGCTTCCCGGAATCGGCAAATCCGCCATCACACCAAAGTCCTCTCCCATCTGCTCCCGGATATATCTCACATCCTCAACATACCGTTCCATCCCGTACCGGGTCATATTTACCCGCATACACTTCACGCCATGCTGCTTCCACGCCGGAAGCATCTCCTCATATACTTCTCTCTCCGCCACCCGTAATGTCGGTATTATCATATTTCTCCTCTTTTCTGCACACTGCTTTTCATACAACAGATTTGTAGCACACCGTATTTTTGCCACGCACTCAGTCTTTTCTGCGCACTGCTTTTCACACAACAGATTTTACTGATGTGCGATAAAGAAGTAATAGAAGTGTAAAAAATTTTGCCGTTCCTATCCGGCACTTGCGCATTGTGTCGGATAGGTCGGGCGGTTATTCGGGCAAGTCCACCTTGCCAACAAAAGAATAATAAATCTCAATGTCCTGTCTGCGGGTCTTGTTCTCGTCATAGCTGCACTCATGCACAACGATTTTCTCTACAAACTCCCGCAGCAGAGTAGGGGTAAGTTCTTCAAAGCTGGTATGCCGCCGGACAACATTCATAAACTTTTCTGCGTTCACGGTGGCTTCCTGTGCTTTGGAAAGCTCCGCTTGGATAGCGGCGGCTCTTTCTTTCAGTTCCCGTTGCTCTGCTTCATAGTCTGCCGACAGCTCTGTGAAACGCTCGTCTGATATGCGCCCGGTCACGCTGTCCTCATACAGCCGCTTGAAGATAGCGGATAACTCGGCTATGCGTTTCTCGGCGGCTTCCAGTTCCTTTTTCTTGGCGGCGTTCCTTCGCTTGCCCCCGTCCTCGTTCTGCTCAATCAAGAGCTTCATAAACCGGGCTTCATGCTTTGCCGCATAGCTTGTCACTTTCCGCAGATTGGAGAGTACACCAGCGGTCAAGAGGTCGGTGCGGATAAAGTGCGCCGTACAGTCATGGGTGCGTTTCTTGTAGTTGCCGCAGATATAACAGTCCTGCTTGCGCTTGTCCGTCTGGTATCGCTGCTGATACATGACACTGCCGCAGTCCGCACAGAACAGTATGCCGGAGAACAAGCCCACTTCATCATAGCGGTTGGGGCGTTTGCGCTGCTTGCGAAGCTCCTGCACCCGTTCCCATGTTTGGGTGTCTATGATAGGCTCGTGGTGGTTCTCGAAAATCACTTGCTTTTCCGGGGGATTTTCTACACTGTGCTTGACTTTGTAAGAGAGCTTTTCTGTCTTGAAGTTTACCAGACAGCCTGTGTATTCCCGGTTTTCAAGGATATGCACAACGGTATTGGTCGCCCACTTGCACTCATAGCCGGGGTGGTAGCGGCGGGTGCTGCCCGTCCTGCGGTATTCCAGCGT
>ENA-UESE01000745-UESE01000745.1-human-gut-metagenome-genome-assembly--contig:-NODE-745-length-32832-cov-3.418715_pt1 | contig 32832 bp, 26 predicted proteins | sample MGYA00242995_ERZ507996 | MGnify/ENA primary metagenome ERZ507996 (study PRJEB26167, sample SAMN06115489) | human gut metagenome | host: Homo sapiens | place: China:Sichuan | collected 2015-04-15... | reverse complement strand
TGAGCAGGGCGGCCGCCTCGCGGCTGACGCTCGCGTGCGCCGTGATGAGCTCAAGGTGGTAGTTCTTGCTCGGGTCTGTGACGCTGCCGCCGGCGAGAAACGCCCCGCGCAGGAACGACGCCTTGCAGCAGTCGCTCTCCAGCACGCCGAGGTTGATGTGGTGCGCGACCGTGCGCGACAGATCCGCGCCGAAGGCGGCGAACACCGTCTCGATGGCGGCGCGGTCGGTGATGGTCAGCACATGGCGGCCGCCGGCCTTTTCCGTGACCGGGAGCACAAAGTGCGCGCCGAATGCGCGCCGGAACAGCTTCGGCAGCCGCTCGGCAAAGGCGTCGCACGCCGTCACGATGCGGATCTCCCGCGTCGTGAACGTGTGGCAGTACAGCAGCACACCGTAGGCCTCGGCCACGGCGCAGCAATGGTGGCTGAGCGGCACGCGGCACAGCTCGTTTTTCACTTCATTTGCAAAGGACATGGTGCGCCTCCGCTCAGGTTCTCGGGAAGTCCCGGTTGCGCAGACGGACGTTCGCGTCGCGCGCGGCGAGATAATCCGTCAGCGCCTTGGCCACGGCCACGCTGCGGTGCTGGCCGCCGGTGCAGCCGATGCCGATCGTGAGCGCATAGCGCCCCTCGGCAGCGTACTGCGGCAGGAGAAAATCGATCATGCCGGTGAGCTTTTCGAGAAAACGCTGCGCCACGTCGCTGCGCAGGACATATTCCCGCACCTCGTCGTCCATGCCGCTGAGCGGCCGGAGCTTTTCCACATAATACGGGTTCGGCAGAAAGCGCACGTCAAACACCAGATCGGCGTCGATCGGGATGCCGTACTTGAAGCCGAAGGCCACGACGTTGATGAGGATATCGCGCCGCGTACCGCCGTCGACAAAGATCTCGCAGATGCGCTTTTGCAGCATCGAGAGCGTGAGGCCCGTGGTGTTGATGACGAAGTCTGCGCGCTCGCGCACGGGGGCGAGCAGCTCGCTCTCGCGGCGCACGGCCTCCGGCAGAGAGCAGCGACTCTCGGCCTGCAGCGGGTGCGGGCGGCGCGACTCCTTATAGCGGCGCACAATGGCGCTCTCCGACGCCTCGACGAACAAAATGCGGTAATCCACGCCCATGTTTGCCAGCTCGCCGAGCGCGGCAAAGAGCTCGGTGAAGCTCTCCTGACTGCGGATATCCGTCACGAGCGCGACCTTTTCATACCGGCCGCGCGTGGCGAGGCAGAGCTCGGCAAACTTCGTCAGCAGCGCCGTGGGCATATTGTCCACGCAGTAAAAATCCAGATCCTCCAGCACGTCGGCCGCGCGGCTCTTGCCGCCGCCGGACAGCCCCGATACGATCAGAAATTGCATCCTTATCACCCCCGGATGATCTTCACTTCCGGCTCGAGCTCCACGCCGGACGTGCGCAGCACCTCGCTGCGGATGTGGTCCATAAGCCGCAGCACATCGTCAAACGTGGCGCCGCCGCGGTTGACGACAAAGCCCGCGTGCTTTTCGCTCACCTGCGCGCCGCCGACCGTGTAGCCCTTGAGCCCGGCCTGATCGATAAGTGCGGCGGCATAGCCACCCACCGGACGCTTGAACGTGCTGCCGGCGCTCGGCAGGTCGAGCGGCTGACTGCTGCGGCGGCGCTCGCTCAGGTCGCGCATACGTGCCTGAATGTCCGCCGGGTCGCCCGGCGTGAGCGCAAGCGTGCTGCCGAGCAGGACGCAGTCCGTGTCGGAAAATGCGCTGTGGCGGTAGCCGAAGTCATGCGCGCTGCCGTGCGCCTCACACAGGCGCAGCTCCCCATCGAGGTAGCGCGTCGAGACGACGACATCCTTCATCTCGCCGCCGTAAGCGCCGGCATTCATCGACACCGCGCCGCCCAGCGACCCGGGGATGCCGTGCGCAAACTCCAGCCCCGCGAGGCCGCAGCTGAGTGCCGCCTGCGCCAGCCGCGCGAGCGGGATGCCCGCGCCCGCGCTCAGATGCGTCGCATCCGGCTGCGTGACGGCGGCCATATTGTCGCCCATCTGCACGACGATGCGCTTGAGCGCGCCGTCAGTGATGAGCAGGTTCGTGCCGTTGCCGATGATGAGCGGCTGCGCGCCGCCGTCGCGCACGATGCGGCACACGGCCGCCGTCTCCTCCGCGGACGCGGGACGGACCAGCGCACGCGCCGGTCCGCCGATGCGAAACGAGCAGTGCGCGCGCATCGGTTCGTGTTCCAATATCTCCAGTCCCGGACACTGCGCACGCAGCGCCCGGACGATGAGATCCAAATTTGCCATAGTGTTCGTTCTGTCCTTTCCGGGTCAAAATCCGATGCCGAGGTCAATGCCGCGGTCGTGCTCGGCAGCGAGCTTCTGCGCGGCGTTATAGCCCATGCCCTTTTGCCGGTTGTTCATCGCGGCAAGCTCGAGGATCACGGCGAGGTTGCGTCCCGGGCCGACCGGGATCGTCACGCACGGCACGCGCACGTTGAGGATCTCGCAATACTCCGTCGTCAGGCCAAGCCGGTCATAGGCCCTGCCGTCCTCCCACGGCTCGAGCTGCACGACAAGGTCTATGCGCGTCTCGGGCTTGACCGCGCCGACGCCGTAGATCTGCCGCGCGTCGATCACGCCGATGCCGCGCAGCTCCATATAATAGCGGATCATCTCGGGCGCAGAGCCCATGAGCGTCGTGCGGTTGATGCGCTTGATCTCCACGGCGTCGTCCGCGACGAGCCGGTGACCGCGCTTGATGAGTTCGAGCGCCGTCTCGCTCTTGCCGACGCCGCTGTCGCCCGTGATGAGCACGCCCTCGCCGAACACCTCGACGAGCACGCCGTGCTGCGTCAGACGCGGGGCGAGATAGCTCGAGAGCGAGGCGATGAGGTCGGCCATGAACTCCGAGGTGTCCTTGCGCACGAGAAAGAGGTTGCGGTCATACTTTTCCGCCATCTCCAGGCACTCCGGAAACGGGTCCATGCCGTGGCAGATGACGAGGCCGATGATGTTGTAGCGCATGAACGTCTCAAAGCGCTCGCGCCGCTGCGCGGATGTGAGCGTCTCGAGAAACGTGCTCTCGACGCGGCCGATGATCTGCAGCCGCTCGGGGTCAAAGTAGTTGTAAAAGCCGGCAAGCTGCAGCCCCGGCCGGTTGACATCGGCCGTGCTGATCGCGCGCGCGTCGTAATCGGCGGCGGCGTGCAGGACGGTCAGTCCCTGCTCGGTGACGATCTTTTGCAGCGGTACGGTATAACGCGGTGCGCCCATGGTGCGCATCTCCTTTCTGACAACGCCGCGCACGGCGGCGAAAACCTGTGATCCTATGGGCGGAGCGTCTGCTCCCCCGTATTCTATTGTAGCGAACATAACGGCATTTGGCAACGGCTTTTGCGCCGCGGCTGGGATTTTTCCGGCTGCGCGGCAGAAAATGCGCAGAAAATGTGAAAATCATCTTGCAATCGGCCATCGTTTCTGCTATTATGAGAAAGCTGTTCTCGCAGATATTAGAGAAGGAGGTGCTTCAACCAATGGCAAAATGTCAGTTTTGCGACAAGGGCGTGAGCTTCGGCATTCAGGTGAGCCACTCTCACCGCCGTTCCAACCGCACTTGGAAACCCAATGTGAAGCGCGTCAAGGCCATCGTGGACGGCAAACCCCAGCACGTCTACGCATGCACCCGCTGCCTCCGCAGCGGCAAGGTCACCCGCGCTGTGTGAATTGCAATCATTGCACCGAACAAGGCTCGCCCGATTGGGCGAGCCTTTTTCGCGTCTTGGGGCAGTTTGTGCCGCTGCGCACGCGGCCGGTTTCCCCCGCCCCGGCGCGCGGCCGGGCGAGCGCAGAGCACTTTTCTCCGGGAGCGCAGTCTGCTCGGAAAAGCGCAGACCGGAACGCGGCATTTAAAAAAGAATGCGCCCACGCGTGTGTGTCGCGCAGGCGCCGCAGAGCAAGCAAAAGTTTGTGTGTGTGGGGTAAAGTTGTAAATAACCGGTAAACAACCTTAAGAGGAAAGCGTGCTCTGTCTGACGAAAATCTAATTTGTTTCCGTTCTGCCGTAATAATGCGCCAGCTTTCGTTTTTAATGCAAAGAAAGAAAAAAATTTTGAAAAAAATTTTTCTGCCCTGTGCAGCCGCCGCAGCACCGGAAACGGGTTGCCGTTTTCCGGCGCGCATGGTATCCTTTTTGTGTCCGCACCGGACAGAGGGAGGCACGCTATGAAAGATACTCTGGTCGTCAAAAAGGCGACGCCGCTCGGCGCGCGCGTCTGGACAAGTCTGCTGGTGTTCGGCTTCATCGGGCAGATCGCCTGGATGGTCGAAAACGTCTACTTCTCCACCTACATTCAGAAAAATATCACGGCCGCCGGCTGGGCGACCTCCGCGACCGTCGCCGCCAGCGCCATCGCTGCCGCGCTCGCGACGATCTTCAGCGCCGCGTGGTCAGACCGTGTGGGCAAGCGCCGCGCCTTCGTCTGCTGGGGCTACATCCTCTGGGGCATCACAACAGCGGCGTTCGCGCTCTTCGGCAACGGGCAGGTCGGCGGCAGCGTCGGTCTCGCGGTGACGCTCTTCGTCGTCATGGACTGCGTCATGTCCGCCATCGGCAGCACGGCCAACGATTCGGCCTTTTCCGCCTGGGTCACGGACGTGACCGACGTCACGAACCGCGGCGTCGTGGACATCGTGCTGAGCATCCTGCCCATCGTCGCGCTCATCGTCATCTTCGCGGGCTTTGACGGCATGACCGTGCACGGCAACTGGACGGGCTTTTTCCTCATCCTCGGCGGTCTGACGAGCGCGGCCGGCGTGCTCGGTCTGTGCATCTTCCGCGACAGTCCGGCCCTGCGCCCCGTGCAGGGCGACACGTACCTGCGCGACGTGCTCTACGCCTTCCGCCCGGCAAACATCCGCGCCAACAAGATGATCTACATCTGCTTTCTCGGCATGATGTTTTCGGGCCTTGCCATGCAGCTCTGGCAGCCGTACATGATCTCGCTCGTCGAGGTCACGCTCGGCATCGACAACTACATCCTGCCCATCGGCATCGTCGTGCTCGCCTCGGCGGTGCTGTCCGTGCTCGCGGGCAAGGCCATGGACCGCTTCGGCAAGGAGAAATTCTATTACCCCGTGGCCGCCATGCAGGTGCTCGGCGGTCTGATCGCCTACAGCATCAAATTCCTCGGCCACGCCATGCCGCTGCTGTGCGTCGGCGGCACGTGCATCATGGCCGGAAACCTCACCATGGCGGGTCTGTTTACCGCCTCGTCGCGTGACTATACGCCCGCCGGACGCGCCGGTGCGTCGCAGAGCGTGAAGATGGTCATCTACATCATGCTGCCCATGGTACTTGCGAGCATCATCGACCCGCTCATCATCCGGGCCGTCGCGCTCGAGCCGACGGCGGCCATCCTCGCCAAATACCCGAGCTACGCCGGCAGCTACCTCTACCCGTATGAGCTGTTTCTGGCCGCGGCCGTAAGCGCGGTGTTCATCCTCATCCCCGCGTACTTCGTCCGCCGGGACGCCGGACGCATCCGCCGCGAGAAGCTCGCCGCGCTGGAAAAATGAACGCGAAAGCCCGCCCGCAGGCGCTGCCTGCGGGCGGGGTTCCTATATTATATCCGGATTTACTTGCGGAAGAACGCGATGACGCGGTCGAAGAAATCACCGATGGCGGTGATGACGTCCTTGACCTTGCCGGTGAAGGCGGCGACCTTCTCCTTCGCGCCGGCAAGCTGCTTGAGCGTGTCCTGCACGGCCTGCACCTTTGAGAGCAGGGCGTTCGTGTCCAGCTTTTCGAGCGAGCGGCAGAGGTTCACGAGCTGGGTCATCTGGTCGTCCGTGAGCGTGACGTTGTACTCGGCGGCGATCTCGCGGATCTTCGCGCGCAATTCAGCGTCGGTCATGTCCTTGGTCTCGTTGAGGATGAGCTTGAGCTCGTTGACGATCTCGACCGAGTCATAGTCGCCGATGGCCTGCGCGAGCTCCGCCGTCGTCGCCAGCTCCTGCGAGGAGACGGCCTTGGCAGTCTCATCGAGCTTCGTGCCCGTAATGTCCTCATACGCCTTGTAGATGCCGGTCAGCGCCGCAGTGCCCGAGACGTCGAACGGCGCGGCCACGCTGATCTTCGCGTCCATGATGCCGGCAGTCGCCAGCGCGCTGATGTACATCTGGCTCGTGCAGTAGGTAATGTGCGACGTGTTGACGGTCATACCTTTTCCGGCGGCAAGCACCTCGATGGAGATGCAGGAGATGGCCTTCGTGCCGATCTGCGCGTCGCTGATGACACCGCTGAGGTATTGCCGCTCGTCCTGATTCGTGACGGTCAGCTCTTTGACGCTGCCGCGCTCGATGCCGAAGGTCTTGTAGACGGTCTTGATCTGGTCGTCCGTGAGGTCGGCGCCGATGACGGTGCGCGTCTCACCGGCGTCGATGGCCGACACCGCGCCGAGACTTGCCAGCAGACACACGGCAAGCACGATGGGCAGGACCCGTTTGAGAATTTTCATGGCAGTAGGTTTCCTTTCCCTGCGGCCTTGCGCCGCAGTCCCTGACAGGATAGACGCCTCCATTGTAAAGAAGTTCCCGCAAAAAGAGTGACGAATCTGTGAAGAAACGCCTGAAGATATTGTTAAGGGTCTGCCTGCCGGCGGCGAAAGACTGCGAGGATTCTGAAAAAAGACAGACAAAAAAGGACAGACAGAGTAGGAGTCTCTGTCTGTCCATGTGGGGGTGTCACTGCCTTTTGGGGTGGCAGCTATGGCACTGTGCGCCGCAATGGGCACAGCTGCCGCCGCAGGAGGAGCGCCCTTGCCGCTTCTGGCGGATCAGGGAAAGGGAAATTAGGATGACAATGGCAATGAGAAAGATCGAAATCAAAATCGTAGAGAGGTTTGCACCGATCCAGTGCAGCATAGGTATTCACTCCTTTGCGTTTGCGAAATTCAGCAAGGCTCAGGCCTTGAGTGTGGTGGCCTCCTTGTACGGACGCACCAGCATGTAGATGATGCCGGCCAGCGCCAGGACCGCGCAGATGAGGCCGATGATGTTCAGGCTGCCGGTAAAGGCGCAGCCGAACTGGTAGATCATCAGGCCGCACAGGTAAGCAAAGCCGCACTGATAGCCGATGGCGAACCATGTCCACTTCCGGCTGTTCATCTCGCGCTTGATGGCGCCGATGGCCGCGAAGCACGGAGCGCACAGAAGGTTGAACACCAGGAAGCTGTAACCGCTGATGCCGTTGAAGGCAGCCGCGATGTTCTGGTACACGCTGCCGTCGCCGCCGCCGTAGAGGATGCCGAGCGTGCCGACGATGTTCTCCTTGGCAACGAGGCCGGTGATGGAGGCGACTGCCGCCTGCCAGTTGCCCCAGCCGAGGGGCTTGAAGATCCAGGCGAGCACGCCGCCGATGGCAGCGAGGATGGAGTGGTCGATCTCGTCCTCGGACAGCATGCGGAACGTGCCGTCGACCGTGCCGAAGTAGGTGGTGAACCAGACAAAGATCGTGGACAGCAGGATGATCGTACCGGCCTTCTTGATGAAGGACCAGCCGCGCTCCCACATGGAGCGCAGGACGTTGCCGAGTGTCGGCCAGTGGTAGGCCGGCAGCTCCATGACAAACGGAGCCGGATCGCCGGAGAACATCTTGGTCTTCTTGAGCATGATGCCGGAGATGATGATGGCGGCCATGCCGATGAAGTACGCGGAGGTGGAGACCCATGCGCTGCCGCCGAAGAGGGCGCCGGCGATCATGCCGATGAAGGGCACTTTCGCGCCGCAGGGGATGAAGGTGGTGGTCATGATCGTCATGCGGCGGTCACGCTCGTTTTCAATGGTACGCGAAGCCATAACGCCCGGCACGCCGCAGCCGACGCCGATGAGCATCGGGATGAAGGACTTGCCGCTCAGACCGAACTTGCGGAAGATACGGTCGAGCACGAAGGCGATACGGGACATATAGCCGCAGGCCTCCAGGAAGGCCAGCATCAAAAACAGGACAAGCATCTGCGGCACGAAGCCGAGCACCGCGCCGACACCGGCGACAATGCCATCCAGGATCAGACCGCTGAGCCAGTCGGCGCAGCCCGCCTTTTCCAGACCGTTGCCGATCAGGACCGGGATGCCCGGGACCCAGACGCCGTAGTCGGCCGGATCGGGCGCATCAAAGCCGTTTTCTTCGAGGTAAGCGACCGCGTCGACATACGTCATGCCCACGGTGCTGTCCTCGTCGGCGTCATCGGGGATGGCGTCATAGTAAGCGGTCAGTTCGTTCTCGGCCAGGGTCTCCTCGTCCTCGACCGTGACGGTCGCGGTGTCAGAGCTCGGCACGAAGTCTTTCATGTCTGCGAGCGCAGCGTCGGCGTCGAAGTCTTCGGCTTCGGTGTCGAGACCCAGGAACGCGTCGACCGCTTCGGTCGCGGCGGTGTATTCGTCGTTGGCGTCGTTATAGGCGCCCGAGCCGATGCCCAGCAGGTGCCAGCCGTCGCCGAACACGCCGTCATTGGCCCAGTCGGTCGCGGGCGCGCCGACGGCAACCATGGCGACCCAGTAGACGAGGAACATGACCACGGCGAAGATCGGCAGGCCCAGCCAGCGGTTGGTGACGATGCGGTCGATCTTATCGGACGCAGACTGCGTGGCCTTGGATTTCTTGCGGTAGCAGGCGCGGATGACCTCCGCGATGTAGACATAGCGCTCGTTGGTGATGATGGACTCGGCGTCGTCGTCGAGCTCCTCCTCGGCGGCCTTGATGTCCGCCTCGATGTGCGCGTGCACATCCTCGGGGATGTGGAGCTTTGCGAGCACCTTGTCGTCGCGCTCAAAGATCTTGATGGCGTACCAGCGCTGCTGCTCTTCCGGCATCTTGTGCACGGCCGCCTCCTCAATGTGGGCGATCGCGTGCTCGACCGGACCGGAGAACGTGTGCATCGGCACGGTCTTGGTGGATCTGGCGGCCTCAATGGCGGCCTCCGCCGCGGCCATGACACCGTCACCCTTCAGGGCCGAGATCTCCACGACCTTGCAGCCGAGCTGCTGCGAGAGCTGGTTGATATTGATCTGGTCGCCGCTCTTGCGCACGATGTCCATCATGTTCACGGCCATGACCACCGGGATGCCCAGCTCGGTCAGCTGCGTGGTCAGGTACAGGTTGCGCTCAAGGTTCGTGCCGTCCACGATGTTGAGGATGGCGTCCGGCCGCTCGTCGATCAGGTAGTTGCGGGCGACGACCTCCTCCAGCGTGTAGGGGCTGAGCGAGTAAATGCCGGGAAGGTCCATGATGACGACGTCGTCATGCTTTTTCAGCCGGCCTTCCTTTTTCTCGACCGTGACGCCCGGCCAGTTGCCAACAAACTGATTGGAGCCGGTCAGCGCATTGAACAGCGTCGTTTTGCCGCAGTTCGGGTTACCGGCTAGGGCAATCTTGATTTGCTTTTCCATTCGGATGCTCCTTTGTGATATTCTCCTCTGCTTCGGGGGATCCTACCTTATGTAATAAATATTTTTTGCTTACAGATGTTTACGCCTGAACTTCGATCATCTCGGCGTCGGCCTTGCGCAGACTCAGTTCGTACCCGCGCACAGTGACCTCAACCGGATCACCGAGCGGCGCGACCTTGCGCACGTACACATCCGTGCCCTTCGTGATGCCCATGTCCATGATGCGGCGCTTGATCGCGCCCTCACCGTGCAGCTTCACGACCTTGACCGTTTCGCCGATCTTGGCGTCTCGCAGCGTTTTCATCGTACTTCCTCCCTTAAATCATGATCTTGCGTGCCATCTCATCGCTGATGGCAACGCGGGATTCCTTGACCTTCACGATCAGATTCCCGCCGATCGCCGATACGACCGTAGCCGTCCCGCCGGGGACAAACCCCAGATCGGCCAAATGCTTTCTGATCTCCGGGTTCCCGCCGACTTTCAGAATCAGTGTCTCCTCGCCGATGTTGGCGAGATTCAGCGGCATCATAGATATCCCTCCACTGGTAAACGGTTAGAGCGTGCTAACCTTAGATGAAAAAAGATCGGTTACATTCGTTTAACAGAAGTTAAACTTACTTAACCATGCCAAAGTTTAACGCATCTAACATCGTATGTCAAGAGAAAAATATAAAAAAGCCGCGTCTCTTGCAATTTTGGTTAAAGTGTGCTAACCTAAAAAAGATTTCACGAAAAGGTTGGTGAAAACCGCTATGCAGATCTTGAGAGCCGCGGAAGACTATCTGGAAGCAATGCTGATGATGCAGCAGAGGCACGGATACATTCGCTCGATCGACATCGCAGAGCACCTCGGCGTCACGAAGCCGAGCGTGACCTACACGACCAAGCGCCTGCGCGAAAACGGCTACATCACCATGGACCGCGACGGGCTCATCACGCTCACGCCGAGCGGGATGGACATCGCCTCGCGTATGCTCGACCGGCACCACACGCTGACCAAGTTTCTCATGGAGCTCGGCGTGGACGCTGAGACCGCCGAGGAGGACGCCTGCAAGATGGAGCACGACATCAGCGAGCAGACGTATGCCGCGCTCTGCCGCCACGCCATCGGCAAGCTCGGCATCCTCGGGGAGGACGATGCGGGCCTCGGCGAGACGGCCGGGACCGGCGAAACCTGACGCACGCAGCCGGACATTTCCGCCCGCGGCAGCCAAAGCTGCCGCGGGCGGTTTCATTCTGCGCCGCGGGCATTGACGCGGCGGCGCGGATTTGCTATGCTGAAAAAGAGAAAACTCGTTTTCCGGAGGTGCCTCCATGCTCCAGACCCGCAGACCGGCCCTGAGCGGCAATGCGCTCAAGGGCATCGCCATCCTCGCCATGACGCTCGACCACCTCACGTGGACGCTCTGGCCGGGGTACAGCACAGCGTGGTGGGTGCTTTTGCTGCACCTGCTCGGCCGCGTGACGGCGCCGATCATGTGGTTTTTCGTCGTCGAGGGCTATCACTACACGCACGATGTGAAAAAGTACGCCGTGCGCCTGTTCGCGCTCGCGGTCGTGTCGCACTTTGCGTATGATTTCTGCTTCGGCATCCCGTTTTTGCCGCTGTCCACCGGGCCGTTCAACCAGACGGGCGTCGTCTGGTCGCTCGCGTGGGGACTCATGCTGCTCGTCATCCACGACGACGCGCGGCTGAAAGGCTGGGTCAAGCTCGTGCTGACGTTTGTGATCTGCGCCATCACCTTCCCGTCGGACTGGAGCTGCGTGGCCGCGATGGCGATCCTGTTCATGGGACAGGCGCGGGGCGATTTTCGCCGCCAGATGTGCTGGCTCATGGTGTGGTCGGCCGTGTATGCGCTCGTGTATTTCTTCTTTATTGACAAGATCTATGCGCTCGTGCAGCTCGGTACAGCGCTCTCCATCCCGCTGCTGCGCTGCTATGACGGCACACGCGGCAAATGGCGCTCTATGGGCAGGCTCTTTTACGTCTATTATCCCGCGCACCTCGCGCTCATCGGCGTGCTGCGCGTGCTGCTCTGGGGCGCGGGCGCAAGCACGGCCGCCGGCAGCTTCTGAGCAAACTGTACAAGGCATCGGCCCGGACGGAGGGAAACTTCGTCCGGGCATTTTCGTGCACGCGCGTGCATTTTCGCGCGCCATGTGATAAAATGCATCCATATTTCAACCCGAAGGAGGCGTCGCCCGTGCGCTACCAATGTCTGGTGCTCGACCATGACGACACGGTCGTCAACAGCACCGCGTCCGTCAATTACCCTGCCTTCGTGCAGACGCTCAGAACGCTGCGGCCGGACGTGCACATGACGCTCGACGACTTTTTTTCCTACTCGTTCGAGCCCGGCTTCGGCGCGCTGTGCAGCAACATTCTGCATTTTTCCGACAGCGAGATGGACTTTCAGTACCGCACGTGGCTGGAGAACGCGCGCACGCACGTGCCGGACACCTTCCCCGGTATGCGCGAGCTGCTGCAGCGGTATCACGCTGCGGGCGGGCACATCTGCGTCGTGAGCCACTCCGTGCCGGAGACGATCCTGCGCGACTACCGCGCGCACGATCTGCCCACGCCGGAGCTCATCTACGGCTGGGACGACGACCCGGAGCGGCGCAAGCCCGCGCCGTGGCCCGTTTACCAGATCGAGCACGCGCTCGGCCTGCGGCCGGAGCAGCTCGTGGTCATCGACGACCTCAAGCCCGGCAAGGACATGGCCGACCGCGCGGGCGTGGACTTCATTGCGGCCGGGTGGACGCACACCGTGCCGCACATCATTGAAACGATGCAGCGCATCAGCCCGCACTACTGCCGCACGGTGGCGGAGCTGACCGCGCTGCTGCTGGACGAAACGGAGGCATGAATATGGACCGGATCATTCGCACGGCGACCCTCGCCGATCTCGACGCCGTGGCGGCGGTGGAGGCGGCGTGCTTTCCCGCGGCGGAGGCCGCGACGCGCGCGGAGCTCGCAGACCGGCTGGCGCACTACGGCGGCCACTTCTGGCTGATGTTTGACGGCGGCACGCTCATCGCGTTCGTCGACGGCATGGTCACCGACCGCGCCGACCTCACGGACGATCTCTATGCCGATGCATCCCTGCACGACGCGCACGGCGCGTGGCAGATGATCTTCGGCGTGAACACACTGCCCGACTACCGGCGGCACGGCTATGCGGGACAGCTGCTCGAGCGCGCCATTGCCGACGCCCGCGCGCAGGGGCGGCGCGGCCTTGTGCTCACGTGCAAGGACCGGCTCGTGCACTACTATGCGAAGTTCGGCTTCGTGAGTGAGGGCGTGTCGGCCTCCACCCACGGCGGCGTCGTGTGGTATCAGATGCGCCTGACGTTCTGACGTTTCGTCGGGAGGGCAAAACACCATGGAGAAAAACCTCACGACCGGCAGCGTCTTCGGCAACATCGTGCGCTTTTCGCTGCCGTACCTGTTTTCGTACTTTTTGCAGACGCTCTACGGCATGGCCGACCTGTTCATCATCGGCCAATACGCCGACGCGTCCGGCACGACGGCGGTATCCGTCGGCAGTCAGGTCATGCACATGCTCACGCTCATGATCGTCGGCCTCGCCATGGGCGCAACGGTCACGATCGGGCAGGCCGTCGGCGCGCGCGACCAGAAGAGCGCCGCGCGCTATACCGGCAACACGATGACGCTGTTTCTGGTGCTGAGCGTTGCGGTCACGGGGCTGCTGCTCGCGCTGGCGCGGCCGATCGCGGCGGTCATGTCCACCCCGGCCGAGGCCGTGTCCGGCACGGTCGCGTATCTGCGCATCTGTTTTCTCGGCGTGCCGCTGATCACGGCGTACAACATCATCGCGTCCGTCTTTCGCGGCCTCGGTGATTCCAAACGCCCGATGTACTTCATCGCCGTCGCGTGCGCGGTGAACATCGCGCTCGATTACCTGTTCATCGGCGCGCTGCACATGGGCCCGGCGGGCGCGGCACTCGGCACGACGCTGGCGCAGGCGGTCAGCGTGGCGGTGTCGCTCGCGGTCATGCGCAGCGCGCGCGGCGGCATTGCCCTCACGCGGGACGATTTTCGCCCGCAGCGGGCGATCATGGGGCGCATTCTGCGCATCGGCGTGCCGATCGCGCTGCAGGACGGACTGATCCAGATCGCGTTTTTGTTCATCACCGTCATCGCCAACCGCCGCGGCCTCACGGACGCAGCCGCCGTCGGCATCGTGGAGAAGATCATCAGCTTTCTGTTCCTCGTGCCGTCGTCCATGCTCTCGACGGTGTCGGCCCTCGGCGCGCAATGCATCGGCGCGGGCAAGCCCCGCCGCGCGCTGCAAACGCTGTGGTATGCCATCGCCGTCGCGTTCGGCTTCGGCGTGCTCATCTCGGTCGTCATCCAGTTCGTCGCCGAACCGGTCGTCGCGCTCTTCACGCATGACGCCGCCGTCGTCGCGGCTGGCGGGCCGTATCTGCGCGGGTATATCCTCGACTGCTGCTTTGCCGGCGTGCACTTTTGCTTCAGCGGATATTTCTGCGCCATCGGCCGCTCGGAGCTGTCGTTCGTGCACAACATCACGGCGGTGGTGCTCGTGCGCGTGCCGGGCGCATACCTGACGAGCAGGTACTTCCCCGCGACGCTGCTGCCCATGGGGCTGGCGACGGCGGCGGGCTCGCTGCTGTCGGTCATCATCTGCGTGATCGCATTTCTGGTGCTGCGGCGGCACGGCAAGCTTCTGCCCGGCGAGGGCTGACGCGCCGCACGCAGCAAGCTGCAAGTCTTATGCCGGAAACCCCCGGAGGAGCTTCCGGCAATGTCAAGCACCCCCTCGGGCAGAGCCCGAGGGGGTGCTTTTTGCTGCGGTTATTCCATCTTGCACAACGGTGATTACTTCTTCACGTTCTGGCAGAAGTTCATCAGGATCGTTGCGACCTGCTGGCGGGCGGCGCTGCCCTGCGGGTCGAGGTAGACCAAGCCGTCAGACGCCTTGGTGCCGTTGATGAGGCCGAGCGCGACCGCATCCTGCATGGCCTCCTTCGCCCAGCTGCTCACGTTCGCGCCGTCCGGGAACGCGCTCAGGTCGGCGGGCGTCCACGTGCGCTCCATCTTGAGGACATGAAACATGTACTGCGTGAGGATGACTGCGATCTGCTCGCGCGTGACGGGCCCCTCCGGGTCGAACGTGGTCGGCGATTTGCCCGCGACCACATTGTTCTGGTACGCCCAGAGGATGGCGGGCTTGTACCAGTTTGCGGTCAGGTCGGTAAACGGTGTCGTGCCGCTCACCGCCGGTGTGCCCTCGAGGTTATAGAGGATCTGCACGATCTGCGCGCGCGTCGTCGTGCCGGTCGGGGCAAACGTGCCGTCGCCCATGCCGCCCATGATGCCGTGCGTCACGCAGTACTGGATGCCGGGGTATGCCCAGTTTTTCGTCACGTCGGTGAACATCTGCGTCACGTCAACTTCCGCCTTGTCCTTCCATGTCGCCTTGAGGACACTGTCTGTGGTGCTGAACGCGATGTCACCGGCGGGGTACACTGTGCCGTTTGCTGCGAGCCAGCCGGCAAACTCCTTGCCCTCCGGCGGCGTAAAGGTACATTCGGGGAGCGTGAAGTTCTCGCCCGACTTGACCGTCATGGGCTGCATCGTGCCCGTGCCGCCGTTGGGGTCAAAGGAGATGGTGACTTCTGCCACTTTCTTGTCCTTCCATGTCGCCTTGAGGCTTTGGTCGTAGGTGGAGTATACGTCGTGACCGGCGGGGTACACATTGCCGTTTACTGCGAGCCAGCCGGCAAACTCCTTGCCCTCCGGCGGCGTGAAGGTACATTCGGGGAGTGTGTAGCCAACACCTGCTTTGACCCTCATGGGCTTCATTGTGCCGGTGCCGCCGTTGGGGTCGAAGGAGATGGTGATATACTTTGCGGGCACCTCGGTCTTGAGCGTAAACGCCACCTTGCCGATCTTGGCGTTTCCGGTGTCGTACTTGTAGGTGACCTCCTTGACGTCGCGGTTATCGAGCGTCAGCACGTCCCAACCGTCGACCTTGCTGACCGTGCCGCCGGTCCAGTCGCTCGCGCGGGCGGCCGTGAAGTATGTGCCCTCCGTCGCGCCGTAGCACGGCAGGTCAGGATAGACCCTATACTGGAGGTTTTCATCCACCTTGATGTCGTAGACGTTGCCCGAGCAATCCACCTTCGCCGGATCGAGCGCCGTGTTGCTGCTCAGATCCAGCCACGAGAGGCGGTTATTCTGGCATTGGAGCGCTTGGAGCTTTTTGTTGCTGCGCAGGTCGAGCGTCTCGATCTGGTTGTCGTAGCAGTGCAGCAGCTGGAGCTTGGGGCAGCGGTCCACATCCAGCTTCTTGAGCTGCATTTTCTGACAGTAAAGCGTCTTCAGATTGCTCAGCGGGTGAAGGTTGAGCTCGGCGATCGGATTTTCGCTGACACCCAGATACTCGAGGGCGCCATTGTAGCTCAGGTCGAGCGCGGTGAGCTGGTTTTCATAGCAGTCCAGCGTCTTGAGCAGATAGTTGCTGCGCACATCGAGCGCGGTGAGCTGGTTATTATAGACAAAGAGCTCAACCAGCTTCCGGTTGTTGCTCACATTGAGCGAGGTCAGCTTGCAATGGGAGACACTCAGAAACTCCAGCTTGGTGTTTTTGCTGACATCAATGGATCTGAGGTCAGAATTGCTCCAAAGATAGAGATGCGTCAGCTCCGATAAGTGCCGGACGTCGAGGGCTGTCAGCTTGTTGCTGCTGGTGTTGTTATGCTGGGGCGTTGTGTTGGCGCTCAGGTCGAGCGAGGTGAGCTTATTGTTGCTGCAGTACAGCTCGGTGAGCTCTGGGTTCTTGCTCAGGTTGAGCGCGGTGAACTCGTTTACGCTGCAGTTCAGATACTTGAGCGAGCTGCCCTTGTGAAACCACAGACCGGTGAGCTGGTTTCCGGAGCAGTTGAGCTTTTCCACTCTCGAGTTCTGCTCCAGATTGAGTGTTTTCTTCAGTTCCTGGCCGCTGCAATTGAGATCCTTCACATATCTCAGGTATCGGATGCCCATGAGACTCGTGATGGGGGCGCGGTCGCCGAGCACCTTTTTGATGTTATCCTTGCTGACGTCGAGCACTTCGATCTGCCGGGCCTTCTCCTCAGTCAGGACCGAGCTGCCGACGATCTTGAGCACGTATTCCCGGAACACCGGGTCGGGGAAGGTCTCTTCGTTGATCGGCATGGCGCTTGCCGCGCTTGCTGTGAACGGCAGCAGGCTGAACACCATGATCAGACACAGGACAATGCTGAGAATGCGCTTTTTCATCTGTTTCCGCCTCCTTGGTTTGGAATATGTGGGGGTGGGCTTTTCTATCAGAACGAGCCGCTGCGTCCGTGGCCGCCGCCGCCGGAAAAGCTGCTCGAATCGCTTGAGCTGCTCGAGTCGCTCTTGCGCTCGATCTTGCGGCGCGCCGTGGTCGTGTGGGTAAAGACGTCCTCGCGCCGGGTCAGCTGCAGCCCATCGGCCGTGACGTAGGCCGAGGCCTCAGCCTGACGGTAGACGGAGCGCATCTTCATCTTCAGCAGCTGGCACACGATCAGCGCAAGCAAGAGCCCGATGCCGAACGAGATGCCGAGGCGGCGCAGAAACTGCGGCCACGTGAATTCGCCGGAGTCGACGCTGAGGATCCCGGCGCAGCCCTCGAGATAGTCCGAGAAGCCGTCGTACCAGTCATCGTCCGCAAAGTCGTCGAGAAAGGCGTTCTCGAGCTTGATGAGCTTGGCGTCCGGGAAGATGGGCTCTGCCTTGTCGCCGTAGACAAAGGTGGCGTACTTGCGGTTCGACATACTCAGCAGCAGGAGGATGCCGTCGCGCCCGCTGCCATAGCCGAGCGACTGCGCATGGTAGATCGAATAGGACGCGGTCGCAACGTCGGGATAGCCATAGTCGCCGAAGTCATCGACTATGCAGATGTACACGCCGATGCCGTAGTGCTCCGAGATCTCGGCGGCGCGCGCCTCGAGCGTTTCGACCTCCGAGAGCGTGAGGATCGCGGCTTCATCGTCGACATAGGTCTCTGCCGCCATGACGGGCAGCACGAGCGTGACAGCCAGCAGCAGCACGAGCAGCAGCGCGGTCAGTTTTTGTTTCATGGTGTCCGCCTCCTTACATAAACTGCAGGATGACCGTCAGCGCGACCGTGACCACGCCTGCGATCGCACCGAACGTGCCCCAATAGCGGCCGCGGTCGGTCGGCAGGTCGCCGACGAGCTTGCCGGTCTGTCCGTTCATGGCGAAGAGGAAGCTTTCGCCGTTCCACTTCGTGCTCAGCATCCACACCGGCAGCAGGGCGTAGTGCACCTTGCCGCGGTGCAGGCGGATGTCCGTGCGGTCGGTCACGCACGTGCCGTAGCCGGTCACGGTCTCGCGCAGGGCGTTTTCGAGCGTCTCTCTGCTGCGGCGGTCGGCGCGGGCGCGGCTGTCGTCCACGGTGACGTCGTACTTGTCGGCCAGATAGCCGGGCAGGTACGCCGTGGAAAACGGCTGCATCTGCGTGTAGTCAAACGGCTCGATGGAGTCCATGTGGTCATCGGGCATCTTGGAGGATGCGTCCACCGGGATCTTCTCGAACGCGATCGAGCCGCCGCGGTGCACGTCGTAATGGTCGGTCTCGGTGACCTCGTAGTCGTCGTCCTTATAGGTGCGGGAGTTGGCGGCCTTGTAGTCGACCTCGCCCTCCGCGCCGCCGTCAAACAGCCAGAACGGGACATACACGCCCTGGATCTCCTCGATGTGGTTGCCGGCCGTGAACGTGCGCGGCAGGAAGGGCTTGCCCCGGTAGTGTGCGCGCAGCGCACGCACCGCGTCGTCCTTCGTCATCTTGAACGGGAGCACGAACTCCGGCTTGAGCGCGCCGGAAAACTGCCCCGGCACGACCGTCGGGTTGCCGCAGTAGGGGCAGGAGGTGGCGGCGGTGGTCTCGTCGCAGATCAGCTCCGCGCCGCACGACGGGCAGCCGTAGACCCGCAGGCCGTCGGCGTCCGCGCCCCAGTCGCTGCTGAGGCCGGAGGTGTCCCAGCCGCCGTCGTCGGCGGCGTCCGCCTTCGCCGCCTCCGCCTTTGCGTCGGCCGCCTCCTTGGCAGCGGCGGCCTCGGCCTCCTTTTGCGCATAGAGCGCCTCGATCTCCGCGACGTCATACGCAGAGCCGCAGTAGTCACAGGTGAGCTTGCCGGTCTCGGCCGAAAAATGCAGGGGGCCGGTACAGGCCGGGCACTGATAGTTGGTTACCTGGGTGGGCATGTGCGCGCCTCCTTTCGTTGTGGGTCAGGAAACGGTGTCGCCGTCGTTGAACGGGTCGCCGCACTCGGGGCAGAACTTCGGCGGGTTGGTCGGGTCTTCCGGCTCCCAGCCGCACTTGTCGCATTTGAATCTCTTCACGGCGGCCGGGCGCGGTCTGCCGCACTCGGCGCAGAATTTGCCCTTGTTCACCGCGCCGCACGTGCACGTCCAGCTCTCGTCCGCGGGCTTGGGCTGGCCGCAGTTGCCGCAGAACTTGCCGGTGTTGCCGGTCTGACCGCAGGCGCACGTCCAGCCATCGGCCGCCGGCGCCGCCGCCGGGGCGGCGGGCTGCGGTGCGGGCTGCGGTGCGGCAGCAGGCTGTTGGGCCGCCTGCTGGGCCGCCTGCTGCTGACCCATGGCGTAGAGATTCTGGGCGTTGATGCCGCCCATCTGACCGGCCATACCCATGCCCATGAACGCCATGGCCGGGCCCGTGGCCGTGTTGGACGCGGCGGCCTTCATCGCCTCGCCCTGCGAGCGCGAGAGCATCGCGGCGGCGCGCGTCGGGTCCATGTAGGCGGCCTCGCGCTGCATCTCCTTGATCATCTGCTCGTCTTCCTCGTTCGCCTTCACGGACGAGACGCCGAAGGCCACGATCTCCAGACCGCGGCGGTCGCGCCACTGCGCCGAGAGCTCCTCGTTGAGCGCCTCGGCGATCTCGCGCGTGTGACCGGGCAGCGACGAGTAGCGGATGCCCATGTCGCTGATGCGCGCGAACGCCGGCTGCAGCGCCGTGAGCAGCTCGCTCTTGAGCTGACCGTCGATCGTGTCGCGGGTGTAGGCCTCGGTGACGTTGCCGCAGACGTTGGTGTAAAACAGCAGCGGGTTCGTGATGCGGTAGCTGTACTCGCCGAAGCAGCGGATGGCGATGTCGATGTCGATGCCGGCGCGCTGATCGACCACGCGGAACGGCACCGGGCTCGGCGTGCCGTACTTGTTGCCGGTCAGCTCCTTGGTGTTGAAGTAGTAGATGCGCTGATCCTTCGGTGCTTCGCCGCCGAAGGTGAAGCGCTTGCCGATGTTCTGGAACACCTGCCCGATGCTCTCGCCGAGGTTTCCGGCAAAGATCGTCGGCTCGGTGGACGCGTCGTAGGTGTACTCGCCCGGCTCGGCGCAGACCTCGACGACCTTGCCCTCCTCGACGATGAGCATGCACTGACCGTCGGCGACCGCGATGCGCGAGCCGCTGGTGATGATGTTCTCATCGCCGTGCGTGTTGCTCGAACGGCGGGTGGTTTTCTTCTGTCCCTTGACCGCCAGCACATCGGCCGGCAGCGCCTCGCAGGTGAAAAATTCTTTCCACTGGTCGGCCATGACACCGCCGGCAGCCCCGGCGATCGCTTTGATAAGTCCCATAAGCATGCTCCTTTACGCAGATGTTTTTCATCAGATATAACTGCTTTTGATGATTTTTCAGCTATGCTGATAGTATAAGGCATCGGGGCCGGAAATGCTACGTTTGCGGCGCAAAAACCCCGCCGAAACCGCAAAATACGACTGAGTATTAGACAAGGTGCACAGCCTGACGACGGTCAGGTTGTGCACCTTGCAGTATCCTCTGCCCGCGGCGCGGCGATCTCATCGAGACGGCCGCAGCGGCGGAAGAGGTCGATATACAGCATGAGCTCCTCGCGTGAGGTCACGCCGAGCTTGCGGTTGATGTTCGTGTTGTGCTTTTTGGCGGTGGAGACGCTGATGTACGCGCGCGCCGCGACCTCCTCGAGCGAGCAGCCGTCGATGTAATACTGCAGCACGGTGCGCTCCATGGGGGTGAGCGTCTGCACCCGGTCGCGGAAGCCCGAGAGCAGCTCCTCGATGTTCGGCGGGAGACCTCCGGCCGTGAGCTGCTCGGCCGCGCGCGAACGGACGAAGGCCAGCAGCTCATCGATCTCCGAGATGCCGGACGGGTGCTCGCCGGGGGTCTGCTCGCGGATGGCCTGCAGGCTGCGGGAGATCGGCGTCACGAACCGGCGCGACAGGTATGTCGACAGCAGCAGCATCGCCGCGAGGAACACGAGCGAGCCCGCGATCCATGCCATGCGGCTGCGCGCCTCGAGCGTGCGCAGCCCGATCTCCGGCACGAGCACCACGGCGGCGAGCTTCCGCCCTGCGGCGTCGGTCGCGCCGATCGGTTCGTGCAGGCCGAGATAGGTGCGGCTGCCGTCGGAATACGTATTATAATACCGGCCGGTCTTGCACGTGAGCGTGCCGTCGGCCGTGAGATACGACCCGCCGGGGCTGCCGATCATGGCCTGTCCGAGCAGCAGCCGGTCGCCGTCTATGGGGGCGAGCACCGTGACCATGCTGCCGTAGGCGCTGTCCACAGCGGGATAGGTGAGGCGAAAATACAGATCGCTGAGCTCCGCGCCGCAGATGCCGCGCACATTGCCCGCGCTGTCGAGCAGCGGCACGCACAGCAGCGTCACCGACTCCCACGTGTCGGGCAGGGCGATGCGCCCCGTCCACAGGCAGCGCTCGGCGAGGCGGCCGTCCGATGCGCGCAGCAGCTGCGTGTAGCCGGGGACGGCCTGCACGTTCAGCTCCGGATTCCAGCGGTTGTGCATCTGCACCTGCGCGCTGCGCGCCGTCTCCGCCGTGCCGCGAAAGCACGTGACGTGCTGGTCCGTCGCACCGATGGCGCGCAGCGCCGAATAGCGCAGGTACAGCCCCGCGCGCGAGGTCGCCGCGCCCGGCAGCGCCGTGTTGGCCGTCGCGTCCAGACAGAAGACCGCGCCGCTGCACGCGCTGGATTTCAAATAGGTGTTCAGCGCGGGATAGAGCGCCGTCTCGACGGCCGCGATCGCGCCGGGGTCGTCGTTGAGCGCGGAGAACGTCCGCCCGCCGGCGGCGAGCTGCTTGTCCAGCTCACGCGTGAGCTCCTCCGACAGGGCGATGCTCTGCGCCGTGAGCTGGTCCATCTGCCCGGCAAGCGCCGAGGCGGTGTTGTGCTTCTGGATCGTCAGCGACTGGCCGAACTTTTGCGCCGTGTTGGAAAACACCCCCGTCAGGCTCACGACCAGCAGCACGGCGGCCAGGATCGCCAGCGCCATGCTGAACCAGTACAGCACGAGCCGCCGCTGCATGCTCACGCCCTGCGTCTTTGCCTTTTCCAGCGCCGAGCGCATTTCCCGAAGCCGGAGCATGGCCGTCACCGCCTTTCTGCCGCCTCAGCGGACGTAGTTTTTTTCAAATTGGTCGAGCGTGGACCAGATCAGCTCCTCACGCGCGCCGCCGCCCTGCTGTTCGCAGAGCACGCGCCCGGCCGTGAGCTGCAGGCGCACCTGCTCTTCAAAGCGGGTCTCGAGCTCGAGATAATCCCTGCGCTGCGGCGGAGTATAGAACGTGTAGCCGCTCTGCGTGTCGAGAAACGCCTGATAGAGCGAGATGTACATGGGGTCATCGAGCGTGCGCACAGCGGCGGGCAGCTCGTTTGCAAACGCCGTCTGCGTGACGGGCATATAGCCAAGCTGCGTCACGAAATCGACGTTGCGCTTGGGCGCCGTGAGCCACTTGAGAAACGTCACGCACGCGCGCTCGCGCTCGGGCGTGGACCTGACCGTGCAGATGCCGGCGCCGCGCTGCATGACGAGCTTCTCCCCGCCCGCAAACGTCGGGCACGGCAGGGAGATGATCTCCACCGGCTCGGAGGTGTTGTCCGGGTAGGTGACGGTGTTGGCGTAGTAGAGCACGCTCGCCGACGATGCCACGGATGCGACCGCGTCGCCCGTGCGCAACGGCTCGGTGGCGTAGCCGCTCTTGAGCCAGACGCTGCCGGCAAGCGTCGCGCGGGCATACGGCTCCCACACGCGGCGAAACGCCGGGCCGAACGCCACCTGATCGCCGTCAAAGAAATCCGCACCGAGAGATTCGACACCGACCTGAAAATAATTAAAATGGTAGTCGTGCACGAAAAACACCTTGCCGTCGTCCGGCGTGTCGGGCGTCTGCGCGTCCGTCCAGGCGGTGTAGGCCTCCGCCGTGCGGTAGAGCCCCTCCCACGTGGACAGATCATCGAGCGTCGCGCCCGTCGCGGCGGCGAAGCGGTCAAAGAGCGTCTTGTCCACAAACAGGATCTCCGTGCTCTTGGCTACCGGCAGCACGGTCAGATGCCCGCCTATCTCGCCCTCGGCAAGAAACGCGGGGATGAAATCATCCAGCTCCGCATCCGAGAAATAGTCCCGGTAGTCGACGAGGATATCCGCATCCGGCAGTGCCAGCACGGTCTTGGGATAGGACACGAACATGTCCGGCAGCGCCGTGGCACCGGGCTCGCCGTAAGCCGAGGCGAGCACCGCCTCGTGGATGGTGTTCGTATTTGTGACGCTGCCGACCTGCACGCGGATGTTCTGCGTGCGGCCGACGGTCTCGTTGAACGTGTCGATGAGGTCGTTGAGCGGGGACTCGGTCTCGCCGCCGTAGACGTGCCAGATCGTCACGGTCACGGGCTCCTGCTTCTCGCCGCAGCCGGTGCAGCCGAGCGCGAGCAGCAGCGCCAGCAGCAGGGCTGCCATGCGCGGATAGGGTTTCATGCGGGGGACACCTCCTTGCAGGGTGCTTTGATTCAGTATAACGAATTTTTTCCGCCGCGGCAACCGGAATTCCCCGCTTTTTTGCGCGCACTTGACAGCGGCGTGCATGCGCAGTATGCTGGAGGCAGCGGGAATGACCGCAAATTCTATATTCAGGAGACATTGTTTGAAACAGACAAGAACATCGGAGCGTGTGCGCTGACCGGGAGGCCGGCAAATCCACACACGCCACGCCTCCCGGCGCAGGAATACCTTTGGGAGGAACCAATGAAGCACGAAAACAAACGACAGCAATACCAAGCAGGCTACTACAAAACCCACCCCTGCCGCGACAGCTTTCCCTGCAGAGTCTGCGGACGGCTCGTAACACCGGAGGGTGCCGGGAGCAGCCACCGCAACCACTGCCCGAACTGCCTGTACAGCCTGCACGTCGACATCACGCCCGGCGACCGCGCAGCCGACTGCGGCGGCATCATGGAGCCCGTGGCCGTCTGGGTACGCAAAAACAGCGAGTGGGCGCTCATTCATCGCTGCCGCCGCTGCGGTGCGCACAGCGCCAACCGCGTGGCTGTCGACGACAACCCCATGAAGCTCATGAGCATCGCGCTCAGGCCGCTGTGCGCCCCGCCCTTCCCGCTCGAGCGGATCGAAGAACTGGCAGCGTGCATGGACGGCGACAGCCGTCTGCCATGGCCCGCAAATGAAAAACGGCCGACGCTCCGTATCGTTCGGAGCGTCGGCTGTATTTCGGGTGAAAAATCGCTATGATGGAATCACGCGGGAGATGCGAAGCACGCAGCGGGCACGCATCTCGGATCGTTCTCCCGTTTCACTGTACAAGTATCCCGGACATCGTTTGCGCTCTCCTTTTGAATGGCCGTGTGGCGGCCATATTCTGCCGGAGTCTGCAAACGATGTCTTCTTTTTTGTTTTTCATTGACGCAAACGGTTGTACCTTAGCCGCCGCACGTGCTACAATTTATCATCATCCAATCCACACAGGAGGTGCCGCCATGCAGCCGAAAACCCGCGCCGTCGCCGCGCTCGATGCGCTGGGGCTTGCCGCGCTCGCGGCGCTCTTTGTCCTCTGGCGCGTACACACGCCGAACCTCACCGCTGCGGGCGGCATCGCCGCCGGATGCAGCGCGGCGCTGTTTGCCGCCGTGGGGCTGCGGTTTGTGCCCGCGTGGGTGCGCTTCTGGCAGCGGGAGGACGCCGCGCCCGCTATCCCCGCACAAGAACCGGAGCACATGGCCGCGCGCATTTTTGCCGCGCTGCTCGCGCTCGACCTTGCGCTGCTGCTGCTCACATGGGGCGTCCGCGCCCTGAGCGGACGGGTGGAGACGCTCACGCAGGCGCTCGAATTCTGGCGCTGCCTCGACAGCCGGCACTATCTTGACATCGCGCGCGACGGCTACATCGCCGCCGGTGACCCCGACCGCGTCGTGCAGCTCGTGTTTCTGCCGGGCTACCCGCTCGTGGTGCGCGCGATGATGCTACTCGTCCCGTCGGACATCTGCGCGGGGCTGCTGACATCGGCGCTGTGCTTTGCGGGCGCGGGGTGCGTGGTCTACCGGCTGCTGCGGCTCGACCTGCCGCACCGGCAGGCGCTGCGCGCGCTGCGGTTTCTCGTGCTAGCGCCGGGCTGCTTTTTCTTCGCCGCGCCTATGAGCGAGAGCCTGTTTCTGCTGCTGACGGCGGCGGCGCTCTATCTCGCGCGCACGCGCAGGCCCGTCCTCGGCGGGCTGTGCGGGGCGTATGCCGCGTTCACGCGCTCGCTCGGCCTGCTGCTGATCGTGCCGCTGCTGTGGGAGCTGGTGCACGACGCCGTGCAGCGCCGCCGCATCCGTGTCCGGCAGGCCGCCGGGCTGCTGCTCGTGCCGCTGGGCTTTGCGGCGTATTGCTGCATCAACCGGCGCGTATCGGGAAACCCCTTTCAGTTTCTCATCTACCAGCGCGAGCACTGGAACCAGCGCACTGGGCTGTTTTTCAGCACCGCCGCATATCAGACAGACTACCTGCTGCGCTGCCTGCGCAGCGGCAATTGGCGCGATGCGCTCGGTCTCTGGCTGCCAAACCTCATCGCGTGCTTTTCCGCCCTCATCCTGCTGGCGAAGGCCGCGCCGCGGCTGCGCGCGAGCCAGACGGCGTGGTTTCTCGCGTATTACATCATCGCCGTCGGCGCGACATGGCTGCTGAGCGCGCCGCGCTACCTGCTCGTGCTGCTGCCCGTGCCGCTGGCGCTGGCACAGTGCGCGCAAAAGCGCACCGCGAACATCGCCCTCACCGCTCTGGGCGCGCTCGCCGCGCTCGGCTATCTCGCCGCGTTCGCCCTGCGCTGGCAGGTGTGGTGAGCGGCACTGCCGGACACTGTCCTTTTATCGGGACACCAGATATGCTACACTTTAGAAAACACACAAGGAGGCAATGTTATGCTGCATCTGCTCTATGGTCCTGCCGCCAGCGGCAAGACCGATCTGCTCATGGGGCGCATCCGCGCAGCCGTCGCGGCGCGCACACCGGGGCAGGTGCTGCTCGTGCCGGAGCAATACAGCCACGAGGCCGAGCGCGCACTGTGCGCCGCCTGCGGCGACAGTCTGAGTCTGTACGCCGAGGTGCTGAGCTTCACGGGACTGGCGCGCCGCGTCGCGGCGGAGACCGGCGCGGGTGACGCGCCGCTGCTCGATCAGGGCGGACGGCTGCTGTGCATGGCGCTGGCGCTCGATCAGGTCGCGCCGCGGCTGCGGCTGTTCGGTGCGGCTGCCCGCCGGGCGCAGATGCAGCAGACGCTGCTCGGCGCGGTCGACGAGCTCAAGACCGCGTGCGTCACGCCCGACGCGCTCGAGCAGACCGCCGCGCGCTGCCCCGGCTATCTGGGCGACAAGCTGCACGATCTCGCGCTCGTGCTCGCGGCATATGACGCCGTGACCGCGCAGGGGCACGCAGACCCCACCGACCGGCTGACGCATCTGGCCGAGCGCATCCCCGAGAGCGCGCTCGGGCATACGGGGCAGCTTTATCTCGACGGTTTCACCGACTACACGCGGCAGGAGCTGGCCGTCGTGCGCGCGCTGCTGACGGCGGGCGCGGATGTGACGGTCTGCCTCACGCTCGACGCGCTCACGGACGGCAACGAGATCTTCGGCACGGCGCGGCACACGGCGCGCGTGCTGCTGGACATGGCGGATGACTGCGGCGTGCCCGCCACCGTCGAAGCCTGCCCCGCCCGCGCCGCCGACACGCCGCTGCGCGTGCTCGAGCAGCAGCTGTTTTCCTACACCTCCGCACACTTTGACGATCCCGCGCACACGATCTGTGTGCGCACGGCGGACGATCTCACGGCCGAGTGCGCATGGGCGGCCTCCCGCGCGCTGCAGCTCGTGCAGGCGGGCTGCCGCTGGCGCGACATCGCCATCGCCGCGCGCGGCTTTTCCGACTACGCGCCCGCGCTCGAGCGTATGTGCGCCTACTACGGCGTTCCGCTCTATTTTGCCCGCCGCACCGACCTGCTGCAAAAGCCGCTCGTGGCGCTCATCCGCGCGGCCTATGACATCGTGACCGGCGGCTGGGACGCCGAGGATATGTCCGCCTACCTGCGCACGGGGCTCGCCGGGCTCACGCCCGAGGAGACGGACACGCTCGAAAACTACGTCCTGCTCTGGTCGCTGCGCGGCAGCGCATGGACGCGCCCCGAGCCGTGGCGCCAGCATCCCGACGGCTACGGCGCACCGGACACGGACGAGGCCGCCGCCCGCCTTGCCGAGATCAACGACCTGCGCCGCCGGGCCGCAGACCCGCTGCGGCTGCTTGGGGCGGAGAGCCACGCCGCCGCCACCGCCGAGGCGCAGGCCATGGCGCTGGCAGATTTTCTCGAGCGGCTGCACCTGGCGCGGCGGCTCGACACGCTCGCCGAGGATCTGCGCCGCGAGGGACGCGGCGCGCTCGCGGCCGAATATGCGCAGCTCTGGGAGTTGACGGTCGGCGCGCTCGAGCAGTTTGCCGCCATCCTCGGCGGCACGCAGATGGACGCCGACACGTTCGCGACGCTGTTTTTGCGGATGCTCTCGTGCTACGACATCGGCACGATCCCCGTCGCGCTCGACCGCGTGACCGCCGGCGACCTTGACCGGATGCGCCGGCGCGGCATCCGGCATCTGATCGTGCTCGGCGCGTCAGACGACCGGCTGCCGCGCGCCGGTGAGCCGGACGGCGTGTTCTCGCCCGAGGAGCGGCGCGAGTTGCTGGAGCTGGAGCTCGACATCGGCGGCGGCACGGACGATGTGCTCTGGCGCGAGTATAACCTCATCTACCAGTGTGTGACGCTCCCGTCCGAGACGCTCACGGTGACCTACCCGCTCTTTGACGGCAGCGGCACGCCCACACGCGCTGCCTTTCTCGTCACGCGCATCGAGCAGCTGTTCGGTACGCTGCCGCAGCCCGTTGACCCCGATGCGCAGCGGCTGCTCGCCCCCGCACCGGCGCTGGAGCTGGCTGCGCGCACGCTGCGCGGCGCGACGGACGCCAATGCCAACGCCGCGCGCGCATGGTTTGCGCAGCACGATCCCGCCGCGCTCGCAGCGCTCACACGCGCGGCGCACACCGCCCGCGGCAAGCTCTCGCCCGAGCGCGTGCGCGCGCTCTACGGTCAGCGGCTGTATCTCTCGGCATCGAAGGCCGAGCGCTTCAGCGCCTGCCGCTATGCTTACTTTCTGCAATACGGGCTCAAGGCCAAGCCCCGCCGCCCAGCGGCGTTCAGCCCGCCGGAGATCGGCACGTTCTTCCACTATGTCCTGCAGCACACGGCGCAGGACGCGACGGTCGCCGGCGGCTTCGCCGTCGTGACCGACGAGGAACTCGGGCGCTTCACCGATCACTGGACGCAGCGCTACATCCACGACGAGCTCAACGATTTTCAGGAAAAATCCGCACGCTTCATCTACCTCTTCCGCCGCCTGTGCCGGCAGGTGCGGCAGGTAGTGACCGACATGGCGCACGAGCTGCGCGCGGGCGATTTCGTGCCGCTGGATTTCGAGCTCAACTTCGCCGATCCTGAGCAGATCGCGCCGATCACGCTCTCGGACGGTGAGGTAACGCTCAACATGAGCGGCGTGGCCGACCGCGTGGACGGCTGGCTGCACGACGGCAAGCTCTACCTGCGCGTCGTCGATTACAAGACCGGGCGCAAGGCGTTCTCGCTCTCGGACGTGTGGTACGGCATGGGGCTGCAGATGCTGCTGTACCTGTTCGCACTTGAGCGCTCGGGCCCGGAGCGCTACGGTCACGAGATCGTGCCGGCGGGCGTGCTCTACGTCCCGGCGCGCGACGTGCTCATCCCGGCCGACCGCCGGCTCTCGCCGGAGGAAGCGGCAAAAGAGCGCGCCGGCGCGGTGCGCCGCTCCGGCCTGCTGCTCGACGACAGTGCCGTGCTGTACGCGATGGAGCACAGCGACACGCCGCAGTACCTGCCGCTCTCGTCCCGGCGCAAGGCGGACGCCCTTGCCAGCGCAGAGCAGCTCGGTCTGCTTGCGCGGCACATCGAGACGACGCTGCTCGACCTGGCGCACGAGCTGCGTGACGGCAGCATCACGGCAGACCCCTATTTCCGCTCCGGACAGGACACCGCCTGCACGCACTGCGACTATCTGAGCGTCTGCCACTTTACGCCCGGCGTAGAAGGCGACTGCCACCGCGTGCTGACAAAGCTCCCCGCCGACAAGATCTGGAGCAGCCTGAAAGGAGGCGAGATGCATGGCTGAACTGAACTTCACACCCGAACAGCGCGCTGCGATCGACACACGCGGCAGCACCGTGCTCGTGTCCGCGGCAGCGGGCAGCGGCAAGACCCGCGTGCTCACCGAGCGCCTCATGGCCTACCTCACGGACGCGGAAAACCCGGTCGACATCGACCGCTTCCTCGTCATCACCTACACGCGCGCGGCCGCAGCCGAGCTGCGCAGCCGCATCCTCGACGGGATCTATGCGCGCATTGCCTCCGACCCCGAAAACCGCCGCCTGCGGCGGCAGGCCGCGCTGTGTGCCCGCGCCGAGATCGGCACGATCCACAGCTTCTGCGCAGACTTCCTGCGCGCCAACTGCGCGGCGCTTGCGCTCGCGCCGGACTTTCAGGTCGCCGATACCGAACGCTGCATCGCCCTGCGCACAACGGCGCTGGAGCACACGCTCGAGCGCGCCTACGCCCGCATGGATGCCGACGCCGGCTTTCGGCTGCTGGCCGACACCGTCGGCGGCGGGCGCGACGATGCGCGTCTGGGCGAGCTGGTGCTCACGCTCTATGACAAGATGCAGTGCCATGCCCGGCCCGAGCAATGGGCCGCACAGCAGGTGGACCTGCTCGCGCTCGACGGCGTGACAGACGCCGGCGCCACGCCGTGGGGTCGGTCGCTGCTGGCACGCATGCAGGAGAGTGCGGAGCACTGGTGCGGCGTGCTTGAGGCGCAGCTCGACATCATGGCGGACGAGGACATGGAGTGGCTTATGGACATCTACGGCGACAGCTTTTCGGCCACGGCCGACGGTCTGCGCGCGCTCGCGTACGCCTGCAACCGGAGCTGGGATGCTGCCGTGGCAGCGCTGCAGGACGTGCCGTTCCCACGGCTCGGCAGCACGCGCAAGCCGCCCGATCCGGACGTGCGCGACCGCGTCAAGGCGCAGCGCGACGCGGCGAAAAAGGCCATCCAGACGCTGCAAAAACAGATCAATATCCCCTCCGCGCAGGCGCTTGCCGACCTGCACACGACGGCCCCGGCCATGCAGGCGCTGCTGGCGCTGACGCTCGACTTCGGCGCGGCCTACGCCGCCGAAAAGCGGCGGCGCAGTCTCGTGGACTTCTCCGACCTCGAGCACATGACGGCGCAGCTGCTCACGGACGAGGACGGCGCACCGACGGAGCTTGCGCGCCAGCTCTCGGGGCGATATACCGAGATCATGGTCGATGAATATCAGGACGTGTCGGAGGTGCAGGATCTCATTTTCCGCGCCGTGTCGCGCGAGGGCAGCAACCTCTTTTTCGTCGGTGACGTCAAGCAGTCGATCTACCGCTTCCGTCTCGCCGATCCAACGATCTTCCTCGACAAATACGCGCGCTTTGCGGATTTCCGCGAGGCCGCGCCCGGTGCGCCGCGGCGCATCCTCCTGCGGGAGAATTTCCGCTCCCGCCGCGCGGTGCTGGCCGCTGCCAACCACGTCTTTTCCAACATCATGTCGCGTGCGCTCGGCGAGCTGGACTATGACGATGCGGCGCGGCTGCGCGCCGGAGCAAGCTACCCCGGCGACGATGTGCTGCCGGAGCTCGCCGTGCTCGAGCTGCCGGGCGCAGACGACGACGCGCCCACGCCGGAAAAGGCCGCGCTGGAGGCGGACTACGCCGCGCGGCGCATCCGCGCGCTCATCGACGGCGGCACGCCCGTGTGGGAAAACGGCGCCGAGCGCCCCGCGCACTACGGCGATGTGGTCATCCTGCTGCGCAGCGCCAACAGCGTCGGCCCCGTGTACCGTGCCGCGCTCGAGGCGCACGGCATCCCCGTGTCGGCGGAGACGAGCGGCGGGTTCTACACATCCGAGGAGGTGTCGGTGCTGCGCTCGCTGCTGGCGGTGGTGGACAATCCGCACCAGGACGTGCCGCTCATTGCGGCGCTGCGCTCGCCGCTGTTCGGCCTGACGGCGGACGATCTGGCCGCCGTGCGCACGTGCGACCGCGAGCATGATTTTTACACCGCCGTCACGCTCGCCGCAGAGACGCGCGACGACTGCCGGGACTTTCTCGACGTGCTCGCGCGCTACCGCGCGCTGTCGATCGAGCTGCCGCTGAGCGAATTTTTGTGGCACGTCGTGGACGACCGCGCCGTCATGGCGCTCACGAGCGCGATGCCGGACGGCGAGCTGCGGCGGCGCAACGTGCTGCTCCTGCTCGACCTGGCGCAGCAGTTTGAACAGACGGGTGCGCGCGGGCTGCACCGCTTCCTGCTCTGGATGCAGCGGCAGGAGACCGAGGGCGAAGAACCCGCCGTCCCCGGCGGCGAGAGCCGCAGCGTGCGCATCCTGAGCATCCACAAATCCAAGGGGCTGGAGTTCCCGTTCGTGTTCTTGTGCGACACGGCGCGCCTGTTCAACAAGTCCGACACGCGCGCGAGCGTGCTCGTGCACCCGGCGCTCGGTCTGGGGCCGAAGTGTACGGATCTGGAGCACGGCGTGGAATACCCGACCATCGCGCGGCAGGCGATCGCGGCGCAGCTGCTGACCGAGACGCTCTCGGAGGAGATGCGCCTGCTGTACGTGGCCATGACGCGCGCAAAGGAGCGGCTCGTCATCACGGGCACCGTGCGCGACATCGGCAAGACCGTCAGCACCCTGACCGCCACGGCCACCGTGCCCCTCGCGCCGGAGCTGCTGCGCGCTGCGCAGAGCCCGCTGCACTGGCTGCTGCAGAGCGCGCTGCTCGACCGGGATGAGCGCTATCTGCGCCGGAACTACGTCTATCTGACGGCGGACACCGCGGCCGGCAGTGCGGAGGCGGAAGCCGAACCCGCGCTGCCGGAGCCAGACCCCGCCCTGCTGGCGCAGCTCGAGCGCACACTCACGTTCCGCTATGCGCACGCGCAGGCGACCGAGCTGCCGTCGAAGGTGACGGCGACAGAGCTCAAGCGGCTGGAGGCGGAGGACGCACCGCCCGAAGACGCCGGCGCACCGCTGCTCAAAGGCACGCCGCGCACGCAGGCCTTCCGCCGGCCGGATTTTTCGGCGCGCGAGCGCAGGCTCACCGCGGCCGAGCGCGGCACGGCCACGCACCGCACGCTGCAATATCTGCGCTTTGCCGACGCGCGCACGCCGGAGGGCATCCGCGCACAGGTGCAGGCGCTCGCTGCGCGCGGTCTGCTCACGGCGCGCGAGGCACAGGCGGTGAACACGGCCTCGCTCCTGCAGCTGATGCGCACACCGCTCGGCGCGGCGCTTGCGGCGGCAGAGGCCGCGGGCACGCTGCGGCGGGAGTTTCGCTTCTCGCTCCTGTGCCCGGCGGAGACGTTCTTCCCCGGCGCAGGAGAGGAACAGGTGCTGCTGCAGGGCGTGGTGGACGCGTGGTTCGAAACAAAGGACGGTCTCGTCATCGTGGACTACAAGACCGACCGCATCCGCCCCGAGGCCGTGCCGGAGCGCACGGCATACTACGCCGCGCAGCTGCGCGCTTATGCCGGGGCAATGGCGCGCATCACCGGCCGGCCGGTCTGCCGGAGGACGCTGTACTTTCTGCACTGCGGCTGCAGCGCCGACGTCCCGGAAACGGACGCATAAAAAAATTACAAAAACGCTTGCTTTTCTGTCATCGGCATGGTAGAATTCAGGTTGCGTCTTGTAACCATGGACCAGCCCGTGCTCAAGACAGCTTATTATGAGGTGAATGACTATGAAAGACGGTATCCATCCGACTTACCAGCCGACCACGATCCGCTGCGCCTGCGGCGCCGTGTACGAGACCCGCTCCACGAAGCAGAACATCTCCATCGAGATCTGCTCCAAGTGCCACCCCTTCTACACTGGCAAGCAGAAGCTCGTTGACACCAGCGGCCGT
>ENA-UESE01000738-UESE01000738.1-human-gut-metagenome-genome-assembly--contig:-NODE-738-length-32955-cov-11.007117_pt1 | contig 32955 bp, 23 predicted proteins | sample MGYA00242995_ERZ507996 | MGnify/ENA primary metagenome ERZ507996 (study PRJEB26167, sample SAMN06115489) | human gut metagenome | host: Homo sapiens | place: China:Sichuan | collected 2015-04-15... | reverse complement strand
GCCCAGCGTTCATAGGCGGGGCCTTTGCCCTGACGCATCCGCTCCTGAATGTCGATCAGCAGATTGACACGGCGGGGCGCAGGCGTTCTCCGTGCCGGGGCCGCCCGCTGTTGTCCTGGCACAAGGAATGAGATCACACCGCCGCGTCCATGCTTTCCTTATTTGTGGCAAGCATCATAGGATGTTCCGTAATTCCATAAACAAGAACCAGATAGATGTCTTTTTTGAATGCAGTTATCTGGACTTTTACATGGGAGAGGTAGGCATCGTGGCATTTTCCATGGAATAACAGTGGCGTTTTGATTTTCCCTTTCCGCTGATTCAACTCATCCAGTTTCAAAACATCTTGCTGTCATCATAGCCTCTGTCCATGACGAAGGTAGCATGTCCGAACATATCTGCACCGCGTTTTATTGCAGAAAAGGTTACGTCATTGGTGGACGTAAAGCTTTTTTCCTTTGAGGAATGAATCTTCGAGAAGATGCTGACAGGGTGGGCATTTCTTGTCAGAACACAGGCCTCTGTCACGTGATAGCCTTTTTCATAAACATTTTTAGTGCCGGAACTCTTTGAACCATCCCTGACGGTACCAAGAGCTTCAAATTTATAACCATCTGGCTTTACGATATCACTGTCATCGATGTGAATAACCGGCTCATCCGGAACCCACTTACGGATGAGGGAGAGATAAGAGTTTAATGCTCTGGCAGGTGTGCCTTTATTCAGATGTCTGGTAAGCCTTTCCACGGAATTGACTTTCCTGGAAGTTTCATGAAGCTGGTCAACGATATCAGTGAGAAGACAGCTGCCAGAGGCAAGCAAACCATACATCATGTCGGCAGTGAATTTGATATCCGGTTTAGAAAGATGTCTGGAAATTTTATTAGAAAAAGTTAAAATTTCCCGTTTCATTTGGCAGGTATTTGATGTAAAATTAGCCACAGGGAATCCTCCTCTTTTTTGTTTAGTGAGATTTTTTTGTGGTGAATTAATTTTACATCAAAAAGGAAGAAGATTCCTTATATTTTGGGCAATTTTTAAAAGTTGTTTATGGCAGAGCCTTTGAAAGCAAGGTATTGTGGATAAAACTGCGGAAACTCAAGAAATAATAAGTATTGATGTACGATAATATCAGTGATAAAATGAAACAAAGCACAAAAAAGAAAGGAAGAACAAACAATGAGCAAAAGCACAGTAATAAAAGAGCAAATAATGGAAATATTACGTGATAATCGAGAACACACGGCATCAGATATTAAAGTGACTATACGAAAGAAATATCCAGATATGGATATTACAGAGGGAGTGTTTTCCAATTCTTTTAGAACGCTTACACTGGCTGGGAAATGTATCAACAAGGAAAGAGGTGTCTATGTACTAAATTCTGATAAAAGAAATGTTGATCCAGATGCCGCACAAAAGGATGAAGGGGAAAAAGAAAACAAATGTTGCAATGCTTATTTAAAACTTCACCAAGATGTATCAGAGCTGTTAGTAAAGTGGAGGGAAGAATTTAGAAATCTGGTCAAAGATATAAACATATTGGATGCGGATGATGAGGTTGTAGCTTATATTTTGGAGGTACGTCATGCGTTGGAAAATTTGGAAAAAGGAATCAAGAGGGATGCATTTAATTAGAGTATTTGAAAGTTGAGATTTAAGTACGGAAAATTGGACAGAAAATGTGAATAATTGTATATAGATGTGAAAACTAAGATGATATGGAAATTATAAGAGAGAAAATAAACAAATGAAACAATTTGAACAAATTAATGAAGCTTCCTATTTATCCGTACAGAATGCACCTGTGTATCGGAAAATTATGCGGTGCTTTTATCAGGAGTATGAAAAGATGCATTTTCAGTTATACAAGGAGGATATTTTCCGGCTTTTAAAAGAGGATGATGTATTTGAAACGTATCCCATGGAACAGCTGGTTTTGGACTTGGAAGCGCTTGTAAAATGGAAAAATCTCACGCCTATACAGGATCCGGGAAAAGTGTACACGATAGCAGACTATAAAAATAAGCAGTATCGTTATACGATGTCAGAGTATGCAGTGGAGATTGAACGTCTGACTGTGCGTTTGGAAAATTTATTTTTGGAGTCAGGAAATTTATCGACGAACTTTTTTGTCCGTCTGGAGAGAAGCCTGGATGAAACGGAGGAGATGGAGAGTGCGGAACTTCGGACAGTAAATGAATGGTGGCAGACGCTGCAGGAAGATTTTAAACGGCTTAACCAGAATTATCAGGACTATTTACGGGATTTTTATTCCGGAAAAACAGAGAAGCTGATGAAATCCGTGGAGTTTATGGTTCATAAGGATAAATTTATCAAATATCTGAATGACTTTGTGCAGGAATTACAACGACACTCCAAACGGATGGAACAGCTGTTGGAAAAGAATGCAGAGCGTATGGAGAAGACAATCCTGGAACGGGTCGTAAAGAGTGAAATGGATATTCCCCATGCGCTTCTGGAAATTCACGGCAATGCTGAGCCAGGTATCCGGGAAAATGTATATGGAAAATGGTATTCGCTGAAAAACTGGTTTGTGGACGGCAAAGGGCAGGAATGTGAAGCCAAAAAAGTATTAAAAATCACCAGCGACATTATACGGAATATTATCCAGAATGCGGCATTGATAGTACAGGTTCAGAACTGGGGTATCAGCAGAAAGGATGACTATAAAAAATTCCTGGAGTTGTTTCTGAAATGTGAGGAGCTGGAGGAAGCCCATAAATTATCTGCCCATGTTTTCGGAGTGCAGCAGATGGAACATTATAAAACCAATATTCCAAGGGAAGCGGATAGCATTAATAACAGTGTTTATCAGGAAGACCCCGCAATATTTTTGCTGAAGCCTCACACGAGAGGGTATCGTGAGAGAAAAGACAGGACCGGTTTTGCCGATAAATCTCTGGAAAAGCGGGCACAGCGGGAAAGCTTCCTTCGTCAGGCGCAGAAGCAGAAGAAACTGGTGCTTCGCTACGTGAAGGACCGGAAGATTCGGTTTGGTGATATTGATGAGGTTATTTCAGAGGATACCCGTAATATTTTCTTACAGTGGATTGCACAGGCTAATATGAGCTCCAAAAAGACTGGAAGGACAGAATACGGACAGGAATATCAGTTAATTAGAAAAGAGGGGAACTGTATATTGAAGTGCGAGGATGGTAACCTGAGAATGCCGGATTATACATTGGAGTTTAAAGAAGGATGAATGAAATCAGAACATTAATGGAGAAATTCTGGATATGCCGGGACAGTGACAAGGAAACATTTTATAAGGTTAAGAGCGATATCCCAAACTTTCAGAGGTTTATCAGAGAACAGTTGGGCTGGAAACTGATACATACGGAAAAGCTTCTGAAACTGGAAAAGAAGCCTGCACATGCGGAAGCTTTGGCAGAAAAATAATGACTACTCAGGAGAACCGGTGGGAGGAAGAAAGGAAAAAAGCGGAATTTTTTGAAAATGTGGAAGGATATCTGACAGAGGGTTTAGACTTGGATTCCGTTGCTGTCTGCTGGCTGCGGGAAATGTATTCCAAAAAGAAGTATGGATATCAGACAGTAATCAGAGAATATGGAAAAAACAGGGAACAGGCGGAAAAACTGCTGAAAGCAGTGGGAAGAGCTATCCTCTTGCCGGGGGATATTCAGGAGAAGGAAGAGGAGTATCCCTTAGCAGTTTTTGCCGCCGAAGTATCCGGCAATCCCCATTACTTTGATTATGGAACAACCGCCGGGCAATTATTGGTTCATGGATTGTGCTATATTGCGAGGAAAGAGTATCCGGATAATGCCAATCAGTGGAGGACGCTGCTGCTGTCTAACAGAATTGTACCGGATAATATTTCATCTATAGTGCATATCTATGGATTGCGATTACAAATCAGCGGTGTCTGGCACCCGGCATACGATGTGTTTTGCAGCAGGAGAGAACCCTGCGCAGTCACAATGGAAAATTTACAGGAGCTGACGGCGGTACAGCCGACAGGAAGTAAGGTTTATATTGTAGAAAATGAAATGGTGTTTAGTTATCTGCTGAAATCTCTGGAACAAAGGAATGTTACCCTGCTGTGTACTTCCGGTCAGTTACGAAGCGCCGCAGTGAAACTGCTTCCTTTTTTGCTGGATAGCGGAGCGGAAATCTATTATAGCGGAGATATTGATGCGGATGGAATCCGGATTGCAGACAGGCTCTGGAGAAAATACGGTAATCGGATTCATATGTGGAGAATGTCGGAGAGTGATTATGAGAAAAGTCTTTCAGAGGAAGAGTTGGGAAGTATTTCCTTGAAAAAGCTGGAGATTGTAGAGAATCCCGTTCTTCGCGAAACAGCAAAAGCGCTGAGAAAAAAGAAAAGGGCCGGATACCAGGAGAATATATTAAAATATCTGTTGGAAGACATGATAGGAGTATAGTGCCGGATGGATTGCCCTGTGTGGCAAAAAAGTTGCGCCGGAAAAATGCAAAACGGTAATAAGACATCCAATAAAAAAGTGTAACATCAGGTCGGAGGATAACGAATGGCATCGAGTAAAGAATATTTGGAATTTATATCAGGGCAGTTATCGTAGAAAAGTTTGAAGTGTAAAACGATGAAGCGAGGTAGTGGATATGGAAAAAGACCCGTTTAAGGAATATTTGAGGGAGTCTGAACCGGATAAGGCTCATAAGGGGTATGCGTGGAGTACGGCAATCGGACTTCAGGCGGTGGACGGACTCAAACCATCTAAATATTTGATTGATACCGCCATTCAGAATATTGAAGGCAAAATCACGATGAAAGAAGTACAAAGTCTTATTGACAGCTACTATGAAGAAAGACCTGTGCATTTGTCTGATGATGAGCGTACCGAAGAAGCAGATAAGGTTTCGTCCCGTATTGCGGAAATTCTTTCTGAAACAGCATTCTCATTTTCTCCGAATGAGTATATTTCTATCCATCGCAAACTCTTTCAGGGCATTTATGAACATGCCGGAAAGATTAGAGATTACAACATTACAAAGAAAGAATGGGCGCTTGATGGGGCAACTGTTATGTACGGTAGTGCTTCAGAACTGAGAGCAACACTTGAATATGATTTTTCTCAGGAGAGGGATTTTAGTTATAAAGGGCTTTCAATAGACGAGATTATCCACCATCTTGCGGTATTCATTTCAAGGTTATGGCAAATCCATATCTTCGGGGAAGGAAATACGAGAACAACGGCAGTGTTCTTCATCAAATATTTGAGGACACTTGGGTTCTCTGCAACCAATGATATTTTTGCGGAAAATGCGTGGTATTTCCGAAATGCACTTGTCCGTGCAAACTATACGAACCTGCAAAAAGGTGTTTATGAAACAACAGAATATCTGGAAATGTTTCTTAGAAATCTGCTTTTGAACGAGAAAAATGAACTTCACAATCGAAATCTTCATATAAATGGACTTTTGAATAAAGAAAGAGTTGCCATTGGAGATACAAAAGTGGATATTGAGAATACAAAAGTGGACATTCAGGACCGGAAAGTGGATATTGAAAGTGTACTTTCCGAAAAAGGCAGCGATTTCTCAGTAAAAACGACAGTTCATATCCATAGACTTTTTGAGAAGTTTGGCTTTGATGATGTGTTTGGGAGAAGCGCAGTTATGGAACTTCTCGGACTGAAAAGTTCAGGTGCTTCAAAACTTCTTTCCAATCTGGTGCAGGCAGATATTATTGAATCGGTATCCGGTCATGGAAAAGGAAAATATAAGTTTAAGAAGCCTTAATGGGCGAAAACTTTCAATGATGCTGGTGGGCGCGGCTAAGGCACTCAGCCGGCGATTTCCACCGCAGACACCAGTTTACGTTACGGCGCTTGTTCCAAGTGTAGAGCCGATTGTCTGTCGTCTGGCAGGCGAAGCACTCTCGACGGATGCAAGTGTTGTCCATCTCCGCCGGAAGCCGGAACAGGACAATGCGTAGAAAAGTCATATTTTTTCGGCAGGTAATTAAATACAGATTACAATGTCGGCGGGAAAATTTATCGGCGGTGTGGGAAGACCTTTCCCTGCCGCCGTATTTTTCTGCAATTGTGGAAATTTTGAAGAACCCTTCTGTAAGCGGTTTGTTCCGGTTCCTTTCAAAGGTGGGCGATGGGATGATGAAGATGCGGATTGTCCGGATTGAGTTTGAAGCTAAAATATTAGCTATATCTTGATAAAAATAGAAAAATGGGCTAAAATATTAGCATGGTTAATTTATTTCAAAAAACGTGGATGGAAATTGATACGGATATTGCAAAACGGATGGCGCAGCTTAGAAAGAGAAGGAAAATCTCACAGAAGGAGCTGGCAGTCAGGTCAGGCGTAAGTCTGGGTTCCTTAAAACGGTTTGAACAGAGTGGTGAGATTTCATTACAATCTCTTACCAAACTTGCAATAGCTCTTGAAGTGGAGGGAGAGCTGGAAGATTTGTTCAGTGAGGTACCCTTTGCTTCTATTGAGGAGGTATTGAATGAACAGACTGAATAAACTGGAGGTTTTTTATCATGACCGACAGGTTGGAACGATGGCTTTATATCAGAAGCGGCTGGCGGTGTTTGAATATGATGATGAATGGCTGAAAAATGGATTTTCTATCAGCCCGTTTTCCCTGCCGCTTGAAAAAAAAGTGTTTCTGCCAAAGATAGACCCATTTGAGGGTCTTTTTGGCGTATTTGCAGATAGCCTTCCGGATGGCTGGGGGCGTTTGCTGGTTGACAGGCTGATGCGTAGAAATGGATTTGACCCGGGAGCAATTGGAAGTCTGGAGAGGCTGGCGATTGTCGGTACATCCGGTATGGGAGCTTTAACCTACCGCCCGGTGATTCCCATGGAGAGCGGGCAGAAAAAGATGACCCTGGATGAAATCGCCGGAGAATGTGAGCGTATTTTAAATACGGATTGCGATGATGGTCTGGATTACCTGTATTCTTTAGGCGGTTCTTCGGGAGGGGCAAGACCGAAAATATTAACAAAAATCGGAAATGAGGATTGGATTATTAAGTTCCCGTCAGCCGGAGATGGAAAGAAAATTGGTAAACAGGAATTTGATCATGCCTGCTGTGCAGTGGAATGTGGACTTGAAATGGAAGAAGTAAGATTGTTCCCATCGGAAAAGACAGATGGATATTTTGGAACAAGGCGTTTTGACCGGACAGGGGGCGGCGAAGCAGGGAAAAGACATATGGTATCGGCAGCGGGGCTTCTTGAGACAAGTCATAGAATCCCCAATCTGGATTATGATATTCTGATGAAACTGACTTTGCAGCTTACAAAATCTATGGAAGAGTGTGAAAAGCTGTATCGTTTGATGTGTTTTAATGTTTTCGCACACAATCGTGATGACCATTCCAAAAACTTTACCTATATTTATAAAGAAGAGGAACAGCGGTGGGTTCTTTCTCCGGCATACGACCTTACTTATTCCAACTCGATTGGTGGAGAGCATGCGACAACCATAAATGGAAATGGTAAGAATCCGGGGATGGCGGATATTCTGGCAGTAGCGAAGAAGATAGGATTAAATGGTGCAAAAGCCAGAAAAATAGCAAACGAAATTAGGGAATGTGTTTTTGAAAGATTGCTGGAATATATTTGAATTATATCTGGGGTATCTGAGGAAATTCAGGGCGGATGCGGCGTTTCGTGACAAAAAGCGGTAGATTGGTGTGGAAAATGTTGAGAATGGGGAGAGGCGTGGTATGATACCTTTAAGAATCATGGGAGCATTGCCAAACTGCCTGACAGAAAAGGAGTTACAGATGAAAGAAAAACAGATTTATGAAAAGAAAAAAACGGAAGGAAAGTTCAGAGAAAAGGCATGGAAGCTGCTGAAAGTAACCCTGTGTCTGCTGTTTATGGTAACAGTGTTTACAGTGCCGGGTATCAGTGCGAAGGCAGCGGACTTTACAGTATTGCCACATTCAGATGTATATGATGGAGAAGTACATCAAATTTTTGATGTACTTGACAGTTCGGGTAGGTCGGTGATTGGTACTAACATTTACAAGGTATGGTACAAAAAAATCGGCGAAACAAATTATAGAGAGTTTTGGCGCAATTCGGCTTGGGCGAAGGATGTATCAGATTCTGCTACATATAGCGTTATCGTTACATATTCAACTATTGATACGGCGGAAAAAGCAGTGCTTGCAGAGAATCAATTATATACAGAAGACAATGTTAAAGTTACTATTACTAAGGCTAATTTGAAAAATGCAGATGTCAGAACCAATAACAATAGTGTTGATTATGATGGTACCAGTCAGCCCCCCGCTGTTACGGTCAGGCTTAATGGGCGGACTTTGACAGAAGGAACAGATTATACGGTGATGTGGTACATGAATAATACTCGGGTTTCGGAATTGAAAAATGCTGGAATTTATACGCTGCGTGTTGACGGTAAGGGTAATTATACAGGAGAAATTCACAATAACACCAATAGTTTTACAGTCAGGCCTATCCAACTCTCTCTCTGGGCAGCCGGAAGTGATGTTACAAAGACATACGATGGCAGCAATAAGGTCACTGATACCAGTAACCTTTCTCTGGCATGGGATGGGGCGGATAAAGTGCTGGAAGCAGACAAGGCAAATATAAGCATAGATAAAATAAAGACAGACCGCCTTGAGTATCAGTATGACAGCTCTGAAGCAGGAAAAAGACAAATTCTGCCAGTAAACACTACATATACTGAGAAAACATATTTTGAGTTTGATGATAGTGTTCCTTCCAATATAAGAAATAATTATAAACTGACATCAAAGGCAGTGCTGGAGAGCGAAATTCTGCCTGCGGGCTTGACGGATGTTAACGTGGAGCAGGAGGGAACGCTGACCTATACAGGTGCAGCGCAGGCACCGGCAGTAACAACAACAGCTACAGCAGTTGGAAATGAGCAGGTAACGTTCTATTATTCTACGGATGTGGCGGCAGCTACAGCGGATTATTCTTCAGAGTTACCGAAATTTACAGACGCAGGCACTTATACGGTGTATTATGTGGCAAGAGCCAAGAACCACAATGATTCTGATAAGAGGAACTTTACGGTAACGGTGGAGCCTTTATCGCTGAAAAATACTGTAATTACTGTTACCTCCGACAAAGGAACATATGTACGGGGAGGGCAAAAGCCGAATATTCATGTATTTTATGCCGGTAAGGAAATTGATTCTTCGGTGTATGATGTTTCCCTGTTGGATGCGAACGGAAATCCGATGACAATGGAGAAGGCAGGAAACTATTCCGGTACGGTTGTTGTTACAGCTAATGAAAAAAATTATACGGGCAGTAATCAAAGCGGTTCCTTTGCCTATACAATTGAACCAAAGTCCATTGCTGATTTTACAATAGAACTCAATTCACGGGCATTTAGCTATAATAGAGAAAATCAGGCGCCGGAAGTTGTTTCAGTAATAGATACAACGGACAACTATAAACTGGTGAAGGATGTAGACTATACGGTGTCGGTACCGGATAGTAAGGATGCAGCCGTTAACGCCTATTATGTTACTATAGCAGGAACGGGAAATTATACAGGCAGCAAGCAGGAATACTATCATATTAGACCGGTATCTCTTGAAAGGGCAAAGATTACTGTATCGGGAACCTATACCTACAATGGAATAGAACAGATGCCGGGAAAAGATGAGATAACGGTAGTTGCAAATGGACTGCCGCTGGGAACTGATGAATATGAGATAAGAGGTTACGTTGATAATAAAGATGCAGGAACTGCAACGGTGAAAATTGGTTCATTGTCCGGCAATTATGAAGATATAGGGGAAGGAACCTTCACCATCGAAAAGGCACCTGTTACAGCAACAGCGGCAACAACGACGACGAGAGAGTATAATGGTTCTACAAGTGCGGTAGTAACAGGTATTACCTTTGACGGTTTAAAGGGTGGGGATACCTTATCATGGAACAGAGATTATTTTGTAGAGTCTGCAGAATATCTGGATTGTAATGCGGGAACAGACAAGCAGGTTAAGGTAAAACTGAAGATGTCAGATACGGACAATGGCAAAAACTATTACCTGACCTCTGAGGAATATGTATTTGACGGACAGACCATTGAGAAGGCAGTATTAAGCCAGGGGATGGATATCAATGCTTATGCGAGATATAACGAAACAGGGGAAATCCTGATTGATATTGGTACAGGGCTTCCTTCAGACAGCGGAGAGATTTTCAGCGTAAAGTATGCAATTGCGGATGACCCCAGTGGTATTTTAGGCAAAGCCGATGTGGATGTGACAAGAAAGGGAAAGGAGCTGGCAGTTACCCTGACAGCAGGCTCCATCGGACAGATTGGGGATACCGCAAAAATTCTGCTGACTGATTTTGTAACAGAAAACTATAAAGGCGGTACGGTATATGCGGTTGTTACTCTGGTTGATAAGTATGTACAGTCAATGGTTCCTGAACTTTCTGTAAATGCTGTATTAAACGGTGACGGCGAAACCTATACACTGGAAATTGCGAAGGCAGCAGGCGCAGAGTACAGCTTTGACGGAACGAACTGGAGCCAGGAGAATAAAATAGCCAATGCGCTTCCGAATACCAGCTATAACTGTTATATCCGGTATCAGGAAACAGAGGAGTATTCAACAGGCCCCTGCGATGTAATTACTTATACGACAGATAAGATTTATGTAAAAGCCCCTGCTGCTACACCGGGCAGCCAGACCTTTACGGGAAGTATTCAGGTAATCCTGAGCAGTTCCACACCGGGAGCAGCTATTTATTATACTCTGGATGGAAGCGAACCAGACAGAAACAGTACATCCTGTGCTGACGGTGCTTCGATTACAATTACCCAGGACACCACAATTAAGGCATTTGCAGTAAAGGAGAATCTGGAAGACAGCGCGGTTATGACAGCAGTTTATACAGTGGCAAAGCCGGAGGAAAAACCTGCAGAACCCGGAAACAGTGGTACAACAGACAGTGATTCGGGAAGCGATGATGATTCCGATGACGAGGAAGAGGAGGTCAGTGCTCCTGCACCGACAGCTGCCCCTGCACCGGCAGTCAGCAAGCCGAAGAATAATTCCGGTACGACAAAGACAAATACCAAGTCCGACAGCAAATCCAGTACCACATCGAAAAAGACTACGGTAACGGAAAAGAACCAGAAGAAGGGTGCAATCAGCAGCACGGCAGGTATTATCCCCGGTAAGAAGGGAGTACTTGGCGGTGACGGGTACAGCCATTGGGTAAAGGATAAGAAGGGCTGGTGGTTCTGCTATAATGACGGCACATATCCGAAGGGAACGAAGGATGAGTACTGCTGGGAGCTTATTAACGGTGTATGGTATGCCTTTGATGAAAACGGTTATAAGGTGAGTGTGAAAGCCAGTGATCGTAAGAACATGAAATATCTGAACGGAAAGGATTCCGTAACCGAGTGGTGGAATGACAGAAAGAACTGGGATTACCTGTCAGACGACAGGAAAAAGTTTGTAGGAAATGTTTCTGACCGGGTAGACGATAACGGTAATAAGTATCAGATGAAGACAGATACGAAAAAGACAACTACAAAAGTAGGAAAGTAGGAGCACTACTTTCCGGCTGCACGGATTACAATGATGTCATTTAATTTCAAAAGGGTATCCTTCTGGGGGAGAATGGACAAATCCTCCCGAAGAATCAGGAAGATGGTTACGCTCTCTGCTTTTTCCGTTTCTTCAATGGTTTTACCGGCGTAGCGCTTGTCCACAAAAATTTCAGCAATTTCATGTATGTCAGCCTCTCTGATATTGGAGAGGCTGCTTTTTCTTTGATATTGTTCTACGAAACCGGCACTGATAATACCGGTGGGGATAGCTACGGCACCGACACCCAGATAGGCAATGCAGATTGCCATAACCCGTCCGAGGGTAGTAATGGGATAGATATCGCCGTAGCCCACCGTAAGCAGGGTGGACATGCTCCACCAGATACCGCTGAAAGCGTTGCGGAAAACGTTGGGCTGCGCATCATGCTCTACGCTGTACATACAGAGGCTGCTGGCAAGCATCAGAATCAGCACAATAAAAAGGGAAGAAATAATCTGATTCCGCTTTTCGTATAAAACCGTGGTGATGACATTAAAGGAGTCGTATCTGGCATTGAGCCGGAACAGGTGAAAAATCCTTGCCACCCGCAGCATCCGGAAAATAACCATGCCGGAAAGGAAGAAGAAGGGCAGGATAGTTAATAGATCAATGATGCCATCAAAGGAAACCAGAAAGCTTAATCGGGCCTCCGCGCTGCTTTTCTGAGGGTACAGATAATCGGCAGTCCAGATACGCAGCAGATATTCCACACTGAAAATCAGAATGGTAATAATTTCCGACACATTAAAAAAGCCGGATAAAAAATTCAGGCTGTCAAAGGTCTGCAAAAAGGTAATGACAATATTGGTGAGAATCACAACGGTGATGAACACATCAAAGATACGGCTTGGTCTGTTACTCTTGTCCCCAATCTGGATAATATTAAATATATTTCTTTTCATTTGTCCCCCATTCTTCATAGTAATCTCCATTCCTGCGCACTTCTCCAACGCATCTCTCTCTTTGCCGCACAGCGGGTTTATATCAGGTTTTTCCATGTATTTCCGGTTACAATAAGATTATCTTACGGGTTCAGAAAGGGAATGTCAAGGAAAGGGAAAGGCATCGGGAAATCCCTGAAAAATTTGTCAAAATACAACAAACCGGGGGCAGTGTAGCATTTTTTAAACACTGCTTTTTGTTTGTCTATGGGAAAAACATTTTGCATATTGTATAAAATGAAGTAAGAAGAACTGGTATTAAAAACCACGTGTAAAGAGGGAAGTATAAAAAGAGCGGGGGAGCACCAAAGGGGAAATAAAAGGAAGTCCTGAAAGGGAAAGCTGGAAAAACGGGAGGAAAAGACATGGCTAACTTTGTAAAAGAATTATCTAATTCAGCGGAAAAGCAGGCAGTGTCTATGCTGGCGCAGCAGGTTTTGAAAAAGATAGACACGGCGAAGGACTATGAGGAGCGGGCAAAAATATACTGCAAAATAGTGGATTTGGCAGGAAAATTCTATAAGGATGTGGACGAAAAGCAGCTTACAGCCATCAGGGAGTATGTTTCCAATCCGGAAAACCGCTGGATGAAAACCCTGAACCAGATTCTGGACAACACAAACCCGGAATATGGGAAAAAGCTGCTGATGAGTCTTGGATATGAGGCATTTTTCAGAGGAACAAAGCAGATTCGGGAGAGCCGGGAAAAGTACCATTGCAATATCCCCTGGCTGATTCTCTTTGACCCTACCATGGCATGTAACATGCACTGTAAGGGCTGCTGGTCCGGCACTTATGGAAGAAAATCTTCCTTAACTTATGAGGAAATGGATAAAATTGTGACTCAGGGCAAGGCACTTGGCGTGCATCTGTATATGTGTACCGGTGGGGAACCCATGGTAAAGTGGAAGGAGATTGCGCAGCTTGCCGAAAAGCATAATGACTGTTTCTTTGCGCTGTATTCCAATTCCACCCTGATTACGGAAGAGGTATGCAGGCAGGTGCAGAAGCTGGGAAATGTTACCTTTATGCTTTCCATAGAGGGAACGCCGGATACCAATGATGCCAGAAGAGGAGAGGGGCATTATGCGGCAGCCATGCGTGCAATGGACCTTTTGAGGGAATATGGGATTGTGTTCGGTACGTCCATCTGTTATACGAGGGACAATGTGGAGGCAGTTACATCGGATGAATTTTTCCATCTGCTTTGTGAAAAGGGTGCTCACTTCGGTTTTTATTTCCACTTTATGCCGGTGGGAAATAACGCAGTGCCGGAGCTGATGCCTACGGTGGAGCAGCGGAAATACATGATTCACAGAATCAGACAGGTGCGCTCCGAGGAGTCGGATATTCCCTTCTTCCCCATGGACTTCCAGAATGACGGAGAGTATGTGGGCGGCTGTATTGCAGGGGGACGGAATTATTTCCATATCAATTCCAACGGAGATGCAGAACCCTGCGTGTTTATCCACTTCTCTAATACCAATATTAAAACCCATTCGATTCTGGAAATGTTACAAAGCCCTCTGTTTATGGCTTACCATGAGGGGCAGCCCTTTAACAGAAATCATTTAAGACCCTGCCCGATGCTGGAAAATCCGGAGCTTCTGGAGCAGATGGTACATGCAACGGGGGCACATCAGACAAATGTGGAATCTCCGGAATCTGTAGAGCATCTCTGTGCAAAATGTAAGAAGTATGCAAAGGAATGGAAGCCGGCTGCGGAGGAAGAGTGGGGAAAGCAGAAGCATAAGAAGCCTTCCTATGAAAACTATACAGAGGAAAAGCGCCTGCATCCTGAACTGGCAGCTTTTGAACATGTAAAAGACAGCGCAGGAGAAAAGACCGAAGCGTAATGGGAACAGACAGAGTACGGCGTGAACAGCCGGGATGTGGCGCAGAAATGGAGAGGAAGGATATTATTGCAGGACAGGGAAGCAATCATACCGAAGAAGCGGACTGCAATCGTGGACGGAATTATATTGCTGCTGTTTGGAGCGGCACTTTTCTGGAACCGGGAATTTTTCAGAAACGTATTTGTACTGCTGGGAGAAACAGACTGGCGGGTGCTGGCAGCAGCGGCGGGGCTGTCTGTCCTGTATCTGATGCTGGACAGCTATATCTGTTATCGGATTTGCAGGATGCACAATAAAAGCCTCAGGTACCGGGACAGCCTGGAGGTTACTTATATTACCTGTTTTTTCAGACTTCTGACCTTTGGAAGCGGGGGAATGCCCGCGAAGGTATATTGTTACCATAAAAAAGGGATTAAGGCAGGGGATGCCACAGGGGCGTGGCTGATTCAGTATCTGTTTTACAAGCTGGCGGTGATGGCTTTTGCGGCAGTTCTGGTGTTACGGACACCGGAACTGCTGTTTCATTCAGGCATCCGTCCGGCAGTGCTGATTAGCGGAACCGGGATAGCGCTGGTGGTAGTATTTGTACTGGCGTCGGTTGCAGTAAATGAAAAAATGACAGAATTTCTCTATCGAAAGACAGCCGGATGGACGGGGAAAAATGAAAAAATAAAAGTCCGGGTGGAAAAGGTATTTTATCAAATCAGGCTGCTGCAGAAGGAAGCCAGATATGTGCTGAAAAAGATACCTTTCAGTCTGGAAATTCTGGCTGTGAATCTGCTTCTGGTTATGGCATATTCTCTGATACCGGCGCTGGTGGTAAGCGAAAACGGCGCAGTACCGCTGGGATACAGCTTTCAGGTGATGGGGGTTACGAATTTCCTTGCGGGAGCGATTCCCCTGCCATCGGGATACGGTTCGGTAGAGCTGATATTTTACGGGATGCTGAAGCAGTACAGCGTTGAATTGAAAGCGGCTGGAGCACTGGTTATTTTAAGGCTGTTTACAGTAATTATTCCCTGCTTTATCGGAGGTGTGCTGTGGATATTACAGAAGCGGCGGAATAAAACTTAAAATTTAAAAAAAATAAAACCAAACTGCATGTTACCGGTACTTAGATTATAGAAGGTTCTTTTGGTAAACCTGCGATATTTTTTATTGCGTTACTTTATTGCAGGATTTATGATAGAAAAAACAGCAACAGGATAAAAGGAGTCGGGATAATATGCGGTATATTGATGGACTGGATAATCATGAAAATCTGGAAGAGCTGCTGGAGAAGGCAGAAACCAGAATAAAGGAAAATTCCCTGGATGAAGCACTGACCCATATGCGGAAAGCAGTGGAATATATGGTGCAGCAGTTTGTGCGGGAAAATCCGGAGTGTTCCGGAAAGGACCTTTCGGAAATGATGCACAATCTGGAAAGTGCAGGGATTCTGAAAAAGAGAGATGCCAATGTATTGCATCAGATTCGGAAAAAGGGAAATACGGTAGGTGCCCACGTCACAGGAGAGGAAATAAACAGGCAGCAGGCAGGGGAACTGTTTGATGATTTGCTGGAGTATGTGCCGAAGTTTCTGGATGCAATACCTTATCCCAGCAGCAGGGAGCTGAAAGGAAAGGGCAGGCTTTCCATTGATTTTGATAAAATTCCTCCTTTGGAAATGAAAACCAGCCTGGAGCTTATTGAAGAGATAGAGAAAGAACGGGAAGAAGCGTATTATACCATGTTGCCCTGTGAGGAAGATTGTCAGTGGACGTATGGAGAGGAAGAGCTGACGCTTTTTCAAGCCAACGGAGATGCTTATTATCTGATTCCGGTTCCGAAGGAATATATTTATCACCAGAGAGATGGAAAAACTTTTATCAACAGGAGCGAATATGCCCGGTATTATGACCGGAAGGTCAGAAAAATTGTAAATGCAAAAAAGCAGTTGGACGACTGGGAGGGAAATGTGCTTATTCCGGGTATGCTGCAGGAGTTCTTTGGCTTTTCCAGAGTGTATCAGGATGGCATCACGCCGGTATTTGAAGAACCAAATGGTAATCATATTGCATCAGAACAGGCCCTTTATGCACATGAAATCCGTCTGCCCAATTCAGTTACCCACGTTACCTGTCCAAACCTGCGCTGGTTTGTGGATGGCAGTCACGGCAATACAATAACATCGGAAGAGGTATGCACCAATGTGGAACAGATTTATTTGTCCAATCAGCTGACGGAGGACTGTCATTTTAACTGGACAAGGAAAGTTCCTGCGAATAAAGTTTTTCTGAACCCTGGAGAAAACAGTAAAATTTCCCTGCGGAATGGTTCTGTGTATTCTGCGGATGGCAGGATATTGATTTATGCCAGAGTAGAGAAAGACAGCTTTCAGATTCCGGAAGGAGTGGAAATCATCGGAAAGGATGCCTTTGAGGCCGGCGTGGAGCAGATTGTCTTTCCGAAGAGCCTCCGTAAGCTGAATGAGAATGCTTTAAGGGGATACCGCGGGGATAAACTTATCCTGCCGGATTCTGTTACAGACATTGATGAGAGGGCATATCATGAGTCCCTGCAGCTCTTTTATGAAAGTAAGCCGGATGTGAATATCAATCCCCGTTATGCTCAGTATCTGAAAAAAAAGAAGGAGCAGGAGGAACAGTCCAGAATTCAGCAGGCGGAATTTGAACGGCGGTGGAAAATCCAACAGGCACAGAAGGAGAAAGAAGAACAGGAGCGAAAGAAAAAGGAAGAAATCGCCAGAAAGGAAGCTGAGGCGAAGGCAGAGGCGGAAAGAAAACAGAAAGAACGGGCAAAAGCAGGTTCGCGGATGGCAAAGCTGGCAGCGCTTGTGCTGGCGGCAGCCGGTGTTTTTTTGATTGGAACAAAAATCTGGGAACAGATAAAGGTACAGCAGGCGGAGGAAGCCTATAAAAAGGCAGAGGCTGTTACTACCGGAACATCTGAGGATGGACTTTATGAATATCGGATATATCATGATACACTGACGATAACGAAGTATCTGGGAAGCGAGGAGAACCTTGTAATTCCCGGTGAAATTGACGGGTATCCGGTTCGGATACTGGGACCGGGGATGTGTAATAATGTTCCAAATCAGGTACGAAGCATTGTAATTCCGGACAGTGTAGAGGAATTGCAAAGCAGCGGAATGGATGGGACTTTCGCTTATCTTGACAGTTTGGAAGAAGTATATATTCCCGGCAATATAAAAGTAATCGGAGATTATGCCTTTCATAGCTGTGACCACTTAACCGGAGTGGAAATGGAAGAGGGAATTGAAAAGATTGGAAAGGAAGCATTCAGCAATTGTTCGAGTCTGCCGGAGATTATCCTTCCGGCATCGGTAAAGGAAATTGAAGAACGTGCTTTCAGCATGTGTGACAGCCTGACCGGAGTGGAAATGAAAGAGGGAATCGAAAAGATAGGAACACAGGCTTTTGTTTATTGCGGGCAATTGGAAGAGCTTACCATTCCGCAGTCTGTAAAGGAAATTGGTGACTTATGCCTGACGGGAACCAGGGTAAGGGCAATAACCGTCAGCCCTGACTGTCAGCTGGGAGATATTTTCGGTGCTGACAGGGACCTTGCCGTTATCAGCTATTATTAATCGGGAATTGTAATCCTGCCTGTAGTATGGTAGACTTACCAGAGAAAAACAGGGTAGATAAGGAAAGCAGATGAAGGTTAAAAATAGCAGAGTTTTTATAAAAAGAGGGGAAAATATGGCAGGTTCGGAAAGGCGGGGGCTTTTGATTAAAAAGGCTTCTGCGGCGCTCCTTGCCTTTTTCTTCTTACTTTCCCTGAATCATATTATTTCTCTCTGGGGAGAGGGCTACGGCTTTTACGGAGTCGGCTTATTCGGATATAATATCTGGGCTGTGGGTCTGTATGTCATTGCGGTATGGGCAGTTTACAGGCTTTTTCAGAGAAAGGAAAAAAGGCTGCATATTGTGTCCGGCTGTCTGGGCTTTCTGCTCAGTCTGGGAATCGTGTATGGCTCCTATGTGCATTTTACCAATGATATTTTTAGTTCAGCCAAGGTGACTTTTTTACAGGTTGCCTTGGTTTTTGGCTTTTTTGCCGTGATGACGGCGCTTTTTGAGGAACTGCTTCTGTTATGGGACAGGCTGCCCGGCTGGTATGAGAGAAAAGAAAAAGAGCGGGCGGAAACAGGAGAGGAAGCTGCCGGAAAAGCGGGAAAAAACAGGCTGTATTTTATGGCAGTCTGGCTATTTATCTTTTTGTCTTATATACCAATCTTTTTATCCTGCTGGCCGGGAAATTTTGTCTATGATACTCCTTTTCAACTGGCAGAGGTGGTTTCCGGAAGCTATAAGACCCATCATCCCCTGCTTCATACCCTGTTTCTTGGCTGGGCATATAAGCTGGGACAGAGCATGGGGGATGTTTCCGCAGGCTGTCAGCTATACACGCTGATTCAGATGGCGATATTGTCCAGCGCCTTTGCCTGTATTTGGCTGTATTTTTATAAGAAAAGAATGCCAAAGGGGTTCCGGGTGTTCGTGCTTTTATGGTTTGCCTGGTTTCCCATGCATGCCGTTTTTGCGGTGTCCTGTACGAAGGATGTGCTGTTTGCGGCATTTTTCCTGTATTTTACGGTATTTCTGGTAAGACTTGTGTTTGACGGGGAAGCCTTTGCCTGGTATTCCTATGGGGGAATGGTGGCAAGCGGCGTGTTGAGTGTGCTGATGCGGAACAATGCTCTTTATGCCATTCTGGCAGGGGGCGTGGTGATTCTGCTTCTGGAACGGAGGGGAAAGGAGCAGGGAAAGAAACGGCTTTGTATTCTGGCGATTCTGGGAGGAATCTGGCTGTGCTCCGGTCTTGCCAACGCTGGGCTTGCGGCAGCAGTGCAGGCGGAAAATACGGACAGCTGCCGGGAGAGTCTTTCCATGCCGCTGCAATGTCTGGCGAGGGTGGCACAGTATCGCCGGGAGGATTTGAGCGATGACCTGTATGCGGAAATCTGCATGTATATTCCGGAGGAGGATTTGGTAAAGTACAATCCCTATCTTTCGGACGAAATCAAGGAGCATGCCAACGAGGAACTGCTCCGGGAGAATTTCCCCAATTTTTTGAAGCTGTGGCTGAAGGTCGGGGCGCAGTTTGCGGATGAGTATGTGGAAAGTATTGTGGCGAATACCATGGGATACTGGTATCCCTTAAATGAGGGCACTTATATTTCAAAGCCCCTGGAATATTATCACAAGCTGATTTGGGTGTCTGACGAAATCGAGAAAAGGGATTACTGTCCACCTGCCACAAAAATTTACGGCCCGCTGTTCTGGCAGGAGGAGTACCGGGAGGTGCCGGTGCTCGGCTATTTATTCCGGCTTGACGGCTGGGTGTGGCTTTTTTATACTTATCTGGGATGGTGTATTTATAAGAAGAATAAAAAAGCCGGTGCGCTGGGTGCGATTCCCTTTTTCTATCTGGGAACCTGTTATCTGGGACCGGTGTCGATTTTAAGATATATTTACTGCCTGATTGTGGCAGTGCCGCTTTTGTTTTATATGGTGATGCGCTCTGACCGGAATAAAGGGTAACGTCAGGGAAAACGCAGACAAGGAGAACGGGAAAATGACAAAAAAGCAGTTTATCATAGGAGCGATTCTGATTGCTCTTCTGCATATCGGGCTGGTTATCTGCTTTGGGATGCAGAAGCAGGGCTTCCATGAGGATGAATATTATACCTACTGGTCTGTTTCCAGCAACAGTGAAAGTCTGGTGCCCTCCAATATGAGCTGGCACAGCGGGCAGGAGCTGCAGAGCCGCTTTTTTGTAAGGGCAGGGGAGCGGTTTTCCTTTGACCGGGTGATTCAGAATCAGGCGGAGGATGTGCATCCGCCCCTGTACTATCTGGCGCTGCATGTGTTTATGTCCCTTTTTGCCAATCATTTTTACAAGTGGTTCGGCATTTTGTTAAATCTTGTATTTTCCCTGATAACCTATGTGGGGATTCTGCTGGTTTTCCTGCAGATACAGGGAGAAAATGCCCGGTACAGAAAGGAACTTGCCTTATTCACAGGTTTTATCTACAGTATCCTGCCCTCTGTTATCAGCGCTGTGATGCTGACAAGAATGTATGCCATGTCTACCATGTGGACGGCTGCCTATACCCTTGTGTTTGTTCTGCTGTTCCGGTATCAGGACTGCGGGAAGAAGCAGTTTGCGGGGCTGGTGCTTTCAGGGGCATTTATCTGTTACTGTGCTTTTCTGACCCATTATTATGCGTTGTTTGTCCCCTTTTTCCTGACAGTGTTTTATGTGCTTTATACCCTGATTCGGAGAAAGGGGATTGTGAGGATGCTGGTGTACGGCATCTGTATGCTTGTGGCGATTTCCCAGGCAGTGCTTACCTATCCTGCCTGTCTGAGCCATATTTTCGGAGGATATCGGGGCAGGGATGCTATCAGCGGTTTCCTTGCCGGAACCTTATTTGACAGGACAGCTCCCTTTGCCGGCTGGATAAACAGCAGCGTTTTTGCGGGCTGGATGTTCCCCTGTCTGGTTGGATTTTTATTATGTGCGGGAGTGGGAGTTATCTGTTTTGTCAGAGGGAAAAAGGAACAGGCGGAGAAGAGATTTGTTTATCAAATGTTTTCCATCGGGGGAAGCTGTCTGTTCAGCTTTTTTGTGCTGACAAAGCTGGCGCTGATGGTAGGGGAGGATGCCAGCCGGTATTTCTATCCGGTGGTAAATCTGGCAATTCCCTTTATGGCGTATACGGCGGCTGCGGTGGTGATGGCATTGCAGGAAAAGTATCAGTCCCGGACAGGGAAAAGACTCTGGCAGGGGCTTGCAGCGGTACTGGCGGTTCTGGTACTGTTTCCCGTTCTGCATACCTATCAGCAGGGAAAGGTGCTTTTCCTGTATAAAGAGGACGGGGCAAAAAAGGCATTTTCAGAAAGTCACAGGGAATATCCCCTTGTGCTGGTGTACAGCAGAGATAAAAGCTACCGTTCCTGGTATGTGGATGACCAGGTATGGCCCTTTGAAAGGGTGCTTTATGTGGATGTGGATTCCCTGCAGCAGATAGAGGACAGTGCTTTATCTGAGGCGGAAAAGGTGGTAGTATTTATGGATGCACCGGAGGAATATCTGCAGCATATGATTGACAATAATCCGAACTTAAGCACTTATACGCTGGTGCGGCATGATGCTTATTTTTATGTGTACCTTCTGGAATAATTCTGAGTATAGAAGGCACGTCAGGCACCATGTGGACTTTTTTGTAACAGTAGTAAAAGATAATTTATTTTGAAAGTACAAGGGAAACAATACAATGACAATGGATGAATTGAAACCGGGGCAAAGTGCATATGTGAAAGAGGTAGGTGGCACAGGAGCTTTGCGCCATCACCTTCTCGATATGGGAATTACCCCGGGAACAGAACTGACAATGCAGAAAATTGCACCGATGGGGGACCCGGTGCAGATGGAAGTAAGAGGATATGAACTGACCCTGCGGCTGGATGAAGCCAAAAAGATTATAATAGAGCAGATTCATCAGAAAAAACCGGTGGAACAGAAGCTGCAAAAGCGACATGCAGTAGTGCCGCATCCGGGTGTCGGAGAATTGGAATCTGCAGAGGAGAGAAGGCTGTTTAAAGACAGAAAGCTGACTTTTGCACTGGTGGGAAATCAGAACTGTGGAAAAACTACGCTTTTTAACCAGCTTACAGGTTCTAATCAACATGTGGGAAATTTCCCGGGTGTAACTGTTGACAGAAAGGATGGAGTGATTCGGAACTGTCCGGAGGCAACGGTTACGGATTTACCCGGTATTTACTCGTTATCTCCCTATTCCAGCGAGGAAATTGTAACCAGGGATTTTCTGATTCAGGATAAGCCCAGTGGTATTATCAATATTGTGGATGCCTCTAATCTGGAAAGAAATCTTTGCCTGACCATGCAGCTTATGGAACTGGGAATTCCAATGGTTCTGGCGCTGAATATGATGGATGAAGTGCGGGCAAATGGTGGAACCATTTACATAAATGAACTGGAAGAGGCATTAAAGATTCCGGTAGTACCCATTTCAGCAGCAAAAAACGAGGGGATTGATGAACTGATCAGTCATGCCCTGCATGTGGCGAGATACGGGGAACTTCCGGGACGGATTGATTTCTGTCCGGACAGTAAGGATGAAAAAAATCCTGTAGGAGCTGTCCACCGCTGCATACATGCTGCTGTGCATATGGTAGAGCCGGAAGCTAAGGCGGCGGGACTGCCTGTGCGGTTTGCAGCTACGAAGCTGATAGAGCAGGATGAGCCGATTGAAAAGAAGATGAATCTGAACCCGGAGAAGAAAGAAGCCTTTGAGCAGATTGTATCGGTAATGGAGAAAGAAACCGGACTTGACAGGGAGGCAGCCATTGCCAACATGCGGTTTAGTTTTATTGAAAATCTGTGTCAGGATACTGTGGTGAAACCTCGTGAGAGCAGGGAACATCACCGCAGCATGGAGCTGGATAAAATTCTCACGGGAAAATATACGGCAATTCCCTGTTTTCTGGGGATTATGGCTTTAATCTTTGTAATGACCTTTAATTTTATCGGAGCATGGCTGTCAGATTTGATGAGTCTTGGCGTGGATTTTGTTATCAGATTGATTGACAGGGGACTTACTCTTGCACAGATTAACCCTGTGGTACATTCTCTCGTGGTGGATGGTATTTGTAATGGTGTTGGAAGCGTTATCGGATTTTTACCGACAATTGTCATCCTGTTTTTCTTTCTTTCTATTCTGGAAGATACGGGGTATATGGCAAGGGTGGCATTTGTTATGGATAAGCTGCTTCGGAAAATCGGACTGTCAGGAAGAAGCTTTGTTCCCATGCTGATTGGCTTCGGGTGTTCTGTGCCTGCCATTATGGCGACAAGAACTCTTTCCAGTGAGAGGGACAGAAAGATGACAATTCTTCTGACCCCCTTTATGAGCTGCAGTGCCAAGCTGCCTATTTATACATTGATGATACAGGCGTTTTTTCCAAGAAAATATCAGGCGCTGGTGATGATTGGAATTTACGGTTTTGGCATTCTCTGTGCGGTTTTATATTCGTTCCTTCTGAAAAAAACGACGTTTAAGGGGGAACCGATTCCCTTTGTGATGGAATTACCCAATTATCGATTGCCGTCTGCAAAGAGTGTACTACATCTGATGTGGGAGAAAGCGAAGGATTTCTTACAGAAGGCCTTTACCATTATTTTTCTTGCTTCTATTGTTATCTGGTTTTTACAGACCTTTGATATAAGGCTTAATGTGGCGGATTCTGCGGAACAGAGTATTCTGGCTGCATTGGGAAGTCTGGTTGCACCAATCTTCGCCCCGTTGGGGTTTGGGGACTGGCGGGTTTCCACGGCACTGATTACCGGATTTACGGCAAAGGAGAGTGTGGTATCAACGCTGACAGTGCTATTAGGCGGAAATGTATCTGCCGTAAGTACATTGTTTACCCCTTTTACAGCGTTGGTTTTTCTGGTGTTTACGCTTTTGTATACACCATGTGTGGCAGCCATCGCAACAGTAAAGAGAGAGATGGGAGGTAGAAAAGCAGCGGTGCTTACGGTGCTTTCCCAGTGTCTGATTGCGTGGATAATGGCATTTCTGGTACATCTTATCGGAGTTTTGGCTGGTATTGCATAGGGGTATTATTGACATAATTCTGTAAAAAGAAAGAAGAGGCGGCAAAGGATGAAACATTTGGAAAGAGTACTTGGAATTACCCTGGCAGCGGTGGTGCTGACAGGCTGCGGTGCAAGGGAAAATCAGGGAACGGAGATAAGGTTAAACCCGGACAAGCCGGTTTCCCTTACTATCTGGCATTATTATAACGGGGCGCAGCAGGCAACCTTCAATGCTCTGGTGGAAGAGTTTAACGCAACAGTTGGGAAGGAAAGAGGAATTTATGTGGAGGGCTACAGCCAGGGTTCTGTGTCTGATTTGGAAAAGGCTGTTACCAGTGCCATGAAGGGAGAAATCGGAGCGGGCAGTCTGCCGGATATTTTTTCCTCTTACGCGGATACGGCATATTCTGTACAGCAGAGCGGGCAGATTGCAGATTTATCTCTTTATTTTTCTGAGGAAGAACTGTCGGAATATGTGGATTCCTATATTCAGGAGGGCTATTTTAATGAGGATGACGCCCTGTATCTGATGCCGGTGGCGAAATCCACGGAAATCATGATGATAAACAAGACGCTCTGGGAGCCTTTTGCAAAGGCTACCGGGGCAAGTCTGGAGGAGCTTACTACAACAGAGGGTGTGGTAAAGGTAGCGGAGGAATATTATAACTGGACAGACAGCCTGACCCCGGATGTGCCGGATGACGGAAAGGCATTTTACGGAAGAGATTCCATGTCCAATTATTTTGTCATTGGCATGAAACAGATGGGGCAGGAGATTTTTGAGGCAAAGGACGGTAAGGTAGAGTTCCATACGGATAAGGAGCTTATCAGAAGATTATGGGATAATTACTATGTGCCCTATGTGAAGGGGTATTTTGCGGCTTATGGAAAGTTCCGGTCGGATGATGTAAAGACAGGGGATATTCTGGCATATACAGGCTCTACTTCTTCCTCTCTTTATTTCCCGGATGTAGTGGAGAGCGAAAACAGCTCTTATCCTATTGAGTACATTGTCATGAACGCGCCGGTTATGGAGGGCGGAGAGAATTGCAAGGTGCAGCAGGGAGCCGGAATGGCAGTTACAAAATCAGATGCAGAACATGAGTATGCAGCCTGTGTCTTTTTGAAGTGGTTTACCCAGAAGGAGCAGAACCTCCGCTTTGTATGCAATTCCGGTTATATGCCGGTAAAGAAAGATGCAAACAGCATTTCCGCACTGGATGAACTGATAGCGGAACAGAATCTGACCATCAATGACAAGACCTATGACTGTTTAAAAGAGGTATTGTCGGATTTTGAGAATACCAGCTATTATACAACAAAGAACTTTGAAAACGGATTTGCGGCAAGAAAAGTTCTGGATTATAATCTGTCCGATAAAGCGGCAGCGGACAGGGAGGCTTTTGAGGCGGCAGTGGCAGCAGGGGCTTCCAGAGACGAGGAACTGAAGAAGTATCTTTCCGAAGAAAACTTTGAAAACTGGTATGCCGGTTTTTGCGAAGCACTCCGGCTTGCGGCAGAACAGTAAGGATTAGAAGGTGTTTGCAGACAAAAGAAGGCGAGAAGCAGCATGCGTAAAAGAACATTATTGAAGATATTGATGATACCGATTTTGATAATTGTGCTGATACAGAATGTGATTCCCTTTGCGCTGATTACGTTCAGCAATGTAACGGACAGTCTGGAGGACAATGTAATCCGTGTCACCAGCAATGCGGTGGAGAACAGGCAGTTATCACTGGAAAATGATATGGTAGGTAAGTGTGAGGCAGCCTATAAGGATTGTGCCACCTTAAATGCACTGCTGCAGGAAGTGCTGGAGGAGAATCAGATTCAGGCTAAGGATTTGATTGGGGCAGGGGAAATGCAGCAGAAATATCTGGAACGGATTTTTCCGGAACTGGTAGCGGTATTGCAGTATAATACGGCTTCCGGTATTTTTGTGGTTCTCGCAAATGCTGGAAGCGTTGAGGAAGCAAACACCTATAAGGGCTTTTTTGTACGGGATTCCGACCCTCAGAACAAGGTGGAATCCAATGCGGATTTGCTGATGGAAAAGGGCAGCAAGCAACTTGCCTACAGCATGGATATTACGCTGGACAGCGCCTGGTCCACAGAGTTTAACCTGTCCGGTTCCGGAAACAGGGCGGCGGACAATTTCTTTTATCGGCCCTATGAGGCAGCGTTCCTGCATCCGGGAACGGAGGTTGTCAATCTGGGCTACTGGTCGAAGCCCTTCATTCTGGAAAATAACTATCAGGACAACCACAAAATGATAACCTATTCTGTGCCCCTTATTTATGAGGGACTGGTATATGGAGTAATGGGTGTGGAAATTTCCACAGCCTATCTGAATCAGTATTTCAAGTTAAAGGATTTGGACAGTAATCTGAATGCTGGATATATTCTTGCTACTGACCGGGGAGAAAACCAGTATGAATGTATTCTGGGTAAGGGCGCATTGTATGATGCGGTTATCCGGGGCGGAAATAATAGTTTTACTCTTTCGGAGGAACCAAAGGCATCCCTGTATAAGGTGGCGGATGCTTATATCGGAGAGCAGGAAATTTATGCGGTGGTAAAGCCCATAATGCTGTACAGTAATCAGGTACCCTATGAGGATACAGACTGGGCTTTGTGCGGACTGATAACAGAGGATGCCATTTACGGTATGGGCAGAAATATTTCCAGACGGCTGATTTATGTGGCGGTAATCGGCGGTGTGTTCTCCTGCATTGTGGTTTATATTCTGGTGAAAAAGGTGACAAAGCCGGTTTACAGGCTGGTAGACAGCGTCCGGGGTGGTGTGGCACAGCTTCATCAGTTCAAAGCCTCCAATATTCAGGAGGTGGATGAGCTTCATGATGTGGTGGAAAATCTGACGGATGCCCAGGAATTAAGCCAGGAGCAGCTTCTGGAGGAGAAGGAAAGGTACCGGATTGCTGTAGAAAGTTCTCGGGATATGTTCTTTACCTATACAAAAGAGGATGAGCGGCTGGAGATTATCAACAGCAGATATGTGGACGGTGTATGGGACTGCAGGGAGCATCCCGAATTTCTGCAAAACACAAGCCTTTATCCCATGGACAGGGAGAGAGTGAAGGCTGTAGTAAAGGATGCGGAAAGAGATGTCAATATGGATTTCCGGATGGCAGACAGGGAACGGGATGGTTATATCTGGGTGAATATGACAGCCAGCATTACCCGGGACGAAAGGGGAAAAATCAGCCGTGTGGTAGGCTGTGTACAGGATGTTAACCAGAGAAAGCTGCTGGAGGAAAACCAGAAGGGACAGAAGACATATGATTCTGTTACTTCCTTTTATCGTCTGGAATATGGTCTGGAGGAGCTTCAGGCTGCCTGGGAGCAGGGAAAAAGCGGAACGCTGGCGCTTATCCGGGTCGAAAGATTTATCCATATCAGGGAGCAGTACGGGCTTTTGTTTGGAGATATTCTTCTGGAAAAGCTGGCTGCCATGCTGACAGAAACCTGTGACGGGGAGAAGCTGCTGGATGCTTTTTATATCCGTGCTGGGCTGGAGAAGCTGCTTTTATGGCTGCCGGATGCCGACAGCAAAAGGACCGGGGAGATATTGGAAAAGGTGCAGAAGAAATTTTCCCAGCTTTCTGATGAAAAGTATATTACCCTGACGCTGTACTGCGGCATCTGTAATGTGTGGAAGCATACTTCTGTGTCCACTGCTCTGGAGCAGGTAAAAAAGGCGCTGTTTTTTGCAGACAAGCGGCAGGTAACGGTTTTAAGCTATGAGGTGCTTAGCGGAAAGGAAAAGAGTGCGGTAACGGATGTTTTTCTGGAGGAGGTAAAGGATTTCGGCAGACTGAGGAATCTGAATATGCCATCTCTTGCCATAAATCTGCTGGACAGAAGAGGAGAGCTGTCTGTTGTGCTGGATATCCTTTCCCTGAAATTCAGCAGGGAATATGGTATCAGTGACCTTAGGATTACCCAGTTTGGCAGAGAGTATCTGGTAAGCAATCCCTTTTACCACTGGAAGCAGGAAGCAGCTTCCGGACAGACAGAGAGAAATGTTTACTGTACAGAGCCGGAGTATCAGCGTTTTCTGGAACTGGGAAAGATGCAGCATTTTCATCAGTTTCGTAAGAATGACCCGGAAGAGAAAATTCTCGGCAGCCTGCCGGAGGATGTTCCGGTGGCGGTATACCATATGTGCGATAAAGGACAGTATTCCGGCAGTATTATTTTTGTGGGGGCAGACCGGGGAGAACTGGAGAAGAAGGATAAGTGGAAGGAGCTGACGGAGATTGGTTCCATTATCCAGAACAAGTTAAATATGCAGCGGCATGATTTGTCTGCTCAGGCAAAATCAGATTTTCTGGCGAGAATGTCCCATGAAATCAGAACTCCCATGAACGGAATTATCGGTATGACCCAGATTGCATTAAAGGAAGGACAGAGTGAGGAACGGCGTATAGACTGCCTGAAAAAGATTGAAAGCTCCTCCAATTATCTGATGAGGCTTTTGAATGATATTCTGGATATGTCCAAAATCGAGAGCGGTAAAATGAAGCTGGTGACAGAGAGATTCAGCCTACAGAATATGGTAGAGGAAATCCGGACGCTGATGGAGGAAAGAATTGCCCGGAAGAGCATGGAATTTACCGTGGAATTTCAGGTGGCGCACCCCTGGTACTGGGGGGATGAGCTGCGGCTGAAGCAGGTGCTTGTCAATTTCCTGAGTAATGCGGTAAAATATTCCGATGCAGGTGGGCATATCTGCCTTACAATCCGGGAAACAGAGCAGGATGGGGATTTTTCCGATATTTATTTTGCTGTGCAGGATGACGGAATCGGTGTCCCGGAGGATAAGCAGCAGTTGATTTTCCAGCAGTTTGAGCAGGCGGATAATTCCGAGGCTGCAAGAAAGCAGGGAACCGGTCTGGGACTTTCTATTTCCACCAGGATTGTCCATATGATGAATTCCAGAATCCAGCTTGAGAGCGAACCGGATAAAGGAAGCACCTTCAGCTTTACGGTGCGGCTGAAGCGGGCGAAGCAGTCTGTGGAAACAGAACAGGAAAATACGGAGAAGGCTGATTATTCCGGGCGCCGGATACTTCTGGTGGAGGATAATGAGCTGAATATGGAAATTGCCTGCACACTTCTGGGGGAATGTGGCATTTCTGTGGAGAAAGCATTTAACGGTGAGGAGGCAATTCAGCAATTTGCGGGCAGTGCGCCGGGACATTTTGATATGATACTCATGGACGTAATGATGCCGGTGATGAACGGTCTGGATGCAGCAAGGAATATCAGAAATCTGGACAGGGCAGACAGTAAGACGATTCCGATTTATGCCATGAGCGCAAATGCCTTTGACGAGGATATCAAGCGTTCCCTGGACAGCGGAATGAACGGACATTTATCGAAGCCGATACGGCTGGAAAAGCTGCGGGAGCTGTTTTTAAAGGTTTTTGGAGCATAGGATTTCAGGAAAGAAGGGATAGAGGATGGAAACCTGGTTTTATGAAGTAGTCAACATTGATGGCGATTATGCAAATCTGAGAAGAACGGATATGGAATCGGAGGATTTAAAGCTGGTGGCAAGAGCGCTGCTCCCTCCGGAAATCACAGAGGGCAGCCGCCTGAAATACGAGATGATGCAATATGAAATCCTGCGTTAGGCTGAAATGGAGCAGGGCTGCGCACACCTGAAACAGCTTGTGCGCAAAAATGAGGACTGGTTATGAAGGATTTGACAAAGGGGAAACCCTCGATTTTGATTTTGACCTTTGCATTGCCGATTTTTCTGGCAAATTTATTACAGCTTACTTACAGTGTGGCGGATACCCGGATTGTTGGCTCCTTTTTAGGGGAGGATGCCCTGGCGGCAGTGGGGGCGACCACTACGTTAAGCAACCTGTTAATTCAGTTCCTGATGGGATTGTGTAACGGCTTTGCCATTCTGTCCGCCCAGTATTTCGGGGCGGGAAACCAGGAGCGCTTAAGGAAATCCTTTGCAGCTTCACTGGTAATGGGAATGGCAGTGGCTTTGGGACTGACGGTGCTTGGGCTGGTGTTTTTAAAGCCTCTTTTAAGGTTTTTAAATGTGCCGGAAAGCCTGATGGATGTAGCCTCCGGCTATATTTCCATTATCATAGCGGGGCTTCTGGCGACCCTTTTGTATGATGTGCTTTCTGCCGTTATGCGGGCACTGGGAGATACGGTGACACCGTTGATTGTGCTGGCGATTTCTGTCGGACTGAATGTCATCGGCGATTTGTTTTTTGTAGTGGTATTAAAGAGCGGTGTCTACGGTGCGGCAGCGGCAACTGTTCTGGCGCAGGCAATCGCGGCGGCAGTCTGTTTTGCTTATTTATGGAAGAAGTACGAGCTGCTTCGGATAAGGAAAGAAGATTTAGCCTTCTGGAAGTGGGCGGGAAAAGGCTCCGGGGAGCGGGAGCAGAACCGGCTGATGCTTCACAATATGCTGGCTTCCGGCTTATCCATGGGCTTTATGAGCTCTCTGGTTAATATCGGAACCGTTACCCTGCAGACCTCCATCAATAAGCTGGGACAGGATATTATCATTGCCCATACGGCAGCCCGGAAGATTTCGGAAATCTTTATGATTATGTTCAGCGTATTCGGGCAGACCATGGCAACCTACTGCGGACAGAATCTGGGAGCAGGAAAGCCGGAGCGGATTAAAAAGGGAATCCTTTTGGCAATCGGATATACCTGTATCTGGTGTGCCATGAGTGCCCTGGCAAGCTATACCATCGGCGGCTTTCTGGTACATCTGGTAACGGGCAGCAACCGCAGGGAGATAGTGGACACTGCCACCGCATATCTGAAATTTGATACCCTCTTTTACTGGGTGACTGCGGTTATCTGCATTGTGCGGAATGCCCTGCAGGGGCTGGGGGAGAGGATTGTCCCCCTGATTTCCAGCTCTCTGGAGATGGTGGGGAAAATTGTCATCGCGCTTACACTGGTTCCGCTGCTTGGGTACACAGGAGTTATTCTGGCGGAACCACTGGTATGGATGATTATGGTAGTTCCCCTTGTCATAAAAATTTTCCGGATGCCTGTTCTGAAGAAGGCAGCTTAAAAAGGGGCAGCAACATTCTGTCATCAATATAGTAGTCACAGGTAATCTTCCGGCTGTTGGTGCCGTAGTGGGCAACGACCTCCGGGAGATTGTCGTTTACGGCATCGAAGGAAAGCCCCTGTTCCCCGCACCAGCGGACTGCATCCGAGAGCGCCTTATCTGCCCGGCAGGTCCAGAGAATCAGTTTGTTTCCCGCTTCCCGCCACCGCTTCAGAAAGGTAATCAGCGGGAGGTTTGGCTCTCCAAGGTCCGGCCAGTTGCTGAAACACAGGGTTCCGTCAAAGTCTACGGCGATAATCTGGTAATTTTTCTGCAGTATCTCCATGCGAATCCTCCAGTCCTTTCTGTTCACCTGCAGACTTTGTACCGCAGGCGCACACACTTTTTCTTTTCCTTTTCTTTTTTGACCCCTGCAGTGTAACATTTTTTGAGTCCCATAAAACTCTCTTTTAAAAATAGCTGATATATTCGTTGATATTGAACAAATTTGCGCTTATAATATATTGGAAAAAGTAACACAAGGTAAAAGTGAGGATTGGCGTGAACATCGAAATTGACGGCTACAATATATGTTATAAAATATCAGGAAGCGGCGAAAAAACGGCAGTCATTCTGCAGGGCTGGGGAACGGATCTGGGAGTTTATGATTCCGTGGCAGAGGCGATAAATGACGGCTATCGGGTGGTACAGTTTGATTTTCCGGGCTTCGGTGGAAGTGACGAGCCGAGGGAGGGCTGGAATGTGGATGCCTTTGCGGATTTCTTCTGCAAATTCATGCAGGCGCTTGAAATTAAAAAGGCTTCCCTTATCGGACATTCCTTCGGAGGCCGTGTTATTATCAAACTGGCAGCAAGAGAGGAACTTCCCTTTGAGATTACGAATATTGTATTGATAGACAGTGCGGGAATTTTGCCGAAGCGTTCTTTTTTGAGCAGGGTAAAGGTGAAAAAGTATCATGCCCTGAAAAAGCTTTTGAATTTAAAGGTGGTTTATGCTCTGTTCCCGGAGGTGATTGATGACTGGAAGAGCAGACAGGGCTCTGCGGATTACCGGAATGCAACACCGATGATGCGGAAGTGTCTTGTGATGGCGGTAAATGAGGATTTGACGCCGCTTCTGGAAAGGATAAAGCAGGATACCCTGCTTATCTGGGGGGATTTGGATACGGCGACTCCTCTTGGGGATGGAAAGCTGATGGAAGAGAAGATTCCCAGTTCCGGTCTGGCAGTTTTAAAGGGAACGGGACATTTTTCCTTTTTGGAACAGCCCGGTACCTTCCGGAATATTATGCGGGCTTATTTTCAGCCGGTAAATGGCTAAAAGAAAGAATGCGCCATGGCAGTGCGCAGATTGGAGTAAAAGATGAACTGGATAAGACTTCTGGCAGTAGCCCTTTCCGGCTGGGCATTTTACCTGACGATGCGTTATAATCTGCATATGTTTCAATTAAACGGATATAAAAGAACGGAACAGCTTCACTGGCTGAAAAAGAATCTGCGGCAGCAGTGGCTTTTGCCCTTTGCCTTTTGCTTTGGAATTTTGGAATGTATTTTTCCCTGTATGGGACTGGAAATCGCAGAATGTCTGATTCTGCTTTTGATAATAATTGTGTATCGGGCGTTCGCCAGGATGCACACGAAGAAGAAGCTGGTCTATACGGCAAGGGTAAAGCGTCTGGTGGCAACGGATGTGGTGCTTTCCCTTTTGGTTTTTGCGGGAATCGGAGCAGGGCTTGGATGGAAGAGGCTTGCGGGAGCGGGGATGCTTCTGGCGGCGGCACAGCT